>Ga0180219_1000531_pt1 | contig 30349 bp, 24 predicted proteins | sample eDN3rd30CBELigMG_FD_151338 | JGI IMG/M metagenome (GOLD analysis project Ga0180219, IMG submission 151338) | Enriched Miracle-Growth compost microbial communities from Emeryville, California, USA - eDNA 3rd pass 30_C BE-Lig MG (version 2)... ... | reverse complement strand
GGGCCGCGCGGCTTTCAGGCGCTGGCGAACCTCGATGGAAAGACTGGTGATGGCGTCGTAATCCAGCTCTTCGGGAATAGGCTGCTCGTTTTGTTCAGCCTGCTTTTGCACGTCGTCCATCTGGCGCGCCACATAGCCCGCGTATTTGACCTGGATCTCGACCTGCTCCGCCGCCGCCTCGTCGGAAAGCCCCGGCCCGCCCAAATTTTGGCCTTCGGTATTCTTGAGTTCGGTCAACGCCTTGTAGGAGACTTCCGGGCGCCGCAGCAAATCGTAAAGTGAGTACTCACGTTCTATTTTCTTCCCCAACAACGCTTCCGAAGCCTGAACGCTTAGTATCCTGGGGTTCACCCAGCTTGATTTCAGGCGCTCGATTTCCTGAGCTACGGCATCGCGCTTACGATTGAAAGCATCCCATCGAATATCGTCGACCAAGCCTAATTTTCGGCCAGTTTCGGTAAGGCGCAGATCGGCATTGTCTTCGCGCAGGCTTAAACGGTATTCCGCCCGCGATGTGAACATTCGGTATGGCTCGGTAACCCCGCGTGTAATCAGATCGTCTACCAGAACACCCAGATAGGCTTCACTGCGTTTGGGCGTCCAGCCTTCCTGACCCGTAGCTTGCCTTGCTGCGTTTATACCTGCCAGCAAACCTTGTGCGGCAGCTTCTTCGTAGCCCGTAGTACCGTTGATTTGGCCGGCAAAAAACAGGCCCTTGATCGCACGGGTTTCCAGGGTTGCGTGCAATCCACGTGGATCGAAATAATCGTATTCGATCGCGTAGCCCGGGCGCATGATGATTGCATTTTCCAGACCTGGCAGGCTACGGACCAAAGCAAGCTGGATATCGAACGGCAGGCTGGTAGAGACGCCATTTGGGTAAATCTCGTTGGTGCTTAACCCTTCCGGTTCGAGGAATATTTGGTGGCTGGCTTTGTCAGCAAAACGATGGATCTTGTCTTCAATGGATGGACAATACCGGGGACCTATACCTTCGATCTCGCCCTTGTCGCTATACATGGGCGACCGATCCAGGCCCGACCGAACGATGTCATGGGTTTTTTCGTTCGTGTGCGTAATCCAGCACGGCATTTGCTGCGGATGCAGATCAGCGGAACCCATGTACGAGAATACGGGTACGGGGTCCAAGTCCCCCGGCTGGACTTCAGTTTTGCTGAAATCAATACTACGCGCATCGATACGAGGCGGTGTACCGGTTTTAAGCCGCCCTTGGGGCAGTTGCAATTCTTTTAACCGTTGACCCAGGGATATAGCCGGAGGATCCCCCGCACGCCCGCCTGAGTAATGATCCAGTCCCACATGAATCAGCCCGTTCAAGAACGTACCTGTGGTCAAGACAACTGTTTTTGCCTTGAACTTGATCCCTACCTGGGTGACTGCCCCAACCACTTTATCGCCCTCAACCATCAAGTCGTCTACCGCTTGTTGGAAGATCATCAGGTTTGGCTGATTCTGCAAAATGGTTCTTATCGCCTTGCGATACAAGGAACGGTCAGCCTGGGCACGGGTAGCACGAACAGCCGGCCCTTTGGAACGATTCAATATCCGAAACTGTATTCCTGCCTGATCGGTGGCATAGGCCATTGCTCCACCCAACGCATCCACCTCTTTAACGAGATGGCCTTTACCAATTCCCCCAATGGATGGATTACAAGACATCTGTCCCAGTGTTTCCATATTATGAGTAAGCAATAGCGTTTTGGCGCCTGACCGCGCCGAGGCCAAAGCAGCCTCGGTGCCGGCATGGCCTCCGCCAACAACTATTACATCGAATTCATCGGGGTAGATCATTTTAAAGATAGGTAGAACAGAATAGAGTCCGAATTATACTTCCCCGTTCTCGACGTTTCACGTGGAACAACTTTATTGTTTGTAAATCTCGTTGTGTTTCACGTGAAACACAACGAGTTACCGTATCGACGGATAAATAGCCTAGAGTATTCTCGGTTTAACTCTCTACACCGATTGAAGCTGCAAGTTGAAGAAGTTGTTTCGCTACTTATGCCATCGCGAGGCCGTGGCGTACCTGTGCCGGTAAGCGAAGTTGGAGCAAGCCATGGCGGCGGCCGTTTTCGGGGTGCAAGCGAACAGCTGTTTGAGGACGGCGTTTACGGCCAGCCGGGGGCTGGCCGTTCGTCCGAGTTCTGTGAGCGCCCGAAAACGGTTGTCGACATGGGAAGCCTCGGCAACGCCGAGGCCGCAGCGACCTGAGCGCGCCGGTGTAGGTACGCCACGGCCGCTCAAGAACTCAAAAGCCGCTTGTCCCAATAACAAAGATCCAAATCAAACAACATCAGATCATGTTTCACGTGAAACAAAGATAAGCCATACTTAAAGTGCTCAAATCCTCTATGTGAATAACTCTGTGTATAACCCTGTGGTTTGAAGTTTGATAATTTCGGACGGCTCAAGGCTACAGGCTATCTTCAACGACAGCGCATCCAAATGCCCCTATATCCCCCGAGGACTCAAATCCGAAAACGGGTATGGGCAAACACGATCGAACAAGGTAAATGTTATCCAGTAAATTGTGAACAACCTTGTGTATAACAAGGTGGGAAACCGGTGCATAAAGACGCAGCACCCAGGTAAAACCTAAGGCATTCTTAAAATGGAAGGCCCGACAAAAGAGGCTTATGCCCGACAGATCAGCAGCGGATATGAAGGACCCATATCTGGCAAAGAAATCACAAGGCCAAAAATAAAACGTCCCACCGAAGTGGGACGTTTCCTAATTTGTGCGGATGCCACACAAACCAAACAGCTTTAGATTGCGCGGATTCCTGCTGCTTGCGGGCCCTTGGGGCCATCTTTTACTTCGAATTCAACTTCCTGACCTTCGTTGAGGCTGCGATAGCCGCGGCCTTCGATTTCCGAAAAGTGAGCGAATACATCTGCTCCGCCTTCATCGGGGGTAATGAAACCAAAACCCTTGTCAGCGTTAAACCATTTAACTTTGCCCTTCTGAGCCATAATGCGTAGCGTCCAAAAAAATAAACAAAAATGCAATGAATCAAGACGCTCACATCAACAGCCTGAAGCCTGCAACAGGAGTTCAATATTGATTGAAGCCTGGCGCAAATACCCATAGCGGAAGCTTGCGTGCGGCCTGTTTCAAATGCAGATGTGAGCATACCTATAGGGATTGGTATTTTCAAATACTTATTAACCCCAATGTGGTTTTTTATCGTCAAATAAAAATTAATATAAAGACCGTCAAATTAGAGTTATACGAGACGACGAATAAAAATACCTTTTGATTATTTTGAATATAGAGCGGTTTAATACCTACAAGCTATTTTCCAGAACCCAGGCAATAAATGCATCCGAATGGAAAACAGCATTAATACCCATCAACAATATCCTTTTCCAGCCATCAATATATTAGCGGCATGAACATTCAATCCAAACTACCCAACGTGGGAACCACCATATTTACCGTCATGAGCCAAATGGCCATCGACAACAATGCCATCAACCTCGGCCAAGGCTTTCCAGATTTCAATCCCCACCCGGAGCTTGTTCACCTGGTAAGCCAGGCCATGGAACAGGGGCATAACCAATATGCTGCTATGTCAGGGGTGCCCGCGCTTCGGCATCAGATCAGCAAGAAAATAAAAACCTTATACGGCCATTATTACGATCCGGATACGGAAATTACCGTTACCAGCGGTGCAACCGAAGCCTTAATGGCCACCATTCTTGCTCTGGTCAACGCAGGTGATGAAGTCATAGTCATCGAGCCGGTTTACGACCTATATATACCTGCAATCGCACTGGCAGGAGGGATTCCCGTAGTCGTTCCAATGATTCCCCCGAATGAAGAGCAGCCAAAATACAGCATGGATTGGCAACGCGTTCGTGACTCTATAACTGCCAAGACAAGAATGATTATCCTGAATTTTCCTCATAACCCAACCGGAAACATTCTTGCCGAACACGAATTGGATATTCTTGAATCCATTGTTCACGATACAGGCATCCTGATATTGTCCGATGAAGCCTACGAACATATTGTTTTCGACGGAGAACCGCATCGAAGCATTTCCACGAGACGCGCTTTGGCAAACAATGCGATCGTGGTTTTTTCGTTTGGCAAAACGTTTCATACAACAGGCTGGAAAATCGGTTACTGCACAGCACCGGCAAAATTAACCACCGAAATACGCAAAGTGCACCAATTCAGCGTTTTCAGCGTAAATACCCCCATGCAATATGCATTGGGCCAGTTTCTGGAAAATCCGCAGCACTATATGAATTTATCCGGCTTTTACCAGGCAAAGCGGGACTATTTTTCGAGTGCGTTGGCAACAAGCAGGTTCAAACCATTGGTAAGCCAGGGTACGTTTTTCTTGCTGGCCGACTACAGCAGCATCTCCAATGAAACCGAGATGCAGTTTGCGCAAAAAATGACCAAGGAACATGGTGTAACCGCTATCCCCATGGCCGCGTTCTACCAGAATCCCGAAGCACCCAAATCGAATCACGGGCTCGTTCGCCTGTGTTTTGCCAAGCAAAACGCAACGCTCGATGCCGCCCTTGAACGATTGAAACAAATCTAAAGTCCGCAAACCACCTCCGGGGCCAACTGATCAAACCTGCCTGCCAAAGCCCGGAACGCTCTTCCGGGAACCACCAAGACGGCCAAAACTTCCGTGGATCGAAGTATAGGCCAGGAATGGAAGAGGGTGTGAAGCCAGGATGGCAGGCCGAAAAGGGTTGATGTTTTTGGTTGTTTATCTTTTTTATATATTAAATTGGTAAGAATGATGGGTGTCTGTGGATAACTCTAACAAGCCAATCTTTTGATGTTTTTTCAACAGCCTACAAGCAATTTTTTTGCGGATAAGTCGGGTTTAGCAAAAGGATGGATTCTGGACAACTTTTGGCTGTTGAAAATAACGATAGCTTGTTAGCCTTCCATCCACAAGCTATCCACAAACCAGCCTTCCAGTACTTATCCACAATGTAATATATTGTAAATAACCATCTACGACAGAGGGCTCGGCACTGTTGATCCCTTATTTTTGCCGTGGAACTATTGCCGCGGCAAAAAACTCTTCATGATGGCGAGTTTTGCCTGGTAGCGTTTTGTGCTGTGCGGCTGTTTGGTTTGAGCAGGCAGGAACCGGCCTGGCTGCTGCCTGCCAATCCCATGCGAGGTATTCGTGCTGTTGCTATTCGGTGGCGATGATTTCGCCGGTGTCGAATACAAGGCGGTTTTCAGGCCACTGGAGCGCTGCCAGCCTGAACCGGGAGGGATGGGAGCGTCGCGCCTTTCTATCGCGCCAGCGGGCTCCTACAGAGTAATCAACGCAGAATACATTGCGATGCCTGCCGTGCCAGGCCGTGGGGGGGATATTGCGGAACAGCTGGCTGTAGCGCGGCGTCTGCGTGGAAGCGCCGGGCTTGAGCAGGCGCCAGTAATGACCGATGACAACGGGAACCCGGTCGTCGTAATGGTCCCACCAATTGACCCTGTCTGAAAACCGCCAGCGGTTGCCGGCGAAGAACGGCGTGTCGGCCTGCTGCTCGACGCCCGAGGTCAAGACCTTGAGCGGGTTGATCATTTGCTGGGTAGCTTCGTATTCGGCAATGGAATACAGGAATGGCGGAGGGTTGTGTTCGTCCTCGAGTTGGGCTGCCCAGCGGGCTTTCTCGGCCTGGCAGCGTTGAAATAGACCAGAGGCTTCCGCCTTGGATTGCGCGATGGAATCCCATAGCTTGAACTGCTGGGTGACGCTGCCTATGGGGACGTCCTGGATGGCTTCGATGGCGGAAGTGGTCCAGGCGGCGTGGACGACACGGATATCGTCGCGTACTAGGGCTATGGGCAAATTGCCCAGAAAGTCGCGCACCGCCTGCCGGCGCTCCGGCGCGGTGCGCTGGAACGGGGCGTAATTCTTGAGATCCGCCTTGTAACGTTCGTCGAAGAACCAGCCGGAACCGTCCTTGATATCGTCTATCAGCAAATTGATTTCGTGATTGCCGAGTATGGAATAAGCGTTGCCACTAGAGATAAGCGATTGAACCAGGGTAAGCACGCCATCGCTGTCCGGGCCCCTGTCGACCAGATCCCCGATGAAAACCAGTTTTCGCTGCTTGGGGTGATGCCCATGCTCGTCGTAGCCAAGCTGAAGCAGCAAGGCCTGGAGTGCCGTAAGTTCGCCGTGGATGTCTCCGACAATATCAAGAGGGTTGTCTGGCAGTTGTTTGACTAGGTACATGCAATCATGGATACGGATGGCAAAAAAGCAGGTGGGCGCTAACTAAGATAATCGGTTGCGCGCCTGTCCAGTAAATAAAAGATGGAATAAAAATCGGCCTTTTTATTTTAAAGCACTCGGGATGAATATCTGCAAAGACCCTTGGGTTGTCATAGACGTAGCCCACGCTTCCGGTTCAGGATATAGCCAGGCTTAATCGATTAATTATTATCGTGCAGGAATACTTTTTGCAGCAGGCGCATTAATTCGGCGCGTTCCGCCTGGGTCAGTTGCGGTATGGCTTCCAATTTTTCGGTGCTGGCCTGGGCTTTGGCGCATAATTTGGCGCCTTTGGCAGTCAAGGCAAGAATTTGCGAGCGTTTGTCCAACGGGTTGCGCTGGCGCATCAGTAAATCGTCCGCTTCCATGCGGTCGAGCAGGGTCGCCAGATTGGGCGGCGACACATTTATGGTTTGCCCGAGACGTTTTTGATTGATGTGGGGGTTGGCTTTTACCAGCGACAACACTGTAAATTCAACCGGCCGCAAAGAATATTTAGCCAGCTGCTTTTTTATGATGGGAATGACTGCAAGGTAGGCCTGCAGGCAGTTGTAGCCCAATAGACTGAGCAAGTCGCTTTGGTCTATTGGGAGGGATGCAGACCCGTGGGCCATGGCGGCCCGCTTAGTTGTTGCGGCAGGCATCGCTGATGGCCCCGGCAAAAAAAGTGGTTTGCTTGCCCTTGGCGCTATTTTTCAGCCCGCCTTCGATAACGGACAAGAGCTGCTCGGTCTCGGGCAGGACAAACGAATAATAATAGTCGGCGGTGGACAGTTTTTCAGTGTGGAAGCCAGGGTCTTTGTCCAGATTGGCCTGGGCCGCGTGGGCGGCGCGCAGCCATAGCCAGGCAAAGGCGCTGTGTCCGACCAGGCGCAGGACTTCGGGGGCTATTTGGTAGGGCAGTTCGGGGTATTGCGAGTTGGCGTCGATAATGCCGGTGATGACGTGGCGAATGCGCTCGACAAGGGTTTTCAATTGTTGGGCGTATTCGGCGAACTGGCCTTGCGCGTGCTGCTGGACGGTGGTTTCGATATTGCCCAGGAATAGATTCAGTCCATGGCCGCCGTCGGCCATGATTTTACGGATCAGCAAATCCACAGCCTGGATTTCGTTGGTGCCTTCGTACACCATGGTGATGCGCGAGTCGCGCACGTACTGTTCGATGCCGGTTTCGGTTACATAGCCGTGGCCGCCGTATATTTGCAGGGCCTGGCTGGCTCCCTGAAAGCCTTGCTCGGTGAGCATGGATTTGATGATGGGGGTCATGAGCGCCAGTTGGGCGTCCATGGATTTGCGGACTTCGGCATCCGAATGATGTTCGGCATGATCGAGCAGCAGCGCATTCCAGTAGGTGAGCATGCGCCCGCCTTCCAGGTAGGCGCGTTGCGTCATGAGCAGGCGCTGCACTGCCGGGTGCATGATGATGGGATCGGCCGCTTCGCCCTTGCGGCTGGCCGGCCGGCTGGCCGATCGCATCTGCAGCCTTTCCTGGGCGTACGACAGGGCGTTCTGATAGGCGGTTTCAGAGATTCCAACCCCGTTTATGCCGACCGCCAGGCGTGCGGAATTCATCATGACGAACATGGCGGCCAGGCCCTTGTTGGGTTCGCCGACCAGCCAGCCGGTTGCCTCATTGAACTGCATGCTGCAGGTGGGGCTGCCGTGAATGCCCATTTTGTGCTCGATGCCGGTGCATTCAACGGCATTGCGTGCGCCCAGTTCGTTACCATTCAGCAGGAACTTGGGCACTAGGAACAAGGAAATGCCTTTGCTGCCGGCCGGCGCATCGGGCAGGCGGGCCAGGACCAGATGCACGATGTTGTCGGTCATGTCCTGTTCGCCGCCGGAAATGAAAATTTTGTTGCCGCTGATGCGGTATGAACCATCTGCCTGCGGCACGGCCTTGGTGCGCAGAAGCCCGAGATCGCTGCCGGCGTTGGCTTCGGTAAGGCACATGGTGGCCAGCCATTCGCCGCTTACGATCTTGGGCAGATAGCGTTGCTTGAGTTCGTTGGAGGCGTGGCGATGCAGGCAGGCGTAGGCGCCGTGTAGCAGCCCGGGAAACATGGTCCAGGCATGGTTGGTGGCGCTGAGCATTTCGTACAGGATGCTGTTGAGCGTATGGGGCAGGCCCTGGCCGCCATATTCAGGGTCGCACGCCAGCGCGGGCCAGCCGGCTTCGCAAAACTGTTTATAGGCTTGGGCGAAGCCTTTCGGCGTGGTGACCGTACCTTGGCTATAGCGTGCGCCTTCACGGTCGCCGACGGCATTCAGCGGGAAGAGGACTTCGCTGGCGAACCGGCCTGCTTCCTCCACGACCTGGAACATCAAGTCGTCATCGACTTCGGCGAAGGCGGGAATGGCCCGCAAGGCTTCGGACGCATTGAGAAGGTCGGACAGCACGAACTGGATGTCCTTGAGCGGGGCCTGGTAGGTGAACATATTGAAAAATCCGGTGTTGTGGATATAACGTGCGGCGGTGAAGCTCAGGACTTGAATTGAACCTTGTTTTTCTTGCCTTGCAGGAACTGGTCCAGAAGATCCAGGGTGGCTGGGTCGGTTTGCGCGACAGCCGCCATGAGGGATTCGGTGGCCAGGCCGTCCTGGATGTTTTGATCGGCAATGCGCGGCAACATGTGCATGACGCCATAGTTGGTCATGGCGGCGTTGGTGGCGATGCTTTCGGCCAGTTCCATGGCCTTGGCCAGGCCTTCGCCGTTGCCTACCGAATATTGAGAAATGCCGATGTCGTGGCCTTCCTGGGCATTGAGCACCCGGCCGGTAAGCATGAGGTCGGTCATGCGATGCACGCCGATGAGACGTGAAATGCGCACTGAGCCGCCGCCGCCGACGAACAGGCCGCGCTTGCCTTCGGGCAGGGCGTAAAAGGCCGAGGGTTCCGCAATGCGTATGTGGGCAGCCGAGGCCAGCTCGAACCCGCCACCCACAACGGCGCCATGCAATACCGCGATGACCGGCGCGCGCCCGAACTGGATATGTTCGAAGGCGGCATGCCACCTGCGCGAGTGCAGGACGGACTCGGGCACGCTCATGGCGCTTACTTCGGAAAGATCCAGCCCGGCGCAAAAGTGATCGCCTTCGCCGTGCAGGACAATGGCTTTGACGGATTCGGGCATGGACTCGAAGCAGGCGTTGATGGCCATGACCAGTTCTGTGTTGATCGCATTGCGTTTTTCGGGACGAGTGATTTTTACCTGGGCGACAGCGCCGACGTGCGTGACGGACAACAGGTTGGAGTAATCGGGCTGGCTCATGGTGGCTGGGCTCATAAAAGAAGGGATAGGTTAATTTAGTTATAAAAAATAATAGTTATTAATTATAAATATTTTCAGGGAATAATCAAGAGAATCCAGGCTGCGAAGGGGTATGGGGACGTGGAGGAGCGGCGACAAGGTCGATGAAATGCAACGCTTTTTCGGGTTATTCCGGGTAAACTGACAATTATTGATATATGTAAGTATTAAAAAGTGGCGACAAATTTTATAATTGCAGGAAACGTTGCTCGACGAGAGCCTTTTTGAGGTGGATCAAGCATGAACCCTCCCAGGAAAATCGACCCGCAGGTTCAAGGCGCCGCTAATGGGAAGCCGCCGAGCGTGGCGTCGTGGAGCCGCGAAACCCGTGCCCAGATTGAAGCGCAGTATCAAGCCTGGAAGCGCATCAGCGAGAAGATGATCAAAAGCGCCGAAGAGCTGTCCAAGGAAGCGCCGGCAGCTTACACCAAGGAAGAAATGCAGCAGCTGGGCGCCATGCTTGAAAACATGATGCAGCTTTCTTTATGGATAGGTGGCGAAACAGGCCAAAAAATAGAAATTCTGCGTACCGTGGCCAAGCTGGCCTACGAACGGCATCTGGCGCATTCTGCCGGAGCGCATGCGCCGCAGGACTGAACCCAAGCCGTAAAACCGCCCTCGGCCGAAGTCGAGGAAGAACACCGGCCGCCTCGGAAGAACGAAATCAGGGCTTGACCCAGCTTCGATCGGATTTGATTTCGGCGATCTGGATCGTATAGTGCGTGAACAGTTCTTTCTTGCCCAAGGGAATCGCCTTCCGGTGTTCCGCGTTGCTCATCCAGGCGCGCAACGACTCGGCGTCCCGCCAATAGGAAAGGGTAATGACCTTGCCCGGTGTGTCGCGGCTGACAAAGCCTTCTTTTGAAATAAAGCCGTCGATGGTCTTGGCCTCGACCAGCAGTTCCGTGACCAATGCCCGGTTTTGTTCTTCCTTGCCGGGAACCGTTCCGAATTCAATAATACAAACCAGCATTTCTCGTCTCCTTGTCAGGTGTTGCTGCGCGCCGTGGCGTATTCGGACGCCTGGCTGAGCGTCTTTTTGTCGATTTTTCCGACCGAGGTTTTCGGCAGCGCGCCGATAACGTCAATGTGCGCCGGTAGTTTGTACTTGGCAAGGTTTCGGGCGCAGTGATTCAGGAGTTCATCCGCCTTGCAGGTACCGTTGCGTCGCAGAACGACGAAGGCGTGCAGGCATTGTCCACGATAGTCGTCGCTTCTGGCGATGACTGCCGCTTCGATGACTTCCGGGTGGAGCAATAAAACCTCTTCGACTTCGCGCGGATACACGTTGTATCCGCCGACAATGATCAAATCCTTCTTGCGGTCTTGAATGTACAGGTATCCGTCTTCGTCGAAGACCCCTACGTCGCCCGTGTACAACCAGCCGTCGCGAAGGGCCTCGGAAGTCTCCAGCGGCAGGTTGCGATAGCCCTGCATGATCTGGGGACCCCTGGCGCGGATTTCACCGGGTGTTCCCTGGGGCATTACCGAGCGGCCGGTTTCAATGTCGACGATTTCGATTTCCGTGTCGGGCAGCGCGCGCCCCACGGATCCCGCCTTGATCGCGGCGCGCGGGCCGTTATAGGCCAGTACGGGGCCGGCTTCTGTTTGCCCGTAGCCTTCGAAGATGGGCACACCCACGATGGAACGCCAACGGTTGAGCACTTCGACGGGAAGGGCCGAGGCGCCGGAGTAGCAGGTTTTTACGGAATGCCAGTTTGTGGCTGTGATTTTGGGATGATCGAGCAGGCCGATATAAATGGTGGGACTGCCGGGGAAGATGGTGATGGCATGCGCCTCGATGGCTTCCAGAAGCGCCTCGCGCCGGTAGGCGGGCAGGATAACCAGGGTGCCGCGGCAGCGCGCGGAAAGATACAGCCCCATTGCCATTCCATAGGAATGGAACAAAGGCATGGTGCAGAGTATACGTTCTTCATCGTCCCGCGTGGGGAGGACGGCTTCCCGCTGCTGTACATTTGCACGCAGCGAAGCATGGGTCAGATTCACGCCCTTTGGCTTTCCAGAAGTGCCGCCCGTGTACTGCAAGATACCCAGTGATCCGGGGTCGATGCCGGGCAGGGCCGAGGCGTCGGCAAGCGGGGTGTCCGCCAAATACCGTCCTTCATGGCCGACCCATATTGCCCGGATGCCGAGCCGGGACAGAAGCGGCTCCAGCACAGGCAGCAGGGTGGCGTCGGCGAGCACGAGGTCGAGATCGGCGTCTTCCAGTTGATAAGCCAGTTCCCTTGCCGTGTATGCGGGATTCATGGGCAGCAGTTGAGCGCCGGCGGCCATGACCGCAAAGTGGGCGATGCATGCGTCGATGGAGTTGGAAATGATGGTTCCAATTCGTCCTTTCACGGGCTTTCGGCCGTGAAGCTCGACCGCCAGGCTCAGCGAGGCCTGCGCATAAGTCCGGTAGTCGATCTTTTTGGCCTCGCAGACCAGTGCGTGGCGGTCCGGACTGGCAATGGCGGCATCCAGCAGAAGCTCGACGACGGATCCTGCAAAGCGTTCTTTCAATTGGTGCAGCGAAACACTCATTGGCGCGCGTCCTCGACCTTGATGACCACGGCCATTGCGGAATCCCCCGCCGCGCATCCTGTGAACAAACCGATGCCGCCGCCTTGCAGCTCCAGTTCCTCGATCAGTTCCATGATCGAACGCAAGCCGGTGGGCCCCTGAGGATGTCCCCAAATGAGCGAGCTGCCGTAGTTGTTGATTTGCATGACATCGAGCCCGGTTTCCCCGGCCAGGGCGATATCGTTGATGACGAAAGGGTTATGGGTTTTGACGGCGTTCAACTGGGCAACGCTTGTCTGAGCGCGCTCCAGGGCTTGCCTGGCGGCGGGAATGGGCGCGTAGGGCATGAAGGCGGGCTCGGCGCGAGCCTGCCCAAAACCTAGAATCCGCACCTGGATTTCGGGGCGTGCGCTGAGTTCCCGGGCCCGCTCACGAGACGTGACCAGCATGCCGGCATTGCCGTCGGCAGGATGGGTTTGCCCGCCGTAGGTTACGGATCCGCCCGAGGCTACGGGCCGGAGCTTGGCGAGTCCCTCGGGAGTCGACGCGAAAACGCCTTCGTCGCCGCCGATGTGGTTTATGGTCTTGGTCAATGCGGCATTGGGCACGTCGAATGGCAATGTCATGAATCGTTTTAGGAAGGCGCTGTCGCTTTCGAGCGCGGCTTGATACTGCCGGTAGCGTTGCAGGACGACTTCGTTTTGTTCCTGGGTGGAAATGCCGTACTTGGCGGCGACATTCTCTGCTGTGGCGAGCATGGAAAGCGACGTGGCGGGGTCTTTTTCAATGTTCGCCAGCACCCAGGCTTCGGTTTCGCCCGTGCCGCCAGGCCCCTGCGGATTGGGGTAATAGATTTGCGGGCCGTTGGAAATCCGATCCGCGGTAATCACCAGCGTGCATTCCGACGTGCCGTCCGCGACCGCCTGGGCGGCGGCTGCCAGGCATCTTGCGGACGTTGCGCAGGCCTGGGCAATATGCGGGCCTGCCAGATGGGGGGCGTCCAGCATCGTGCCGACCCAAGGCAGGCCGTAGAAGGCGCCAGGCTGGGGAACGGTCGAACCCAGAATGCCCATATCGATGCGGGATGCGTCGATCTTGCGCTGTGCAAGTGCATGCCGCGTTACGTGGGCGGCGAATTTCAGGCTATGCAGATGAGCGAAGCTGCCCTGCCATTTTGCGAAGGGCGTGCTCCAGTATGCGCCGTAGGGAATATAGGCGGGTGTCATTTAGCCAGCCGCCATTGTCCGTCTTTGACCTGAACCATGACGCGGGCCCGTTGGTCCAGGCCGTTATGGTTGGTTGCGGATATGTTGTAGATGCCGTTGGTGCCAACCAGGCCGGTGGTGTGGTTTTCCAATGCGTCCCGGATCGCGGCCCGGAATTGTTCCGTGCCGGGCTTGGCGGTTTTCAGTGCGACACCGGCCGCGTGATCCAGCAGCAGGTAGGCGTCGTAGGCCCAGGTGGTAAAGGCGTTGACCGGCCCGTCGCCGTAGGCTTTTGAATACTTGTCCATGAAATCGGCCGATACTTTCTTGATGGGATCGGAATCGGCAAGATCCTTGTACACGACGACCGGGCCGATGGGAGCCAGCGCACCTTCCACGCCCTTACCGCCGATGCGCAGGAAATCGCCGTTGACGGCGCCGTGCGTTTGATAGACCTTGCCCTTGTAGCCGTTGTCGGCCAGCGTGATCTGGGGAAGCGCGGCGGGGGTTCCCGCCGCCCCGATCAATACGGCGTCCGGGTGCAGCGACTTTGTCTTGAGGGCCTGCGCGACAACGGAACTATCGTTGCGGGCATAGCGTTCGTTGTTGACCACCTTGAGTCCGTACTTGTCCGCGAGCGAGGTCAGGGTCTTGTAGCAAAGATCGCCCCAGGAGTCCGAGTAGCCGATGTAGCCTACGGTTTTCACGCCGGTTGCCTGCATGTTTTCAAGGATGGCCTCGATCATCAGACCGGCGGGTTGCGGCACCACGAATACCCATGGAAACTGGGCGGGCGCGGGCGAGAAGGGGGCCATCGAAATGTGCGGAGTCTTGCTTTCCGCCGCGACGCCGGCAATCGCAATGGCCGAAGGCGTGTTGGACGCGGCGATCAGCGCGTCGACGTGATCTTCGGAAATCAGCTTCTTGGCGTTCTTGATGGCAAGCGACGGATCCGTGGCATCGTCCAGGATAATGTATTTGACAGGCTCCCCTGCCAAGGTGTGGGGCAGAATATCGATCACGTTCTTTTCCGGCCTGCCTTGCGATGAAGCGCCGCCCGTGGCGCTAAGAACGACGCCAACGGCGATGTCGGCGCGGGCCAGAGGCGCGACGGCGGTAAAAAGGGTAAGGCATGAAAGCACGAACAAAGATTTAGTGCTGGATTTCACGAGGCGTCTCCTTATTGGTGATGTATGGTTGTTATGATAGGTGCAGCTTTTTCCCGTGGGCGCTTTCGAGAAAAATTACATATGCGTATAACCAAAACCGTATTGCAATGACTCAAGCCGGCATGCAGACTCCTCCTGTGGCCTTGAATCGCGTACGTTCCCGGCTGCGCATGCGCCACCTTGTGTTCATCGAGGCGCTGGCGCGGCGCAAGAACATCAGGCAGGCAGCGCAAGACCTGTTCATTACGCAGCCGGCGGCCAGCAAGCTGCTGACCGAGATCGAGTCGATATTCGAAGCCAAGCTCTTCGAGCGCACGGCGCATGGGGTGGAAATGACTTCGCAGGGCGAAGCATTGCTGCACTGGGCGGTCAAAGCGCTGTCCGACATGGACGCCGCGCAAACGGAAATCGAAACCCTGACGGAGGGATGGGCGGGACGGGTAAGAGTGGGCGTATTCCCCGTTGCCGCGCCTGTGCTCGTTCCCGACGCCATCGTCCTGTTGCGCGATACTCGTCCGAAAATCAAGGTCAGCATGCATGAAGGACTGGAAGATACGCTGATCCCCATGCTGCAGAAGGGGCTGCTGGATTGCGTTATCGGGCGGATGACTTCCCAGCCGAATTCGCGTTCGGTATCCATGGAAATGTTGTTTGAAGAACCCACGGTCGTGGTCTGCCGTCCCAATCATCCGCTGCTTGGAAAATCAAGCTGGGAGGCCCGTGAGCTGAACGCCTACGACTGGGTCCTGCCTTCCACGATTGCGCCATTGTACGCCCTGGTAACGGCCGGGCTCGCCGCCTATTCGGCCGCTGCTCCACGGGTGTCGGTGGAAACCTCGTCCATTTTGATGATCCTGGAAATCATCAGGCAGACCTCGATGCTGTCGGCAATTCCCGAAGGTGTCGCCAACAGGTTCGTGCGGGCGGGGCAACTGGCCATCCTGCCCCTGCCGTTATCCGTCAACCTGCACCCCGTTTGCATCATCACGGCAAGCGAAACCCCGCTCAATGCGGCCACCACCGCGTATCTGGAAGCCATCCGGAAGGTGGCGGCGGATTATCGGGCACAGCGGGGGTGATTCACTTCCCAATACAAAAGCTGGAAAAAATCTCGCCCAGCAGGTCGTCGCTGGTGAATTGACCGGTGATGGCGCAAAGGTCGTCGTGGGCAAGGCGGAGTTCTTCGGCGAACAGGTCGAGCACGCGGTCGTTGTGGCCGGCGTGTTCGTCGGCGATGTCCAGGTGTTCGGCCGCGAGGTTCAAGGCGCGCAGGTGGCGTTCGCGCGCGAGCCAGGGCGATTCGGCGCTGGGGTTCCAGCCGGCGATGTCCAGGAGCCGCTGGCGCAGATCGTCCAGGCCGGCGCCGGTCTTGGCGGAGATGCCGAGGGTGGATTCAAGGCTTGTGCCTGCGGTTTCGGGTTCGTGTGCGCTTGCACTGGGCGAGGCGTTATTGGAGTGCGGTGCAACGCCCTGTGCGTTGGGCACAGAGCCAGCGGCAACGCTTTCTTGCGGCGGATCGCCAAGAACGGAATTGGAAGCTACGCCGGGCAGGGCCATTGCGTCGCGGGCTTCCAGCAGGTCGATTTTGTTGTAGACCTTGAGCACGGGGGTGCGGGGGGGCAGGCGCCGGGTGATGGCGGAGTCGAGTTCGTCGTTGTGGGTACGCGCGTCCTGCAGGTGGATGATGACGTCGGCTTTTTCGATTTCGGCCCAACTGCGGGCGATGCCCAGGCTTTCGACGGTGTCTTCGGTGTCGCGCAGGCCCGCGGTATCGATGATGTGCAGGGGCACGCCTTGTATGTGGATTTGCTGGGCGACTTTATCGCGGGTGGTGCCGGCGATGGGGGTGACGATGGCGATGTCGTCGCCGGCCAAGGCGTTGAGCAGGCTGGACTTGCCGACATTGGGCTGTCCGGCCAGCACCACTTGCAGGCCTTCGCGCAGGATCATGCCTTGTTTGGCCTGGCGAACGAGCGCGGCCAGGTCCTGGCGGATTTCCTCCAGGGCGCTTCGGGCCTGGTATTTTTCAAGGAAGTCGATTTCTTCTTCGGGGAAGTCCAGGGTGGCTTCTACCAGCATGCGCAGGTGGACGATGCGTTCGGCCAGCGCGTTGACGCGGTTTGAAAACTCGCCACTGAGCGAGTCCATGGCGCTGCGCGCGGCGGCTTCGGAAGAGGCGTCGATGAGGTCGGCCACGGCTTCGGCCTGGGCCAGATCCAGGCGTTCGTTGAGAAAGGCGCGGCGAGTGAATTCGCCGGGTTCGGCATGCCGCAGCTCGATGTCCCGCCCGGCTTCTATGCAGCGTTCCAGCAGGCGGCGCAGCACGGCGGGGCCGCCGTGGCCTTGCAGCTCCAGCACGTCTTCGCCGGTATACGAATGCGGCGCCTTGAAGAACAGGGCGATGCCGGCATCGATGGGCAGACCCTGCGCGTCGTTGAAGGGCAGGTAGTGAGCGTGGCGCGGCTGCAATGGAACGGGAAACAGGGTTTCCACCAGGCGGCTCAGGTCGCGGCCCGAAACGCGGACGACGCCGATGCCGCCGCGGCCGGGGGCCGTGGCGATGGCGACGATGGGCTGGTGGGAATAGGTGGTCATGGCGGCACAGGGTAGAGGCAGGCTAAGAGCCGGCAGGTTGAACCTAGTCAAATACGAACAGGCTTTGCAATGTTAAGTCCGGCGCTTGGCGTTGCCGAAATGCTCCGTTATTGTAGAGGCCCCGGCGGGAATTTTTATCAAGGAATGCATCATGCCGTATTTGATCGATACCAGCGACAAGGAACACACCCACGCTTTGCGCCAGGCGTTGCGGGACAAGCATCTGGATTATCTGGAAGCGCATCGCCCTTTGCTGCTGGCTTGCGGCGCCAAGCTGGATGACGACGGCGTCGGCAGTTCGGGCAGCCTGTACATCCTGAATGTGGAAACCCGGGCGGAGGCGGAACGGTTCATCAATGACGATCCGTTCGCGAAAGGCGGATTGTTCGAGCGGATCAGCATTACACGCTGGCGCAAGGCGTATCTGGACGGCAAATGCTATTTGTAAGTACTACTTGCTTGGCGCGATGACGCGGCCGGCTGTCAATGCTTCGTAGGGCGACTTGCGCAAGGCGTTGTGCCGAACGCTTGCGTGCGAGCGGATAGCGGGGCATCAAAGTAAAAACGCCGAAGGCGGACGCGAGTTCCGCCTTCAGCGTTTTTGGAACCCCGTCCCGCGTTTATCGGGACGGGTGGCTACGTTGCCATTGTTCCAGGCTTAGCCCAGGGCCTTGATGGCGGCGGCAACGCCTGCGCCATAGGCCGGGTCGGCTTGGCGACAGTGCTCGATGTGCTTGGCCTGAATTTCCTTGGTGACACCTGCAATGGCCCTGGCCGTGTTGTCGAACAAGGCCTGTTTTTGCGTGTCGTTCATCAGGCGGAACAGGTTGCCGGCCTGGGAGAAGTAGTCTTCATCCACCCGATGGTTCCAGTGGTCGGCCGCGCCCTCAATGGACAGCGGCGGCTCGCGGAAGTCGGGCTGATCCTGCCATTCGCCCTGAGCATTGGGCTGGTTGCCCGTGATGCCGCCGTAGTTGCCGTCGACCCGCATGGCGCCGTCGCGGTGGTAGCTGTGCACCGGACATTTGGCGGCGTTGACGGGGATTTGATGGTGATTGACGCCAAGGCGGTAGCGCTGCGTGTCGCCATAGGAAAAGAGGCGGGCCTGCAGCATTTTGTCGGGCGAGAAGCCGATGCCCGGAACCACGTTGGCGGGCGTGAAGGCGGCTTGTTCGACTTCGGCGAAGTAGTTTTCCGGGTTGCGGTTCAGTTCGAGCACGCCGACCTCGATGAGGGGGTAGTCGCCGTGCGGCCAGACCTTGGTGAGGTCGAAAGGGTTCAGGTGATACTTGCCGGCATCGGCTTCGGGCATGATCTGGATATACAGCTTCCAGCGCGGGAAGTCTTTGTTCTCGATGGCGTTGTACAGGTCGGCCAACGAGCTTTCGCGGTCTTTGGCAATGATGGCGCCGGCCTCGGCGTCGGTGAAGTTCTTGATGCCCTGTTCCGTCTTGAAGGTGAACTTGACCCAGTGGCGTTCGTTCTTGGCATTGATGAAGCTGAAGGTATGGCTGCCGAACAGGTGCATATGGCGAAAGCCGGCGGGAATGCCGCGGTCGCTCATGATGATGGTGACCTGGTGCAGGGCCTCGGGCAGGCCCGTCCAGAACTCCCAGTTGTTCTGGGCGCTGCGCCGGCCGGTGCGGGGGTCGCGTTTGACGGCGTGGTTCAGGTCGGGAAACTTGAGCGGGTCGCGCATGAAGAAAACCGGCGTGTTGTTGCCGACCAGGTCCCAGTTGCCTTCTTCCGTGTAGAACTTCATGGCCACGCCGCGGATGTCCCGCTCGGCGTCCGCCGCGCCGCGCTCCCCGGCAACCGTGGAAAAGCGGATGAACATGGGGGTGGCTTTGCCGACTTCCGAAAATATCTTGGCGCGGGTGTATTTGGTGATGTCGTGGGTGACGGTGAACGTGCCGTGGGCGCCGGCGCCCTTGGCGTGCATGCGGCGCTCGGGGATGACTTCGCGGTCGAAGTGGGCGAGTTTTTCAATGAGCCAGACGTCTTGCAGCAGCGCGGGGCCGCGCGGCCCCGCGGTCATGATGTTTTGGTCGTCGGGAACGGGTGCGCCGGCAACGGTGGTCAGTTTCTTCATGGCAGTCCTTTTGGCAGTTGAGGTTGACACTACTATTCCATAACGCTTTATAGCCTGAAAAGCCCTGCGGAAGACTCCCGAGCTATCTCTGGCTGCGTTTTTTGAAATACCCGGGGGGCGCCCTCCGTATGCGTGGCAAGTGCGCCGGCTCATCGTCGGGCAATTTTCAACGTGGGCGGACGACCCTGGGTATTTCTGCAAAGTGTACGTGGCTGAGCAACCAAAACAAAGATAATTAATACAACCTTACCAATAGTTAAAAACTATTTAAGGGGCTGAGGAGCCACCACGCAGCCTGGTTTGCGCGTTAAACGGGCCGACATAAGGGCGCCGAAGCGTGGGCGGCGGAAATCAGGAGTCCGCTCGAACCGGGCGATTGAACGCATTGAGGTTTCAGAGAAAGCGGCGGTTTGCGGCCGGCCATGAAAAACCCCCGATCGGCGAAAAGCCGGATCGGGGGCGTGGCGCTGCTTGCGCAGCGCGGGAATATGGGAAGGCTAGCGGTGCGCCGCGGCGTTTTCCTTGTCCAGCTTGTGCATGATGAAGCGCTGCTGGGCGATCGACACGGCGTTGTTGAAGCAGTAGTACAGCACCAGGCCGGCGGGGAAGAAGAACATCATGCCGCCGAAGACCAAAGGCATGAACATCATCATCTTGGCCTGCATGGGATCGGGCGGGGTAGGGTTCAGCTTGATCTGCAGGAACATGGTCGCCATCATGATGGCCGGCAGGATGAACAGCGGATCGCGGGCCGAGAGGTCGTGGATCCAGAGGATCCAGGGTGCGCCGCGCATTTCGACGCTGCCCAGCAGCACCCAGTACAGGGCGATGAACACCGGCACCTGGACAATCATGGGCAGGCAGCCGCCCAGAGGATTGATTTTCTCGGTGCGGTACATTTCCATCATGGCCTGGTTCATCTTGGCGCGGTCGCCGCCGAATTTCTCGCGCAGGGCCTGCAGCCTCGGAGCCACCAGCTTCATCTTGGCCATGGATCGGTAGCTGGCCGCCGACAGCGGGTAGAACACCAGCTTGATCAGCAGGGTCAGCACCACGATGGTCCAGCCCCAGTTCCCCACGAAGCTGTGGATCCAGGTCATGAGCTTGAACAAAGGCTTGGCGATGATGGTCAGGAAACCGTAGTCGACCACGACGTCCAGGCCGGGGGCCACACGGCTCATGGCGCTTTGATCCTGGGGGCCAACCCACAGGTTGGACTGTATGGACTTGTGCTCGCCCGGAGCGATGGTGCCCAGGGCTTCGATGGAGCGCACCGCGTACAGATTGTCGGAAACGCGCAGGATTTCGTTGTGCCGGGCCTGGCCTTCGGGGGGAACCCAGGCGCTGGCGAAGTAGTGCTGCACCATGCCTATCCAGCCGTCGTTGGACTGCTTGATATAGCTGGCCTTGTTCTTGTCGATATCCGCGAACTTGATCTTTTGGTATTTGTCTTCGCTGGAATAGACGACCGGGCCGGTAAACGTGCTGTAGAAATGCGAGGTATTGGGGGGGTCGTTGCCGTCGCGGGTAAGCTGGTAGTACAGCGAGGGGGTGACGGGGCTGCTGCCGACGTTGTAGATGTCGTTGCGCACGCCGATATCGTAGCGGCCCTTGTGCAGCGTGTAGGTCTTGACGACCTTGACGTCGCCCGACTGGGCTTCGAACACCACGTCGAGGGTGTCGCCGGACATGGCGCGATCGGACGAAACCAGGTGGAAAGGAGTCAGGTGGGTGGGGAAGCTTTGCCCCTGCGGCGCGCCGACGACGCCGGTTTGCGCCATGTAGATGGAGTGCGCGGAGTCGTCCAGCAGCACCATGGGCTTGCTGGGATCTTCCAGGTCGGTGAACTTGGTGAGCTCGGCCTTGACCAGTTGCGCGCCCGTCGTGTCGAAGGTCAGGTCATAGACGTCGGTCTTGATGTTGACTTTTTCCGATGGGCTGGCGGCCTTTTGGGCGTTCTCCGGCACACCGCCCGTGGCGGCAGGGGCCGTATTGGCCGCCACGCCCGAGGGAACGCTGGTGTCGGCCGGCTTGGACGTGGCGCCGGCGACGCTGGGCTTGGCGGGCGTCTTGCTGGTTTGGGTCAGGCCCCATTCGCCGAACAACGACGGCTTGCCGGTATGCACCTGCCAGTTGTTCCACAACAGCAAGAGCGAGAAAGAGAAAATCATCCAGAGGACGGTGCGTCGGATATCCATAGCGCCTGTTTCAAGTTAAAGCTGAGCAAAAGCTCGTTAGTTTAACGTAACCCAACTGAACGGCAGTTGAGCCTGCGGGTATTCAAAAAGAACGGGTACGCCAATGAAAGGCCTACTCGCACAAGTGCTTCGACCCCGGAACGGGATCGCAGCCGCCGTGACACCACGGGTTGCAACGGGCAATGCGGCAAATGGCCAGCCAAAGCCCGCGTATCGGCCCGTGGATTTCGATGGCTTCGATGGCATAGACGGAGCAGGTCGGGGTGAAGCGACAATTGCGGCCCAGCCAGGGGCTAAGGAAATACCGGTAGAACCGGATGGGGGCGATAAGCAGTGTTTGAGCGATGGAGCGGCTCATAGCATTGCCTTGTCCAGCAGCAGGTCGGTTTCGGCCCGCACCAGCTTTTTCAGCTCGGTCAGTGTAAGCGGGCCGACTTTGCTGTGCAGCCGGAATACATAGTCGCGCAGGGGTAGATTATGCCGTCGCAGCCGGAATGCTTCGCGGATGACGCGCTTGATGGCATTGCGGGTGACCGCCCTGGCGGCAAAACGTTTGGCGATGATGAGTCCCAGACGTGCCTGCCCGGTTTCTTCCACGGGGCTGCGCGGCGTTGTTACAACGAACAAAGCCCCTCTGGCGATACGTTTGCCCTTAAGAGAGGCGGCGTATTCCGAGGGGCGGTGCAGGCGCGCCGCGGGAGTGAACGTGGCACGCATGGGCTGGATCGTAGCCAAGGGAACAGCCTTGGCTGGGCCAAGCTGATGGCTTAGACGGCCAGGCGCTTGCGGCCCTTGGCACGGCGCGCATTGATGACGGCGCGGCCGCCGCGGGTTTTCATGCGTACGAGAAAACCGTGGGTGCGCTTGCGGCGGGTAACGGAAGGTTGGAATGTGCGTTTCATGGATAATCCAAATAAAAGAGCTAAAAAGCGGTTGCCTGCTTGCCGCCGGAAGCGACGACGGTTAGTGGGTATGTATGGCCAGCCATTGCAACGAACGAAGGCGCCACCTGATTTTCCCCACCAAATTTTCAATTCGCGCCAAGGCGTCGCCGCGCAAAATGGTTGCGCAGCCTGTAAATTGTGAGAAAGCCCACTATTTCAGCAAACTTTGTGAAATTAGTCAACTGCTTAGCACAAATACTAGGAACGTTTTGTATCCCGGCTTGTGGATAACTTGCCGTTCAACAGGGTAGAATCGAGGTTTACTGAAGTGGTGGACATGAACGAATTTTGGCAGACTTGCCTGCGTCAGCTAGAGCAAGAACTTCCTCCCCAGCAGATTAGCGCCTGGATACGCCCCCTGGTTCCGCTTGCATTCGATGAGTCGCAGGCGGTGCTGCGCGTGTCCGCGCCCAACCGGTTCAAGCTGGATTGGGTGCGCAAGAATTTCTTACATCAAATCGAAGACCTGGCCACCGAATGGTACAAGCGTCCGGTGCAGGTGGCTTTCGAGCTGGCCACGCCCAGCCGCCCGGCACCGGTGGCGCGCGCCGCAGCACCTGCCCCCGAGGCCCCCGGCCAGGCATCGCCGGCCGCCGCGCCCCCGGCAACGGCCCCAGCCGCGGCGGTGGTCAATGCCGCGGCCGCCGAAGTGGTGCACGACCGCTCCCGCCTGAATACCGAGCTTACCTTCGACAATTTCGTAACCGGCAAGGCCAACCAGCTGGCGCGCGCTGCCGCGCTGCAGGTGGCCGAGAACCCGGGCGTGTCGTACAACCCGCTATTCCTGTACGGGGGCGTGGGCCTGGGCAAAACCCACCTTATCCATGCCATCGGCAATGCCCTGCTGGGCGGCGGCAACGGCAGGCGGGTGCGCTACGTGCATGCCGACCAGTACGTGTCCGACGTGGTCAAGGCGTACCAGCGCAAAGCGTTCGACGAATTCAAGCGGTATTATCATTCGCTGGATCTTCTGCTGATCGACGATATTCAGTTCTTTGCCGGTAAAAACCGCACCCAGGAAGAGTTTTTCTATGCGTTCGAAGCCATGGTGGCCCAGCGCAAGCAAATCATCATTACTTCCGATACCTACCCCAAGGAATTGTCCAATATCGACAGCCGCCTGATTTCGCGTTTCGATTCCGGTCTTACGGTGGCCATCGAGCCGCCCGAGCTGGAAATGCGCGTGGCCATTCTGTTGCGCAAGGCGGAAACCGAGGGCGTGGCCATGCCCGAGGAAGTGGCGTTTTTCATTGCCAAGCATCTGCGCAGCAATGTGCGCGAACTGGAAGGCGCGCTGCGCAAGGTGTCGGCGTATGCGCGGTTCCATGGCCGCGAAGTATTAAGCGTGGAAGTCTGCAAAGATGCGCTCAAGGACCTTCTGTCGGTGTCCAACGGCCAGATCACGGTCGAGAACATCCAGAAGACGGTGGCGGATTTCTACAAGATCAAGGTGGCCGACATGTATTCGAAACGCCGGCCTGCCAATATTGCCTTACCCAGGCAGGTAGCCATGTATCTGGCCAAAGAGCTGACGCAAAAAAGCCTGCCTGAAATCGGAGATTTGTTTGGGGGACGCGATCACACCACGGTGCTGCACGCGGTACGCAAGATCTCCGATGCCCGGTCCAAACAGACCGAGCTCAATCATGCTTTACACGTATTAGAACAAACCTTAAAAGGATAACCATGCAACTCGTACAAACGACTCGCGATGCATTGTTGAAACCGCTGTCGACGGTGGCGGGAATTGTCGAAAGAAGGAATACATTGCCGATCCTGGCCAATATTCTGCTGCGCAAGGAAGGCAACAACATCGCCTTCATCGCCACCGACCTTGAAGTGCAAATCACCACCCATGCCGAGTTCGGCGTAGGCGACTCGAACGAGTCCACAACGGTCGCGGCCCGCAAGCTGCTCGATATTTTGCGCGCATTGCCCGAGTCGGGCGACGTTACCCTGGGCCTGGCCAGCAGCAAGCTGTCGGTGCAATCGGGTAAAAGCCGTTTCGCCCTGCAAACGTTGGGCGCCGCCGAGTTCCCAACCTTGTCGCAGCCCGAGAAATGGGACGTGTCGCTGTCGTTGTCGCAAAAAACCCTGAAGCACCTGTTCAACATGGTGCACTTCGCCATGGCGCAACAGGACATTCGCTACTACCTCAACGGTTTGCTGTTCGTTTTCGAGCCGGGTTTCGTGCGCGCGGTAGCCACCGATGGCCACCGCCTGGCGCATAGCGGCGCCGCCGCCGAAGGCATTGCCGAAAAACACGATGTCATCGTGCCGCGCAAAACGGTCCTGGAAATGCAGCGCCTGCTGTCCGACTCGGACGATCCCGTGTCCATCGACGTCGCTCCCGGCCAGATCCGCTTCCGTTTTGGCGACGTCGAGCTCGTGTCCAAGCTGGTCGAAGGCAAGTTCCCCGATTTCACCCGTGTCATTCCCAACAACTACACGCGCCACTTCGACGTCAATCGCGAAGCCCTGCAGGGCAGCCTGCAGCGCGCCGCCATCCTTACCACCGACAAGCTCAAGGGCGTGCGCATTCAACTTTCCGATCATCTGCTCAAAATCTCGTCGACCAACGCCGAGCAGGAAGAGGCGCAGGAAGAGCTCGACATCGATTACGGCCACGAGCCGCTGGACGTGGGCTTCAACGTCAGCTATTTGCTCGACGTGCTGGCCAACGTCAAGACCGAGACGGTCAAGTGGTCGGTTCAGCCCGACGTCAACGCATCGGCGCTCATCACCTTGCCCGACGACGAGCAGTTCAAGTATGTCGTCATGCCGATGCGCATTTAATCTTCGATATGGACTGCAAGGCGGTTTGCTGCTTTTACGCGCGGGTCATGTCGATACGCATCAATCCCCCCGGGTTCATGCCGAATGAGCCGGCCGGCACGCGGTTGCGTGCGGCCGGTTCGCCAGCCGCAAGGCTTATATAGGGTTTTATATTAGTTATGTCAGATCAAGCCACGAATACCCCCGATACCGAATACGGTGCCGATTCCATCAAAATGCTCAAAGGGCTGGAGGCTGTCCGCAAGCGCCCGGGCATGTACATTGGCGACACTTCCGACGGCACCGGCCTGCACCACATGGTGTTCGAGGTGGTCGACAACGCTATCGACGAAGCCCTGGCCGGCTATTGCGACGACATCGTCGTCATGATCCATTCCGACAGCAGCATTTCTGTTTCCGACAACGGGCGCGGCATTCCCACCGCCATCCACAAGGACGACGAGTTCGGCCGCAGCGCCGCGGAAATCGTCATGACCGAACTGCATGCGGGCGGCAAGTTCGACCACAACTCGTACAAGGTGTCGGGCGGCTTGCACGGCGTGGGCGTTTCCTGCGTCAATGCGCTGTCCGAATGGCTGCGCCTGACCATCTGGCGGCAGGGCGAAACCCACGAAATGGAATTCCGCCGCGGCGAGCGCGTCCAGCCTCTTAGCGTTACCGGCCCTACGGAACTGCACGGCACGCGCGTCCAGTTCCTGGCCGACGCGGAAATCTTCGAGAACGTCGAATACCACTACGAGATCCTGGCCAAGCGCCTGCGCGAGCTTTCCTTCCTGAACAACGGCGTCAAGGTTCGCCTTATCGACGAGCGCCAGGACAAAGAAGAAAACTTCGCCTTCCTGGGCGGGGTCAAGGGGTTCGTGGAATACATCAACCGCACGAAAACCGTGCTGCACCCCAATGTGTTTTCGGTAAGCACCAATTCGGTGGTGGGCGACTCCACCATCGGCGTGGACGTCGCCATGCAATGGAACGACAGCTATACCGAAACGGTCTTGTGCTTTACCAACAACATTCCCCAGCGCGACGGGGGCACCCATCTTACCGGCTTGCGCACCGCCATGACGCGAGTGATCAACAAGTACATCACCGACAACGAAATGGCCAAGAAGGCCAAGGTCGACACCACCGGCGACGATATGCGCGAAGGCCTGGCCTGCGTGCTGTCGGTCAAGGTGCCCGATCCCAAGTTCAGCAGCCAGACCAAGGACAAGCTGGTTTCCAGCGAAGTGCGTCCCGCGGTTGAAGAAGCCGTGGCCCGCACGCTGGAAACCTGGCTGCTCGAGAACCCCAACGACGCCAAGGCGCTGTGCAACAAGATCATCGATGCGGCGCGCGCGCGCGACGCGGCCCGCAAGGCCCGCGAAATGACCCGCCGCAAAAGCGTGCTGGAAGGCGCCGGCCTGCCCGGCAAGCTGGCCGACTGCCAGGAAAAAGACCCCGCGCTCAGCGAAATCTACATCGTCGAGGGCGACTCCGCCGGCGGCTCGGCCAAGCAGGGCCGCGACCGCAAGTTCCAGGCTATTCTTCCGCTGCGCGGCAAAGTGCTCAATGTGGAAAAAGCGCGTTTCGACCGCCTTATCTCCAGCGAGCAGATCACCACGTTGATCACCGCCCTGGGCACCAGCATCGGCCCTGACTTCAATATCGAAAAGCTGCGCTATCACCGCATCATCATCATGACCGACGCGGACGTCGACGGCGCCCACATTCGCACGCTGCTGCTTACGCTGTTCTACCGCCAGATGCCCGAGCTGCTCGAGCGCGGCTACGTGTACATTGCCCAGCCGCCCCTGTACAAGGTCAAGGTGGGCCGCGACGAGCGCTATCTTAAAGACGACCAGGAAGAAGCCCAGTTCATGATGCAGCTGGCCCTGAAAGACGCCAAGCTGTTCCCGCGCGAGGGCGCCAACCCCATCGAGGGCGACGCCCTGGGCGAATTGGCCCGCCAGTACATCCTGGCCGACACCGTCATCAACCGCCTGTCACGCCATACCGACCTGGCCGCGCTGTCGTCCATGGCCGAGGGTGTGGAAATAAGCCTGGTCGACGCAGAACAGGCCCAGGCATCGGCCGAGCGTCTGCAGGCCGCCATCGACGATCCTTCCATGCCCAACAGCGTGACGGTAACGGTGGAAGCCAACGAAGACGCCACCTCGTGGCGCCTGGTGGTCAGGCGCATGCACCACGGCAACGTGCGCGTCAGCATCTTCGACCGCGCCTTCGTGCGCGGTGCCGACTACGCGGTCCTGTCCAAGGCCGCCAAGACCTTCGTCGGCCTGCTGGGCGAAGGCGCGCTGGTCGCGCGCGGCGAAGGCGACAAGCGCAAGGAAAAATACGTGGCCGACTTCCGCGAGGTCGTTCAATGGCTGCGCAACGAAGCCGAGCGCAGCGTCAGCAAGCAGCGCTACAAAGGCCTGGGCGAAATGAACCCCGAACAGCTATGGGAAACCACCATGGATCCCGCCGTGCGCCGCCTGTTGCGGGTGCAGATCGAAGACGCCATTGCGGCGGACGAGGTCTTCACTACGCTGATGGGCGACCATGTTGAACCGCGTAGAGCGTTTATTGAACAGCATGCGCTGCAGGCGGGGAATATTGATATTTGAGTGTATTGGATTCGTTGGCGTTTAGATTTTTTCAGATAAAACCGGATTCCGAGAGAGAGGCCGCTTGAAAAATAACCTCTTTGGTTTTTTGAGGTCGACGAGCGGAAGCATGTTGGTTCTACTACAGGTTGAACTCACGCCGTCACTGCAACCCTTTCTGATGCAGTTTCTTGATTTCGAAGAGGATGCCAAAGATGTCTGAAAAATCGATCGCTCATCGGCATCACGTTACCTTTGAGGGCATCCGCCACGTCGATGATCAAGGTAATGAGTTCTGGCTCGCGAGACAGCTGGCTGCGGTGCTGGACTATTCCCAGTACCGTCATTTTCTCCCTGTCGTTGAGCGGGCCAAGGAAGCTTGTCGCAATAGTGGCCAGTTAGTCGAGGACCATATTGAGGATGTCCTCACAATGGTCGACATCGGCTCGGGCGCAAAGAGGCAGGTTGAAGATTTCCGTCTGTCCCGCTACGCCTGTTACCTGATTGTCCAGAATGGCGACCCAAGTAAGTCAGTTATTGCCAATGGTCAAACCTACTTTGCAATGCAGACACGGCGGCAGGAACTGACTGGTGATGCTACGTTCACTCTGCTCAATGAAGACGAGAAGCGTTTAGCCATTCGCAACGAGTTGGCCACCCACAACAAGCACTTGGCGGCGGCTGCCAAGAGTGCAGGCGTTGCGACACCACTGGACTACGCCATCTTCCAGGATCACGGTTACAAGGGTTTGTATGGCGGTCTGAGCAACAAGGAGATCCACGCCAGGAAGAGCCTCAAGAAAAGCCAGAAAATTCTGGATCATATGGGCAGCACCGAACTGGCCGCTAACCTGTTTCGCGCCACGCAGACTGAAGAGAAACTACGTCGCGATCAAGTCCAAGGTAAAACTCAAGCCAATAAAACCCACTATGACGTGGGTCGTAAGGTTCGCCAGACAATTCATGAACTTGGCGGCACTATGCCCGAGAACCTGCCCAAGCCCGAAACCAGTATCCAGCAGATAGAGTCTGCGAAGAAGCGGCTGGGAAAGAAAAATCCTTGAGGGCGCTGACGGTACGGCTACCTGGTAGCTTGTTGCTCTGCATCAGCTGGATTTCCGCGAATAGCGTGAAATTGACTTGAACGGCAACCGACAGTCCCTTTGCGTCGTGTTACAGATTCCTGGCCTTATATTGTGGTTGTAGAAACACCACCACATCATGTCGCGCCATCGCTTACGCAACCGCACGGGTATCCCCGGTTTGTCGCAGGCCTTCAATGTCGCGCTTTGGTGGCGCCCCGAAAAGGCGGCTGTACTCCCGACTGAATTGGGAAGGGCTTTCATAGCCGACCTGAAACGCAGCCCCTGCCGCGTCCATGTCTTCATTCAGCATCAGGCGTCGCGCCTCTCTCAGGCGCAGCCATTTCTGGTACTGCAGCGGACTCTTTGCCGTCAGTTGGCGAAAGTAATGGTGCAGGCTGGACGTACTCATTTGCACATGCGCGGCAAGTTCGGCAGTGTGTAGCGGCTCGGCGTAATTCGTCTTCAGCCAGTCGATGGCCCGGGCGATGCGCTGGCGCTGGCCGCTCATCGAGGCAATCTGCCACAGGCGTGCGGCCAAATCGCTTTTCAGCAGTTTATAGTGAATCTCGCGTTCAACCAGCGGTGCCAGTACAGGGATATCCGCCGGTTCGTCCAGCAGCGCCATCAGACGGGAGCAGGCCTCCAGCAGGGTTGGACTGATCCTGCCCAGGCCGACACTCGCCTCGGCGGAGCACTTGCCGGGTGAGGGCAATTTCGCCTGCGAGATCAGTTCGGCAATGAGGCTCAGATCGAGCTTGAGCACCAACCCAAGCAGCGGCTTGTCCGGGCTGGCTTCGAGCACTTGGGAACTGGCGGGAAGATCCAGCGAAGTGACCAGGAAGTGCTCGGTATCGTAGGCATAGGCGTGATCGCCGATCAGCAGTTGCTTCGCGCCCTGAACGACGATGACCAGGCTGGGCTCCACGACACAGGCACAGGGTTCCGTGACCGATTCCCGGCGGGACAAGCTCAGGCTTTTGATGGCGGTGGTGCAATGTTCACGGCCTACCGTCCGTCGGTCGATGGCTTCGGCCAACTCGGTCTGCATGGCCGTGAGCGTCTTGCGCGGCAGGGGGTCAGCAGGGCTTTGCGTTGGCATGGCGGTCTCCGGATGGTACTGCTTGAACTTTAGACGTTCGAGCGGGTACCGTCGAGAGGAAATCCAGGATTCTGGACGATTAGGCAAGAATTTTGCCAAATCATGCTATTACTAGCCGGCCAACCGAGCGCATCATGACATCGTCATCGCAATACAACATGGGAATACGATCATGAACCACATCCAGCGCAACGGTTCGCAGGCTTCCATCAAGGGCCCGGCAGAATATTTCACCGGCAGCGTGCGGGTTGAGCCCTTGTTTCAGTCGCCCGGCCCCGCAAACGTCCAGGGCGCCAACATCACCTTCGAACCGGGCGCACGCTCGGCCTGGCACACCCATCCCTGCGGCCAGACCTTGGTTGTTACCTCCGGGCTCGGCTGGCATCAATGCGAAGGTGGGCCCAAAGAAGAAATCCGCCCGGGCGATGTGATCACCTGCCCGCCCGGCGAGCGG
>Ga0180219_1000530_pt1 | contig 30418 bp, 17 predicted proteins | sample eDN3rd30CBELigMG_FD_151338 | JGI IMG/M metagenome (GOLD analysis project Ga0180219, IMG submission 151338) | Enriched Miracle-Growth compost microbial communities from Emeryville, California, USA - eDNA 3rd pass 30_C BE-Lig MG (version 2)... ... | reverse complement strand
ACCACCAGACCGGTGAGATCAAGACCCAGACGGTCTTCATGGGCGACTTCCCGCTCATGACCGACAAGGGCACGTTCATCATCAACGGCACCGAGCGCGTCGTCGTGTCGCAGCTCGTCCGTTCGCCCGGTGTCTACTTCGACAAGACCCCCGACAAGACGAGCGACAAGGACATCGTCTCGGCGCGCGTCATCCCGAGCCGCGGCGCGTGGCTCGAGTTCGAGGTCGACAAGCGCGACCAGGTCGGCGTGCGCATCGACCGCAAGCGCAAGCAGTCGGTCACCGTGTTCCTGAAGGCGCTCGGCCTGTCCAGCGACGACATCCTCAGCGAGTTCGCCGGCTTCACTTCGATCGAGGACACGCTGAGCAAGGACACGATCCTCACCCAGGAGGAGGCGCTGCGCGACATCTACCGCAAGCTGCGTCCGGGTGAGCAGGTGGCCGCCGAGGCCGCCCGCAGCCTGCTCGACAACTACTACTTCAACCCCAAGCGCTACGACCTCGCCAAGGTCGGCCGGTTCAAGATCAACCAGAAGCTGGGCGTCGAGGCGCCGCTGTCGGAGTCGACCCTGAGCGTCACCGACATCGTCGAGACCATCAAGTACCTGGTGCGCCTGCACCGCGGCGACGCGACCTTCACCGGCCGTCGCGGCGGCAAGGACGTCGAGATCCGCATGGACGTCGACGACATCGACAACTTCGGCAACCGTCGCATCCGCGCGGTGGGCGAGCTCATCCAGAACCAGGTCCGCACGGGTCTGTCGCGCATGGAGCGCGTCGTCCGCGAGCGCATGACCACGCAGGACATCGAAGCCATCACCCCGCAGACCCTGATCAACGTGCGACCCGTCGTCGCCGCGATCAAGGAGTTCTTCGGCACCTCGCAGCTGTCGCAGTTCATGGACCAGAACAACCCGCTCGCGGGCCTGACCCACAAGCGCACGCTGTCGGCGCTGGGCCCCGGCGGTCTGTCGCGTGAGCGCGCCGGCGTCGAGGTGCGTGACGTGCACCCCTCGCACTACGGCCGCATGTGCCCGATCGAGACGCCGGAAGGCCCGAACATCGGTCTGATCGGCCGCCTCGCGACCTTCGCGCGCATCAACTCGTTCGGCTTCATCGAGACGCCGTACCGTCGCGTCGTCGAGGGCAAGGTCACCGACCAGATCGACTACCTGACCGCGACCGAGGAAGAGGACTTCATCGTCGCGCAGGCCAACGCGCCCCTCAAGGCCGACGGCCGCTTCGCGGAAGACCGGGTCCTCGCCCGCCAGAAGGGTGGCGAGGTCGACCTGGTCCACGCCGAGGAGATCGGCTACATGGACGTCTCCCCGCGCCAGATGGTGTCGGTCGGCACGTCGATCATCCCGTTCCTCGAGCACGACGACGCGAACCGCGCCCTCATGGGTGCGAACATGCAGAAGCAGGCCGTTCCGCTGCTGCGCAGCGAGTCGCCCGTGGTCGGCACCGGTATGGAGGGCTACATCGCCATCGACGCCGGTGACGTCATCACCGCGCAGAACGCCGGTGTGGTCGCCGAGGTCTCGGCCGACAAGGTGACGGTGCAGCTCGACGAGGGTGGCATCCAGGAGTACTACCTGCGCAAGTTCGACCGCTCGAACCAGGGCACCTGCTACAACCAGCGCGTGGTCGTCTCGGCCGGTGAGCGCGTCGAGGTCGGCGAGGTTATCGCCGACGGCCCCGCCACCGAGAACGGCGAGCTCGCGCTCGGCAAGAACCTGCTCGTCGCGTTCATGACGTGGGAGGGCTACAACTACGAGGACGCGATCATCCTCAGCCAGAACCTGGTGAAGGACGACACCCTCTCCTCGATCCACATCGAGGAGTACGAGGTCGACGCCCGCGACACCAAGCTCGGCAAGGAGGAGATCACCCGCGACCTCCCCAACGTCAGCCCCGACCTGCTGAAGGACCTCGACGAGCGCGGCATCGTCCGCATCGGCGCCGAGGTGCGTCCCGGCGACATCCTCGTCGGCAAGGTCACGCCGAAGGGCGAGACCGAGCTGTCGGCCGAGGAGCGCCTGCTCCGCGCAATCTTCAACGAGAAGAGCCGCGAGGTGCGCGACACGTCGCTGAAGGTGCCCCACGGTGAAGAGGGCACGATCATCGCGGTCAAGGAGTTCAACGCCGAGGACGGCGACGACGAGCTCGGCAACGGCGTGAACCGCCGCGTCGTGGTCTACATCGCCCAGAAGCGCAAGATCACCGCGGGTGACAAGCTCGCCGGCCGTCACGGCAACAAGGGCGTCATCTCGCGCATCCTGCCGGTCGAGGACATGCCGTTCCTCGCCGACGGCACGCCGGTCGACGTCATCCTGAACCCGCTCGGCATCCCCGGCCGCATGAACTTCGGTCAGGTGCTGGAGACCCACCTCGGGTGGATCGCCAAGACCGGCTGGAAGGTCGAGGGCGAGCCGGAGTGGGCCAAGGAGCTCCCCGCGGACGCCCGCGAGGCCGCGCCCGGCACGAAGGTCGCGACCCCGGTGTTCGACGGCGCGCACGAGGAGGAGATCGCGGGTCTGCTCGACTCGACGCTCCCCACGCGCGACGGCGACCGCCTGATCGACTCCAGCGGCAAGACCACGCTGTACGACGGCCGCAGCGGCGAGCCCTTCCCGGCTCCCATCTCGGTCGGCTACATGTACATCCTGAAGCTGCACCACCTCGTCGACGACAAGATCCACGCCCGCTCGACCGGCCCGTACTCGATGATCACGCAGCAGCCGCTGGGTGGTAAGGCGCAGTTCGGTGGCCAGCGCTTCGGTGAGATGGAGGTGTGGGCCCTCGAGGCCTACGGTGCCGCCTACGCCCTGCAGGAGCTGCTGACGGTCAAGTCGGACGACATCCTGGGTCGCGTCAAGGTGTACGAGGCCATCGTCAAGGGCGAGAACATCCCCGAGCCTGGCACGCCCGAGTCGTTCAAGGTGCTCATGAAGGAGATGCAGTCGCTCTGCCTGAACGTCGAGGTGCTCTCGGCCGACGGCACGGCGGTCAACCTCCGTGACACCGACGACGAGGCGTTCCGCGCAGCGGAGGAGCTCGGCATCAACATCTCCAGCCGCTTCGAGACCTCGTCGATCGACGAGATCTGATCCGGCCCGGCCGATATTTCAAGAATTCCGACACAGGAGAAATAGTGCTCGACGCAACTACTTTCGATGAGCTTCGCATCGGTCTGGCCACCGCCGACGACATCCGTCGTTGGTCGTACGGTGAGGTCAAGAAGCCCGAGACCATCAACTACCGCACGCTCAAGCCCGAGAAGGACGGTCTGTTCGGTGAGCAGATCTTCGGGCCCAGCCGCGACTGGGAGTGCGCCTGCGGCAAGTACAAGCGCGTCCGCTTCAAGGGCATCGTCTGCGAGCGCTGCGGCGTGGAGGTCACCAAGTCCTCCGTCCGCCGCGAGCGGATGGGCCACATCGAGCTGGCCGCCCCGGTCACGCACATCTGGTACTTCAAGGGCGTCCCGTCGCGCCTCGGGTACCTGCTCGACATGGCGCCGAAGGACCTCGAGAAGGTCATCTACTTCGCCGCGTACATGGTCATCTCGGTCGACGAAGAGGGCCGCCACCGCGACCTTCCCACGCACGAGAACAACCTCCGCCTGGAGATGAAGACCATCGCCGACCGTCGTGACGCCCGCGTCGCGACCCGTCTGGCCAAGCTCGAGGAAGACCTCGCCGCCCTTGAGGCGGAAGGCGCCAAGGCCGACCAGAAGAAGAAGACGAAGGATGCCGCCGAGAAGGAGATGGCATCCATGCGCAAGAACGCGGACGAGCAGATCGCCCGCCTCGAGCGCGTCTGGGAGGACTTCCGCACCCTCGAGGTCGGCGCCCTCAAGCCCGAGGACGACGTGTTCCACGAGCTGCAGGACCGCTTCGGCCAGTACTTCGAGGCCTACATGGGCGCGGAGTCGATCCAGCGTCGCCTGCAGAGCTTCGACCTGGCCGCCGAGGCCGACAACCTGCGCCTGCAGATCGCCGAGGGCAAGGGCCAGCGCAAGATCCGTGCGATCAAGCGCCTCAAGGTCGTGAACTCGTTCCTGTCGACGGGCATGAGCCCGGCATCCATGGTCCTCGACGTCGTTCCGGTGATCCCGCCGGAGCTGCGCCCGATGGTCCAGCTGGACGGCGGCCGCTTCGCCACCAGCGACCTGAACGACCTGTACCGTCGCGTGATCAACCGCAACAACCGCCTCCGTCGTCTGATCGATCTCGGTGCCCCCGAGATCATCGTCAACAACGAGAAGCGGATGCTGCAGGAGGCCGTCGACGCGCTGTTCGACAACGGCCGCCGCGGCCGCCCGGTCACCGGTACCGGCAACCGTGCGCTCAAGTCGCTGTCCGACATGCTCAAGGGCAAGCAGGGCCGGTTCCGCCAGAACCTGCTCGGCAAGCGCGTGGACTACTCGGGCCGTTCGGTCATCATCGTCGGCCCGACGCTGAAGCTGCACCAGTGCGGTCTGCCCAAGCAGATGGCGCTCGAGCTGTTCAAGCCGTTCGTGATCAAGCGCCTCATCGACCTGGGTCACTCGCAGAACATCAAGGCCGCCAAGCGCGCCGTCGAGCGCACCCGCCCCGAGGTGTGGGACGTGCTCGAGGAGATCATCCGCGAGCGCCCCGTGCTGCTGAACCGTGCGCCCACGCTGCACCGTCTGGGCATCCAGGCGTTCGAGCCGCAGCTCGTGGAGGGCAAGGCCATCCAGCTCCACCCGCTCGTGTGTGCGGCGTTCAACGCCGACTTCGACGGTGACCAGATGGCCGTGCACCTGCCGCTGTCGGTCGAGGCGCAGGCCGAGGCCCGCATCCTCATGCTGGCGTCGAACAACATCCTGAAGCCGTCGGACGGCCGCCCGGTGACCCTGCCCTCGCAGGACATGATCATCGGTCTGCACTACCTGACGACGCTCAAGGAGGGCGCCGACGGCGAAGGCCGCGTGTTCGGCTCGGTCGGCGAGGCGATCCTCGCCCGCGACGAGGGCACGCTCGACCTGCAGGCCAAGGTGCGCATCCGCATCCCGGGTCTCGCCTTCCTCGAGGGCGAGTCGCCCGAGGGCTACGAGACCCACGGCCTGGTCGACACCTCGCTGGGCCAGGCGATCTTCAACGACACGCTGCCCAAGGGCTACCCGTTCGTGCGCGAGCAGGCCGACAAGGGCAAGCTCAGCCAGATCGTGAACAAGCTGGCCGAGGAGTACCCGAAGGTCACCGTGGCCGCCGCCCTCGACGCGATCAAGGACGCCGGCTTCTACTGGGCCACCCGTTCGGGCGTGACGGTCGCGATGAGCGACATCCTCACTCCTCCGAACAAGGCGGAGATCATCGGCGCGCACGAGAAGCGCGCGGCGAAGGTCCAGGGCCAGTACGAGAAGGGTCTGACCACCGACGCCGAGCGTCGCCAGGAGCTCATCAAGATCTGGACCGAGGCGACCGACGAGGTCCAGAAGGCGATGCGCGACAACTTCCCGGCCGACAACACCATCAACCGCATGGTGTCGTCGGGTGCCCGTGGTAACTGGCTGCAGATCCGGAACATCGCCGGTATGCGCGGCCTGGTGAACAACCCGAAGGGTGAGATCATCCCGCGCCCGATCATCTCCTCGTACCGCGAGGGGCTGAGTGTGGCCGAGTACTTCATCGCCACGCACGGTGCCCGTAAGGGTCTGGCCGACACCGCTCTGCGCACCGCCGACTCGGGTTACCTGACCCGTCGTCTGGTGGATGTCTCGCAGGACGTCATCATCCGCGAAGAGGACTGCGGCACCACCAAGGGCCTCGAGCTGCCGATCGCCGCTCCCGGCGTCGACGGTGCGCTCGTCCGCGACGCGAACGTCGAGAACTCGGTGTTCGCCCGCACCCTGGCGGCGGACGTCGTGTCCGAGGCCGGCGAGGTGCTGGCCGAGGCCGGCTCCGACGTCGGCGACGTGCTGATCAACAGCCTCGTCGAGGCCGGCATCGAGACGATCAAGGTGCGCTCCGTGCTCACCTGTGACTCTGCGGTCGGCGTGTGCGCGAAGTGCTACGGCCGTTCGCTCGCGACCGGCAAGCTCGTCGACATCGGCGAGGCCGTCGGCATCATCGCGGCCCAGTCGATCGGTGAGCCCGGCACGCAGCTGACGATGCGTACCTTCCACACCGGTGGTTCGGCGTCGGCGGACGACATCACCCAGGGTCTGCCGCGTGTCACCGAGCTGTTCGAGGCGCGCACGCCCAAGGGCGCGTCGCCGATCGCCGAGGCCGACGGCCGCGTGACGATCGACGAGACGGAGAAGACCCGCAAGGTCATCCTGACCCCCGACAACGGCGACGAGCCGCACGTGTACCCGGTCCTCAAGCGCGCCACGCTGCTCGTGGAGGACGGCCAGCACGTCTCGGTCGGCCAGCCGCTGCAGGTGGGCACGCTCGACCCCAAGGAGATCATGCGCGTCCAGGGCGCCCGCGAGGTGCAGAAGTACCTTGTCAACGGCGTGCAGGGCGTGTACCGCTCGCAGGGTGTGCCGATCCACGACAAGCACATCGAGGTCATCGTGCGCCAGATGCTGCGCAAGGTCACCGTGGTCGACCACGGCGAGACCACGCTGCTGCCCGGTGAGATGGTCGACTCGCGCCGCTTCATCGACATCAACCGTGCGTCGGTCGGCGAGGGCAAGCGCCCGGCGTCGGGTCGTCCCGAGCTGATGGGTATCACCAAGGCGTCGCTCGCCACCGAGTCGTGGCTGTCGGCCGCGTCGTTCCAGGAGACGACGCGCGTCCTGACGCAGGCCGCAATGGAGGGCAAGAGCGACCCGCTCGTGGGCCTGAAGGAGAACGTGATCATCGGAAAGCTGATCCCCGCCGGCACCGGACTGACGAAGTACCGGAACGTCGTCGTGGAGGCCACCGAAGAGGCGAAGAGCGAGCGGTACCCCAACCGCATCTTCGCTTCGGACGGTGCGTACAGCGACGCCGACCTGAGCTACGTCGACTTCGACAGCTTCTCGACGGACGACTACACCCCGGGTTCGTACAACTGATCCGACCCGCAGCAGGAAGGCCCCCGGCACGCGCCGGGGGCCTTCCTCGTTTTCCGGCGTCCGCCGCGTAGCGTGGAGGGCGGGGGAGGGTGCGATGATCGGGGGACGCAACGGCTGGATCGCCTGGCCGGTCGGCATCGTGTGCGTCGGCGTGGTCGGGGCACTCGTGTGGCTGGCGGTACCCGGCGTGCCCACGGCCGTGCAGTTCGCGGGCGATGTGCTGCGCTCGGGCACGCGGCAGCTCGAGGCGGCGTCGGCATCACCCGAGCCGGTCGTGACGATCGCCGCGGGCGACGACTGCCGCGACCTCTACCCCAGCGACCTCTGGATGGAGCTCACCTGGAGCCCCGACCACGTCCTCAACCAGTCGCAGGACGCACCCGCGACCTCGGCCGCCGCGGTGCGCGACGCCCTGTCGCCGCAGGTGCTGATGACCTGTGCCTGGCGGACGGACGACGGCCAGACCCTCACGACGACGCTGTCGCGGGTGGATGCCGCGGCCGCCGCGATCGCCCGTGACGCGTTCACCGGCGCGGGGTTCGCCTGCGCCCCGCTGGGGGCCGGCGTGCGATGCACGCGGACTGTCGACGGCGTCGGCGAGGACGACATCGTCGACGGGGACCTCTGGCTGGTCACCACCGAGGACGGCTGGCGTCCCGAGGACTACACCGACCGCCTCGCGCAGCACCTCTGGCCGCGGTAGCGGGAGCCCGGCACCCCCCGGGTTCGGCAGGCGGCTTCTGCAGGTCTGGCCGCGCAGGGCTTGTCGTTTGTGACTGCCGAACATGGGGTGGCGCGCGGTGCGCGTGTTCAGCAGGCGGTTTCTGCAGGCCGGAGCGCCGGCCGGCTGCAGTTCGTGACTGTTGAACCGTGGCGTGGGATGGATGTCGCGGCGAGGCGCTGCAGGGTTCGGCAGGCGGTATCTGCGGTCCGGAGCGCGCGCGACTGCAGTTCGCGACTGTTGAACACCCGCGGGCACACCTTGAACACCCGCGGGCACACCTTGATCAGCCCGGCCGGGGGTCTGTGAACAGGAAGTTCAATGGGCTTTTCGGATGCGTGTCATCCTGGCCCGGCGCGCGCACCAGGGCGTGAAGCCGCGACCTCATCGCCTGGGGCCCGGCACCTCCCACGTGTGCACCGGGGCGTTGGCGTCCATGCCCTCCATGTAGAGCTTCAGCATCTCGGCGAGGGCCGCCTCGCGTTCGAGGCCTCGGTCCTCGAACGCCCGCACCGCGGCCACCTGCCACGACGCCCCGTTGACGCGGTCCCGGCAGCGCCCCTCGATGATCGACAGGTACCTGTCGCGGACGGCGGCCGAGACATCCCACCGCTGAAGGCCCTCGTGCGCGAGCGGCAGCAGCCGGCGCAGCACGAGCTCGTCCCACGGCACGGCGCCGATGCCGGGCCAGTAGAACGTCGCGTCCACGCCGCGTCGCGCGCCCTCGGCGAAGTTCGCGCGGGCCGCGTCGAAGCTCATCTTCGTCCACATCGGGCGGTCCTGCTCGGCGAGCATGCGCACCATGCCGTAGTAGAACGCCGCGTTCGCCATGATGTCGGCGACCGTCGGCCCCGCCGGCAGCACGCGGTTCTCCACGCGCAGGTGCGGCGTGCCGTCGACGACGTCGTACACCGGGCGATTCCAGCGGTACACCGTGCCGTTGTGCAGCCGCAGCTCCTGCAGCAGGGGAGCGCGACCCGCACGCAGCTCGGCCTCGGGGTCCTCATCGGTGGTCTCGGGGAGCAGCGCCGGGAAGTACCGCACGTTCTCCTCGAACAGGTCGAAGATGCTCGTGACCCACCGCTCGCCGAAGAAGACGGGCGGGCGCACGCCCTGATTGCGCAGTTCGGGGGACCGGGTGTCGGTGGCCTGCAGGAACAGCTCGGTGCGGGTCTCGGCCCACAGGTGCTTGCCGAACAGATACGGCGAGTTGGCGCCGAGGGCCAGCTGCGGGCCCGCGAGGATCTGCGCGGCGTTCCAGTGCGCGGCGAACGACGAGGGCGCCACCTGCAGATGCAGCTGCACCGAGGTGCACGCCGATTCGGGCGCGATGGTCGGCGAGTACATGCGCAGCGACTCGGTGCCGACGATGTTGAGCTCGAGATCCTCGCGGCGCGCGGCGAAGATCGCCTCGTCGAGGGCGGCGTAGCGCGGGTTGGCGCTCATCCACTCGCCCTCCAGCTGCTCGGGGCGCAGCGTGGGGAGGATGCCGACCATGACGATGCGCGCACCCGCCTCACGCGCCCGCTCGTCGGCGTGGTTCATCGACCAGCGCAGCAGCTCTTCGAGGTCGATCGCCGAGTCGCCCGGCAGCGGCCGCGGCGGGACGTTGAGCTCGATGTTGTAGCGTCCCAGCTCGGTCTGGAACGCGGGATCGGCGATGGCCCCGAGCACCTCGCCGTTCGCCATCTTCGGCCGTCCCTCGTCATCGACGAGGTTGAGCTCGATCTCGAGCCCGGTCAGCGGCCGCTCGAGCTCGAACACCTGCTCGTGCAGCATCTGCTCGAACACGTCGAGGCACCGCTGCACCTTGGCGCGGTACGCGGTGCGCTGCTCGCGCGTGAACTCGAGCGAGGAGATGTCGTCTCCCATGGCGACGAGCATGGCACATCGCGGCCGCCGTGTCGCGTCTACGCTGGGACGACGAAGGGGGAGACGAACAGTGGATGACGCATCCGACGAGACCACGCCGGCCCCGGCCGGCACGGCCGACCCGGGCGCGGGGCGCGGCCCCGCCTGGCTCGACGAGGCTCTGAGCACCGAGCTGCCCAGGCTGGTACGCCTGCGGCGGCACCTGCACGCGCATCCCGAGCTCTCCTGGCAGGAGAGCGCGACGACCCAGCTGCTGCACGACGTGCTGGCTGCCGCGGGCATTCCCGCCCAGGTGCTCCCCGGCGGCACGGGGCTGGTCGCCGAGCTCGACGGCGGCGCGCCCGGACCCGTGGTCGGCCTGCGCGCCGACATCGACGCGCTGCCGGTCCTCGAGGGCAGCGGGCTGCCGTTCGCCTCGACCGTCCCGGGCGTCGCACACGCATGCGGGCACGACGTGCACACGACCGTGCTCGTGGGCACGGCGCTCGCGCTGCACGCGGCACCGGCCTTCGCCGGCCGCGTGCGACTGCTGTTCCAGCCCGCGGAGGAGCGGATGCCCGGCGGGTCGCACCAGCTCGTGGCATCCGGCGCGCTCGAGGGCGTCGACCGCGTGTTCGCGCTGCACTGTGATCCGCGGGTGCCCGTCGGGCAGGTGGGCCTGCGGGTGGGGTCCATCACCTCGGCGTGCGACATGATCGAGCTCGAGGTCACCGGACCCGGCGGTCACACCTCACGACCGCACCTGACCGTCGACGTCGTCGGGGCGCTCGCCATGGTCGCGACGCGGCTGCCGCTGCTGGTGAACCGCCGCTTGGATCCCCGTTCGGGCGCGTTGCTGGTGTGGGGCGCGATCCAGGCGGGTGCGGCATCCAATGTCATCCCCCGGCAGGGCACGCTCGGCGGCACCCTGCGCGTCATGGACCGCGCCGCATGGGAGCTGGCCGAGCCCGTCGTCACCGAGCTCGTCGAGCAGCTGCTCGCGCCCAGCGGCGCCGAGCACCGGCTCACCTACATCCGCGGGGTGCCGCCGGTGGTCAACGACGCCGCCTCGGTCGCGTTGTTGCAGCGCGCCGTGACCGCCGGCGTCGGGGTGGACGCGGTCACCGACGCCGAGCAGTCGGCCGGCGCCGAGGACTTCGCCGTGCTGCTCGACCACGCGCCCGGCGCGTTGGCCCGGCTGGGGGTCTGGGACGGCCTCGAGCCCCAGGTCGATCTGCACTCGTCGGCGTTCCGCGCCGACGAGCGGGCGATCCCGGTCGGGGTGCGCACGCTCGTGCACACGGTGCTGGCAGTGGGGGAGTGAGCCCGCCGCCCGCACGTCGCGTTCAGAACTCAGCGATTCTGCGGGCCCGAAGGCGAGTTCACGTCGATTCGCGGGCCGCGCGCGCGATTCTTGCGGAGTTCTGAACGCTGCGCCGAGCTGACCCTCACCCGAAGATGTGCGCGACGAGGCTGGCCGTGTACCCGTCCGGTGCGAGGTTCGAGTACTGGGTGTCGATCATCACGCCGTCGCGCCAGAACATCGTGCGCCCGTCGGTGACGGGGTACTGCTTGTTCTTCCAGGTGCGCTCGCAGCGGGTGCCCTCATCGGGCGTGTAGCAGGTGGCGCCCTTTTCGCGGAAGGCGTTCATCGCGTCGAGCGCCGGGCCGCGGTCGATGTACGAGATGGTCGTGGTGAGGTTCGTGGTGTCGGCGCTGGGCGAGCCCCACACGCAGATGAGCGAGCCGTCGGACTGCACACCCGTCGGCCCGAATGCCTTGTCGTTCAGCGGCTGGTCCTGCAGCTGGGCGAGCACCGCGGCTGACACGATGGCGCGGCAGTCGGTGGGCAGCGCGACCGCGGGCGCGGCGGTCGGCGTGGTCGTCGGCGTGGGGGTCCCGGTCTGCTCGGCGACGGCCGGCGGCGTCGACGCGGGCGTGGTCGGCGCCGGGTCGGGTGCGCAGGCGGCCAGCACCGTGAGCAGGAGGAGGGATGCCGCGGCCGCGGCCGCAGTCGTGATCCGGCGCATCCCCTCACTGTAGAAGGAGCGCGGTGCGCGCCTCGTCCGACACGCGTCGGCATGCCTCCCTGATCCCCGCGGAGCCCGGCGGTACCCTCGCTGAGAAGGGGACCGTCCCCGTGTGAGGAGTCCTGCTGATGAGTGACCCCCAGGAGCCCGTCGGCGAGCCGGTCGAGGAGTCGACGTCGGTCGACGACGTGGTGGGCCGCGCGCACGAGGGCCTTGCCGAGGCCGAGGCCGCCGGTCGCGACGCGACCGATGAGGCCGCAGCCGCGGCATCCGCTCCGCCTGCCGATGAGCCGGCCGTCGCGACGTCCGTCGAGGCCGACGCGCCGGTTGCGGCGGAGCCGACCGAAGAGGCCGACGAGCCGGTGTTCTCCACGCCCGCTCTCAACGACATGCACGGCACCTACGGTGAGAACGTCGACACCGCCGCCACCGAGCAGTACCAGGCCTCGCGCGAGGCCGTCGAGACCGAGGCGTACCCGGCCGGAGCCGCCGCGGGCGCTGCCGCCGCGGCATCCGTCGCCGAACCGGTCGCCCCGCAGCCGATCTTCGTGCAGGCGCCCGAAGAGCCGCGTCCGCGCGGCAACCGCGGCGCCGCCGGCGGCATCGGCCTGGTCGCCGCCGTCTGCTTCGCCGCCCTGTACCTCGCCTCGGGCCTGGTCATCGGCCTGGTGAACGGCGACATCACCACCGGCGGCCTGACCGACTGGCTCGTGGACGCACTGTCGTCGTGGGGCCTGTGGGTGCCCACCGTGGTGTTCTTCGTCGCGTTCTGGCTGCTGGGCGCAATCATCAACCGCGGGCGCTGGGGCGCCTGGGTCATCATCGGCCTGCTCGTGGGCGTCGCCGCCTGGGGCGGGCATCTGCTGGGGCAGCTGTTCGAGGCCCCGTTCTGGAACGTCACCGCGTCGCAGGGCGCCGACATCGTCGACCAGCAGCTGTTCGCGCCGCTGGCGATCGCCGCGTTCATCATCGGGCGCGAGCTGACGATCTGGTTCGGCGCCTGGGCGGCCGCGCGCGGCAAGCGCATGACCGCGCTGAACGTCGAGGCGCGTCGCGAGTACGAGCGCACGCTCGAGGCGGGCCCGCAGCTGGCACGCTGATCCCATGACGAATGCACCGGGCGGACCGGGTCCTGTCGAAGGCGGACCGGTCCGCCCGGTCGTCGCATGGGCGTTCGCGACGGTGCTGTTCGTGGCGCTCATGGTGGCGGGCCTCGGGCTGGTGAGCCTGGCGACCGGGCGCGACGTGATCCCGGTGCCCGACTTCGGCGAGCTGGTGGGCACCGTCGCCGCGATCCTCGCGGCGGTCGCGTTCGCGGCGGTGCTGTGGATGCTGCTGCGCCGGCCCCGCCCGTCGCTGTGGGGTGCCGTCGGCACGGGGCTGACCGCGTTCCTCGTGTACCTGGCGACCGTGTGGATCGGTGGGGCGGTGCACACGAGCGACATCGTGCTCGCGGCATCCGTCGCCGGAGGGCTCGTCACCGGCGGCTTCGCCCTCGTGGTGGCGGGCGCCGGTCTGGTGGCCGGCTGGGGCGGGATCCTGCTCGTGCGCGCCCGCGGCGGACGCCCGCGCTGGCCGTGGGAGAGTCACGACGAGCCGTGAGCGCCCTCGCGCGTTACGGTGGAGGCGTGGAGCGCTCCCTGGAAACCCAGGTCAGCCAGGCAGTCGACGCCTGGCTGCGGTGGCTGCCGCGCTGGGAGCCGGCCACGCACCGCGGGCGGGTCGCCGTCTGCCGTCGCTGCTTCGGTTCTCCGGTGCTGTCGGCGGCGGGTCTGGGCGCCGACGTGCCCCACGGCGTGCAGCACGGGCTGTCGACCCGTATCAAGACGATCGTGGACCACGCGGTGGCCGACTACACCTCGCGCAACCTGCCGATGCTGCAGGCCGAGCTCGACCAGCAGGCCGAGCGCAACAGGTCCCGCAGCTACCGGCCCGGCGAGGGGCTCGACCCCGAGTTCGAGGGCATGCCGCTGGATCCCGACCCGCAGCCGGGCGCACCCTTCCTCTTCACGCTCGCGGGCATGGCCGACGAGGCCGACGCCGAGGTGCCGGCGCTGCCGCCGCTCAGCGACGAGGCCAAGGCCGCGCTGCGCCAGGAGGTCGGCCTCGCCGACGAGTACGCGAACATGGTCGGGCGCGAGGTGTGCTCGATCCTGCTGGGGCACAGGCTGCGCATCCAGACCGCCATCGGCGAGTACGTGGAGCCGCAGGTCGCGGCGCTCCTCGAAGAGCTGACCCGGTCGCTGGACGCGCCCTTCGACCCGACCGACTGACCGCCCGTCACCGAAGCTCGGCGCGGGGATCCAGCGCGATTTGCTACGATGACCGGGCCCGACCGCTGTCCGCTCACCACGCCGACGGCGCATCACCCTGTGCACAGACCCGGCTACGAGGAGCGACCGCTATGCCCAAGCGTCTGCCCTCCGAGCCCCCGGTCCTGCCCGGCCTCACCTACGTGCGCCCGCTCGGTTCGGGCGGGTTCGCCGACGTGTTCCTCTATGCGCAGGACATGCCGCGTCGCCAGGTGGCGGTGAAGGTGCTGCCGTCGGGCATCCACGACGCCGAGCTGCTGCGCATGTTCAATGCCGAGGCCGACATCCTCGCGCACCTGTCGGCGCATCCGTCGATCGTCACCGTCTACCAGGCGGGGATCTCGGCCGACGGCCGCCCCTATATCGTCATGGAGTACTGCCCGGGCTCGCTCGCGCAGCGCTATCGGCTCGAGCGGCTGCCGCTCGACGAGGTGCTGACGATCGGCGTCAAGATGGCCGGTGCCGTCGAGACCGCGCACCGCGCCGGTCTCGTGCACCGTGACATCAAGCCCAGCAACATCCTCATCACGACCTTCGGCTCTCCCGTGCTCGCCGACTTCGGCATCTCGTCGTCGCTCGCGCCGACCGGCGGCGGCGAGGTGTTCGCGATGAGCGTGCCGTGGAGCGCCCCCGAGGTCATCGCCGAGCAGACCGCGGGCACCGTCTCCAGCGAGGTGTGGGGCCTGGGCGCGACCGTCTACTCGCTGTTGGCCGGGCACAGCCCGTTCGAGCGGCCGGAGGCGGGCCAGAACTCTCGCGATCAGCTGCGCCGCCGCATCCAGCGCGCGTCGTTCCCGACGATGCGACGCCCCGACGTGCCCGCGCAGGTGCTCGAGGTGCTGCAGGTCGCGATGGCGCGCGACCCTCAGGACCGCTACCCCTCGGCGCTCGCCTTCGCGCAGGCGCTGCGCGACGTGCAGCACGCCCTGGGGTTCCCTCCCTCGCCGCTCGAGGTCGCCGTGGACGAGTGGGTCCCCGGCGACACGACCGTCGATGTGCGGGATGCCGCGGCCCGCGGCCCGCTCATCTCGTCGGTGCCGCACGCGTCGCGGCGCCATGCTCCCGCTGCCGCCCCGCTGACCGCGCGCGATGAGGACACCGACATCTCGGCGCCCGCCGTGCACACCTCCCGGCGCGTGTGGCCGTGGATCGTGACGGGTGCCGTCGTCGTGCTCGCCGTCGCGCTCGTGGTGTGGGCCGTCGCCTCCGGGGGAGTGGCCTGACATGAAGCGCGGCTCGCTGATCGCAACGGTCGTCGCAGTGGCGGCGGTCGCGGCATCCGTCATCACCGTCAGCGCGGTCTGGCCCGGTCTCGACTCCCGTTCCACACCGCCCGAGCAGACGTCGGTGTGGGCCCTGCAGACCGGCGAGGGCCGTCGGTACGCGCGGGTGAACACGGCGATCGGCGAGCTCGACACGGTGCGCAGCGTCGCCAACCCCTCGGCGGTCGCACAGACCGGCGACGGGGCGTACCTCTTCTCGGAGAGCTACGGCAAGGTCACGCGCATCGACGAGGCGCTGCCCGACGATCTCGACGACGAGGCGCTGCGCGAGTCGCCGTCCACCCCGCCCGGCACCGTGCAGGCCGCCGTCACCGGCGACTACGTGGCGTACCGCACCGACTCGGGCGCGGTGTACGCGGGGCGCATGGGCGACACCTCGCCCGGCCAGCTGAACCCCGACGGCGCCGATCCCGACGCGCCGCAGTTCACCGCGCAGGCCATCGCGGTCGACGACGCTGGCGTCGTGTACGCGTTCTCGCAGAAGGACGCGGTGGTCGTTCGCTATCGCATCTCCGACGGCGAGGTGCTGGGCCGCGATGCGGTGCCGAACGCGCCCAGCGGCTCGGCGCTGGGGCTCACCGCCGCCGGCGGCACGTGGTTCCTCGTCGACGAGGACGCGAACAAACTCTGGCGGCGCGGCGCCGAGGCCCCGGTCTCGCTCGCGCTCGTCGGCGACATCGCCTACAGCCGTGCGCAGTCGTCAGGTGACGCCGCGTGGATCGCCGACGACACCGGCCTCGTGAAGCTGCCGGTCGACGGCGCCGACCCGGAGCGCGTCGTCGGCGGCTCCGGATCGACGCGTGACCTGGGCACCCCGGCGCGCCCGGTCGTCGACGACGGCGTCGTCTTCGCCGCGTGGGTGGGGACGGACACAGGGACGCTCTGGCGCAGCGACGACGGCGAGCATGCCCTCGACTTCGGCGACAAGACGCTCGGCGACGATCGGCGCCCGGTGTTCACCGGTAGCGGCACCGCGCTGATCCTCAACGAGACGCGCAGCGGCTGGGTGTGGAACGCGCGCACGGCGGCGCTGCTGCCTTCCAGCCAGGACTGGTCGCTCGACGACACCTCGGCGCCCGAGACCGCGCCCAGCGACGAGGAGGCGCAGGTCGTCATCGACCCGAAGCCGCCCGTGGCCGAGGCCGACGCGTTCGGTGTGCGGGCGGGCAGCCTCGTCACCTTGCCGGTCATGCTCAACGACCACGATCCGAACGAGGACGTGCTCACGATCGACGCCGGCAGCATCACCGGGCTCGACGAGAGCTTCGGCACCCTCTCGGTCACCGACAACGGCCAGCGCCTGGCGGTGCAGGTGTCACCCGACGCGCACGGCTCGGCATCCTTCCGCTATCGCGTCACCGACGGCACCGCGAAGGACGGGCTCTACTCCGAGCCGGCGACCGTCACCCTGACGGTCAAGGACAGCAGCGACAACTCCGCCCCCAAGTGGTGCGGAACGGCCGACTGCCTCGCGACGTGGCCGTCGCCGCAGGTCGCGCCCGGCGGCACGGTGACCGTGCCCGTGCTCGACGGCTGGGTCGACCCCGACGGCGACCCGCTCATGCTGCTGGGCGTCACAGATCCGTCCGGGACCGGGGCCGCGGCATCCACCCCCGACGGCGACGTCGTGTACCAGCACTCCGACCCCTCGGTGACCGAGGCGCAGATCGTCCAGCTGAAGGTGACCGTCAGCGACGTCCGCGGGGCGACGACGACCCGCGACCTCACCGTGCGGATCACGCCCACACCGAAGCTCGAAGCGGAATCGTTCGCCGTCACCGAGACGCAGGGCGGCGGCATCACCGTCGACGTGGGACCGCATGTGCAGGGCACGCAGGGGCGTCTCTCGCTCTCGAGCGTGCGCGTGCTCGACGACGCGTCGGCCGAGGCCGTGGCGACCGCCGGCGGCACGAGCTTCGACATGAGCACGAAGGGGCCCGGAATCTACCGGGTCTCGTACACGGTCACCGACGGCGACAGCGAGGCATCGGCGACCGCGCGCATCACCGTGCTGCCCGACGACGCGCCGGCGCAGCTGGCCACCTCGCCCGTGGTGGCGTTCGTGCGTCCGCAGCAGGACGTCACCCTCGACGTCTTCAGTGCCGTCAGCAACCCCACCGGACGCGTGCTGCTGCTCAGCGACATCGAACCGCACGCCATCGACGGGGCGACGATGTCGGTGGATGCCGTCGGCCAGAACTACCTGCGCATCTCGGGCTCGACCGCCGACGGGTCGCCGGGCCAGCTGGGGACGATCACCTACACCGTCTCGGACGGGACGAACGACGCGGGCGCCCGCATCACGGGTGAGGCGACCGTGTATCTGCTGTCGGCTTCCGCAGACCTCGCCCCGATCGCCGTCGACGACACGGTCGTTGCCCGTGCGGGCGCGCAGGTCGACATCCCGGTGCTCGACAACGACGTGTCGGCCTCGGGCGGGGCGATGACGCTGAACCCGGCATCCGTCCGCTCGTCGACCAAGAGCGCGCTGGCCTTCGCCTCGGGGCGCATGCTCCGCTACCTGGCCCCCAGCACGCCCGGCGACTACCGCGTCGAGTACTCGGTGTTCGCGGCCGGATCGCCGACGCTGGCCGACACCGCCGTGGTCCGGATCAAGGTGATCTCCGATGAGGCGAACCGTGCGCCGCGACCGCGCACGCTCACCGGCCGTGTGCTCACCGGGCAGTCGACGACGATCCCGTTCCGGTCGTACGGCGTCGACCCCGACGGCGACGACGTGAGCCTCGACCGCATCCTGACCCAGCCGGCGAGCGGATCGGCCACGATCTCGGCCGACGGCGAGTCGATCGAGTACGCGAGCGTGCCGGGCTTCCACGGCCAGGTCTCGTTCACGTACCGGGTGGTGGATGCCGCGGGTGCGACGGGCACCGCGACGGTGCGCGTCGGAGTGCTCGACGAGCAGGCGAACCCGAGCCCGGTCACCTTCACCGACTACGTGCAGCTGCAGGTCGGCGAGAGCAACACTGTGCGGGTGGACCCGCTCGCCAATGACGTCGATCCCACCGGCGGCACCCTCGCGCTCAGCGACGTGCGCCCCGACGCGGTCGAGAAGCTCGCCGACGGCAGCGACAACCCCGAGTACGCGCGCCTGGAGGGACTCATCGGCAAGACCACCGATGACCAGGTGGTCATCAGCGCCGGTGCGTCGCCGGGCACGATGTCGTTCCTGTACGACGTGACCAGCAGCACCGGCAACACGGCCCGCGGTCTCATCGTGGTCAAGGTCGTCCGCGGCGCGGTGCCCGACTATCCCGTCATCTCCGACACGGTGCTCACCGCGGTGACCCGCGAGCAGTTCACCTCGGGCGTCGACGTGGTGGCCGGCAAGGTGAGCTGGACGGGCGGCGAGGTCGGCGACCTCACGCTGAGCCTGTGGGGCGAACCCGAGGGCGTCTCGGTCTCGGGGACGAAGCTCTCCGGACCGCTGCCCGACCACACCCGCATCATCCCGTTCGAGCTCTCGGGCACGTCGACGGCCGGACAGAAGGTGACGTCGTACGGCTTCCTGCGCATCCCGGGTGCCGATGACCTGACGCTCGCGCTGAAGCCCGACCTGACCGCGCAGCAGGTCACCGAGGGCGACTCGGTCACCTTCGACATGGCGAAGCTCGTGAGCCTGCCCACCGGCGCGGTGCTCGAGGTGGGCGACAAGATCGCGGCGACGAAGGCGCGCGAGAAGGCCGTGTGTGCGTCGGCCGGCGGCACGAAGGTGCGCTACGACGCCGGACTCGGCGCCCCCTGGACCGACGCGTGCGTCGTGCCCGTGCGCATGAGCGGCCAGAAGGAGTGGACGTACCTGTCGGTGCCGATCTCGGTGACCGCGCTCGATCCCGTCCCTGTGCTCGAGTCGGCGTCGCTCACGGTCAGCCCGGGCGCGACCGTCACCTATGACCTCAAGAAGCTCACGACCTGGCAGGGCCGCGAGGACTGGGACGACATCGTCTACACGATCGACTACCAGGGGCACGATTTCACCGTCACGCACGAGGGGACCACCGTCACCATCGTCGGGGCCGACGCCGCCGCGCCGGGCGATGAGGAGGTCGCCGTGGTCGGCGTCTCCAGCCATCCGGGTGTGTCGCCGTCTCGGCTCATCCTGCGGGTCGGAGCGGTGCCGAGCACGCTGCCCAAGGCCGGGACCGTCTCGCAGAAGTGCTCGCAGGCCGACGGCTCGAGCTGCACCGTCGAGGTGATCGGCGCGGCCGGTGAGGTCAACCCGCTGCCGGGAACGCCTCTCCAGCTCGTCGACGTGCGCAGCGGCGGCACGTGCAGCGGCGTGACCTTCGCGGTGGCGGATGCCTCGCACGTGCGCGCCTCGTGGGCAGACGACACCGTCGGTCAGACGTGCACCGCCGTGTTCTCGGTGCGCGACGCGCAGGGGCGCGCCACCGCGGGCGATCGCGACGGGCAGCTTCTCCTCGATCTGCACGGCTACCCGAAGGCCCCGGCCGCGGTCGTGCAGTCGGGCTACGCCGACGGCACGGTGACCCTGCGGGTCGACGCGGGCGCGGCCAGCCAGGCCTATCCCGAGCTCACCGGATTCGTCATCCGCTACAAGGGCGATGTCGTCGCCCGGTGCTCGGCCGACGGCGTGTGCCCGACCATCGACGCTCCCAACGGCGAGGCGCGCACGTACGAGGCCAAGGCGGTCAACGCGGTGGGCGAGTCGGCGGGTTCGGTCAGCACGACCGCCTGGGCATACGACGCACCGCCCACGCCGAAGTCGGTGACGGCGACGCCGGTCGTGACCGCGAACGGCGAGGGCGGAGTCGTCAAGGTCACCATCGACGGCATCGACACGGGCAAGACCGCGAAGCTGCGGATCACCAGCGACGGCGGCGAGTCGGTCGACGTCGACGTGCCGCGACGCGGGACCTCGGTGACCATCCCGCAGTATCGGATCGGAAGCAACGATTCCACGCCGCTCACGGTCACGCCGATGTCGCCGTTCACGCTGCCGCCCGGCTTCGACGGGTCGACGACGGGCCAGGCCCGGACGATCCTCGCCAACGGCGTGGGCGCGCCGAAGAACCCGAGCCTGTCGCTCACTACGAGCTCGGACGACTCCGATACGACGACGATCACGGCATCGGGCTCGGCGACGCCGAACGGCGCCGGCTCGCGAGTGCTGTACGGCATTGTGCTGGACGGCGACCGGTGCGTTGCGACCGACTCGACGGCATATAAGGAGTTCGAGGTCGACGCGGGACGGACCTACACCTATCGCCTGTGCGCCGAGTCCTTCGTCGGCGAGACGTCGTTCGGACGTGTTGAGACGACCGAGCAGACCTTGGCACGGGCGGGCAACGGGCCGAAGGGTTACACGTACACGGTCGCGGCTAAGCCTGATGTCGACTCCGGCGGCCAGCGTGCCGAGTGGACGATCAAGGCCGACCCCACCTCCACGGAAGAGGTGCCGCGCTGGGCATCTGTGAAGTTCAGCGGACTGAACAGCTCGGTCTTCGACCGTAATCCCGGTATCGAGGTCTGGTACGACTACGGCCTCTTCTCTGGCCCGAAGAGCGACGTCGTCGCGGCGTCGGGTAGCGCGCCGTACCAGCTTCAGGCGACGTGGGGTCTGAAATCGTGTCGTGGCGGTGAGTCGGTGCTCTCGTCAGGAGACGCGTCGTCCACAGGTACGTCGACGTCCGCGACGATCACGTTCGACTACTCGGACGCCGTCTACAAAGACACGTACGGCAACAAGCTCACCGCGACCACGGTGGGCGTCGCCCCCGACTATGCGGTATCCATCTCAGGAATCAAGGTGACCGTCGCGTGGGGTGCGTGGGGGCTGAGCAACGCCACCTCGACGTTCGATGGCTCGTGCGAGCCGAAGAAACTGGCCGCCCCCACCATCTCCAGCGCCGAGGGCACCGCTGATGGTGTGGTCGTCAGTTGGTCGACGGTCGCGGATGCGTCCACGTACGAGCTGCAGCGGTATGACGATGGTGCATGGAAGACCGTCAAGTCCGGCATAGCCGAGACCACGTACACGGATGGCGACGCCGATTTTGCCGCCTCGGCGCACAAGTACCAGGTCATCGCCAGCAATGCGCATGCCGAATCCGCGGCATCCGACACGGCGACCTCCTCCACTTACACTGCACCCGATTCCGACACCGGCGGCTGACCGGCCCGCAGCATCCCTCCCTCCCACCTCCCGACAGGAAGACACGCATGACGATCCCCCAGGAACAGGCCACGTGGTTCGCCGACACGTTCCGGCAGCTCGCCGAGAACGTCGAGCACGCCGTGCTCGGCAAGCGTCACGTCATCGAGCTGGTCCTGGTCGCGATGCTGAGCGACGGGCACGTGCTGCTCGAAGACGTGCCCGGCACCGGCAAGACCTCTCTGGCCCGCGCCCTGGGGCAGTCGGTGCAGGGGACGAACACCCGCATCCAGTTCACCCCCGACCTGCTGCCCGGCGACATCACGGGCATCACGGTGTACGACCAGAAGACGGGCGTGTTCGAGTTCCACGCCGGTCCGGTGTTCGCGAACATCGTGCTCGCCGATGAGATCAACCGTGCGAGCCCGAAGACGCAGGCGGCTCTGCTCGAGGTGATGGAGGAGGGCAGGGTCACCATCGACGGTGTCACCCGCCCGGTCGGCGTGCCGTTCCTCGTGCTGGCGACGCAGAACCCGGTCGAGCAGGCCGGCACCTACCGGCTGCCCGAGGCGCAGCTCGACCGCTTCATGATGAAGACGTCGCTCGGCTACCCCGACCACGCGGCGACCGTGCGCATCCTCGACGGCGCGGCCGTGCCGACCTCGAAGCTCGACCCGGTCATCACCCCGCAGGCCCTTGTCGGCATGGCCGACCTTGCGCGCGAGGTGTATGCCAACGCACTCGTGCTCGACTACATCGCCCGCATCGTGGACGCGACCCGCACGGCCGAGCAGGTGAGGCTGGGCGTCAGCATCCGCGGCGCCCTGGCGCTCACCCGTGCCACCCGCACGCGCGCGATCTCGCAGGGGCGCACGTACGCAACGCCCGACGACGTGAAGGCGCTCGCCGGCCCGGTGCTCTCGCACCGCCTCATCGTGCACCCCGAGGCCGAGTTCGACGGCGTGACCGCCGAGGCGGTCATCGGGCAGATCCTCCTGGATGTTCCGCCGCCCACCCAACGCGAGGGCGCATGAGCTCTCGCCAGACCACCCGTGCCGCGTACACGGCCTTCCCCGAAGGGACGACGACGACCTTCGGCGGGATGACCGCGGGCGAGGGCACGACGACGCGGCGCACGAAGGTCACCGACCGGCGGCGCGGCGGTCTCGTGCGCGCGATCGTCGCCGCGCTGACGGCGGCGCGTGCGGCGCAGACCGGCACGACGACGGCCGCGGGCTGGCTCGCCCGCACCGTCACGCCCGCCGGCTGGCTCGTGGTGGCTCTGGCGACGGTGGGGCTCACCCTCGGGTGGATGTTCGGCTGGGTCGAGGTGCTGGTGGCCGGCTTCGCCTCCCTCGCGCTGCTGGTGATGAGCGTGCCGTTCCTGTTCGGCGCACGCGGGTACGACGTGGCGGTGCACCTGCCGCACGAGCGGGTGGTCGCCGGCGACCCGCTCGACGGGCAGATCGCGATCCGCAACATCGGCGGGCGCACGACGCTCCCCGGCCGCGTCGACCTGCCGGTCGGACAGGGCCTCGTCGAGCTCGGCGTGCCGCTGCTGCGCCCGGGCCATGAGACCGAGCAGCCGGTCTCGATCCCGGCGATGCGCCGCGGTGTGATCACCGTCGGACCGCCGACGGCCGTCCGCACCGACCCGGTCGGTCTGCTGCGCCACGAGCACGAGTGGGACGAGCGTCACGAGATCTACGTGCACCCGCGCACGGCCGTCGTGCCGGGGACGAGCGCCGGCATGATCCGCGACCTCGAGGGCAACCCGTCTCGGCGCATCGTCGACGCGGACATGTCGTTCCACGCGATCCGCGAATACGTGCCCGGCGACGCGCGACGTCAGATCCATTGGAAGTCGACAGCGAAGACCGGGCGGCTCATGGTCCGCCAGTTCGAGGAGACCCGGCGGTCCCGGCTGGCCGTGATCCTCAGCCTGGCCGAGTCGGAGTACGCCACCGACGATGAGTTCGAGCTCGCCGTGAGCGCCGCGGCCTCGCTGGGCGTGCAGGCCGTGCGCGACGGCCGTGACATCGACGTGGTCACCGGATCGGCGATCCCCAAGATGGTGCGCGGCCGCATGCGCTCGATCGAGGTGCTGCAGGCGGGTACGCCGCGCGGGCTGCTCGACGGCTTCTCGCGGCTGAACGCGCTGGAGAGCACGATGCCGTTGCCCGAGGTGTGCCGCCTGGCGGTCGAGGCCTCCGACACGCTCTCGCTCGCCTTCGTCGTCTGCGGCTCGCAGACCACCCCGCGGATGCTGCGGCAGGCGGCCCTCGCCTTCTCGTCGGCGACCGCGGTCGTCGGCGTCGTGTGCGACGAGAAGGCGCACCCGCGCACGCAGCCGCTGGGCGGCCTGACCGTGATGACCGTCGGCCTGCTCGACGACCTGCCCGGCCTCATGATCCGTGGAACGCAGACGTCCCTGATGACCGGAGCGGGGGCGACCGGATGATCCGCCGCACCGATGCGCAGGCGCGAGGCTTCGCGGCGCTGCGCACCCCGCACATCGCGACCGGCACCGCATACGCCGTCGCGATGGCCGCCGTCGCGGCGCTCGCCGCCTGGCCGGTCTACGGCGATGCGCGGTTCCTGCTCGTCGCGGGCATCGGCGTCGTGGTCGCGCTGCTGATCTCGGCGGCGGCGACCGTGTGGCGCTGGGCCGGCTGGCTGACGACGGTCGTGGCGGTGGCGGCGGTCGCCGTCGTCGGACTCGTCCTCGCCGTGCCGCCGGCCGCGCTCACCGCGCTGCCCGACTCGCTGCGCGACCTGCTGACCGGTGCCGTCACCGGCTGGAAGGACCTCATCACCGTCGACCTGCCGGTGGGCACGTACCGCAACCTGCTCGTTCCGGCCGTCATCGTCTTCCTCGCCGGCACGCTCGGCACCCTCCGCCTGGCCTGGCGACCGCGGCCGCACGGGGCATTCGCCGCGGTCGTGGCGCTGGGCATGTCGGCGTTCGGGCTGCTGTTCGGCCGCACGGTGACGAGCGACTCGCTCACGCTCGGCCCGCTCGCCATCGGGGCTCCGCGCGAGCTCGGCTGCGGCATCCTGGCCCTCGTCATCTCCCTGGTCTGGCTGGCCTGGCGGGCCGCCGCGGCGCGTCAGGCCGCGCTGATGCGCGCGGCGCAGAGCAGCGGCGTGCGCCTGTCGCGCCGCCGCCGCGCCGCCGACGTGCGCCGTACGGCGGTGGCCGCCGGCATGGTCGTGGTCGCCGTCGCGGCCGGCGCCGTGGTGACGCCGGCGATCGCCGACGTGCGTGCGCGCGACGTGCTGCGCAGCGGCATCGGCCCGAGCCAGGCCATCAGCGAGGCGATCAGCCCGCTCACCGACTACCGCACGAACTTCACCGACGCCGACGTCGACGCACCGCTGTTCACGGTCAGCGCTGTCGACGGCCCGCTGCCCGACCGCATCCGGCTCGCGACCCTCACGTCCTACGACGGCGCCGAGTACCGCGTGTCGGCCGCCGCCTCCGACGCGAGCTTCGTGCGCGTGCCGTCGCGGCGCAGCGCTCCGGCGGGAACCGAGTCGACCGTCCGGGTGACGGTGAACGGCCTGCGGGGCATCTGGCTGCCCACGTTCGGCGCCCTCGAGCAGGTGCGTTTCACGGGGAAGGATGCCGCCTCCGCCGCCGATGCGTTCTACTACGACGCTGCGGGCGAGGCGGGCGTCGTGACCGGAGGCGCCGCCGAGGGGCTGACGTACACGCTCACGGCGACGTCGTCGTCGACCCCCGATCTGGCGACGGCTCAGGCGCCGGGGGCGACGCCCGAGGTGGCGATCCCCGACAGCGTGAAGTCGTGGATCGAGAAGCAGGACGCCGGCTCCGGCGGCGCGGGCCTCGCCTCGCTGGTGCAGGCGCTGCGCGAGCGCGGGTATCTCAGCCACGCGCTCTCGGTCCCCGAGGACGGCGCGAAGTGGATGCGGCTGCTCGGCGACGGCTACGTCTTCCAGCCGAGCACGGCGGGACATTCCCTGGCCCGCGTCGACGCGATGTTCCGCGACCTGCTGGCGCGCCAGGCCGACGACTCGAGCGGCTCGCTCGTGGCCGCGACCGGCGATGACGAGCAGTTCGCGGTGGCCGTGGCGCTCGTGGCCGAGCAGCTGGGCTTCCCCGCCCGTGTGGTCGTGGGGGCGCGCCTGTCGGCGGCCGGCGAAGACCTCGCCGTCTGCGACGACGGGGTGTGCACGGGCGGCGACGTGACGGCCTGGACGGAGGTGCGGGATGCCGGCGGCCAGTGGATCCCCATCGATGTCACGCCGCAGCACACCGAGGGCGCCGACATGGTGGTGACGAAGCTGCGTGACCCGGAGAACGCGACCGAGGTCCGCTCGCAGAACGCCGAAGAGGTCGACCCGCCCGACCCCACGAAGCAGGAGTCGAACGATGCACCGCACCGCACCGACGACCCCGCCGACCTGAGCGGGCTGTGGGCCGCGCTGCGGATCGGCGGCATCGCGCTCGCAGGTGCCCTGGTGCTGTTCGGGCCGTTCGCGGCGATCCTGGCGGCCAAGGCCGCACGCCGTCGCAGCCGCCGCCGTGACCGCTCGCCGCGCGCACGGGTCGTCGGCGGGTGGGACGAGTACCTCGACGCCGCCGTCGACCACGGGCGCCCGCTGCCGCCGGCCGCGACGCGCACCGAGGTCGCCGCCGGGCACGAGTCGCCGGCCGCGGCGACACTCGCCGTCGAGGCGGACCGCGCGGTGTTCTCGGACGCCGCGCTCACCGACGAGGAGTCGTCGCGATTCTGGGCCATCGTCGACGACGAGCGCCGACGCATGGCGGCATCGTTGCCGCTATGGCGACGGATGCTCGCGGCCGTATCTTTGAAATCGTTCACACGGGGAACCGAGAGGAGGGGGCGCGGCCGCACGGCGGCGTCCGCTGACGAATGACGCACATCGACATCTCCACGCTCATCGCGGTGTCGCTCACATCGCTGGTACCCGTCATCGCGGTCTACCTGTGGATCGGTCTCGCCCTGCAGACCGTCTTCGCCAAGGCGGGCGAAGAGGGCTGGAAGGGCTGGGTGCCGTTCCTGAACACGGCGATCCTGCTCGAGCTCGGCGGCTTCGCCTGGTGGTGGGTCCTGCTGCTGATCATCCCGGGCGGTTCGCTCGTGGTGTACGTCGTGCTGATCATCGCCTGCCATCGCATCGGCACGCGCTTCGGCTACGGCGCCGGGATGACGGTGCTCGCCGCGCTGCTGTTCCCGGTGTGGGCGTCGATCATGGCATGGGGGCGCAACCGCTGGGTCTCGGCCCGCGAGGCCGCCCCGCGCGCCGCGGGCGTCCAGCGCACCGAGGCCGACCCGTGGCACGCGCCGATGCCGACGGGAGTCCGTCCCGCACCGCCGGTGCCGCCGCGGCCGGCCGCGGCTTCCGCTGCTCCCGCGTGGGCGCCCGCTGCCGCCCTTGCGTCGACACCGGCGCCCGCGTCGACGCCGGTCGCCGCACCCGCCCCTGTCGCTGCAGCGCCGGGATACGCGGCGCCGGGATATGCGGCGCCGCAGCACGAGACGCCCGGACACGCGGCGCCCGGACACGCGGCACCGGAATACGCCGCGCCCGCGTATACAGCCCCGGCTCCGACGTCGGTGCCCGCCGCGGCGGCCGCACCCCTGGCATCCGCCCCCGCCGTCTCCGACCCGACGGTGTCGTCGGCGTTCGGCGAGGCACCGCGTCCGGCCGCCGCCCGGGCTGTGCCGGACGACGACACCTTCGCTGCGTTCGCGCCGCCGTCGGCGCCCGCGCCCGCCGGTGACGACGACGACCTCGACGAGCCGGTCGACGTCGTGCGCCCGGCGCCCGTGGCCGGGCCCTTCACCGGAACGGTGCAGATCATCCCCGCCGCCACCGACGACGCTCAGGTCGGACCGCGCCGTGCGGCATCGCCCGTCGACGACGCCGAGCCGGCGGACGAGGCCCACGCCGAGGCGCCGATCCGCGAGGTGCCGGAGTGGCCCGCCCCCGCTCCCGACGCGAACCCCTGGGCGCCGCCCGCGCCAAGCGCGCCGGCTCAGGTGCGTCCGTTCGACCCGACCGCGTTCTCCGACACCTCCGGCGAGGTCTCCGCCGTCGCCGGTGCGCCGTCGCTGGGCGTGCCGATGTCGGCGCGCTCGTCGGTGTCCGCCCTGCGGCAGGCGCCCGAGCTGCCCGATTCGGAAGACGCCTTCGACGAGACGATCATCGCCTCGCGCAAGCGCACGCCGTGGATGCTGGTGCCTCCGCTCGGCGCGCCCATCCCGATCGTGCAGGACGTGATCATCGTCGGGCGCCGCCCGGTGAGCGACCCCGACTTCCCGCAGGCGCAGCTGGTGTCGATCGTCGATGAGACGCGCACGGTGTCGAAGACGCACGCGCGCCTCGAACTCAAGGACGACACCCTCTGGGCGATCACCGACCTCGACTCGACCAACGGCGTCGTCATCATCGACGAGGACGGCACCGAGATCGACGTCGAGCCGCACCGCCCGCTGCCCGTGCTCGGACGCTTCCTGCTCGGCGACGCCGAGCTGGCGATGGAGCGCGACGAGCTGTGACCCCCGTACCGGACGACGACGAGCTCGGCGACACGCGCATCTCGCGTCGCCGTGCCGTCGCTCCGGCGGTTCCGGCGGCTTCGGAGCCCGCGGCGGATGCCGTGCCCGCGCTGCCCGATGACCTCGACGACACGGTGGTCTCACCGGGGCGGGTGCAGGCGGGGAGGCATGCCGCGGCCGACGTCGCGGCGGCAGACCCCGACGACAGCACCGTGCGCGTGGACCGCGGGGCACCCCTTGCCGAGCCGGATCCGGCGGCCGACGTGCCCGACGTGCCCGCTGGACCGGCCGCGCCCGTCGTGCCAGACGCCGATGCCGACCACACCGTGACAGTGCGGCGCCGTCGCACGGCGGTGCCTGAGTTTCGGGACGATGACGATGACCACACCCTGACGGTGCGCCGTCGTTCCACCGCCGACGACGCGCCGCCCGCCGACGACGCGCTCGACGACACCCTCGTGTCGGCCCGGGCCGCACGGGCCGCGGACCGCAGCATCCCGCACGCGGTGATCCCGCCGCGCGAGCGGGCCGCCGCCGACGGCGCGCCGACCCGTGCGATCTATCGTCCCCGCGCGGCCGAGCCGGTGCGGGTGGAGCGCACGCCGCCGCCGCAGCAGGCGCCGCAGGCGTACGTCGACACGGCCGCGCAGCAGCACGTCGCGCGCTCGTCGCGAACGCGCACGGCACTGCTTGTCGGCATCGCTGTGGTGGCGGTCGCCGCGGTCGGCGTCGGGGTGCTGATCGCGCTGCTGAGTGCGGGCTGAGCGCCGTTTGACCCGTTCGCCCGATGACGCGTATCATTGAGGCAGTGTGCGCTCATGCGCCCCTCTCGCTGTGCCTCGGCACCGGGTGGGGGAGTGCGGGTCCGCACTGATCCGGGACCGGCCTGTGAACAGGCCACCCCCACGGCATATCCACCACGAACAGCACGGCACCATCCTGTCGCGCCGGTGGATCTGTGGTGAAACCACGACGCTGTCACCGTGCAGCACAACACAGAAGGAAGAACGTGCCAACCATTCAGCAGTTGGTTCGCAAGGGGCGTTCGCCGAAGGTCTCCAAGACCAAGGCTCCCGCCCTGAAGTCGAACCCGCAGCAGGCAGGCGTGTGCACCCGCGTGTACACCACCACCCCGAAGAAGCCGAACTCGGCGATGCGCAAGGTCGCCCGTGTGAAGCTGCGCAACGGGACCGAGGTCACGGCGTACATCCCGGGTGAGGGCCACAACCTGCAGGAGCACTCGCTCGTGCTCATCCGCGGCGGTCGTGTGAAGGACCTCCCCGGTGTGCGTTACAAGATCGTCCGCGGTGCCCTGGACACCCAGGCCGTCAAGAACCGTAAGCAGGGTCGTTCCCACTACGGCGCGAAGAAGGGTTGAGTTAGATGCCTCGTAAGGGTCCGGCCCCCAAGCGCCCCGTCGTCAACGACCCGGTCTACGGCGCGCCCGTCGTGTCGCAGCTGGTCAACAAGATCCTCGTGGACGGCAAGAAGTCCCTCGCCGAGTCGATCGTCTACGGCGCCCTGCAGGGTGTCGAGGCGAAGAGCGGTCAGGACGCCGTCGCCACGCTGAAGAAGGCGCTCGACAACGTGCGCCCCACGCTCGAGGTCAAGAGCCGCCGCGTCGGCGGTTCGACCTACCAGGTGCCGGTCGAGGTCAAGCCTCACCGCGCCAACACGCTCGCCCTCCGCTGGCTGGTCAGCTACGCGAAGGGCCGTCGCGAGAAGACGATGACCGAGCGCCTCCAGAACGAGATCCTGGATGCCTCGAACGGCCTCGGTGCCGCGGTCAAGCGCCGCGAAGACACCCACAAGATGGCCGAGTCGAACCGCGCGTTCGCACACTACCGCTGGTAAGAACCAACAACCCCCGGTCGTTGAGCGAGGCCCACAGGGCCGAGTCGGAACGCGTTCCGACTCGCGGCTGATGCCGCTCGCTCAACGACCGAGTAAAGACAAGGAAGACATCCCGTGGCACAAGACGTGCTCACCGACCTCAAGAAGGTCCGCAACATCGGCATCATGGCGCACATCGATGCCGGCAAGACGACGACGACCGAGCGCATCCTCTTCTACACGGGCGTCAACCACAAGATCGGCGAGACGCACGACGGCGCATCGACGACCGACTGGATGGAGCAGGAGCAGGAGCGCGGCATCACCATCACCTCCGCCGCGGTGACCTGCTTCTGGAACGGCACCCAGGTCAACATCATCGACACGCCCGGCCACGTCGACTTCACCGTCGAGGTGGAGCGCTCGCTGCGCGTGCTCGACGGCGCCGTCGCCGTCTTCGACGGCAAGGAGGGCGTCGAGCCCCAGTCCGAGACCGTCTGGCGTCAGGCCGACAAGTACGACGTGCCCCGCATCTGCTTCGTCAACAAGATGGACAAGATGGGCGCCGACTTCTACTTCACGGTCGACACCATCGTCAACCGCCTGAAGGCCAAGCCGCTCGTGCTGCAGCTGCCGATCGGTGCCGAGGCCGACTTCGTCGGCGTCGTCGACCT
>Ga0180219_1000529_pt1 | contig 30430 bp, 38 predicted proteins | sample eDN3rd30CBELigMG_FD_151338 | JGI IMG/M metagenome (GOLD analysis project Ga0180219, IMG submission 151338) | Enriched Miracle-Growth compost microbial communities from Emeryville, California, USA - eDNA 3rd pass 30_C BE-Lig MG (version 2)... ... | reverse complement strand
AACCGGTTCTGCCAAAGCCGGGCTTGCGAGCATCATGGTGGCAAACGCACCCGAAAGCATCATTGATTTCATTTTCATGTTTTCCTCCTCCCAAATTATAACGGTGTCAGCCCGACTGGCTGCTGCTTTCCGCAATCAGTCTCGCCAGATAAAACTGGTCGGCCTCATAAGGCGCAGCCCAGTTGGCGCGGTGTTCTTGATCAATGGCTCTTTTCGTCATCCGCAAGGCCAAGGGTGGACATTCGGCGATGGTCTGCGCGAAGAGTTTGGCGGTTTCGACTGCACCGCCCGCCGGGGCAATCTTGTCGCAAAGACCCATATGAAGCGCGTCCTGTTCGCCGATCCGGTCATTAGCGAAAAGCGCCCGCTTGGCGCGCGTCGGGCCGATTAGCGATGACAGGAGGGGCAGCCCGCCCCAACCCAGCGTCATGCCCAGACGGACTTCCGGAAACTGAAAGAAGGCCCCCTCCGCCATAACGCGGAAATCTGCTGCCAGGGCCAGGATGCCGCCACCACCAACTGCCGGACCTTCAACCGCTGCAATGGTGATCTGCGGCAACAACCGCCACCGATCGCACATGACGCCGCCGAGCGACATGACCGTGTGGCGTGCAACGGCGCCCGCACTGGTGCGCCACAGGTTCTCGTCTTTCAGATCGACGCCGCCGGAAAAGCGGCTTTCGGTTCCGGCGATGATAACGACCTGAACACTGTCATCCGCCGATAATTCGTCCGCTGCCTGGATAAGCGCCTTGATCGATTCTTCATTGAGAGCATTGGCCTTGCCGCCACGGTCATAGCGCGCCACCGCAATCGGTCCCTCGCGCTTGATATCGACTATGGCCATTTCCATCCTCCCAGATGTTTTCGCTTTGACATACTACCGAGTATGTTGCATATTCCAAACAGGTTTGCAACTGCCCTCTTTTGAAGGTTTAGTTGTGGCCGGGTAGGAGGAATTCAGAATATGACGCCAGACCAGCGCGCGCTCAACCGTAACCATTCCGTGTTACGATATCTTCTCGATCAATATGCAGCCGAGCGCCCCACGGCACCATTCGTGCATTTTTGGCCGTCGACGGAGTGGGATTACAAGACGACCCGCGACCGCGTTCGCCAGCGAGCGGCAACGCTGCAATCCCATGGCGTAAAACGCGGCGATCACGTGCTTTGTTTTATGGGCAACGGCCCGGATCTGCTCACCACCTGGTTCGCGATCAACTATATCGGCGCAGTCTATGTGCCAATCAACACCGCAGCACTCGGTCGCCCTCTGGAACATATTCTGGACGATGCGGATGCACCGTTGATGATCGCCCACGCCGATCTGGTGGAACGATTGCTGGATGTCGCACCCGGCAAACTGCGCAAGGTTCTGGTGGTCGAAGGCTCTGTTAGCTGTGCAGTCGATGGTGTGGAAATTCTGCCTTTGTCTGGCGTGGAAACAGTCAGCGAAACCGAACTTGTTCTCGACAAGCCGATTGAGCCGTGGGACACGCTTGCCATCATGTACACCTCGGGTACGACGGGCAACGCCAAGGGCGTCGTAACCTCTTATGTGCAGCTTTATACGATGGGCCCGGACGCCTTTGACTGCGTCGATGAAACGGATCGCTGCATGATCTGCGGTCCGATCTTCCATTGCGGCTCCACCCTTTATGTCTATGCGATGCTGGCGCGTGGCCTTTCCATCGGTATGATGCGCGAGTTCAAAACCCAGCATTTCTGGCAGGCCGTTCGGGATACGAACTCGACCTATTGCCTGTTGCTGGGCGTCATGGCGAGTTTCCTTCTGAAACAGCCGGTTTCATCGGATGATCGCAACCACCCGCTGCGGCGCGCCTTCATTACCCCGTTCGGCGAGGATGGCCCATTATTTGCGGAAAGATTCGGCGTCGAGGCATGGACCATCTACAACATGACCGAAATCGCCAGCCCGCTTGTTGCTGGACCCGGCATCACGCAAAAGGGAATCGCCGGAAAGCCGCGCCCCTGGTATCAGCTGCGCGTGGTTGACGAAAACGACATCGAAGTGCCGGATGGCACGGCTGGTGAACTGGTCATCCGTTCCGACCGCCCCTGGGCGTTGATGAAAGGTTATTACAACAATCCGAAAGCTACCGTCGAAGCCATGCGCAATGGCTGGTTTCACACTGGAGACAGCTTTCGCAAGGATGAAAACGGTGTCTATTTCTTCGTGGATCGCCTGAAAGACGTCATCCGGCGGCGCGGTGAAAATATCTCCTCCTTCGCTTTGGAGGCCGAAGTGCTTTTCCACGACACCGTCAAGGAATGCGCAGCCATCGCAGTCCCGAGTGAACTGAGTGAGGATGAAGTTCTGATCGCCGTAACCCCTGTCGAAGGGCAGGAAATCGTTGCGGGGGAACTGCTGGAGTTTCTCGCAGGTCGTCTGCCCCGCTTCATGGTGCCGCGCTATGTACGAATTTTGGAATCTCTTCCAAAAACCTCGAGCGGTAAAATTCAGAAACATGTACTACGCAGCGAAGGCATTACCGGAGATACGATTGATCGCGAGCTCAAGGTGAAGCGCGCGAGTTGATCTATCAAAATCGAAAGACCTGGACATCATGGAAAATTTCATCTTCAACACAACGCCATCCATCGTGCTGCAAACCGGCGGGCTGGCGAAGATTGTCGATATTGCCGGACACCTATTGGGCAAGCGCGTTGTTATCGTCACCGACAAGGGATTGCGTAAGCTCGGACTGCTGACCCCGGCCACAAACGCCTTGGAGCAGGCGGGCATTGCCGTTTCGATCTTCGATGATGTGCAGGCCGACCCGCCGGAAAGCAATGTTCTCGCGCTGAAAGACCAGATCGTCGCCCACGAAGCGACTGGCGTTCTCGCCATCGGCGGTGGCTCATCAATGGATGTTGCAAAGGTTGCCGCCCTGTTGGCAAAAAGCGGTGAAACGCTGAACGACATTTACGGCGTCAACATCGCGCGCGGGCCACGCCTGCCGCTCGTGCTGGTGCCAACGACGGCGGGTACGGGGTCGGAAGTCACACCGATATCAATCATCACCACCGGAGCATCGGAGAAGAAGGGCGTTGTCTCGCCCCTTCTGTTGCCGGACATGGCGATTCTGGACGCGGATTTGACTGTTGGCTTGCCAGCAGCGGTAACCGCTGCAACCGGCATCGATGCAATGGTGCATGCCATCGAGGCTTATGCTTCGGCTTCCGCCAACAACAATCCTTTGTCGCGTTCGCTGGCGCGCAACGCCCTGCAACTGCTCGGCGCCAATATTCGCACTGCGGTCTTTGAGGGCGGCAACCGCGACGCACGCGCCGCTATGTTGCTCGGATCGTTGCTTGCCGGTCAGGCCTTTGCCAATTCTCCGGTTGCTGCTGTGCATGCACTCGCATACCCGATTGGCGGGCATTTCCATGTGCCGCACGGCTTGTCCAACGCGCTCGTGCTTGCGCATGTATTGCGCTTCAACTTGCCGGAAGCCAGCTACATTTATGCGGAAATTGCAGCAGACGTTTTCCCGGAACTGAGCACCGTGTCGGCAGAAAAACGTGCTGAAGCCTTTGTCGAAAAACTGGCGGATCTCAGCCGTGAGCTCGGCGTGCCGCAGACATTGCGCGAAGTGAATATTACGGAAGACGATCTGCCCCTGCTTGCGCGCGACGCAATGAAACAGACGCGGCTTCTGGTCAACAATCCACGCAAGGTCACTGAGGCGGATGCCTTGGCGATTTATAAAGCCGCTTATTGATAGCGCCGCTGGTAACATCATGAAAAAGGCCGGTTTGACCGGCCTTTTTCGTATCTATCAGCAAATTTCGAACAGGCCCGCAGCGCCCATGCCGCCGCCAACGCACATGGTCACCACCACGTAACGTCCATTGCGCCGCTTGCCTTCGATGAGGGCATGCCCGGTCATACGCGCGCCCGACATTCCATAAGGATGGCCAATCGAAATAGCGCCGCCACTTACGTTCAGTTTTTCATTGTCGATACCAAGCTTGTCGCGGCAATAAAGCACCTGTGCCGCAAAGGCTTCGTTCAGTTCCCACAGATCGATATCATCGACCGTCAGGCCGTGCTGCTTGAGCAGTTTCGGTACGGCATAAACCGGGCCGATACCCATCTCGTCAGGTTCGCATCCGGCGACCGCCATTCCGCGATAAACACCAAGCGGAGAGAGGCCCCGCTTTTCCGCTTCCTTTGCTTCCATCAGAACAGATGCCGAAGCACCATCCGACAATTGCGAGGCGTTGCCAGCGGTAATAAAGCCACCCTGCGCTATCGTCTGCCCCCCGGAAAAGACCGGCTTCAACCCGCGCAAACCTTCTAGTGTGGTTTCGGGGCGATTGCCTTCGTCCATGGCCAGCTCAACGCTTTTTGCGGAGACCTCGCCCGTGGCCTTGTCCTTGACCAGCATGGTGGATTGGATCGGGACAATCTCGGCGTTCAGGCGGCCTGCGGCCTGTGCAGCCGCGGTGCGTTGCTGCGATTGCAGCGCATATTCATCCTGCGCCTCACGCGATATACCATAACGCGCTGAAACGATCTCCGCCGTCTCGATCATGCTCATATAAGTGGCGGGCAGATGCTCCGTCAGCCAGGGATCACGCCAGCGATAGACGTTCATATGCTCGTTCTGCACGAGTGAGATCTGCTCCACACCACCGCCGATAGCAATCGTCATACCATCGCCGGTGATCTGCTTGGCGGCTGTTGCGATAGCCATCAGCCCCGACGCGCATTGACGATCCATAGACTGACCCGGAACTGAAACCGGAAGGCCAGCCCGCAACAAGGACGTGCGGGCGATATTCATGTGGGTCGTGCCTTGCTGAAGCGCAGCACCGAGAACCACATCCTCTACTTCCGCGCCATCAATGCCCGCGCGCTCAACCGCAGCGGCAATCGCGTGACCCGCCAGCGCTGGCGCAGACGTGTCGTTAAAGGCTCCGCGATAGGCTTTGCCAATCGGTGTGCGCGCAGTTGATACTATGACAGCTTCTCTCATCAAAACTCCTCCACTGACGCCGAAACGTAAAGCCTGTCGGCCAATTCTTTCAATTCCGGAGTCAGCGGAACCGGCCGTCGCGTGTCTCGGTCTACATAGACATGCACATATTCACCTACAGCGGCGGTCAACTCTTCGTCATCCTTGAAGATGCCAAAACCCCACAGCAGACTGGTATTGCCGATATGCTCGACGCGAACCCCCACAACGACATTGTCAGGATAGGAAATTTCGGAGAAATAATTCGTTGAATTGCGCGCAACGATACCAATGGGTGTTGAGCCGTTCAACTCCAGAGCACCAGACGCAATCAGCGACCGGTTCAATGCCGCATCGCAATATTGCATATAGACGACATTGTTGACGTGGCCATAAATATCCATGTCGCTCCAGCGCGTCTGCATATCGTAGAACTCCCGATAGGCTGACCGGGGTTCAGCCTTCGGTCGGGGTTTTGACGCCGTCATTCGATAACCTCATTGGCGCGGGACGTCGCGATGATGCGGTCCACATGCGCCAAACCGGCATCCGTCTCGATGAAATTAGTCATGTCATCGATCTTTGAGAAAGCAGCCGCAACGGCTTCCGGTGTCCGCTCGCCTTTCGGCAGATAAACGCCTTCACTTTCCACAATCGCCATACGGGCCACAGTTCCCGCACCAGCCAGAAGCACAGTGCGGCTTGGCGCCTGTTCACTGACGAGGAAGAGAGCAGCCGGAACGACGTTTTCGGGTGCGAGGCGCACCAGCATCTCGTCATCCAGCACATCGCCGGTCATGCGCGTTGCAGCAGTCGGGGCAATCGCATTGACATGAATGTCGTATTTGTCGCCTTCAAAATGCAACACATTCATCAGGCCGACGAGGCCTGCCTTGGCCGCACCATAGTTGGACTGGCCGAAATTCCCATAAACGCCAGACGTAGAGGTCGTCATCAGGATGCGGCCATAGTTCTGGCCTTTCATGACGTCCCACACCGCCCGGCTGGCATTGGCCGAGCCAATAAGATGCACGTCAACCACGGCGCGAAAATCGGCCATATCCATCTTCGCGAAGCTCTTGTCGCGCAAGATCCCGGCATTGTTGATGAGAATATCGATGCGACCGAATTCTTCGACCGTGCGCTTCGCCAGCGCCTGCATGTCTTCGAACTTCGTGACGTTGCCGGCGTCGGCAATGGCGACACCGCCCTTGGATCGAATTTCCGCAACGACCTTTTCGGCTGCCTCCGATGCCCCCCCGGTGCCGTCGCGGCTGCCACCGAAATCGTTCACGACGACCTTTGCGCCGCGCGCTGCCAGTTCGAGGGCATAAGCGCGCCCAAGCCCGCCGCCCGCACCCGTTACAATTGCAACACGATTTTCAAAAGAAATGGCCATGTGATCTTCAACCTACTGTCAGTATGAGCCAGTCAGCGGCGAGTGCTGGCTTGGTTTCGTCTTTGATTTCAACGGTCGCTGCAAGAGTCTGGAGCTGACCGTTACCCTTCGGCTGCACCGATTTGGAACTGAACACGCCACGGATGGAAGAACCCACCTTCACCGGCGAAAGGAAGCGGACTTTGTCGAAACCATAGTTGATTTCAACCGTACCGGCTGCAACTTCCGGCAAAACCTCGCGGCTGAGCTTGGTCAACAGGCCGAGCACAAGAAACCCGTGTGCGATGGTGCCACCGAACACACTTTCAGTCGCTGCGCGTTCGGGGTCTGTATGAATGAATTGATGATCGTCGATCACATCCGCAAACCGATCCACAAGCTGCTGATCGATCTTGATCCAGTCCGAGTACAGGAGCTGGCTTTCTGCGTTTGCGGACCGCGCAGACGCAGCAGAATTAGGCTGTATTTCCAAATTTATGTCCTCCAAGCGCTGAAAAATGGAACGCGGTCGCATTAATCAACAACATACTGAGTAGTATGCACTTGAACATCGCTTTGTCTAGTGGCATTTTCCTTACGAAATTTGCTAGGCTTGGTTGCCGCTTACCTACGCATAAATCGGAGTAGCAGATGGCTGACAGCCGCCGATCTAACCGCACGGACAGTACAGGGAATGTCGTGATCCTGGAAACAGCCGCCCAGTGTTTCATGGAACAAGGCTTTTCGACCACAAGCATTGATGATGTGGCGCGCAGGATGGGCTCCACCAAGGGGCGTATCTATCATTACTATTCTTCCAAGACGGATTTGTTCTTCGACGTGCACCGCGAAGGCATGGAACGACTGTTCAAGGCCGTTGAGCCGGTTATGACGCTGAATGGCTCAGGCCTGTACCGGCTTGAAGAGATGCTCACCGCTCACGCGCTTGCCATGATGAACAACGTCGCTTTCGAAGCTGTGGTGGTGCAAGGCGTTCACATGCACAAGCTCGCGGCGACCACACCCGATCAGCGCAGAACGCTCAACGAGCTGATCTCGATCAGACGCCGGTTCGAGGATTTGTTCAAGCAGGTCATTCGCGAAGGCATCGAGGATGGCAGCATTCGCCATGTCGACGTGTCGATAGCGGCCAAGGCCGTGCTCGGCGCCATCAACTGGCTGTCGATCTGGTATCAACCCAGAAGCGTTGATACCGACGCCGACAGGATTGCCCTGGCCAAAGAAATTGTGGGCATACAGATCAAAGGGCTGCATTCGTAAGAGACGACCGACCGCCTCCCACGAATGCGCCATCAATTGCTTTAAGAGCTGAACTGGCGAATTTCATTTCGTTGTGACAAAACGATCCAGTTTGCCGAGTGTCTCCATCCCCAGCTCGATCGCTCCGAAGCCCTTGGCATCCTGGAATTCAGCCGCTGTACTGAAGACCATTCCCAGGGTCACTTTCGTAAACCCGTCCTGATCCTCGAACGCGGCCCATGCATCGGCATGTTTCGGCCCGTTCTCACCCCACAAAAGCGTATAGCCCAGCCGTTCCTCCGGCCTGACCTCACAATAGCGGTGGTGGTTCGGATAGGCTGTGCCGTCCGGGCCGATCATGTCGAAAACCCATTCGCCGCCCTGACGAAGATCGATCCTCTTTGTGCGACACGAAAAACCTTCCGGCCCCCACCAAAGCGGCAACGTCTCGGGGTTCATCCATGCCTTCCAGACAACCGCTCGCGGTGCCCGTATGATTTTCTGCAACACCATGGTGCGCTCGGCGGCTTGTGCCAGATTGTCTAGACCCGCGCCGAAGCCTTCGCTATAGCCCGCCTCCATATTCCCGGCCAGCGAAGACAGCTGAACCGTCACCGCCACACTGCAGCGTTCGCCCTTATCGGCAAAGGTAGCAGTAACCAATGCTGCCGATTGCTTCACGCTTTCGCTTGAGATCACTTCGTAATTCACGCTGCGCAACGCGGGCTGCAATTCGAGCCAGCCACATTCGCAGCGAATGTCGGGCTGACCTTTCACCCTGCATAGCGAAACCTCGCGACCGCCGATCCGTGTGTCGGCTTCCAGAAATTCCACTTCGACGGCAGAGTGTGGCGCAGCCCAGACCGCCCGCGCGGCGGGTGCGGTCCACGCCTGCCACAGAACGGATACCGGCGCCGCCACGTTCCGCTCAAAGGTAAGCATTGCAAAACGACTGTCACCTGCTGCTGCTACGCCCACGCTACCGGGCTTCTCAATCCGTGTCATTCTTGCGCTCCTCCATCACATTCATCACAAACGCATCCAGCCGATCCAGACGTGCTTCCCAAATGGCGCGCTGTTCATCCATCCAACTGCGCGCTGGCTCCATAGCTTCAGGGCGGATAGCGCAGGTACGTATTCGTCCATCCTTCGATGAGACGATCAAACCGGCCTCTTCCAGCACGGAAAGGTGTCGCATCACCGTCGGCAGGCGCAGCCCCGTCGGACCAGCCAATTCCGTCACCGCTGACGGCCCACCGGCCAAACGGGTCAGGATCGACCGTCGTGTCGGGTCTGCCAACGCGTGGAACAATAATGAAAGATCTGGATCATGCTTAGCCATATTGCTAACTATTCAGATATCGGAACAATGCGCAAGAGAAAACTTCGCCAATCAGCTAAGTTTTCTCTTGCGCTGTTACTTTGCGTCCCGGCTATGAGAAACAGCTAGCCGCAATATGCGCGACTGATTTTGCCGGTCGTGGCGTCTGTTTCGATGGTGATGCGCTCCTGCCTGAAATCCATTGTAACCGGGTCGCCGGGCTTCACTTGGCGGACGATGGTTGCGCCTGTCAGCTGCATGGCGGCGTCGTCGGTTAGTCTATCCTTGCCAGCGAGGGTTTCTGCGACATCTTTTTTGCAAATTCCAGCCTGAGCTTCGGGCGCAGCCGGGACTTGTTCTTTTTGACATGCGGATACCGCAAGCACCAACACCGCACCGGACAACAAAAATGAGCGACGCATGAAATCCATGATCAAGATATCCTTTCAGAACAAACCATCTGCCACCGGAATAGCGCTATTGCGAAACACCAGCAGCCCTATGACCGTTGATAATCTCGCTCAGATGACTGGAACCTGAACGCAGGACGATTTCCTGTTGGCGCAGCAAATCAGTATCGATATGTTTTGCCGGAACAGCGATCAGTATCAGGATGGAACTATGAACCTGCATAATGGAAGCATATGGGCTCGGTTCCGCTCTGCCTTGCTCCCATTTATCATATGGCTTCTGCTTAATCTTCTGGTAATCGGCGGCCTTGCAGTCTATCAGCGATCCGAATTGTTGTCCGAACTCCAGGCAGCCAGTTTCACGTTACATCGTGAAGCTTCTCAACGTGCGGTTCAGCATGATGCCCATTTGACTGCGCTTTCGACGATAGCGCAATCCAAGGTGCGGACTGCCGAACTCTCACAAGACGACGTGTTTCTCGAAGTCGCTACGACCATCACACGTTTCTATCCACGGATCGATGAAATTCAACTTGTGCCGATCGACCCGTCAGCGCCTGTCACCGGCACAAGACGGCTGGAACCGGAGCTGACCGCAACCATACGAGCGGCGGCACTCTCATCGAGCGGCGTTCCGAAACTGATCACACCAGCGGCGCGTCCCGGGCATTACATGATTGTAAAGCGCAGCCCGAATAACGACGATCCCCACGATGGGCTGGCGCTATCAATCAATGCTGACGCCCTGATCAGCTCGGACGACACTTTCTGGCGTCGCAGCGGTGTTGCGCGGCGACTTCTGATGCCGGATGGAACAATTCTTTTCAGCAACCCAGTATCATTTGGCGCAGCGCTCTTTTCCAAGCAATTGGGAAGCGCCTCTCAACCGCTTCTTTTCGAAACTGCCATGAATGTGGGATGGGCGGCTCTGCTGCCTCTGGACCAGTTGATTCCGATCCTCGTTCTCACAAACCTGCTTTTCTTCGGGGGGCTGGTCATCATTCGCCAAATCAAACGCACACGCCATGCGGAGCGTCGCGCAGAACTGAGCGGCCTTGAAGCCCGCCTGGCCCATGCATCGCGCGTCAACACGATGGGTGAAATGGCAAGCGGCATGGCGCATGAATTGACGCAGCCGCTGACCGCGCTTCTCGCTGGGGCGCAGGCCGGACGCCGCCTGTTGAGCCGCAACAACACAACGGCGCTTGCGAGTGCGCTTGACGATATGGTGGATCAGGCGCGCCGCGCTTCGGCCATTCTGGATCGGTTGCGCAACTGGTCGCGTCCGCAACGCAGGGAAAACATCAAAGCCGACCTGCGCCTTTCGCTGCAAAATGTACAAACCTTGCTGGCCTCAGAAGCAAAACGGCAAAGTGTTGGGTTAGACCTTCTGATGCCTGAAAGCCCTTTGATGGCCGCAGTAGACCCCGTGGAAATGGAACAGGTAATGTTCAATCTTCTGCGCAATGCCATCGAGTCTTTTCGTGACACCGACGATGATCGTGATCGGCACGTAACAGCGTCGCTTAAAACGGAAGGAACCATGGCGGTTCTGGAGGTTCAGGATAACGGCCCAGGTGTCGCGCCCGAACTGCTGCCTCGCCTTTTCACGCCGTTTACGACAAACCGTCCCGAGGGAACCGGCCTTGGACTTGCGCTGAGCCAACGTCTGGTTGAACGCTTCGGCGGCGAGATTTCCTATATCCCACAGGAACACGGCGCGCTATTTCGCGTGGTGCTTCCGATGGCTGCCGACAGAGAAAGTTGAAATTAATGGTTCAGCCTGTTTACCTCGTCGATGACGATGCAGCAGTCAGAAAGGCCCTCAGCCTCCTGCTCTCGACCATAGATATCGAGGTCAAAACTTTTGCCGATCCGTCTGCATTTCTGGCGCAATTGCCACGACTGACGCCCGGATGCCTGATTTTCGACATTCGTATGCCGGTGATGACGGGCCTTAAACTGCAGGAGGTTTTGGCTGCGCAGGAAATCGACTGGCCTGTGATCATTATTTCCGGCCACGGCGATATCGAAGCCTGTCGCCGCGCTTTTCGCAATGGCGCTGTAGATTATCTATCCAAACCCGTCGATGAGCAGGACCTGATCGATGCGATCCAGAAAGCCCAGCAATTGCTGGACCACAAGCTGGGCAGCAAGGCGCTGAGAGCCGAAACGCTTGCCTTGCTCGATATGTTGACAGCACGCGAGCGCGAGGTGCTGGACCGTATTGCGCAAGGCTTCACCACCCGGCAGATTGCGGATGGTCTTGGGTTATCTCCACGCACCATCGACAGTCACCGTGCAGCCATTGGCGTGAAACTGGGCACCACATCGCAAGCGGAAATGACTCGCCTGTGGCTCGAAGGAAGTGCAAATCCGTAGAACTACGGATAAGATCGCAAATGCTACGGATTCAGTTTCAGGGCGGGCAGAGTTAGATCACACCCATCGAAACCGAGGAACGACCATGATCCGCAAACTTGCTATTATCGCTCTGTCGCTGGCTCCGGCTACCGCTTTCGCTCAGACCCTTCCCACGACGCCCTATCTGCCGCTCGATCTGGCAACCAAAGCCGCTCAGGCTGCACTCGATGCATGTGTCGCCAAGGGCAACAATGTGAGCGTTGCAGTTGTTGCGCGTGATGGATCGACGAAGGTGCTGCTGAAAGCCGATCTTTCCGGCCCGCACACTGGCAACAGCGCCACAGGAAAAGCGTTCACTGCGGCAGCTCTTGGCCGTGACTCCGGCGAACTCGCAGAATTTATCGCGTCGAAGCCAGCCAATGGCGGCATGCGGGATATGGATTCACGCTTCGTCATCCAGGCGGGCGGGCTGCCGATCAAGATCGGCGATGCGCTAGTGGGCGGAATTGGCGTCGGCGGCGCACCGTCGGGCGCAACGGATGCCGAATGTGCACTCGCCGGCATCCAGGCAATCGTTGCTAAATAAAGAACAGTCGGGGCCGCAGCTAAGCGGCCCTAATCTTTTCTGGCAGGTGAGCCACTGTTGCCTTGAAACGAGGTTCCTTTTTCATAGATGAAGGCGGGATAATCCGCGCCTACGGACTCTGAACGAGAAACTTTGATGACTGTTACGATTTACCACAATCCGAAATGTGGCACCTCTCGCAACACACTGGCTATGATCCGCGCCAGCGGAGAAGAGCCGGTCATCATCGAATATGTTCAAAATCCGCCTTCACGCGAACGACTTGCTGAGTTGCTCACCGCAATGCAGATGACACCCCGCCAGCTCCTTCGGGAAAAAGGCACGCCCTATGCAGAATTGGACCTCTCCGATCCAAAATGGACGGATGATGAGCTAATCGATTTCATGATGGCGCATCCGATCCTGATCAATCGCCCGATCGTTGAAACGCCACTTGGCGCCAAACTCTGCCGTCCATCAGAACTGGTCCTCGATATTCTCGAAAGCCCGATTGCGTCCTTTACCAAGGAAGACGGCGAACAGATCACCTATCAAAGAAAATAACGGTCAACGTCGAACGTTGCTGAAGCCATGCCGGATTTGTGCGACATTTCACCCGAGCATCTTGATAAAAAAAGCCACTTTGGTACTAAAAGAAGGCCATTACACAATCAGGATGTGATCAAGAATTTTGATATGACGAATATTTTTCAAATCTTGCTCAATATTTCCAACGGTTTGAAGAATGTGTCGGCATTTCCTCTCATGATGGATGCCAGATCAGACGATGCCATTGGGTTGCTGCACATCTAGGTTTGCAGCGACCCCGACACTCCCATCACTAAGAAACATCTAGTTCGCACTGGCAGGGCCAGTCGTTCTTTTCAACGTTTGGGTTTTTAAATGGCTATCTGGACTGAGTTGGCGCGCGCCGGCAATGACGCTGGCGACGAAATATTGTTGCGACAAAGAGGCGATATCTATGAAATTCGATATAACGGGTTGGAATTGATGTCGAACGTCAATTTCCAATCGGAGATTGTTCTCGCTGAACGTTCACTGCGCTTCTTAAATCACACGCCCAAGAGAATTCTCATCGGTGGGCTTGGCATGGGTTTCACGCTTCGAGCAGCGCTCGATTTTGTTCCGCAGGACACGCAGATAACCGTGTGTGAACTCGTTCCTGAAATTGTCGAATGGAACCGTTCCCTCATCGGTCATCTGGCCGACCATCCAATTCGGGATCATCGTGTTGAACTTCAGGTTGGCGACGTCATGGAGACGTTACGACAGCGGCCTGCGGCATATGATTTGATTTTGATGGATACCGATAATGGTCCTGATTTTCTCGTAAGAGAACAGAACAATGCGATTTATTCTGGAAGCGGCCTCGCCGTCCTGGGAAGAGCTCTGATCCCCACAGGGGCGGCAAGTTTCTGGTCGGCAACCACATCGTCAAAGTTCGAGAGAATGCTTGATGCGGAACAGTGGAGCTGGAACCGTCACGATATATGCCTGATAGGTGGCAGAGCCGATGCATTTCATTATGTTTATTCTGTAAATCGAAGCGCAGAAACGGTTCTACAATCCCAAAAGAATAGCAGCCCGCGTCAACCAGTCAGTGCCTGACAACTCCATAGGGAGGAAGGCGGCTTACCGCTGTCTTCCTTTCATCATCTGCATATCTCGCACTGCTGCAAAGGCGAGGTCGGCGAGCGGCCCGGTCGCAAATTCTACTTCCACAGTATAATACGCTAGGCGTTCAGCGCATCGGATGCTAAATCCTCCATAGAAAGACATGACGACCACGGAAGCTCGAGACGCAGCGATGATGAATCACGAATCCCATGACCCAGGCGGCAAGGTTCGCTTGAAGGTTAAACCGGAGATCAGAGGCGACGCAGTCTTTTCCGAATGCGGTCGATACCGTCGTCTTCTGACGCGCGAATGGGACGGTGGAGATAAAGACGGGTATGTGCTCTGGATCGGCATGAACCCCAGCACTGCGGCCTATGATGTGGACGATCCAACGGTTTTCAAAGAGCAGAAGTTTACGCGCCGCTGGGGCTACAGCCGCTATGTAAAATGCAACGTCATGGATTATCGCGCCACAAACCCAAAAATGTTGCTGGAAGAAGGCGTTGTTCCGTGCACCGAGGAGAATGTTCAGACAATTCTCGAACAGGCCAAACATGCAGCAATCGTGGTGATGGCCTATGGATCACTGCACAAGAAGTTGGCGCATCATGGCGAGCTCATCACGAATGCGCTGCGCAACAACAATATTAAGCTCCATGCGCTGAAGATTACAAATAATGGCTCGCCCGGCCACCCGCTTTATTTGAAGGATACGAGCGAATTGATCGCTTATTGAAACACGAACGATGTTCGGCTGGACACAAAAAATATTATCGATCCGGGGAGCGGTTGATGCGCAAAACCGGCACCACAGACCAACGATAGAAAGACGGAAAATTGGCCAAGAACCCTCCCCGCAATCAGGCTGGTTTTGCAACGCGCGCGATCCATATCGGTCAGGAACCAGATCCTTTGACCGGAGCCGTGATCCCTCCGATCTACCATGCAACGACATATGTGCAGGACGGGATTGGAGCGAGCAAGGGTTTCGACTACACCCGCAGCGGCAATCCAACCCGAAATGGTCTGGAACGCTGCCTCGCAGACCTTGAAGGTGCAGAAGCCGCGTTCGTTTTTCCCAGCGGCCTTGCTGCAGCGGCGACATTAATTGAAGCGCTCCCGGCGGGATCGTCGATATTGGCGCATAACGATCTCTATGGCGGTGTCTATCGACTGCTTGCCGACGTCAAGCCGATCACGGCGGCGCATAATGTCAGTTTCGTGGATTTTTCCGACGAAGCCGCTCTTCGCAAGGCCGTCGCCGATCACAAGCCCGCTCTGCTCTGGTTTGAAACACCATCCAACCCAACGCTGCGCATCGTTGATCTTTCTCTGGTCGCGGAACTCGGCAACAAGGCTGGCGCGATCACGGTTTGCGACAGCACCTTCTCCTCGCCAGCTGGCCAGCGCCCGATCGACTACGGAATTGATGTGGTCGTCCATTCGGCAACGAAAATGCTGAACGGGCATTCCGATCTTCTCGGCGGAGTGGTTGCGGTCTCTTCGAACGCTCCCGCCGGGCTTGCAGAACGCGTCAAATATTTGCAAAACGCGCTCGGTTCCGTGATGTCGCCGACCGATTGCGCTCTTTTGCATCGCTCGCTGAAAACCTTGGAAATTCGCAGCATCCGACAATCGGAAACCGCGCTGAAGCTTGCAACCCATCTCGAACAAAGAGCTCAAGAACTGGGGCTGACCAAGGTTGTATATCCCGGTCTGCAAAGCCACCCGCAGCATAAACTGGCGGCGGATCAGATGATCAATTTCGGTTGCGTCATCTCCATAGAAGTCGCAGGTGACCTTGCGCGCGTCGAAAGCATTTTGACTTCGACCCGCTATTTCCACTTCGCTGTCAGCCTCGGAAGTGTGGAAAGCCTCATTCAGCATCCGTTTTCATTGACCCATGCGGTTGTGCCAGAAGACCAGAAGAATGATCTGGGCATTGGCGCTCAGCTCATTCGCATCTCTATCGGTCTGGAAGACCCGGAAGATCTGGAAGCCGACCTTGTGCAGGCATTGATAAATAACCGCTGATCGATTTCGATCAGGAGCAAAGTGGCGAGGCCGGCCCCAGCAATCCGCGCTCCATTTTGCTTCACTGACAATTAAAACCCGCGTTAGCGGCTCTGTGGGTGCATCGCACCTGTCGGAACATTATTCCAGCGAGACTGTTGATCTACTCATCTTGCAGCGATGAGGATAGAGCAATGAAACAGTTCATTATCGCGATAGCTTTTGCAGTCGCCTCGACTGCAGCGTCTGCGCAAACACCCGGCATGCCGACCCAATCGGGCGGACAGGAACCTGAGGTGCCGGGAAACCCGCCGCCTTCGTCCAATCAGCAGCCTGCTGCACCAGAGAACGTACCCGTTCCTGAAAAAGCGCAACCACCAAAACATGATCGTAAAGACTGGATTGAGGAGCACACAAAGTGTGTGCCTGGCCAGGACGCGAAGAAATGCAGGGACGAACAGCGCGGTCGCAAGTAATCGGCTATCTGTCGTCATTCCTTTTGGAACAATCTCCGTATCGTGCGGTTTGGTAGGGCTATTTCGCTTTCGCATCTGTGCGTAGCGGACCAAGCACTCCATTCCAATGAGCGCATCGATGCCGGAGGAAAAGACATGCCCGCAAAATCGAAAGCACAGCAACAGGCCGCCGGGGCGGCCCTCGCCGCAAAACGCGGAGACAAAGCCAAAAGCAGCTTGCAAGGCGCGTCCAAGCAAATGGAAAAATCCATGAACGAGACGGAACTCGAGAAAATGGCTTCCACCAAGCAAAAGGGAAAGCCGAAACACGCATCCAAATCCTGAACGTCAACCTGCAAGAATTATCGGGACGATGAAACATTTAGTGGCCTGATGGGTTGGGCAGGCCTGTCGCTGTAACGGAGCGGCATCCACATCTGAAACACCAAAGGGAGAGTTGGAAATGGCCAGAACCAAGCAACGCACACTTGAAGACCTCTTTTACGATACGCTGAAAGATATCTACTATGCTGAGCGCAAGATATTGAAAGCGTTACCGAAAATGGCGCGCGCCGCCGAAGACGAAAAGCTCAAGAATGCTTTCATGAAACATTATGAGCAGACGGAAGGGCATGTCGAACGCTTGCAGCAATGTTTCGAGATTCTCGGAAAGCGCGCACAGGGCAAAACATGCGAAGCGATTGAGGGTATCATTGCCGAGGGCGAAGAGATTATGGATGAATTTTCCGAGACCCCCGCTCTGGATGCAGGCCTGATCTCTGCCGCGCAGGCGGTTGAGCACTATGAAATAACCCGTTACGGCACCCTGAAGCGTTGGGCGCAAACATTGGGCTACAATGATGTGGCCAAGCTGCTCGATCAAACCTTGCAGGAAGAAGGCCAGACCGACAAGGACCTGACCCAGCTTGCTGAAACGTCAGCCAATCGTCACGCCGAAGCTGCCTGAGTTTAATGGACAGCTACGAGAAAATTTGCGTCATCAGCCAGTCTTCCGACAGTCGGCATAATGTTGCCAGTGTCGAGGCCATCGCTGCACGGTTGGCGAAACTGACGGGCATCCGTCTCGGTTCCACTGTGCAGCATTTCGACGACGCAGTGCGGACATTCTTTGTGCCGACTTTCTCGCTTATCCGACAAAGCCACCCCGAACTCGATGCCGATCAGTTTTGGGGTGGCTGTGTGGATCAGGAATTCATGACGACCAAACTGGCGACACACCCCGCCTGGACCGAAGAAGACGCTCTGCCGACCGGCTGGATGCCCCAATTCGCGAAGGATCTGGAAGGTGCTGCCCTCTCCGGTTACTCCGTTTTCTCGCATGACCATGCCGCCCGAGCGGGTGCGTTTCTTCTCGACAAGCGAAAGATCCGAATGAAAGACCCCTATGCATCGGGCGGCAAAAAGCAAAGTGTCTTTCAAAACAACCACGAACTGGACCTGTTTCTTCAAACGCTTTCGGAAAGCGATATCGCTAGAGGAATGGTAATTGAGGAAGATATTGAAAACTCATCGACTTATTCGGTTGGGCAGGTCAGTCTTGCCGGTCTGACCATGAGCTATCTCGGTCGCCAATATACCGCGAGCGACCTCAATGGCGAGACCGTTTATGCGGGAAGTCGGCTCTATGTGGCACGCGGAGGCTGGGATGCATTGCGAATTCGACTGCGCATGCCTGTCGCCCATCGAATTATCGATGGCGCGCAACGCTACGACACCGCCGCCGAACAGCATTTCGGCCTCGTCGCCTCGCGTAAAAACTATGACGTTCTGGTCGGACCCGTGACGGAAGATGGCTTTTGCTGCGGGGTGCTAGAGCAATCATGGCGAGTGGGCGGGGCTTCTCCCGCGGAAATGCTCGCTCTGGAGGCGATGACTGCGGACAGTTCCGTCAGCGCATTGAAGGTTGTCGCACGCGAGACTTACGGTGCAGAACCCCGGTTCGCAGCCGATGATTTTGTTGTGTATGCGGGCGAGGACGATATCGGCCAGCCGCTCCATAAATATGCACGAATAGAGAAACTCTATCATGATCCGTAATGCTACCACCATTGATGTAGACCAGGTCCAACTGGACGCCACGGTCATCTCACCGGACACAACCATTCCAGGCGTTTTGTTTCTCCACGGCTGGGCTGGCAATCAGGAACGCGATATCGAACGGGCTAAATCAATTTCGGAACTCGGTTGCGTTTGCCTGACATTCGACATGCGCGGTCACGGACATACAGTCACCAGCAACAAGACCGTAACGCGCGGAGAGAATCTCGATGATGTCATTGCCGCCTATGACCGGCTGGCAAGCCTGAAGATCGTAGAGGATGGTTCGATTGTCGTCGTCGGAAGCAGCTATGGCGGTTATCTGGCGACGCTATTGACGGAATTTCGGCCCGTCAGGTGGTTGGCTCTCAGAGCCCCTGCCCTTTATCGCGACAGTTATTGGCAATTGCCGAAAGCGCAACTCGATAGGGTTGATCTCCAATCCTATCGCTCGGCGTTGATCGGAGCAGAGGACAATCGAGCGCTGCGTCAGGCCCGAGAGTTTCGCGGGGACGTCCTGCTCGTTGAGTCCGAACACGATACAATTGTACCCCATCCAACCATCGCCAGTTATCAAAGCGCTTTCATCCATTCTCATTCACTGACCCTGCGTATGCTGGATGGTGCAGACCACGCTCTTGAGGACGCTGTTCACCAGAAGACTTATAACCATCTTCTGACAAGCTGGATCAGGGAAATGGTTCTCGGCGCCCGTTAGAATACAGCGTAAAACCAGAAACTTACGGCCATTATCCAACTCTGTTGGATCAAAACACAAGGCAGTGGAACATCCTAGCCTCTCGCTGGTTAGGACACCTCTCACGATGAAGGGAGGAATTCCATGAAAAGCTCAGTCCGATATCCAGCAGCCGTTGCTTTTGTTCTTATTGCCACCACTGCCTTCGCCCAAACGGCGCCCTCTGATGAGCCGCAAACCCCTGCGGTTACAACGCCAGGCGAGACCAATCCGAACGCACCCGTTCCGGGCAAGAACAGTTTTACCGAAGAGCAGGCAAAGCAGCGTTTCACCGACGCAGGTTACACCAACATCATGAACCTCAAACTGGGTGAAGATGGCATCTGGCGCGCCGAAGCGGCGCGTGATGGACAGCCCTTTAAAGTTCAGCTCGACTTTCAGGGCAACGTAACCACGCAATAATAACGCAGCCCAAAACGAACGAAGGAGATGACAATGGTACATGTCACCGGTCTTTTCGATAATCATGACGAAGCGCTCGACGCTGTCCGGGCACTGCAAGAAGCAGGTATTTCAGCGGACGATATCAGCCTCATATCCAATAACACCAATGGCCAATATGTCGATGACGCGGTCCAGGAAGATCAATCCACCATCGCAGGGGTGGAAACTGGCGCTGGTGTCGGAGCCGTCGCTGGCGGCGGAGCCGGACTGCTGACCGGACTGGGTCTGCTTGCAATTCCCGGTGTCGGGCCCGTCGTTGCTGGCGGCTGGCTGACAGCCACTCTGGTGGGGCTGGTCGGTGGTGCGGCTGCAGGCGGTGTTGCAGGAGGCATTGTCGGAGCGCTGATGGAAAGCGGCATTCCGGAGGAAGAAGCGCAAGCCTATTCCGAAGCGATCCGCCGGGGCAGCACGCTGGTGGTCGTTCGGTGCGACGAAGAGGATCGTCAAAAAGTGGAAGCGATTTTCGACGAGTGGGCGCGTGTGGACATCCGGAAACGGCGCAATGCTTATGTCAATGAAGGTTGGGAAGGATTCAGCGCTTCTGGGGCGCCTTACACATCCGACCAGATCGAGCAAGAACGCCGCCGATGGACATAATTTAGAAGTGGAGCAGCCAGCATGAAGGAGGTTACTCCCAAGGATGCGCGGCAAGGCCGGAAGGGAAGCCGGATTTTCCTGATACTTATTATCAGTCTCGTGCTGGCGATGATTGTCTGGGCGGCGGTCGAATCTTACGGCCAGTTGACCCCCGGCAGGGGTTTCATGGATGACAACAGCAAGCCGCCCGCATCCACGGAATCGAAACCTCCTGCTTCGGCAACGGGCGCGCAATGACACGTCCGGCAACAAAAATTACGGAGGCTACCCTGGCCTCCGTCCGGCATGAAGCGCTTAGCTGCAGGCGTTGCGAGCTATACAAAAATGCGACGCAAACAGTCTTTGGCGAAGGGCCGGTGGGAGCCGGTATCATGTTCGTTGCAGAACAGCCGGGAGATAAGGAGGATCAAGGGGGGCGCCCCTTGATCGGTCCGGCAGGGCAGATGTTTGAACGCTGCCTCGCGGAAGTAGGCCTTTCACGCGATCGTTGCTATCTCACCAACGCGGTCAAACATTTCCGACATATTCAGCGGGGCAAGAAAAGGCTCCATCAGCGCCCTTCTACCAGCCATATTGAGGCGTGTCGCTGGTGGCTCGAGCAGGAGATCGAACTGGTCCACCCGCAACTTATTGTGGCGCTGGGAGCGACTGCCGCGCAATCCCTGTTGGGGAAGCCAGTTCGGATAGCGGACATGCGCGGGCGCTTGCTCGCTTACGGTGAGCATATCCAATTGCTCGTCACCATCCACCCTTCCTACCTGCTGCGGCTACGAAGCCGACCGGATTTCGAGAAAGAACGCGCCTTGTTCCTCAAAGAGCTCGCGATGGCTGCGGATTTTGCCAATTAATCCGAACTCTGGACAAACGTGAAGTTTGTTACAACGACAGCACGGAACATCGGCGCGCCGGTCGGGTTAGGCTTATGTCACGCGCGACACAACAACCTTGGAAAGCATGAAACCCACCGGAAGGAAAGATAATGGCCCAGAGTCATACACCAAGCCATACCCAGGGTGGCACCCACGAACAACATGTCAAGGCTGGTCAGCAAAGCCATAAGAACGACGGCAAGCAGGCTAGCGGTGGCAATAATCAGCAGTCTTCCTCACGCGGCGGCTCACACGAGCAGCATGTGAAGGCGGGGCAGCAAAGCCACAAGAACTCGTGACAAAAAAGGGGCGGCATAAGCCGCCCCACACTCAAACCGAACCGTGGTTCGGAAAGGTCAGACTGATGTCTTGCCCCCTCCATTCCGACTACACGTTGGAACCGGACGAGCTTGTTGATATGATCCCGGCATTGCGCGCATTTGCGCGCACTTTTTATAGCCAACGGGAAGATGCCGAAGATCTCGTACAGGAAACGCTCGTTAAAGCCCTAGCAAACCGGGAGAAATATATCCCTTATTCCCCGCTGAAATCCTGGCTTTTCACCATTATGCGCAACACATTTTGCACCCGCATCCGGTTGCAAAAGCGAGAAGCGCCCGGTGTTGCCGAATGTATATCGCCGACCGCAAGCGTCGGTGCTTCACAGGAATATACGCTCGAAGCACATGATGTGCAGATCGCGCTTGAAACCTTGCCACAGAAATATCGCCGTGTGCTTTCGCTGGTGGTGCTGGAAGGTAAAAGCTATGAACGTACAGCTGAAATTTGCGCTTGTTCGATTGGTACAGTGAAAAGCCGTCTGCATCGCGCCCGCCATAAGCTGCACGATATCGTCGATGGTTGATGAACGAAAAACTGTCGAACTGCCTATTCATAGCGTTTTGATTGAAGCGCAAAACCATCGCCCGATATCTTGCGTTTTGCCTTCGGACATGACTAACTAACTACTTGTTATGATAAGTCTAAATGATAGGGCCATGTATTCATTTTCGGGCAAGCGCATTCTCGTTTTCGAAGACAGTTTTCTTCTTTCGGAGGAAACCGGTCGCAAACTTGGCGCGATTGGTGCCGTAATTCTTGGCCCCGTCAACACGACTGAGCAAGCGCTCCATTTTCTCCAAAACGAAGAAGTCGACGCCGCTATACTTGATGTGGCGCTGGAGCCGGCAACTGTATTGCCGCTCGTCGATGCGCTTGAAACGCGATCAACGCCGTTCATTTTCGCCCTGTCCATGAATCCGGCGAGTGAAAACAAGGGCTTTACCGGCTTCGTGCTGAGTAATCGTGACAATGATCTGTCGGTCATTGCCGAAGCTCTTTTTCGTCGTCGCGGTCTGGAACAGTAGTCCCGAACGTCACGGACACATTCTACGCCACATGATGGGAACACCGGAGGATTCCGGTGGTTAGATCCGAAGCGATAATAATGCTGAGGAAGGACAACCCGTTATGAATAAACAATATCCCGCCCCTCCCTTCGATACGCCGCATCAGGCCATGCCAGGCTTGACGGAAAAGATGAATCCCAAGCCTGATCATGGCGAAGCAAGCTACAAGGGTTCCGGCAAGCTGGAAGGACGAAAAGCCATCATCACGGGCGGCGATAGCGGGATCGGACGCGCCGTAGCTATCGCCTTTGCACGAGAAGGTGCTGATGTTCTGATCGCCTATCTTCAGGAAGAGGCCGATGCGCTTGAAACGCGGTCGCTGATCGAGGCAGAGGGCCGCAAGGCCGTTTTGATGAAATGCGATATTCAGCGTTCCCAGACCTGCCGGGAAATTGCAGAGCGCGCCGCCAAAGAATTTGGGCAGATCGATATCCTGGTCAATAATGCCGCGCATCAGGCCAGTTTTAACGCGTTGGAAGATATCAGCGATGAAGAATGGGATCTGACCTTCCGTGTGAACATCCATGCAATGTTCTATCTGACAAAGGCCGCCCTGCCTCATATGAAACCGGGATCCGCGATCATCAACACGGCTTCGATCAATTCGGACATGCCCAACCCGACCTTGCTGGCCTATGCAACCACGAAGGGCGCCATCCAAAATTTCACTGCTGGCCTTGCGCAATTGTTGGCTGAAAAAGGCATTCGCGCCAATGCGGTTGCGCCGGGGCCGGTCTGGACGCCTCTGATCCCTTCCACATTGCCGGAAGAGGCTGTTGCATCATTCGGCAAACAGACGCCGATGAAACGACCCGCCCAGCCTGCGGAACTTGCCTCCGCCTATGTCATGCTGGCAGATCCACTATCGAGCTATACGTCAGGCGCAACCATTGCAGTCACGGGTGGAAAGCCAATCCTCTAAAAGAAAGCGCCCGCTTTAAGCGGGCGCTTCAATCGGGAGGATCCGTCTGTAAAGAATGGGGCGAAGGCTGTGTTCCAGCATCGTCATCGGTGGAAGGATAAAATAGAGACCCTACCACCAGAACCAACACCACACCGATGGCCAATAGAAGGAGCGTTCTCATTTGTCTGGCACGCGTTGCGCGTAGAGCCAATGCTCCTTGTCATCGCGGTCCCTTAGACTGTCAGTGGCCTTCTGGTCCTTCGACTTTTCGGAATTCTTATCAGGCGTTGTTGATGACTTTTTATGCTCTTGTCGGAGTTGCTTGGGGATGTGATGATCGTCCATCTCATTCTCCTTTGGACGAGTTTTCTGGGCTCAGACCGGCACCTAACCGACAAGCGCAGTTTATGTTCCCACAAAATTAGGCTCAATGATCGGTATCGAGGGACGCAATGAGGCTCATCAATTGCGGCTCGTCCACCAGCAGACCCGCCTCATCCGGCGAAAGCCATTTGCGCTGGCGCTGCTTCTGTTCTGGCCAACGGGCGTTTTCGCATTGAACATGCAACGGATAGACCCTCACCTTAACCGGGATGAAAACTCTTTTCAGGCGCTTCCAATACAGATAGTGGCCGATCGTAGAACGGCTGACTTTTCCTTCAATCCCCGCTTCTTCAAGGGCTTCAATACGTGCAGCGTCGGCGAGGCTGCGCTTTTTCATCGGCCAGCCTTTCGGCAAGGTGAAGCGATGCGTGCTGCGCGACGTGACCAGCATGATCTTAAGGTGGCCATTTTCAAACCGATAGGGAAGTGCTGCCGCCTGCTCCAGTTCGTGGCCAGCCTTGGCCCGACGGATTCGCTTTTTCCATTTTCCACTAGCCATCGGCTCTCCTCCTGGAGCATCCCGAGGCATAACCGCAAAAATACGCTTCTGTTCCATTTGAAACAATAACGCCATTTCGTGGTTTGGGGTTCGAACATGTCAAAGGAGGAACCGGAAAATGCACGATGCCAAGCAGACTGAATGCATCGCCGCCTGTCTCGACTGCTATCGCACTTGTATCGAGATGGCTTCCAACCATTGTCTGGAACGTGGAGGCGCACATGTCGAACCAAAACATTTCAGAACCATGTTGGGCTGCGCCGAACTTTGTCGTACTGCGGCGCATGTGATGATGCTTAAGAGCCCCATCCACAATGAGCTATGCAGGCTCTGCGCCCGGATATGCGACGACTGCGCGGAAAGCTGTCGCGCGCTGGATGGTATGGAAGAATGTGTGGCGGCTTGCGAACGCTGCGCGGCATCCTGCAGGGAGATGGCAAATCATCCTGTGGAATGAGCGGCCTCTACAGCGGCTTCTCCTGCGGTATCCAGTGGATCGCGTCGGGATTAATCCCCAGAAGCAACGCCACGGCTACCGCACGGGCCTTCAGTTCCTCGGTGAGAACTGTGGATCGGGAAAGCACCCAGAAATAGTTGCGGCTTGACCCGACGATGATCGCCCACTCGTAATTCTCATCAAGATCAACAATGTTATAACCGCCATAGAATGGACAGAAGAAGGACACTTTCAACGCACCTTCGTCGGACGCGCCTACAAATTTTGCAGTACCGGTCGCACTTGTCGAACGGCCTTTCCATGGATCGAACCCGCTATTGACGACACGGACGGTTCCATCAGCGTTCAGAGAATATTCCGCCGTTGTGCGCGTGAGACCGCGTTCGAAGCGGTTTTCAATACGGCCAAGCTCAAACCATTTTCCAAGATAGCGGGAAAGATCGAACGGTTTCACCGGCACAACGCCTTTGGGCACTTGCGGCGATGCTGCTCTTGCCAGAGCAAATCCCAGTGCTAACCCCGAAATTCCGAGCAGAAACTTGGCCGTTTTCATAATTGCGTCCTTCCTTGTCAATTCATGACTAACCAGATGCGGGAGAAATGGTTCCGTTATTCAGGCATTGGCGATCAGCCATTTCAGCGTATTGCGTTCGGCTTTGCTCAGCCGAGGCGCCACAAGCCGGTTCGCCCCGGCGGCCTCCACTTCGCCAGCTAGCGTACCCTGCTCCCAATGCTCGATAACACCCGGATGAATATAGGCGCTGCGGCAAACCGCACGCGTATTGCCAAGCGATTGCGCGATACCGTCAATCACTTGATTGAGCGCGCGCTTTCTGGCCGCTTCGCTTTCAGGTAATTCCGTCGCGCAGAGTGCTTCAACTGCCTCTGCGGTCGCAGCCCAGGTTCGAAAATGCTTGGAGGTAAATTCTGCCCCCATGGCGTCTTGCAGATAATCGTTGATATGCTGCGAGCAAACGGCGCGCCGGGCTCCCTCGTCATCGATATATTGGAACAGTTGCTGCCCCGGCAGCTCCTGCACTGACCGCACAATCCGTGCAATCCGCCTGTCGGACAGTTTCAGGTTCCAGCTCTTGCCCGACTTGCCCGTGAAAACCAGACGCAAGCCTGCTCCGTCGTCCTTGACATGGCGATTGCGCAAGGTGGTGATGCCAAAACTGTTGTTCTCCCGCGCATAGTTAGGGTTGCCAACGCGCAGCAACAGTCTGTCCATCATCCAGATGACGGTTGAGACCACCTTTTCCCGACCGAGGGAACGTCGCCGTATGTCTGCGTCGATCTTTTGCCGGAGACCGCTGAGCTTCTGACCAAAAGCCTGCAAGCTTGAAAACTTGCTCTGTCCGCGCTCTGCCATCCACGCAGGATGATAGATATACTGCTTCCTGCCGCGTGCGTCGCGGCCTGTAGCCTGTATGTGGCCATGCTGGTCGAGACATATCCAGACGTCGTTCCATGCGGGCGGAATGGCCAAGGCCGCTATCCGCACCTTTTCCCCCGCACTGACCGCATGTCGATGGCAATCGAGATAACGAAAGCCCGTGCCGCAACGAATGCGCTTTAGGCCCGGCTCGGTATCAGTGACATGGATCAGGCGATGCGGGATCGGCGATTTTTCGAGCAATGGTGCTTCCCCGAAATGGCTGTGGCGGAATCTCCTTCGCTGATAACCACCCAAACGCCTAACAGGTTCCAGCGCGGCCCTGAACCGGAACCTTCCAGCCTTCAATTGGTTATCCTCCACCTGAAAGGGGATGAAACGGTGCCGCACGCATTCTGGAAAGGCTATCTGAAACTGTCGCTCGTCACTTGTGCCGTCGAGTTGATGCCGGCGACCAGCGACAGCGAGAAAGTGCGCTTTCACACGCTCAACGCCAAAACAGGCAATCGGGTCATCAGCCGCTATGTTGATTCAGTGACGCACAAGCCTGTGCGCAATCAGGACGAGATCAAGGGCTTTGAGAAAGCGGAAGGCGACTATATCCTCCTTGAAGATGATGAGCTGGAAGCGGTGGCCCTCGAAAGCACACGCACCATCGATATCGATAAATTCGTAGAACGCGATAGCATCGGTTGGATCTGGTACGACAAGCCCCATTATCTCTCACCCGCTGACAAGGTTGGGCAGGAAGCCTTCGCCGTCATTCGGGAAGCGATGGACAAAAGCGGCGTCTGCGGCTTGGCGCGACTGGTGATGTACCGGCGCGAACGAGCCGTCCTTCTGGAGCCACGTGGACCAGGTATTGTCTTATGGACCTTGCATTTCGGCGATGAAGTGCGAAAACCTGAGGATTATTTTTCAAATATCGGGGGCGAAAAGCCCGATAAAAAGCTGTTTTCCATGGTTCGTAAGCTGATCAAGGATAAGACGGAAGACTGGAATCCGGATTTGCTGAAGGACCCGGTTCAGAGGAATCTGAAATCGATGATCGCCGCCAAGAAGAAGAAAACAAAAGCACCCGCAAAGGCTAAATCCAGCGCCACGCCCCCGCCGACCAGCGGCAATGTTATCAACATCATGGATGCTTTGCGCAAAAGTCTCGCCAACGAGAAAAAACAGCGCTAACTACTTATTTTGGCGCGTTCCCTTACCGCTTCGGTAAAGGTTTTGCCGCTTTGCGGAAATCCTCCCAAGGGTCGTTCTTTAAAGCCGCAAGCCGCGTCGGCGTATTCAATATGGTGAAATGGGTCGGGCCGATTGCCGGGCTCACTTCGTTCCATGCGAGCGGCATGGAAACCGCTGCCCCCGGACGAGCGCGAGGCGAATATGGCGCAACCGCAGTCATACCGCGTTGATTGCGCAAGTAATCGATGAGGATTTTGCCTTTGCGTTTGGCTTTGGAAATAGTCGATACGTAGCGATCAGGACTATCCGCCGCCATCTCGTCGGCGATTGCCTTGGTGAAAGCCTTCAGACTTTCCCAGTCGGCCTTCGGTTTTAACGGCACAACGACATGCAGCCCCTTGCCGCCCGACGTTTTTACAAAAGTGGTGAGGCCGTGTTTCTCGAGCCGCTCCTTTGTTTCAAAAGCGCCTTCGACGACGCGCTCCCAAGCGACACCGTCTCCGGGATCAAGATCCATCGTCAATATATCTGGCAGTTCCCAGTTTTTAAGGGTCGATCCCCATGGATGTATTTCCAGCGTGGCGGCCTGCACCAAACCGATCAGGCCGTCGAAATCCTTGATTGCTATGTACGGTTCTTCATCCTTCTCAGACGGATCATCAACCTCAACAATATGTTCGTTCAGGCCCTTCCACGCGTGTTTCTGGAAGAAGTGCTGGCCGTCGATGCCTGTGGGACAGCGCAGCAAAGCCAGTGGCCGATTGATAATAAACGGCTCAATGCGCGGCCAGACCTCGGCGTAATAATCCGCCAATCCCTGTTTGGTGATACCCTCTTTCGGCCAGTACACACGGTCCGGGTGGGTGAGCTTCACATCGGCTTCTTCGGGAGCTGCTTTTTCGGGCCGGGCTGGCATGGCACTTTTCTCCAAGATGACCTCCTTCGCGGCCTTGTCGTCCCGCAAGCCGCGGAAAGACGCGTGGCGCAATCTCCTGTCTGCGGTCCATGCGCGAAACTCGATCTCTGCGACGAGCTGCGGTTTGACGAATATCGCGCCGCGCTTTTCTTCAGCTGTCAGCGTCGTGGCAAAGGGGCTTTTCTCCTGACGCATCGCGTTGAGCTTTTTATAAAGATCTTTGGCCAGTTTGACCGAAAATCCGGTTCCGACCCTCCCGACCGAAACGAGACCTCTCTTTTCCTGAACGCCCAGCAACAACGAACCGATTGCATCGCGCGTCGCGCTGGAAGGTACAAAGCCCGCAATGACAAATTCTTGTCGTCCGATGCATTTCGATTTGCGCCAGTCTTTGCTGCGTCCCGAACTATAAAGACCCTCGCTCAGCTTCGAGACGATGCCTTCCAGCCCCAGACCGCAGGCATTGTTCAACACAGCTTCGCCGTCGGCATCAAAAGCCTCGCTATAGCGTAGTGTGACCATAGAAGGGGAGATAAGCTTTGCCAGCAGCGCCTTGCGCTCGACCAACGGCACCTGACGCAAGTCGCTGCCATTAAGATAGAGGAGATCAAAGAGATAGTAGGCGAACCGATCCGAGCGCCCCTCGCTTAGATAGTTTTGCAACGCGGAAAAATCCGACAGGCCCGCGCCGCTTTCCACGACAATTTCTCCATCCAAAATGGCATTGTCGACGCCGGTCGCCAGAATGTCTTTTGTGATCGCTTGGCCGAATTTTTCGGTCCAATCCAGCCCGCTGCGCGAATAAAGCACGACATTGCCGTTTGAAACGTGCGCTTGAATACGATAGCCATCAAACTTGATTTCGTGAATCCAGCGGCTCCCTTCTGGAGCAGCGGATACCAACGTCGCCAATTGCGGTTCGATGAACTGCGGCATCGCAGCCTTTTTGGCGAGCTTCGGCAGAGGTTGCGCCTTTTCTTTGGCAACGCGGGTTTTAGCGATAGGCCCGGTTTTGGATGACCAGCCCGGCGCTTCATCTTCCACCTCGGCAATAACCCGCCCGGTTTTTACCGATTGCGGTTCTTCCTCGAGAATATCCGGATCGTTTGCCTCCCGCGCAAACTCATCCTCCCCCTTTATGAGCAGCCAGTTTTCGCGCTTTTCACCCGGATTTCCATGCATTCGAACCAGATGCCAACGGCCCTTGAGCTTTTCGCCATCCAGTTCGAATTCCATGTGCCCCTTTTTATACTGTTTGTGTGGATCGCCGATTGGCTTCCACTGCCCATTGTCCCAGACAATGACTGTGCCGCCGCCATATTCGCCCTTGGGGATTGTGCCTTCGAAACCGGCATATTCGAGGGGATGATCCTCCACATGAACAGCCAGACGTTTTTCCCCGGGCACCAGACTCGGTCCACGCGTAACCGCCCAGCTTTTCAACACGCCGTCCATTTCGAGCCTGAAATCATAGTGCAAACGGCGCGCGTCGTGTTTCTGCACCACAAAAAGGTCGCCCTTGCTCCCCCCAGCCTTGCCGCGCGGCTCTTTCGTCAGGCTGAAGTCGCGTTTCTTGTGATAGGTTTCAAGCGGCTGTCCCATTATCCAGCCTTTCGGGGCTTCGCTTTGCTGATCGCGGTTTTAGCCGCTTTTTCCTTCGGCGCGCTCATGGCTGCGCTCTTACGCAAGGCTTCCTTCAGATCAATCACGTCAGCAGTCTTTGGAGCGGCAGGCTTTTTGAGCGGCTTGCCTTCAATCTTCGCTTTTATCAGCTCGGCAAGTGCCGCGTCATAACGGTCGTCGAAACTTGATGGATCGAAACGACCCATCTTGGTGTCGATGATATGCTTAGCCAGATCGAGCATTTCCCGGTCGAATTTGAATGCTTCGAGATTTGAAAAAGCTTCGTTCGCAGGACGAACTTCATAATCAAAATTAAGCGTCGTTGCGATCAATCCATCGCCCTCCGCGCGGATGAGAATTTTGCGCGCGCGGCGGAAAAGCACCGCCTCTGCGACCGCCGCAACGTTTTCGGCTTTTATACCGTCGCGAAAAAGCGAGAAGACCTCGTCATCATCAACAGGCGCCAGATAATAGGGGCGATCCAGATAAACATCATCGATATCACCACATTTGACAAAATGAGTGATATTCAACGTTTTGTTG
>Ga0180219_1000525_pt1 | contig 30562 bp, 38 predicted proteins | sample eDN3rd30CBELigMG_FD_151338 | JGI IMG/M metagenome (GOLD analysis project Ga0180219, IMG submission 151338) | Enriched Miracle-Growth compost microbial communities from Emeryville, California, USA - eDNA 3rd pass 30_C BE-Lig MG (version 2)... ... | reverse complement strand
TCCCGGCACCGGGCCGGACATCACATCGGACGCCATCGTTTCACACCAAGAACCCCTCGTACCGCCTCGTCGAGACAAGAAAAATCTCAATTTGTTGGTTTTTCAGCAGACTGCTAGAGCATTTTCGAGCGAAGTGGCTGCCGGTTCGCGTGAAGAAAACGCGTCGAAACAAAAGACTAGAGCTTCGGTTCTGATTCTATCAGAACCGAAAATGCTCTAGCCCCACGGACCGCGGCGGCCGTCACCACGCGGCGCCAGCGGATTGCCGCCGCCGAGAAACCCGCCATTACGCGGGCCATCCTGTTGCGGACGGAAGCTCGCGCTCGCGCCCGCGCCGATCCCCATCCGCTGCGCCTGCTCCTCAAGCGCGGCGATGCGGTTCTCCACATTCGGATGGGTCGAGAACAGATTGTCCATGCCCTGCCCGGTCAGCGGATTGACAATGAACATATGCGCCATCGCCGGGTGCTCTTCGGCCGTCTCGTTGGGGATGTGCTCGGCGGCGCCGGAAATCTTCGCCAGCGCCGTCGCCAGCCAATGCGGATTGCCGGCGATCTCGGCGCCCAGCCGGTCCGCTTCATATTCGCGCGAACGGCTGATCGCCATCTGCACCACCATCGCCGCCATCGGCGCGAGGATGGCGAGCGCGATCGAACCGATGACGCCGAGGCCGTTGTTGTTGCGGTTGCCGCCCAGGAACATGCCCCAATGGGCGATCGATGATATCGCGCCGGCAAGTGTCGCCGTCACCGTCATCGTCAACGTATCGCGATGCCTGATATGCGCGAGCTCATGGGCGATGACGCCGGAGAGCTCTTCGCGGCTGAGCATGCGCATCAGCCCTGTGTGCACGGCGACCGCCGCATTCTCCGGGTTGCGTCCAGTGGCGAAAGCATTGGGCTGATCGTTCTCGATCACATAGACGCGCGGCGGCGGCAGGCCCGCGCGCTGCGCCAGGCCGTGCACGAGATTGACCAGCTCGGGCGCGGTGGTGGCGTCGACCTCCTGCGCGCCGGTGGTCGCCAGCGCCGCCTTGTCGGAATTCCACAAGGCATAGAGATTGGTCGCGGCGGCGATCAGAAGCGCGATCATCATGCCGGCCTGTCCGCCCAGCATCGCGCCGATCAGCATAAACAGGGCCGTCATCGCCGCCAGCAGAACCGCCGTGCGCATTATGTTCATATCCGCATCTCCATCCGGCCGGTTCGGTTTGGCGAACCGGCTTTCACTGCTTATGTGGGGAGTGACTGCCCCGCTTATCAAGCCTGGCTTTTGCAAAGCCGACTTCTGGCGGTCACCCATCGGCTCTGTTAGAAGCCGGGAGGAGCAAAAATGACAGACAACCCGCAAAATCAGCCTCGGACGACCGCGGAAGCGCAGGAAGCCCCCCGCAAGCCCCTCAGCCCGGCAGCCCAGCGGGCGTTGACGGAGGCCGAGGAGCGCCGCCAGGCCGCAAAAAAAGCCGCTGAAGAGGCCGAAAAAACGCCAACAGAACTCAACGGCCGCGGTGGCCTCGATCCAGCCCGCTACGGCGATTGGGAAGTCAAAGGCATCATCAGCGATTTCTAACCTTAGCGTTTTCCGATCCATCCGGATCGAAAGACGCGTGAAATTCTTCAAGTGAGCCCACCCAACGGGCTCAACGCATCGGTAAAACTACGCACATGACACCACCGGAAACGGCGCAGGCTTTCGAACTGATCCCCAAGGCCGTCATCCCCGGCCGCGAATGCGCCGAATGCAACCTGTGCTGCAAGACCATCGACGTGCCCGAACTCGCCAAGCCTGCCGGGAAATGGTGCGGCAATGCAAAGCCCGGCAAAGGCTGCGCCATCCACGACACGCGTCCACAGGCCTGCCAGACGTTCGATTGTTACTGGCGGCTCGAACAGCGCCTGGGTCCTGAATGGAAACCCGACCGCGCCCGCTTCGTACTGGCGACCCTCATGCCCTCAGGCGTACTCGCCGTGCTCGTCGACCCCGGCCAGCCGCTGGCCTGGCGGCGCGAGCCTTATCTGACGCAGATCCGCCATTGGGCCGACGAGGCGATCCGGACGCGCTCCCAGGTGCTGCTGATGAACGGCAGGCGCGCCAGCGTCATCCTGCCCCAGAGCGAACTCTATGTCGGTGAGCTTGAGCCGGGCGACGCCATCGAACTTTTGCAGAGCAACGGCGTCTACAGCGCCCATCTGAGGAAAGCCTCTTGAACGAGATCGCGGGCGGCACCGAAGTAGAAACAAGTACTCCAAGCGGCGCGCTCTCGGAAAACATCCTGCACTTCGCCCGCGCCCTGCGCTCGGCTGGGCTTCCCGTCGGCCCCGGCGCCGTGATCGACGCCGTGCGCGCGATCGAGGTGGCGGGCGTGCGCAATCGCATCGACTTCCGCGCGACGCTCGAGGCCGTGTTCGTCAAGAAGCACGAGCACATGGTGATCTTCGACGCTGCATTCAAAATGTTCTGGAAGCGCCGCGGCTTTCTCGAAAAGCTGATCGCGATGATGTCGCCGCTCGCCGAGCCGCAGCAGGAAGAAGGCCAGCCGGCGAAAAAGCCGGAAGCAGGCGCGACCAGAGTGGCCCAGGCGCTGTTGCCCAGGCACGAGCCCGAACAGGCGGAAGCCGAGATCGAACTCGACCAGAGTTTCACCGTCTCCGCGTCTGAAGTGCTGCAGAAGAAGGACTTCGCGCAGATGACGGCGGCCGAAATCGCCGCCGCTGTCGCCGCCATCGATCGTCTCGATCTCAGCGACAATGAAGTCAAGACCCGGCGCTTCACGCCCGATGCCCGTGGCGCGCGCATCGATCTGCGACGGACGTTGCGCCGCTCGCTGCGCGATGGCGGCTCGACGATCGAACTGGCCCGACGCTCGCCGGCGACCCGCTACCCGCCGATCGTCGCCATCTGCGATATCTCGGGCTCGATGAGCGATTACACCCGCGTGTTCCTGCATTTCCTGCATGCGCTCACCGACAAGCGCCGCCGCGTGCACACGTTCCTGTTCGGCACGCGCCTGACCAATGTGACGCGCGCGCTACGCTATCGAGATCCGGACGAAGCACTGGCGCAATGTTCGGCGGAGGTGGAGGACTGGTCCGGCGGCACGCGCATCGGCACCTGCCTGCACCGTTTCAACCGCGAATGGTCGCGCCGCGTCCTCGGCCAGGGCGCGATCGTATTGCTGTTTACCGATGGACTGGAACGTGAAGGCAGCGAGGAATTGCAACGCGAAATGGAGCGGCTGCACAAATCGAGCCGCCGTCTCATCTGGCTCAATCCGCTGCTGCGCTATGACCGGTTCGAGGCGCGTGCGCTCGGCATTCGCGCCATGCTGCCCCATGTGGACGAATTCCGGCCGGTGCATAATCTGTCGAGCATCGCACAGCTCTGCGAGGCGCTGTCGGGCGCCCACGCCACGGCTGCGATCGATCCGCGCCGCTGGCTGAAAAAAGCGGCATGACCGCGCCGCTTTAAAGCGGCGCCATATAAACGAATATCCATGCCACCACGGCCAGCGCCAGTGAGGCAATGAGCACAGTCAGGATTTTTGATCCTCGAGGCCCACTGCGCGTGCTGTCCGGATTCGTCACCACTTCGCCGTCGTGGAAAGGCCTCTCGTTAGCGACCTGCTGGGCCGGGATACGTGCGCTTTCTTCGGTCTGTGACATGCTTTCCTCCTGATAGAATGGAAGAAACGCGGCAGACGCGACGGGGGTTCCAATCTTGTTCCGACCTGGAACAGTCGCGCTATCGCTGCTTGAGCGATAGCGCGAGTTTCGACTTCCGCAACCCGGGCTTACGACGCCCGGTTCGCCTGCGCGAACTTCATGACCGAGCGGCCATAGGCGGTGCAGGACGGGCGGGCATAGACACCGCGTTCATAGAGGCTGACGCCGGCGCATCCCGACCCGCCACGGGCAATGGCGATCTTGAGGTAGCGCGCCGCTGCCTCGACGCCATTGCTGCAATCGTACAACGAACCGGTGATACCGACGGAACGCGCCGTTGCCGCCTTCAACTGTCCCAGGCCGTGCACCTGTCCGCGGCGGTTGAAGGCGTTGCAGCGATAGTTGCTTTCCTGGCGGATGACGCCATGCAGCAGTTGCGGAGAAATGCCGTTGCGCAGCGCTGCCGCCGTGACCATGGCATGGATGCCGGATTGGCTGCCTGATTGCGGTGCGCGCGCGGCCTGCACGACGGCGGCTCGCGGCGCCGAGACCTCTTGAGGAGCAACGCTTGCGACGTAGAGACGATCACGTCCGCGCGCATGCCGGCGCTGTCGAACGCGTTCCCGGACGCGCGTTTGCGGCTGTGCCTGAACGCTTTTTTGCGAGACCTGAATTTGCGTGCCCCATGCACTCGCAAACCCAGCGGATTCCTGTGCACTCGCTTTCGACCCGATCATTGCAAGCAAGGCACAGGAAACCAGCGCCGCAGCCTTCCGGCTGTGGCGAAAATCGAATCCCCGCATTAATCCATCCTTCGTTTGATTTTCTGAAAGCCGCAAGAAGTCACCGAACTTTTTGGCGACGCGGCGGGACACGAAAACGGCGCCCGGTTTCGAATGAAACCGTCAGGTCGGACCGTTCGCAGCGATAGAGGCAGACCCGCAATGCAACGTCTGCGGGCGCGCATTTGACGATACTCTTTGGCGAGAATGTGGCGTGCGAGAGGCACATCTTGAAACGCGATTCAAAAAGTCCTTGGCGGACGCCTTGATTTCGCATTTCGCAAAACCATCAAGTTGGTTAAAACCTCAAAACATCATTGATATCTAGAGTTTATAAGGAACGCTCCACGCGCCGCCGCACCGTCAGGTGTGGCAAGTCGTAGCATGCAGGCGATATGCGATATATTTCATCGCGTTAGAGGATGGCCTGTCAGCCAGGATGCGCCATCCGCATAGAGCTGCTTGATCTCGGGGCCGTGCAAGCCGGGCAGCGTGCGATTGACGGTGCGGCCCTCTTTGGTTTGCGCATAACCCATGTAGCGATAGCCGACGGGAAATGTCGCCAGCAGCGCCGCATCGAGCTTCGGCTGTTCAGTTGGATCGAGCGGATCGAAACGATCCTTCTCGTAAACCGGCTGGCGCAGCACGATGGCCCAGCGACCGGCGCGCTCTTCAAAGAAATCATAGAAGCGGCCGACGCAGGTCGTATCGCAGGCGACACCTTCCACCGACGAGCGCGACAGGATCATCATCTTCGTCTGCGCAATTGCGCGGCCCCCGTTCACGATGATCGAGGTTCCACCAAGCACATGCTGCACGATAGCGCCTTTCTCGAAACTGGCGCGGCAGCCGGCGATGAATTGCGCGACCGAGCCGGTGAACCATGTCGCGACCATGCGGCCGTCTTCATGCCAGCATGTCGCCAGATTGTCGAAGTCGCCGCTGTCACGCCACACGGCCCAGTTCTCGACGACCTCACGGATCTGCGATTTTGCTTGCATGATTTTAATTCCTTCTCCCGTTTACGGGAGAAGGTGGCCCTTGCGAATCAAGGGTCGGATGAGGGCGCGCCACCCTCAACCTCGATGATCTTTGAGCGGATGCTGTCTTGGCTTGCATATTGATCCCTCCCTCATCCGACCCTCGCGATGCGAGGGCCACCTTCTCCCGTTAAAGAAACGGGAGAAGGAAGCGCCCTCAAAACGGCTCGAACTCCCGCAGCGCCGGAATCACCTTCTCTCCGAACAACCGGATCGAGCGCATCAGATCCTCTTCCGGCAGATCGGCGAAGTTGAACTCGCCCAGGAAGGTGTTGAAATGCCCGCCCTGCGCGGCGTCGCGCAATTTCCGCGTCACCGTCTCCGGCGAACCGATCAGAACCAGATCGTTTTCGAGCAGATAGTCCGGGTTGAAGATATTGGCCATGATCTGCGCCGCGCCGGGCTCGTTGCGGCCGATGAACTTCGAGGCATAGGTCGCTACCCGCTCTTCGAATGTTTCGCCCGGTTGCGCCGGCGGCAAAAAGCCCTCATAGGCGCGGCTGGCGCGGATGCGCGCAACCTCGAGCGCCTTCTCGTCCGTCTCGTCCACATAGACGGGGATCGAATAGGCGATGTTGGGCTTGCGCTTCCAGCCGGCCTTCTTCCAATCCTCGTAGAACTTGGCATAGCGCGGCGCCGCGTCCTTGCGCGGATAGGCGATGAAGTAACCCGTGTTGACGCCATGCTTGGCGCAGAACTCCAAAGTCTCCGGATCGCGGCTCTGCATCCACACATCGGGATGCGGCTTCTGCACCGGCTGCACGGAGATTTCCGCGCTGTCGGTATGGTGGTTGTCACCATGGAAAGAGAACGGCTGCTTGTCGCCATAGGCCGCCTTCATATAGGCGATGAATTCCAGGGTCGGCGATTTGCGGAAACCATAGTCGAGGCCGAACGGCGTGAAATAGGCGGCGTTGATGCCGGGCACCAGGCCAAGCTCCATGCGGCCGTTCAGCATCTGGTCGACGATGGCGATTTCCTCGACCAGCCGCAGCGGATGATACAGCGGCACGATATAACCCATCGGCCCGATGCGCAGCCTCTTGGTGCGCGCGCCCGCACCAACCGCGTAAAGGCTCGGCGACGACATCCAGCTCTCGTCAGGGCGGAAGTGATGTTCGACGCAGAAGCTGTAATCATAGTCGAGCTCGTCGCAGAGCTGCAGTTCGCGCCAGAGCTGCTCATATCGCTGGTGGGGCGTCATGCCGGGCTTCATCCAGACATGGCTGAAATGCGCGAATTTCATCTATTGCTCCTGGCAAACCGGCCCGGATCGGAGCCCGTCGGTCTGGCGTTCTGGGGTGGGACACGCTATATATTCACCGATATAACGGCTGCCGGAAGGCAGCGTAGACTCGATAATCGAGGCAGCCAATCGAGGTCAATCATGCTCGCAACCGATGAAGACATTCTCGCCAAGGCCGAGGAATGGCGCAAAGGCGGCAAAGGCGTCGCCATCGCCACCGTCACCGAAACCTGGGGGTCGGCGCCGCGCCCGGTGGGCAGCCATCTCGTCATCGACGAGGACGGCCATTTTCTCGGCTCCGTCTCCGGCGGCTGCGTCGAGGGCGAAGTCGTGACCGAGGCGATGGACGTGATCGGCGACGGCAAGTCCCGCACCCTGGAATTCGGCGTCGCCGACGAGGCGGCCTGGAAGGTCGGTCTCTCCTGCGGCGGCCGCATCAAGGTTTTCGTCGAAAAGGTGAACTGATGGACCTCGCTCTCCTCTCGGCGCTCAATACGGAACGCGCGGCGCGGCGTGCCTGCGTGCTCGTCACCGACACGGCCTCCGGCCAGCAGCGCCTCGTCAAGGGCGCCGACATCGCCGCCGACCCGATGGCCGACGTTCTCGAAGCCGCTCTGCGCTCCGGCAAGAGCGGCACTGTGGACGTTGACGGCAAGACCTGGTTCCTCACCGTACAGGCGCCGCCGGTGCGTCTCTTCGTCATCGGCGCCGTGCATGTCTCCCAGGCGCTGGCGCCGATGGCGCGCACCGCCGGCTTCGACATGACCGTGATCGATCCGCGCACGGCCTTCGCCACGCCTGAACGTTTCGCCGATGTGAAACTGCTCGCCGAATGGCCGCAGGATGTGCTGCCCGGCCTCAAGCTCGATCGCTACACCGGCATCGCCTGCTTCACCCACGATCCCAAGATCGATGACCCCGCGCTGGAAGAAGCGCTTGCCGCCGAATGTTTCTACATCGGCGCGCTCGGCTCGCGCAAAACCCATGGCCGCAGGGTCGAACGCCTGCATGCCAAGGGCTTCACGGCCGAACAGACGGCGCGCATCCACGCCCCCATCGGCATGGACATCGGCGCGGTGAGCCCGGCGGAAATCGCCGTCTCGGTGCTCGCTGAAATCATCCTCTCCCTGCGCAAGAAGCCTTTGCGCGTCGATACGCTGAAGGCTCAGGACAACGCTGGGGCAAAGGCTGGAGCGGCCGCGTGAAATTCGGTCCGGTGCCAGTGAACGACAGCATGGGCAGCATCGTCGCCCATGCGGTGCGACGCGACGGCCTTGTCCTCAAGAAAGGCCAGATCATCGGCGAGGCGCAGATCGAAGGCCTGCAGGCCTCGGGCGTTTCCGAGATCGTCGTGGCGCGCAAGGAGGACGGCGATATCGGCGAGGACGAAGCGGCGCTGCGCCTCGCCAGGGTTGTCGCCGGCGTCAATGTGCGCGTCGAGACACCCTTCACCGGCCGCTCGAATTTTTATGCCACCACCGCCGGTGTTCTCGTCATCGACGAAGCGACAGTCGATCGCATCAACGATATCGACGAAGCCATCACCGTCGCCACGCTCGAACCCTGGCGCACCGTCGTCGAAGGCGAGATGATCGGCACGGTCAAGATCATTCCCTTCGCCGTGCAGGAAGCGCTGCTCGACAAAACTGTTGCCGCCGCCGGCACGACGCCGCCGGTGCATGTCGCCGCGTTCAAGCCGTTGAAGGTCGGCGTCGTCTCGACCTTGCTGCCCGGCCTCAAGCCCTCGACCGTCGACAAGACCCTGCGGGTCATGGCCGAGCGCCTCGCCCCGGCGGGCGCGACGATCACGGCCGATGTGCGCGTGCCGCATGAGGCGGAGGCGCTGGCGCAGGCGATCGCCAAAGTCAAAACCAGCAGCGATCTCGTCATCGTCTTCGGCGCCTCGGCCATCACCGACCGGCGCGATGTCATCCCCGCCGCGCTGGAGGCAGCCGGCGGCCGCATCGAACAATTGGGCATGCCGGTCGATCCGGGCAATCTGCTGCTGATCGGCGAGATCGACGACGGCGGCGCTCTCAAGCCCGTGCTCGGCGCGCCGGGCTGCGCCCGTTCGCCGAAGGAGAACGGCTTCGACTGGGTGCTGCATCGCCTGCTGGCCGGCGTCGAGGTCAAGGCGCGCGACATCCGCCGCATGGGCGCCGGCGGCCTGCTGATGGAAATCATCGCGCGCGGCCAGCCACGTGACCCCGCTGCAGCGGATTGAGCCGATGAGCCAGGCAACCCATCACGTCGCGGCCATCATCCTGGCGGCCGGCATGGCGACACGCTTTCGCGCTGCGGATCCCGCCAACACCTCGAAAGTACTGGCGCAGCTCGACGGCAAGCCGCTTTTGCGCCACGCAATCGACGCCGCGCTGGCGTCGCGCGCGCGGCCCGTCATCGTCGTCACCGGCCATGCGCAGGCCGATGTCGAGGCGGCGCTCACGGGGCTCGACATCATCATCGCCCACAACAGCGATTACGCCAGCGGCCTTGCCTCGTCCCTGAAGCGCGGCCTCGTCGCCGTTCCGCGCGACTGCGACGGCCTGGTCGTGCTTCTCGCCGACATGCCGAGGGTCAGCGCCGCCATCATCGACCGTCTGATCGCGGCGCTGATGGCGCAGCCGCAGGCGCTTGCCGTCGTGCCGACCTTCAACGGCCAGCGCGCCAATCCGGTCGTCATCGCCAGAGCGGCGTTTCCCCTGCTCGCGCGCATCGACGGCGATCAGGGCGCCCGCAAAGTACTTCAGACCGCCGGCGACAAGGTGATCGAACTGCCGATCGACGACGACGCCATCACGGCCGATATCGACACGCCGGACGCGCTGCGCGCGCTGAAAGGCCCGTGATTGCTATTCGGCCGCTGCTGCCTTTTGGCGGCGGCTGAACAAGGCCAGAAGCTCGTCGATCTCGCGCCCGCGCAACCCGGTTACATCGGAAAAAATCTCCGCCGCGGTCTCGGCCAGGCTCTGGCGAACCTGCATCCCCTCCTGCGTCAACACGAGCTGCTTGGCGCGGCGATCGGCGGGCGAGGGTTCGCGCCGCACCAGCCCTTTGGCCTCGAGCTGATCGACCACCGCGGTCACATTCGAGGGCAGGCAATGCAGGGCCTGGGCAAGCTCGCCCATGCGCAGCGGCTCGCTCAGACGGAAAATGAGCATCTTTTCGGTTTTCGTATAATTCGTAATGCGCTGATCGCGCTCGAAGGCGCGACGCAGCGCATCGTGAATTTCGTGCATCGCGAACAGGGCGGCAACGCCGGGCGGCAGGTTTTTCAAAACTGATTCCTTATGCTCCCCAAGACTATCACGAGCCGCTCGCAAACAGATAATTTCAATGCTTGAATATTTCAATTACATAACTAAAATGGCGGAGGAATTACGAAAATGAGTCCGTGATGCAACGTCTTACGCTGATCGTCGTTATGGCTTCGATACTGGCGCCAACGAATTTCGGCCATCTCGCCGACAGGAAAGCGCCACAAAGACGATTGAGGCGCGGAAATATTGTTTTCGGCTGTTGATGCCCATCTCGTCCGAGGTATGGCCCATGTCTTACCCTACGAAAATGTCTTATCCTGCGAAAATGTCTTATTTTGCCAAGATGTCTCATTCTGTGAGAATGGCGCCGTCAAAGGCCATGTCCTTTACCACCTGGACGCTCCGCATCGTCCTCGCCGGCTTTTTTCTGAGCGCCGGCTATAAGAAGCTCACCGGCGACCCCGCCATGACACTGCTGTTCGAACAGATCGGCAGCGGCATCTGGCTGCAATATCTCATCGGCGGCCTCGAGATCGTCGCCGGCGTTTTCGTGTTGGTTCCCATGACCGGTGTGATCGGCGGCCTGATGATCACCGGCGCGATGGTCGGCGCCGCCATCGTCAGCCTCACCCTCCAGGGCATCGAAAACCCGCTCGAGAAATTCACGCTCTCGCTCGTCCTCCTCGCCATGGGCGCCTTCATCGCCTGGCAAAGCCGCCCGCCCCTCCGGAACGAGGCAACTCCGCGGCATTAAAACCATTTCCGGGCAAACGGCATTGTGGAATCATCCGGTTCCTTTAACCATTGGAGATCGAGCCATGCCGGACAATTCACTCACCCTCGACGAAATTGACCGGCGTATCGCTGTCCTCAGGGATAACCTTCGCCAACTCGTCGAGCAGGCCGCCGGGTCGTCCGGCGCCGCCGATGAGGAACGCGCCTCGCAACGCATCGCCGATCAGCAGGCCGAACTCGACTCCTTGATCAAGCAGCGCGAGGGACTTTCCCAAAGAAAGTCGTGATGGAACGCCGAGGCACTTCCCGCGTTTCAGGAAACGTGCCGAGGAGAACCACATGAACGCCAGCCAGCTCGCAAGCCGGATCACCGAAAAGATGGACGTCATCGGAGCCGATGGCGTTCACGTCGGCACCGTCGACCGTGTCGAAAACAACCGCATCAAGCTCGTCAAAGCCGATAGCGGCGCCGGCCAGCACAAGGGCCATCACCATTTCATCGATCTCGGTCTGGTCGCCGAGGTGGAGGGGCAGAAGGTGCGTCTGTCGGCGAACGCAGCGGTGGCTGTCTCCTTCGAGGAAGAGCGCTCCGGCAAAGCCGTCTAGCGCATTTTCGGGCGAAGTGGCTGCCGGTTCGCGTGAAGAAAATGCGTCAGAACAAAAACCTAGAGCTCGGTGCTGATTCCATCAGAACCGAAAAAGCTTTAGTCCCGGCCCGGGACTCGAATGTCAATTCGGCTCGATGCCCATCTGGCGTATGCGAGCCGGCACGATTGAATATTCACGACGAAACGCGCGGTCAAACTCGTCCGGCGTGCTTGCGATGGATTCGTATGAATTGTCGATGAGAAACTGACGGACATTTGGCTGACTGACCGCATGCTTGGCGGCTGCCGCAATCTTTTGAACAATCTCTTCAGGAATGCCGCGCGGCCCCACCAGGCCGGTCCACAAGGGAATGCGCAGCAGATCATCGGTAAACCCGGATTCGAGGAACGTTGGAACATCCTTGAGAAGCCCCCGGCTTTCGCCGAGTTGCGCGATGATTTTAACCTTTCCTTCGGCGATCAACCGGGTTGCGGCGGCTGCGCCAAACGTAACGGCAATGTCCCCGCCGACAAGCTCCTGCAGTGCCTGCGGGCTTCCGCGATAATTGACGGCGTTGAAGCGGGCGCCGCTCGCACGGGCTAATGTCTCCATGATGATTTGCGGAAAGGATCCTGCTCCAAAGGATCCATAGGATAGCCCGTTTGGAGTTGCCTTGGCCAAAGCAACCAACTCGCGCGGGTTATTGGCCGGCAACGAACTCGCGGCCAGCATGGCCGCATTGCTGCTGATCAACTTTGTAATGTAGACGAAATCCTTTTCCGGATCGTACGGAATGTCTTTTTGCAATGCGATCTGGGAAATGAATGGATCGCCGACGGATGCCATCAACGTGTAACCGTCATGGGGAGCCTTGGCGACGACATTCGCGGCTATCGTGCCGCCTGCGCCGGGCCGGTTTTGAATAATGATGGTGCCCTTCAATTGCTGCCCCATCGCTTCGGCAAGAAGCCGCATGGTGATATCGGACGGCGCGCCCGGCGCTGTCGGGACGACCCAGGTGATATAGCGGGACGGATAGTTGACCTCGGCGCGAGCGGCGCTGATGGGCGCAATCGCTGCAATCAGCAAGAAGGCAAATCGCAAAGCGGATTTCTTTGTTCCGGGAGACGACATCATGGCTCACCTGTCCAGGCGTTCCTCGCAAACAGCTCGATCTTCAGGTCTTCGGCAAGGGCGCCTCGTTATGGAAGTATCCGGCCGATCTCCCTGCTGACCAGGAACTCATTGCGACGTTCAAAAAATTCACGGACAATGAACGCCAGCGCCTCGGGCCTCTCCTCGCCGAGGGCGGACTCACCATCATAAACGTACATCAGATGGGAGTGAGCAGGTTTCAGGACGATGCTACGGCCGGCGTCCAGCGAAGCATTCTCATCCCGAGTGCCGATGAGCGTGAGCGCCGGACATTTGACGTCCTCGAATGCCGGGCCCGGCTCCAGCCTGGGACCAGCCAGCACGACCACGTTCACGCCAGGCGCTGTCCTTGCCATATGCAAGGCAACCATGGCTCCGGCGCCGTGGCCGATCAGATCGAAGCGGTCCAGACCCAATTTTTCCAAAGCATCGATCGTATGACTTGCGGCCATTTCATGATCGGATCCAGGCCTGCACGAGCCGAAGGAGATAACGCGCTGTTCCTCGGCCAATATCATATCCGATTTGCACAGATGAGGCCCGCTCCCATCAGCGATGACAACAACCGGTGCCCCGCTTCCTGCTTCTATGTACGCCAGCCTTATGTCTCCGATATCGATAACCCGGCTTTCCTCTGAATTGGCGTCATTCATCTTATAGCTCCTTCATACGAGGAAGAACCTTCGAGCCAAACAACTCGATCGATCTCAAGGTTCGCTCGCCCAGTTGCACACCCACGACCAGATCGATAATGCCGGCGCCCAATTCTTCTTTAATGCGCCGGACCTGCTTGAGAACGGTGTCAGGACTGCCGACAATGAGCTGACCAAGATCGATACGCTCGCGAAGGTCACGCCGCGCACTTCTTTCGCGTTGTCCAACGACGTCGACGCCGTAATATCCCGACTTCAATAATCCGGACGAAATGCCGCTATTCTGATCGGCCAGGTTTACCCGCGGCGGTATTGTCGACATGTCGGCAAAAGCCTGCTCGTCGGTATCGGCGACGTGGAAGAGCGCCCGATAAAGAACCTTGTCGCTACTTGGCTCCCAGCCAGCTTGCGCTGCGCAGGCGCGGTAATGAGCGGCGGCTTTTTTTGCCAGGGGTACGGTCGAAAACGCGAAACCCACGCCGATACCGTTGCGTGCCGCAAACTCGCCAGCTTCGGGAGAAGCACCGGACATGAACATCTCCGGATGAGGGGTCTGGACCGGGCGCGGCCAAATGGAAATAGTCCGATACTGATAATATCGTCCGAGCCAGCCGAAGGGATTTGGGTCCATCCAGGCCCGCTTGATCAGATGTATGGCTTCCGCGAAACGCTCGCGCGATTCTGCCGGGTTGATATTGAACGTGACATATTCTGAGGGCGTGCCTCGCATCATGCCGGCAACGACCCGTCCGCCGGACATAATATCGATCATTGCCAGCTCTTCGGCCACGCGAACCGGATTGTGAAGGGGAATGGTGGGACCGAGCACCGCGATTTTGGCGCGACGGACGACCTGACAGAGAGCGCCCGCCATCACCATTGGATTGGGACTGAGCGATATCGGTGAATAGTGGTGCTCGGCGACAGTGACCCAGTCGAAGCCGAACTCATCGGCACATCTGAATTGCTCGAATGCCGTTCGCATTGAACGGACACCCTCCTCGCCGGAGAAGTACTTGCCCGGAAGCGGCCAGACATCGCTTGGCGCCTGCCCCATATATTGCGCATTGCAGAACAACGAAGCTTTCATGGTTGAATGACCCTTATTGGCTTGTGCCGATGTTTCTTGATTAGCCCAGGGCTCGAGCCCATTCGACGAGCCTGTCCGCCAGCTCGTTCTGCTGATCGGGCTGGCCACGAAGGAAGTGACGAGCTCCCTTCAGTTCGTAGCAACTGGCTTTCCCTTTGGCGGCGCGGACCCAGCGGTCATGATGCGATGAGTAGACGATACCGTCGGCGGAATATTTTACGATCAGCACAGGAACGCTTGTCCTGCTCAGGCAAGCTGGTCCATCGGCCCGGCTCATCCGCAGGCTCCACTGGCTCAGCCAGGACCGCAGGGATGACATGCGCGCCATGCTGTTGGCGGCATAGTTGGAAGCACGCGCCGTCTCCCGGTCTTGAACGGATCGATCGTCTGGATCGATCATGACATCGAGAAAGCGCGGTTCCGCCCCGGTCCGGTGAATAACCAGCGGCATGTCCGATATCGGCAGACCGGATGCGGATCTGCTTCCCAATTCCTGCAGCGCGGATAACGCGGCGGTCGTGATCCGCTCGTTTCGCGCCGCCTGTGCGGCACGGTACCGAGACAGCCATTCGCTCTGATATGGTGGCCCATTTTGAGGCGCGAACATATCGAGCGTAGGATCGAGCGATGAAATATCGCCTTCGTCGGTAACCGACGGATCCAGATAGTCGGTCAACACGCTGGCACGACTTGGATGCGCGGCCAGCAAGGCAATCGCATCGGCTGGCGGCAGGTCTTCGGCACGCAGCTCAAACGGAGTTCCATCCGGCAACGAGCCAATGGTCAGGTTTTCTGCCTGCGCCTGATAGAAACTTGCAAGCGAGCCGCCGCCGGAATTTCCCACCAGGACAATTCGCCCGAATCCTTCGCTGCGCAGGAACTTCACCCCCGCACCCACATCCTGGATGGCGCGCTCCATCAGGAGATACGTGTCGTTGCCGACGTAACGGGTATTCAAGGCGAAGCAAGCCGCGCCCCTGCGCTGCAAATGCTCGAGCAAATAGTGCTGCAGAAAATTTCCCGACGGATGGGCGACCATGAACGCCAGGCTTCGATCGCAATTCGAATCGCATAGGCGACTCCAGAGCAGCGGCGCCTGCGGCGCCGGACCGAACCGGCTATCCGTGCTCGCCTCCGGCACGCCAGACAGAGCGAAGAATTTTCCACTCAGTGAGCTCACGGAACCTCCTCCCAATTCGATCGCCATCGGCGCCGAGGCCGATGCCGCGGCCCTGCTGGCCTGAGCGGCCATGTGTACATACAGACCGTCTATACGGTTTATTTATGGATTGCGCAAGTCCGGCCTCGTTGATAATCCGTTCGTGCGTGTCGGCCGCTCGCTTTACCCCGAATGGAACCCGGATTGATGATTAAGCGAAGAACCCAGGACGAGCGTATCGAAGAGACCCGCGAACGGTTGCTGCAGGCGGCCGTCAAAATCCTGAACGACCGTGGATACGCCAATTTCCGGATTGCAGAAGTGTCCGAGGTGTCCGGAGTTTCGCGTGGCGGGATGATTCACCACTACCCGTCCAAGGATGCGCTCGTCGCCGGCGTTCTCGAATATGTATTTCAGCGACTGCTCACGCGGAGCGAGGCGAAGTTGCGCACCGTGAACAATACGGATCAAACCCTGTCTGCGATCGTCGAATGCGGAGCCGAATTCTTCTTCGGCCCGGATTTCCCGATCTATATCGATCTCGTCTTGGCAGCGCGGCGCGGCGGACCGCTGCCTGCGACAGCCCGCGCTCTCGCTCGCAAACAAAACCGTTCTCTTGAGGAGTTCTGGACCGCCTCGCTGATCGCGCAGGGCCTCGATGACCAGACGGCGAAGAGTGCCGTGAGCATGATCTTCAGCCTGATGCGCGGCCTTGCGGTGACCGCGATAGGAAGGCCAGAAACGGAGGACAGAGGTCAAACTCTGAAATTTGCGCTTGCGGCGGTGAAATCCCACATCGAAAGCCGAAGCGCAAAAGTTCTGAGTTAGCTAACGCCAGCGGCGCAGCAGCACGCTGGCGTTGACACCGCCAAAACCGAAGCCGTTGGAAATGGCGTATTCCATCTCCAGCGGCCGCGCCTTGCCCGCCACCACATCCATGCCGTCGGCTTCCGGATCCAGCGTCTCGAGATTGAGCGTCGGCGGCGCCATCTGGTCGCGCAGCGCCAGCAAGGTGAAGACGGCCTCGAGCCCACCCGCCGCGCCCAGCAGATGACCGGTCGCCGACTTGGTGGCGCTGACGGCGATCTTCCTGTTGCCGCCAAACAATGTCTTGATGGCGGAAATCTCACCACGATCGCCGACCTGCGTCGAGGTGGCGTGAGCGTTGAGATGCTGCACGTCGCCTGGCGAAATCTCCGCCTGCGCCAGCGCAATCTCCATCGCCCGGCGCGCGCCATTGCCATCCTCGGGGCCGGAGGTGATGTGATGCGCATCGGATGTCGTGCCGTAACCGACGATCTCGGCCAGCGGTTGTGCACCACGCGCGAGCGCATGCTCCAGATCCTCGATCACAAACATGCCCGCACCCTCGCCCATGACGAAGCCGTCGCGCTGCGTGTCGAACGGTCGCGAGGCGCGCTCGGGCGTGTCGTTGAACCCGCTCGACAGCGCGCGCGCCGCGGCGAACGAACCAAGGCTGACGTTGTTCATGCAGGCCTCGGCGCCGCCGCAGATGGCAATGTCGGCCTCGCCCGCGCGGATCAGCCTTGCCGCATCGCCAATCGCCTGCACGCCGGCGGCGCAGGCCGTCACCGGCGCGCCCATCGGCCCCTTGAATCCGTGCCGGATCGAGATCTGGCCAGCGGCGAGATTGACGAGGAAGGACGGCACGGTGAACGGCGACAGACGGCGCACGCCACGCTGGTCGGCGGTTCGCACCGCATCGGTGATCGACAGAAACCCGCCGATGCCGGACGCAATCACACTTGCCGTCCGCACCTGTTCGCGTTCGCTCGAGGGCTTCCAGCCCGCCTGCGCGATCGCCTCTTCTGCAGCGATGATGCCGAGCAGGATGAAGCGATCCATCTTGCGCTGATCCTTCGGCGCAATGATCGCGTCCGCATTAAGGCCGGCTTCCGCATCTTCCTCGACGCCAGGAACGACGCCACCGACCTTGCTGCCGAGATCGCCGACCATCGCATCGGGCAGACGCCGGATGCCGGAACGTCCGGCAACAAGCCGCGACCAGTTGGCTTCCACACCAACACCCAGAGGACTGACGGCACCTGTGCCCGTAACAACAACACGACGCATTTGAATCTCCCATGGAAACGAAACGTGAGCGCACAGGCTCAAGCATGAATCTCACTGCAGGTAAGCGGTCTTGGATGCGATGGCATCCGTGCGGGCGACCAGGTCATCGGCAACCGTCTTGAGAATGCGCTGTGAGAGCGCCTTGTTCTCAACCGCGCGCGACAGAACCAGCGCGCCCACCATGGCCGACACGATCGTGATGGATTGATTTCGTGTGGCCTCGTCGGGCGTGTCCGACAGCAGTTCGTCGATCAGGGCCAAGCGGCTTTCCATTCCCGCTTCAAACACCTTTTTGAGCGCGGGATTTTTCAACCGCGCCACATCCGGCGCCAGCGCCGCGAAGGCGCAGCCTTCGCCCGGCTGATCGCGATGTCCCTTCGACAGATAAAACCGGATGAGCCCAGCGAGCGGATGGGCGCTCGACCCGTGCAGGATCCGCGACCATCTCCCGAACGTCTCCTCCAGTGCGTTGGCGCTCGCCTCGACGATGAGGTCGTGCTTCGATTTGAACTGTTTGTAGAAGCCGCCATGGGTGAGCCCCGCCGCCTTCATCAGATCGCTCAACCCGATGCCCTCAAATCCGCGTTCGCGGAACAAGCGGCCGGCGACGCTGATGACCGTGCGGCGGTTTTCCTGCGCCTGCTCGCGGCTGACTTTCATGAGAATCCTCAGAATAGAATATATTGTGATCGACATCTAAAATAAGGCAGATGTTTGACTGGGTGCAAGGGGTGCCGGCGTAAAAGATAGCCAGCCGGCTTCTTATTTTGACTTGGCGGGCACGCCGCAGTAGATAGCCATATGGCTACATTTAACCCTCAGCTCCCGGTGATCTTCGGCGCGCTTGCCGACACGACACGTCTGGCGGTCGTCGAGCGGCTTGTCGCCGGGCCGGCATCCGTCTCCGAATTGGCGAAGCCGTTTGCCATGGCCGGCCCCTCGTTTCTCAAACATCTGAAGGTGCTCGAAGACGCCGGCATCGCGCGCAGTGAAAAGAAAGGCCGGGTGCGAACCGTGTCCCTCAATCCGGACGCTCTGCAGTGGGTCGAAACATGGGTCCAAAGACATCGTCGCAACTGGGAAAATCACCTCGATGATCTCGGCAGCTTCCTGGCCAAAGGCAAGACCTGATGCAGCACCATGACAGCTTCACGCTCGAGCGCGTTTATCCACATCGCAAGGACGAAGTCTGGGCCGCCTGGAGCATTCGCGAGAAGAAAGCCGCGTGGATGGGAAACCCCACGCTCGAAATGGAGTTTCGTCCCGGCGGCTTCGAACGCGGTGCGTTTCGCGATGCGATGGGCGAGCACGTCAACGAAACGCGATATTTCGAGATCGCCGAGGGTGAGCGCATCGTCCTCGCCTATTCCATGGCGGTGAACGGCCGCGTTCACACCGTGTCACTGACGACCATTACCTTCGTGGCTGAGAACGGCGCGACGCGCCTACGTTATCTGGAACAGATGTGCATCATTCCGCCAAGCGATGGCCGGCAAGGCCGCGAACATGGCTGGAACGTCCTGCTCGACGCATTGGGCGGCTATCTCGCGGGGTAACGATATGGCGTTCGAGAAATCCGGTCTGCTCATCTACATGCGATCGCATCGCTTGATCATCGTGTCGTCGATTGGCGAACACGGCGAGCCGCAATCGGCGCTGGTCGGCATCGCGGTGACTGAGGATCACGATGTCATTTTCGACACCGTGTCCGACAGCCGCAAGCATCGCAATCTGGAGCGCGATCCACGCGCCTCCCTGGTGTTCAGCGGACCCGACGAGAAAACCCTGCAGCTCGAGGGCATCGCCCGCCCCCCTGGCGGTGGGCGGCGATGCCGACGCGCAATTGCGCGAGGTTTACTACGCCGCCTGGCCCGACGGGCGGGAACGGCTGACCTGGCCCACCATTTCCTATTGGTGCATCCGCCCGCGCTGGGCCCGCTATTCGGACTACGGGGCCGGCCCGCTCATCCAAACCTTCGACTGGGCAGAAACATAGCTATCTGGCTTCCTGTCTTGACTTACCCGCCCTCCGCATTAGATAGCTATTCAGCTATCTTTTACAGCAGGAGATTCATGATGCCAGAATTGAGCGTATTCAATAGCGTATCGCTGGATGGCTATTTCACCGATGACAACAACAATTACAGCTTCGCCCATGAAGGCGCGACTGATCCGGAAGTGATGAAATTCACCAAGGGCAATGCGCAAGGCGCCAACGCCCTGATCTTCGGCCGTGTCACCTACGACCTGATGTCGGCCTGGTGGCCGACGCCCGCGGCGGCGAAGGCCATGCCGGAGATATCCGAGGGAATGAACAAGGCGCCGAAATATGTTTTCTCGCGCACCCTCGATGCGGCTGACTGGTCCAACACCACCGTGTTGAAAGGTGATCCTGCAGCAGAGATGGCGCGGCTCAAGCAGACGCCCGGCCCCGACATGACCATCCTCGGCTCCGGCACCATTGTCGCGCAGTTGACGGCAGCCGGCCTCATTGACGACGTGCAACTGATGGTCTGCCCGGTGCTGCTGGGCGCAGGCAAAAGCATGTTTGCCGGGGTCACCGGCAAGCCGCGCTGGACCTTGTCTCGCTCAAGAACCTTCAAGAACGGCCGTGTGTTCCTGGCCTATACAAGAGCGGCGTAAGCTACCGCTGCTCATCGCCCCGTCAGCCGCGCCCAAAGCGCGGCGCAATCGGCCGGCGCCGTCTCGCCGCTCCAGGCGACATGCTGGTCCGGCCGCACGAGAAAGAGCGTCGCGCCATAGGCCTGATGCGCTTTTTCGCTGGTATCGTGCACAATCTTCAGCGGTACCTTCGCCTGCGCGGCGGCAGCCGCCAGCGCCTCGACGCTGTCAGCCGCACCAAACGCGAACAGGGTGAAATCGCGCCCTAGTGCATCGAATGCATTCTGGCCCGACCCCAGTTCAAACGGCGTCAGGTGATGGCCCGGCTGCGCTTTGAGCATATGCGTTCCATGCGCGGCGCACACCGCGCCCGGCGGCCCGGCAACGACCGGCGAGCCCTCGTAATTGGGCACATAGGAGCCGACCTTGGTGCCGTCGTCGGGATTGCGTTGCGTCCATTCGCGCTCGAATTCGCCGCGGTTCCGATGCGGGTTGTAGCGATCGAGAAACACGCGATCGGATTCGATATTGTCGGCGATGATGTTGCGGCCGATATCGTTGAAGACGGCTGCGCGTTCATCGCTATAGGATTGCAGCAACTCGTCACCGCCCCATCCTTTCAGGACGGCAGCGAGCTTCCACGACAGATTGACAGCATCTTCCATGCCGTTGTTGAGACCGAAGCTGCCGTAAGGCGGATGGCTGTGGGCGGCATCGCCGGCGATGAAGAGGCGGCCCGCGCGGTAGCGATCGGCGATGGAGACACGCAGATCCCATAAGCCGACATAGTCGATCTCGCAGGCGAACGGCCGCCCCGCGGCTTCATGCAACAGGCCGCGGAAGTCGTATGTCTCCCGCGTGGCGTTGGCCGGTACCGGCGCATGGAAGAACCAGCCTTCGCCCACATCGATACGGCCGAAGAATTGCCAGTAGCCGCTGAGCCCGGGCTTCATGATGCGATAGGTCGAGCGTTGTGGCAGACGCATCAGGAGTTCGTGCAGCTCCCGCGAGCGGAAGACGACCAGCGCCATCACCTGGTCGAAATCGACGCCGCCCTTCTCGATGCCGGCGGCTTCGCGCACCAGCGATTTGGCGCCGTCGCAGCCGACCGCATAGTCGGCGGTGAGCACTTTCTTCTCCCCGTCACGATTGGCGATCTCGACCGTGACGCCGTCAGCATCCTGCGCCACCGACGTGGCCGTCCAACCGAACAGGCACGTTGCCTTCGGCAGAGTCGCGAGCTTCCGGCGCAGCACATCTTCCGTCTTGTACTGCGGCAGCCGCTCGTTCTTCTCGCGGAAGTAGGTCTGCACGGCCTCGCGGCCGGGCGGCGCGGCCCAGAACTCGCCGATCAGTGAATCGTAGACGGTGACGCCGCCGATGGCGAAATCACTCGGCATGACGCGCTCGGCGCGCAACGCATCGGCGATGCCCCAGATGCGGAAATGCTCCAAGGTGCGCTGGGTGAGGTTCTGCCCCTTGGGGATCTGCTGGATATCGGCGCGGCGCTCGACGAGGACGCAGGCGATGCCCCGCTCGGCAAGGTCGATGGCCAGCCCGATACCCACCGGGCCGCCACCGACGATGATCACCTGGAAATGCTTCGTCTCATCCGCTTGCATGCTGTCTCAATCCTGTTGGATGCGCATCCACCGTCGGATGCGCGTTTATTTTACCGGCATCTCGGAGGCGAGCTTCGCGATGATCGACGTATCGACAGCCTGCGCCAGAAGGTTGGGATCCTTGACCCAGCCTTGCGCGACGAAAAAGTCGAGATCCGTCCGCAGGCTGTTCATATCGACCTGCCCGTTGGCATCGACCGCGCTGGGCGAGATCGAACGCAGGAAGGCTGGATCGTTGACGTTGGAATATTTCGCCAGGATGCTGACAATCTCGTCGCCACGCTCGCCGCTATATTTGCCGTCGATGACGCCCGTATTGTAGTAGCGGCAGCCCTTGAGATAGGCGCGCAGGAAGCGTGTCGCGACCGCCTGGTTCTGCAAAAACTTTTCGGAGAACAGAACGACGCTGGTCTGCTGATTGGGATAGAAGCTCGCGATCGTCGCAAACTTGACGGCGCCACCCTGACGCACGACGCCGGTGGCGAAAGGTTCCGCGTCGAGCGCTGCGTCGATCGCGCCGTTCGCAAACGCGGCCGCATGCTGCCCCATGCCCAGATAGACGATCTCGACGTCCGAATAGTTCAAGCCGCCGGACTTCAATGCCTGGTTGATCGTCGAGAGATCGGAGATGCCCGGACCAGCGGCCGCGACCTTCAGCCCCCTGAAGTCGGCGAAGCTCTTGACCTTGCCTTCGTCGACGAGCGCCTTGCGTACCGTGATCGCCGAATAACTGTTGCCGGGCGAGTTGCGCGCCTTGTCGGCGACGATCTTGATTTTGATGCCCCGCTCGATCGCATTGTAGAGCCCGGCCGAGACAGCGCCCGCCCCCACCTGCAGATCGCCGGAACCCAGCGGCGCGACCATGCGAGCCGCGGAGTCGAATTTGGATGTATCGAGCTCAATGCCTTCCTCGGCGAAATAGCCCTTCGCCTGCGCAACGAAGAAAGGCGCGTCGCTGATTGAGCCGATCAGGCCGAGCGAAACCTTATCGGCAGCGTTGGCGGCGCTGAGCGCCCAGAAAGCGCCCCAGAGCCCGAGAAATGCACCTTTTAAAGAGATCCTGATCATGCCGCGTCCCTCCTGCTATGAGGCCGGAACTCACGCCCGGCTCTCGAAATAAGCAAACAGTCTGCCAGTTCCGCAAAGCGCCACTGGAGGGAGCATAAAAGGAATAATTTAATCCCGCAATACGGGAATAATAATTACAGAGCCAGTGCCTGCTTGGACCGCGCCGACGAGCGGCCCGGCCGCACCTTCGGGGTTGGCGCATCGCCGGCCCGCTCACCGAGCGTGCGCGTGATCGTCCGCGCACAGAAGGTCAGCTTGTCTGCAATCGCGTCAATCTGCCCACTTTCCAGGCTCTGGCGCTGCACGACCACGCTGAGGCTGCCGAGGATGTTCTGACGGCCATCGAGGATCGGCGCGGCAATGCCGGCGACGCCGCGCGTCACCTGGCCGTAGGTCACGTCCCAGCCCTTCTGGCGGATACCGCGCAGGCTGGCCTTCACGTCTTCAAAGTCATCACCGAGACCGGCGGCGGCGAAAGCCTCCGTATTCGCCTGATACAGTTTCTGCAGTGTCGCCATCGGCCAGTGCGCAAGAATGGTGCGCGAGGCGGAGCCGAATAACAGCGGGCTGACAGCACCTTTTGCATAGCCGCTGACGATCGGCGTGGTGCCGTATTCGTGATGGACGCACATCACCTGCTGGCCATAGCTGCGGCACAGCGCCGAGAAGCCGCCGAATTCGCCAACCAGTTCGACCATGAAAGGACGGCTCGCCTGGATCAGCGGATCCTTGCGCTGGATGAGAGCTTCGAGCTCGATGATCCGGGGCCCCGGCGTGTAGCCGACTTCGGGCAGCGCCGTCAGAAAGCCGGCATCGACCAGCTCACGCAGATATCGGTAAAGCGTCGAGCGGGTATAGCCGAGCCGCTCGACCATATCCTCGATGGTCCAGGCGAACTGCTCGTCGGTGAACAGCTCCATGATATCCAGCATCTTCGTATGGCTGGTCATACCCGCTCCCATTCGCAACGATCGGCGAGCCGGGAAGCCCGCTCAGGCGGCGCCATCTTCATACTTTCCTTAAACCCACAATATGATAATCTATCTATATCCAACGGGCAGACGCAAAGCCAGACTCATGAAGCAAGACATATATCTGCACGCCAGCGATGGCCACGAACTCGCCGCCTATCATGTCACGCCCATCAATCCGCAGATCGGCCAATTGGTGGTTCTGCACGAGTTTTTCGGCCTCAACGACCATATCCGCAATGTCGCCAACCGCTTCGCCGCCCTCGGCTACGAGGTGATCGTGCCTGGCCTGTTCGACCGTGTGCAGCGTGGCGCCGACTTCGATTACGACCCGGTCGGCATCGAGGCCGGCCGCGCCATGCGCGCCGCCGTCAATGTGGAGGACAGCCTGCGTGACATGAAGGCGGGGATCGATTTCATCTCGCCGCGCGGCAAGGTCGGCGCCATCGGCTATTGCTGGGGCGGGACGCTCGCCTTTCTGGCGGCGACGCGGCTTGCCGATCATGTCGCCTGTTCGGTCGGCTATTACGGCAGCCAGATCATCGACTTCCTTGACGACGAAATCCGCGCGCCCCTGCTCCTGAATTTCGGCGACAATGATCTCAGCATCCCGCTACGGGATGTGGTGCGCATCCGCGAGCGCTATCCGCAACTGCCGATCCATGTGTATCCCGGCAAGCACGGTTTCAATTGCGATCTGCGCGCCAATTACACGCCGGATTCCGCGCAGGCCGCGCTGACGCGCAGCATGGATTTCTTCGGCAGGCATCTGCACGGCTGAACACGAAGGTGGCGTAATGCTGACTGCAACCGACAGCGATTATCTCATCGACGGCAGCGATCCCGTCACACAGCAGATCGTCGCGCGCCGCGAGGCGGACAGCGCCATCATCCGCACCGGCGCGAATGCCGAGCTCGACATCGCTTATGGTGAGCATCCCCGCGCCCGTTTCGATCTCTTCTGGCCCAAGGACGCACCCCGCGCGGTGCTGATCTTCATCCACGGCGGCTGGTGGAAGAGCGGCTCCAAGGACGACCGCGCCTTCATCGCGCCGGCCTGGACAGATCAAGGCATCGCCGTGGCGACGATCAATTATCCGCTTGCGCCGCAGTCCTCGCTTACGGAGATCGCGGCAAGCATCAAGACCGCGATCGACGCCATCTGCGCCTATGTCCACGATCGCACGAAAAAGATCGTTCCCTATGTCATCGCCGGAAATTCCGCGGGCGGCCATCTCACAGCTTATTGCGCCAGCGAGGGAAAGCAGGCGCCTCAGGGCAGGCTCATCGGCGCTTGCGCGATCAGCGGCCTTTACGATCTTGCACCGATTGCCACCGTGTTTCCCAATGAATGGCTGCATCTGAGCGAGGACGCCATCGCGACCTTGAGCCCGATCCGCCTGCTCCCGTCCGAAGGCGCGGCATACCTGCTTCTGGTCGGCGCCGATGAACCTCCCGGCTTCAAGACACAGCAGCGCATCTTCACTGACTATCTCGCCGGCAAAAACATGTCCTGCACCACCGAAACAGTGTCAGGCCACGGCCACCTGTCGATCATCGACAATCTGATCAACCCGTCCTCGACGGCATTTCGCTGGATTGCCGCCCGTATGGACGCGCTCGAAGGCTGACGGCCTCTGTCAGCGCCGCATGTCGGCGTGTGTCACCACGCCGGCGACCGAAATTTGGTTAACCTGCTCGAGCTGGCCTTCTTTCGTCGCTGAATCGTTCGTGTTTCCCGGCCTGGGCAGCGCAAGGCAGGCGAGCATCGCAATCGTCAGATAAAAAATGCTGGAGCGCAGGCTCGAACCCACGATTGTCAAGCCAGCTTCGTAAACCTGCCGTCCGCTGCTGAACATGCGATGCTTCCCCGATTGTCGCCACGCCCCGGACCATAGGGGTGTTGCATGACAGACAGATGATCCAGCCAGCAAGAAGGCTGTTTCGCGCGCCGAAGCTTCGCCGCGGGGAATTAAGATTTCCTGAACGAAGGTTAAGAAAAATAATCAAATTGAAGCCGTCTGCCGGACCATGCGGAAGCTTCAGATCAGCTTCAGCCCTTTCAGGCTTACATGCCCGTTGCGGCCGACAATGATGTGATCGTGCAGGGCAATCCCCATCGACTTGGCGATGGCCGCGATATCGATGGTCATTTTGATGTCCGCCTGCGACGGCTGCGGATCGCCGGAGGGGTGATTATGCGCCAGGATGAGCGCTGACGCTGACAGCTCCAGCGCGCGGCGCACCACTTCGCGCGGATAGACTGGCGTATGATCGACCGTACCCGTTCCCTGCACCTCGTCGGCGATCAGGCAATTGCGCTTGTCGAGAAACAGGATGCGGAACTCCTCCCGGTCGGCAAAGGCCATGGCGGCGCGGCAATAATCGACCACATCCTGCCAGGAACTCAGCACTGTCCGCTCGCTCACCGCGCCGCGCACCAGCCGGCGCGCCGCGGCCGCGACGATCTTGAGGTCGATCGCCGTACTCTCGCCAACGCCCTTGACCTCGGTCAGCCGCTCCTTGCGCGCGCCCAGTACTTCGGCGAACGAGCCGAAACGCGCGATGAGCGCCTTTGCCAGCGGCTTCACGTCACGCTGCGGGATAGAGCGCATCAACAGCAGTTCGAGCAATTCGTAATCGGGCATGCCCTGATCGCCCGGCGAATTGAGCGATTTGTCGAAGCGGGCGCGCAGCCGTTCCCGATGGCCTTTGAAATGCGGCGCCGCGACAGCTTCTTTCAGAACAGCTTCTTTCAAGGCCGGTTCTTGCAAAACAGTGTCCCGCAAACCGTTCCCGGCCTGCGTGCCGGCGGCTTGCGCCACCGGTTGCCGTTTCGGCGCTTCGCTCACGAAGCGGCCTGTGCCGTCCCATACGGCGGCTGGTCGTAGCCCGCCGGTGAAAGGGTGAAGATCTCGACGCCCGTGGCGGTGACGCCGACCGTATGTTCGAACTGCGCCGACAGCGAGCGGTCACGGGTCACGGCCGTCCAGCCGTCGGAGAGGATTTTCACCTGCGGCCGGCCGAGATTGATCATCGGTTCGACGGTGAACAGCATGCCCTCGCGTAGCGCGACGCCCTCGCCGCGACGGCCATAGTGCAGAATGTTCGGCTCGTCGTGGAACAATTGGCCCAGACCATGGCCGCAGAAATCGCGCACCACCGAGCAGCGCTCGGCTTCCGCGAATTCCTGGATCGCCGCGCCGATGTCGCCGGTGGTGCCGCCGGGGCGGATCACCGCGATGCCGCGCATCATCGCCTCATAGGTCACCTCGACAAGGCGCGCCGCCCGCCGGGCGACGTCGCCGACGAGATACATGCGGCTGGAATCGCCATGCCAGCCGTCGACGATCAGGGTCACGTCGATATTGACGATATCGCCGCTGCGCAGCGGCTTGGAATCGGGAATGCCGTGACAGACCACATGGTTGATCGAGGTGCAGATCGACTTGCGATAGCCGCGATAGCCGAGCGTCGCCGGATAGGCCTTGTGGTCCATGGCGAAATCAAACAGCAGCCGGTCGAGCGTTTCGGTCGAGACGCCGGGCTCCACATGCGCGGTCAGCATGTCCAGCGCCTCGGCAGCCAGCCGCCCGGCCTTCCGCATCGCCGCGAAGGCGTCCGGCCCATGCAGCTTGATTTGACCAGTTTTGCGCGCGGGAGCCCGCGCGGCTTCAATGAATGTCATGTCTTGTGCCATCAGTGCGAAAGACCGGAACTTAAGCAATTCAGGCCCCAGCGCAAGGGTTTCGCCGCGGACCGGGCAAGTTTCCGCCCTAAGCTCGGGTTTCAGCAGCAAAAGCTGGCTTCGCAATGAAGCCTTGTGCTATCCCCCGGCCCGATGAAACCGCATCCCAACGACCTCGGCCCTTTCGGGCAGCACGCTCCCGGCGCATTCGTGGCCCGCATCATCCAGCGCACCCGCCAGGCCTCGCTCGGCTGGGCGGGCAAGCGCGGCGCTTTCGCCCTGCGCAAGTTGGCGCTGCGAGTGCTCGCCGGCAAGCCGGTCGATACGGAGGCTCTGGGCGCGCGGATGCGGCTCTATCCGTACAATAACGTCTGCGAAAAACGGATCCTGTTCACGCCGCAATATTTCGACGAGCCGGAGCGCAGGGTCCTGGCGGATGCCATCGGACCGGATTTCGTCTTCATCGACATCGGCGCCAATATCGGCGGCTATTCCCTGTTTGTCGCCGCCCAGGCGGCAGGCCGAGCACGCATTCTCGCCATCGAACCGCAGCCGGAGATTTTCGAGCGCCTCGTCTACAATATCCGCCAGAACGATTTCGCCAGCGTCAAGGCGCTCGACTGCGCCGTGTCCGACAAGGACGGCGAGATCACCTTGTTTCTGCCCGAGCACAATCGCGGCGAAACCTCCATGCGTATCGTCAACTCCGACATCAACGGCAAGCAATTGCGCGTCATGGCGCGCACCCTGCTCGGCCTGATCGAGGAAGAGCGTTACGACCACGTGGACGCCATCAAGCTCGATGTGGAAGGCGCCGAGGATTTGATCCTCGAAACCTTCTACAAGACCGCGCCGCAGCACCTGTGGCCGAAACTGGTGCTGATGGAATATTCCAACGGCCGCTGGGCCGTCGACCTGCCGCGCATCATGAAAACCAGCGGCTATCGCGAAATGCTGCGCACCAAGCAGAACGTGGTGTGGCGGCGGGACTGATCAACGTGCGAATCCTTCTCCCGTTTACGGGAGAAGGTGGCCCTTGCGCAGCAAGGGTCGGATGAGGGAGCGGTTCAGGCAGCGACGCCGACCAACGGCACGCGACGATCGACCACGACACCCTGCGGCGAAACCTTGCAGCAAACAGCCATGGCCTCTACGCCCCGCGCGTGCGCCAGTGTGAAAGCTTTCGCGTAAGTGGGATCGACATCAGCAGCAAGCGTAAAGGCGTCGGCCTGCATCTGGATGAGATAGACCATGACGGCTCGGTTGCCTGCTGCGACCATGTCGCCCAGTTCGGCGAGATGCTTGGCCCCACGCGCGGTCACGCTGTCGGGAAACTCGGCAAGGCCCGGCCGACGCATCATGTGGACGTTCTTGATTTCGACATAGAACGGCGGCAACTCGTCTGCTGTGAGCAGAATGTCGACGCGGCTGTTCTTGCCGTATTTCACCTCGCGCCGCGCCGATGTGTAGGCGGCGAACTCGGGAAAGAAACCGGCGGCGATAGCGTCGAAGATAAGGGCATTGGGATGCGACGTGTTGATGCCGACGAATTCCGGCCCACGGCCGAAATCGGTCTCGACGATCTCCCAGGAATACTTCAGCTTGCGCGCTGGATTGTCGGAACGCGACAGGAAGACCCGGTTGCCGGGCGCCACAAGGCCGAGCATGGCGCCTGGATTGGCGCAATGGGCGGTGATCTCCTCGCCACTGTCGAGCATGACATCGGCAAGAAAACGCTTGTAGCGCTGAATCAGGCGGCCGGAAACAAGGGGCGGATCGAACTGCATGGCGCTCGCCTTAAACCATCAGGCTGCGCGTGCAAACAGGTGTTGTCACATTGCTCCCTCATCCGCCCCTTGCTGCGCAAGGGCCACCTTCTCCCGTAAACGGGAGAAGAATTCAGGCGTTAATGAACATCGTAGAACGATCTGCCGCGCAGGCGTAACACCGATTCCATCGGCTAAAAATCGCCACCATTTTTTGGTCCCTCGCAGCGCTGAATCATTCAGACGAAGGGGATGACCATGAAACGATTCGTGCTGGCGTCGGCGGCGACGCTTCTTGCCGTTGCCGGGACCATTGGCAGCGCCAGCGCCGATCCGGCCGTGACGCGCACCGTCACCAATATGCGCCAGGACCCCGACCCGCGCGCGCCCCTGGTCCAGCGCATTCCCGCCAATGCGGAAATCGACGTCAACCGGTGCACGGCCGGCTGGTGCTACGCCTCCTGGCGCGACGTCTTCGGCTATGTGCTGGCCGCCAACACCGTGCCGCTCGTCGCCCCGCCGCCGCCGGTCTATGCCGGGCCGGTGGTCGGGGTCGGGCCGGTCTACGGGTTCGGCTTCGGTTATGGTTATGGTTTCAGACCCCCGCTATACGGCCCCGGCTACTATGGTCCAGGCTGGCGGCACGGGTGGTAGCGCACGGCAGACCCGCACTTAACCCGTAGCTGCCCTCTTCCTTCATACCTTGTGACCGGCTAGAAGACCCCCCAAGTCTTGGGATACCAGCTTGGGGACGCCTTCGGGCAAGCCCTTGGTTGGACCTCGGGAAAGCACCGCGATTAGAACCATTCAGCCCCCGCAGGGCACAGAGGAAGACTTAAGCGCCATGGCACAGGCACGCACGCTGTACGACAAGATCTGGGACGACCACGTCGTCGAGGCCCAACCCGACGGCACCACCCTGCTCTACATCGACCGTCACCTTGTCCATGAAGTGACCTCTCCCCAGGCGTTCGAAGGCCTGCGCATGAGCGGCCGCAAGGTCCGCGCGCCGGAAAAGACGCTCTGCGTCGTCGATCATAATATCCCGACGACCGACCGCTCGCAGCCGATCACCGACCCGGAAAGCAAGGCCCAGATCGAGCAGATGGCGCAGAACGCCGCCGATTTCGGCCTCGAATATTATGACGGCGTCGATGTCCGCCAGGGCATCTGCCACATCATCGGGCCGGAACAGGGCTTTACCCTGCCGGGCACCACCATCGTCTGCGGCGACAGCCACACGGCGACCCATGGCGCCTTCGGCGCGCTGGCGCATGGCATCGGCACGTCCGAAGTCGAGCACGTGCTCGCCACCCAGACCCTGATCCAGCGCAAGTCCAAGAACATGCGCGTCACCGTCG
>Ga0180219_1000524_pt1 | contig 30610 bp, 19 predicted proteins | sample eDN3rd30CBELigMG_FD_151338 | JGI IMG/M metagenome (GOLD analysis project Ga0180219, IMG submission 151338) | Enriched Miracle-Growth compost microbial communities from Emeryville, California, USA - eDNA 3rd pass 30_C BE-Lig MG (version 2)... ... | reverse complement strand
ACATCGCCAAGCTCATCCTGCAAGGCCACAGCAACGCCTCCATCGCCCACCTGCTGGGCATCTCCGAAGGCACCGTGAAGGTCCACAAGCACAACATCTACCAGCGCCTGGAAATCTCCAGCAACTCCGACCTGTTCCGCCTGTTCATCGGTTACATCGCGCAGTCCGCGAGGTAGGCGGCCGGGTAGCTACACGGCCTTCCCGCCCCGGCAGACGGCTCTACGGCCTCAACAAAACCCGCATCACCCTGGCCTACCCGATCAACCTGCTGTAACCCCGTGCACGGCGGCCGGCGCGGTGCCGGCCGCTTCGTCACGCCCAGTAAATTGAACTATAAGTACAATTTGACATTAAATCCAAAATGAACCCTACTAGGGGCGCTGGACAACCCAGCCGCGTCACGACAAGAAAAACAGCGAAAGGTCGAAATCGTGCCCCATACCATTCCCGCCCCGCTCCAGGGGCCCATCAGCCAGGGCCAGGTGCTCTGGAGCCCCAGCGCCGGGCAGATCGAGCGCAGCAGCCTCACGGCCTACCTGAACTGGCTGGCGCACCACCGCGGCCGTCGCTTCGATGGCTACCAGGCCCTCTGGCAATGGTCGGTCGACGACCTGGAAGGCTTCTGGCAATCCATCTGGGACTACTTCCAGGTGCGCAGCTCGGCGTCGCCCAGCGCCGTGCTCGGCGAACCCGGCATGCCGGGCGCCCAGTGGTTCCCCGGCGCGCGGCTGAACTTCGCCGAGCACATCCTGCGCAACGAGCGCCCCGGCGCCGACGCCCTGCTCTACCTCAGCGAGGACCGAGCGCTGCAGGGGCTGCCCTGGAGCGAGTTCGCCGGCCGCGTGCGCACCCTCGCCACGGCGCTGCGCGAGCTCGGCGTGCGCCCCGGCGACCGGGTGGTGGCCTACCTGCCGAACGGCCCGGAGGCGGTCATCGCCTTCTGCGCCAGCGCCGCCATCGGCGCCATCTGGGCCAGCTGCTCGCCGGACTTCGGCTCGCGCGGTGTGCTCGACCGCATCCAGCAGCTGCAGCCCAAGGTGCTGTTCGCCGTCGACGGCTACCGCTACGGCGGCAAGGTCTTCGACCGCCGCGAGGAAGTCGTGCGCATAGCCGACGCGCTGCCGGAACTGGAGCAGCTGGTGCTGGTGCCGGCGCTGTTCCCCGCATGGCATGCCGAACGCCCCGGGGCGCGCCGCTGGGACGAGCTGTTCCAGCGCCCGCCGGTGGCCGCCGTCGACTTCCAGTGCGAACAGCTGCCCTTCGAGCACCCGCTGTGGGTGCTGTTCTCCTCGGGCACCACCGGCCTGCCCAAGGCCATCGTCCACAGCCAGGGCGGCATCCTCCTGGAGCAGCTCAAGGCGCTGCACTTGCACATGGACTTGCGCGCCGGCGACACCGCGTTCTTCTTCAGCACCACCGGCTGGATGATGTGGAACACCCTGGTCAGCTCGCTGCTGTGCGGCGTGCGCCCGGTGCTCTACGACGGCAACCCGACCTGGCCCGGCCCCGACGTGCTGTGGCGCATGGTGCAGGACAGCGGCGCCAACTTCTTCGGCGCCAGCCCCAGCTACGTCGAGCTGATGAAGCAGCACGGCATAGTGCCGGGCGAGCGCTTCGACCTTTCCGCCCTGCGCGCGGTGATGCCGGTGGGCTCGCCGGTGTCGCCGGAATGCGCCGCCTGGTTCTACCGCAACCTCAAGGCCGACCTGTGGCTGGCCACCGGCAGCGGCGGCACCGACATCTGCTCCGGGCTGGTCAGCGGCGTGCCGACGCTGCCGGTGCGCGCCGGGGAGATCCAGGCGCGCGCGCTGGGCGTCGCCGTCCAGGCCTTCGACGAGCAGGGCCGGGCCGTGGTCGGCGAAGTCGGCGAACTGGTGGTCACCCGGCCCATGCCGTCGATGCCGGTGCGCTTCTGGGGCGACCCGCAGGACAGCCGCTACCGCGAGAGCTACTTCGACCTCTACCCCGGCGTCTGGCGCCACGGCGACTTCTTCCGCCTGGAGGCCCACGGCGGCTGCCAGGTGCTGGGGCGTTCCGACGCCACCCTCAACCGCTACGGCATCCGTATCGGCACGGCGGAGATCTACCGCGCCCTGGAGCAGCTGGAGGCGATCCGCGACGCCCTGATCGTCAACCTCGACCTGCCCGGCGGCGGCTTCTTCATGCCGTTGTTCGTCGCCCTGCGCGAGGGCGTCGAGCTGGATGAGGCGCTGCGCCGGCGCATCGCCGAATGCCTGCGCTGCGAATGCACCCCGCGCCACGTGCCGGACAAGGTCTACGCGGTGGCCGACATCCCCACCACCCTCACCGGCAAGAAGATGGAGGTCCCGGTGCGCCGCATCCTCATGGGCCACCCCGTGGAGAAGGCCGCCAACCGCAGCGCCATGCGCAACCCGGCGGCGCTGGACTTCTTCGTCGACTACGCCCGCACCCAGGCCGACTACCGCCACTGACCCTCCGCGCAAGCGTACAAAAGGATCGAACATGAGCATCAAAGGCAAGGCGTTCATCGTGGGCGCCTACGAACACCCCACGCGCCTGGCGACGGACAAGTCCCTGGCGCAACTGCACGCCGAGGTCGCCCATGGCGCGCTGCAGGACGCCGGGCTGAGCCTGGGCGACGTCGACGGCTACTTCTGCGCCGGCGACGTGCCCGGCTGGGAGGCCCAGGGCGTCGGCCCGTTCTCCATCGTCGAGCACCTGGGGCTGAAGCTGCGTCACCTGGAGACCACCGAGAGCTGGGGCTCGTCCTATATCCAGCACGTCGCCCAGGCCAGCCGCGCCATCGCCGAGGGCCGCTGCCGCGTCGCCCTGATCACCCAGGCCGGGCGTCCCCGCGCCGAGCGCCAGCGCCCCGACAGCGCCCACCTGCAGCAGGCCCAGAGCGCCCCCGAGGCGCCCTTCGAAACGCCCTACGGCGCGGTGGTCAGCAACCTCTACGCGATGTGCGCCATGCGTCACATGCACGAACACGGCACCACCTCCGAGCAACTGGCCTGGATCAAGGTGGCGGCCTCCCACCATGCCCGGCACAACCCCCACGCCATGCTGCCCAAGCCGGTGAGCGTCGAGGACGTGCTGGCCTCGCCGCTGATCGCAGCCCCCCTGCACCGCCTGGACTGCTGCGTGATCAGCGATGGCGGCGGCGCCCTGGTGCTGGCACACCCGGACATCGCCCGTTCGCTGAAACGGCCGCTGGTGACGCCGATCGGCTCGGGCTACAGCGTCAAGCACCTGAACGGCGGCTACTTCGACCTGCTGGCCTCCGGCGCCGTGCATTCGGGCGCCGACGCCTTCGCCGAGGCCGGCGTACGCCCGGCGGACATCCGCTACGCCTCGCTCTACGACAGCTTCACCATCACCGTGCTGATGCAACTGGAGAACCTCGGCTTCTGCGCGCCCGGCCAGGGCGGCAACTTCGTCGCCGACGGCCGGCTGATCGCCGGCGAAGGCCCGCTGGCGGTGAACACCGACGGCGGCGGCCTGTGCAACAACCACCCGGGCAACCGTGGCGGCATGACCAAGGTGATCGAAGCCGTGCGCCAGCTGCGCGGCGAAGCCCACCCGGCGGTGCAGCTGCCCGATCTTTCGCTGGCCCTGGCCCACGGCACCGGGGGCCTGCTCGGCTCGCGGCACGGCAGCGCCACCCTGGTTCTGGAGAGGATCTGAACATGACCGCGACCACCGCCCTGCCCTCGCCGGCGATCACCGCCGAGGGCGCCCCCTTCTGGGCCGCCGCCAACGAAGGCCGGCTGCTGCTGCGCCGTTGCCTGGACACCGGCCGGGCCTTCCATCCGCCGCGCGACCACAGCCCCTTCAGCGGCTCGCCGCGGGTCGACTGGATAGAGGCCAGCGGCGACGCCAGCCTCTACGCCTTCAGCTATTCGCAACGCGACAGCCAGTCGCATTGCCTGGCCTACGTCACCCTGGCCGAGGGCCCGACCCTCCTCACCGCCGTGCAGGTGGACGACGCGCAGCAACTGCGCATCGGCCAGCCCCTGCGGGTACGCTTCGTCGCCAGCCAGAACGGCCAGCAGGTGCCCGTCTTCGCCCCCTGAACCCCCGGCGGCGTACCCGGCACGCCGCCTCACCCCACAGCTTCCCCCTTCGCCGCGGCGTCATTTTGCGTAGAATCCACGCCAGGCATCCTCAACCAGCGGTACGCCATGGCCACCATCAACCTCGACCGTCGCGCCGAAATCGGCCGCGAGAAACGCGCCAAGACCCGCACCATGCTGATCAACAGCGCCATCGCGGTGGTCTCCCTGCGCGGCTTCGACGCCCCGACCATCGACGACTTCATCAGTGCCGCGGGCGTGGCCCGCGGCACCTTCTACAACTACTTCGAGACCAAGTCGGCCTTGCTGGCCGCCATGGCCGGCCAGGTCGCCGACAGCGTCGATAGCGAGATACTGCCGCTGTTCGAAGGCATCGACGACCCGGCGCGGCGCATCGCCATCGCCATCCGCCAGTTCATCCGCATCAGCCAGCGCGAGCCGGACTGGGGCCGGATCCTGGTGCGCGCCCTGCCCGACGTCGCCGGCGGCTGGAGCGACGACATGCGCCGCGGCGTGCTGCAGGACATCCGCCGCGGCAAGAAGCTCGGGCAGTTCCACTACGACTCCATCCAGGCCGCCCTGGCCCTGAGCATCGGCAGCCTCAGCGGGGCCATCCACACCGCCCTGGTGGAGGAACTCAAGCCCGGCTTCGCCGAAGCCGTGGCCGCCATGACTCTGCAGGCCCTGGGCATGCCGGCGGAAACGGCACGCCAGATCGCCCGCCTGCCGCTGCCGCAATCGGCCACCTGATACGGCCAGGCCGCAATTCTCCCCATCGGGCCGGGGCGCAGCCCCAGGTCAATTGCGCCCTACGCGTAACGCCAGGCGTAGGGCGAATAACGCTCCGCGTTATCCGCCGCTTGGCCTTGGCCGAACCCCGCTCGGGGCCGAGCCTGGGCTTCCTGGATAGGAACGCCAGGCTCAGCCATGGCGTTGGCGATGAGAGAGGTGAAACGCGCTCCGGACAGCCCGCGGATCGCGGACAGAGTCCGCTCCTACGGTTCAGGCGTAGGAGCAACTGTCTGCGTCGAGGTGCTTTTCGTAGGATGGGTTGAGCTTGCGATACCCATGCGGCCATCGGTGATGGGTATCGCTTCGCTCAACCCATCCTACGGGGCTTTCCTGGAATTGTAGGAGCGGATCTCATCCGCGAACCGCGCCGGAACATCCGGCCATCGCGGACAAGGTCCGCTCCTACGGGGGAGGACCGTGCTTCCCGGCTACCTGTAGGAGGACCTTGTCCGCGATTGGACTCACCACCCATGCCGGATAAACCGCTGGCGCGGCCCACGGAAAGACCTCGGCCGGCGTCCCTCAGTCGAACAGCTTCATGTAGCGCACCACGAAGCGCGACCCCTGCGGGCGGTTCTCCACGTCGAACTCGTGGTAGGCGTTGAAGTAGAACATGTCGGTCCGTGTCGGTCGCCACAGCGCGCCCGGGCCCAGCGCGGTGACCTTCTCGCGGCGGCCGCTCACCTCGTCGCCGTTGATCTTCGAGTCGGTGGTCTGCTTCAGCCAGTAGCCGGCCACGCCGAAGGCCAGGGTGTCGAAGAACTGGTATTCGGTAGCGAAGTTCGCGTGCACCGCCTGGCCGCCCTGCAGGCTGTGGGCGCCGGGGCCCAGGCTGGCCGGCGGGTCGTCGTTGCGGCCGCTCCATAGGTAGTGCAGGCGCAGCGACATGCTCCAGCGCGGGGTGGCCCAGAAGGTCGCCGACCAGTAGGGGTCGAAGGCCCAGGCGTTGGAGCCGGGATTGATCGAGTTCTTGCTGTCGTAGGCCCCGGTCGGCGCTATGGCGTCCAGCTCGATGCGGTGGGAGAAGCGCGGGCCCTGGGGCCCCATGATGGGGTCGAACCAGAACACCGGGCCGAAGGTGATGTCGCCCATGCCGTTGCGGCCACGGATGAAGGAGCCGTCCAGGCCGTCGTCGGTTGAGTTGGAGAGGATCGCCGGCAGCACCGCGTTGAAGCCCAGGGTGCTGTTGCCCAGGCGCAGCGGCGAGGTGTAGGTCAGCTGGGTCATGGAGATCAGCACGTCGCTGGACTGCGTCGGCGGGAACGGCAGCGAGTGGCCGCGATCGTCCGCCAGCTTGTCGCTGGTGTAGTACTGCAGGTACTGCTGCAGCACCCACGGCGGCGGGGTCATGGGTGGCGAATCGACGAAGGACGTGGCGCCCAGGTTCACCTGGGGCAGGTCGTAGGCACGGGCGGCGGGAAGCGCGCCCAGGCCCAGGGCGAGTGCGATGATGGCGGGTTTCGACGCAAACACAGGTGTTCTCCTGTTTCTTGTTGTGTGGGTTCGGGGCGCAGCCCGGCCGCCGGGCAGGCTCGGCAGCCGCTGCGGCAGTCGGGTCAGGCGGTGGTCGGGGCGAAGCGCTGGGCCAGGGCCAGGCGCGCCATGCAGAACAGCGCCAGGCCATCGATGCAGATGGCGGCCAGGCCCAGCGGCGCGAAGCCGCCCAGGTGCACCAGGGTGCCGCCCAGCAGCGGGCCCAGGGCCGAGCCGGCCATCATCATCGCCGGGGTGGCGGCCACGGCGCGGCCGCTGCGGTCCAGGCGCGCCAGCAGGCCGAAGAGGAAGGTGTGGGTGAAGACGATCACCGAGACGAAGACCAGGGCCGCGCCGATGAACAGCGACAGCGCGCCCGCGCAGGTGATGCCCAGGGCGATGAAGGCCTGCAGCAAAGGCCCTGCGACTATCACCCGGCGTGCGCTCAGGCGCCGCTCCAGCAGCGCCGAGGCGCCCGCCACCAGCAGGTTGCACAGGCCCACGCAGGTCAGCAGCGCGACTATCTGCCCCGCCTCCAGGCCACGGGCCACGGCGATGCGCTCCAGGAAGCTGAAGACCATGGCCTGCACCAGGGCGATGCAGCTCATGCCGAGGATGCCGAACCAGATGATCGGCGGCATGGACACCGCCGAGGCGCCGGCGGCAGGCCCGGCGGGCGCGGCCAGGCGCGGGAACGCCAGGGCCGAGAGCAGCGCCGCCAGCAGCATGATGCCGGCGAGCAGCAGGAACAGCGCCGAGCCGCCATACAGTTGCACCAGCCGCGAAGCCGTGGCGAGGAACAGCAGCCCGTAGAGGCCGAAGGCGGCGCCGGCCAGGCCGAAGATCCGGTGCGGCTCGGCGCTGCGGCCCATGGCGCCGTGGGTGAAGGTCAGCGCCGCGCCGGTGGCGAAGCCGGCCAGGGCGTGCAGCAGCGCCATGCCCTGCGGGTCGCGCAGGCTGGCCAGGCACAGCAGCGCCAGTGCGGCGACCGAGAAGCCGAGCAGCGCCCCCAGGCGGCCGTCGATGCGCTGTACCCGCGAGGAAAGAAGCAGGCTGGCGCCGACGCCGGCGCCCAGGAACAGCGTGACCAGGCCGCCGGCCTGTTGCGCGTCGAGCTGATAGTGGCTGATGAGGGTGCCGACCCAGATCGGCAGCGCGACCAGGTCGGTCATGCCCGCGCAATGCGCGGCCATGAGGGTGGCGATACCCAGGCGTTGGGCGGTTGAGGCCATGGAAGGACTCCTGTGGCGCGGCCGCGCGGCGGCCGCTGCGATTATTGTTGTTGTTCTGGCACGCCCCCGGATTGCCGAGGCGGGGCATCTCGTGGCGGCCCCCGAGGGGGCCACCCGGCTCAGTCGCGGATCATTTCGAACGGCGACACACCGGCCGGCAGCGGTGGCCGGCGGGTCAGCGAGGCCACCGGCTCGCCCTCGGCGTAGCGGCGTATCCACTGCTCGGGGTCGAGGATCACGCCGATGGGGTTCTCCTCGTAGGCGCCGGCGGCGAAGAAGGCGTCGCATTCCTCGTCGCTGAAGTTGTCCACCTGCAGCTCCACCCGATGGCCGTCGGGGTCCTTGTAGTAGAAGGAGGTGGTCGGGCCGTGGTTGATGGTCCAGAAGGGTTCGACGCCGGCCTCCTTCAGGCGCAGGTAGGTGCCCAGCAGTTCGCCCAGGTCGGCGTAGGTGAAGGCCACGTGGTGGACCATGCGCGTCGGCCCGGCGGGCGCGGGCTGCAGCTCGTCGTTGCGGATCAGGCCGATGCGGTGGTGCTCGTCATCGTAGCGCAGGAAGCACAGTTGCTCGCTCTCGTAGGCCACGCGGGCGTTGAGCACCAGGCGGTACCAGTCGCGCATCGCCGGCAGGCGGTCGGTCAGACACACCACGTGGGCGAACTTGCGCGGCGACAGGCCGGCGGCGCGCTCGCGCAGCGCCTGCCGGGAATTTTCCAGGGTCATCTCGGTTCTCCGGTCGATGGGCTCAGCACGAGCCGAGGGGTTCGTCGATCACGTGGTTCTCGATGGCGCCGACGCGCTCGATCTCCACCCGCACCCGGTCGCCCGGGCGCAGGTAGGCCGGCGGGTTGCGCAGGCCGCCGCAGCCGGCGGGCGAGCCGCAGGCGATCACGTCGCCCGGCTCCAGGGTGCAGAAGCGGCTGAGGTCGGCCAGCAGCTGCGCGCAGCCGAACAGCATCTCGGCGGTGGAGCCGTCCTGGCGCAGCTCGCCGTTGACCCAGGTGCGCATGCGCAGCGCCTGCGGGTCGCCGACCTCGTCCGGGGTGACCAGCCAGGGGCCGAAGGGGCCGTGGCTGTCGAAGGACTTGCCGATGGTCGCGGTGGGCGAGCGCATCTGCCAGTCGCGCACGCTGACGTCGTTGCACACCACGTAGCCGGCCACGGCCTCCAGCGCCTGTTCGACGCTGAGCCGGCGGCAGCGCCGGCCGATCACCAGGCCCAGTTCACCCTCGTAGTCCAGCTCGGCGGAGTCCCGCGGCAGCAGGATGGGGTCGAAGGGTCCGGCGGCGCTGGTGGTCTGCTTGTTGAACCAGATGGGCGCGGTGGGCCGCTTGAAGCCCAGGTGCGCGGCCTCCTGCAGGTGTGACTCGAAGTTGCCGCCCACGCCGAGGAACTTCCCCGGGCGCGGCACCGGCGCCAGCAGGCGCAGCTGGTCGAGGGCCAGCAGCTCCCGCGGCTGCTCGCAGGCCCGGCGCGCAGCGGCCAGGGCCGGCGCGCCGGCGGCGAGGAAGTCGAGCATGGCGGCAGGCGCCCCGGGCAGCGCCTGGCTCAGGTTGAGTACGCCCGCGTCGAGCAGCGCACCGATCTGCACGCGGCCGGCCAGTTCGAAGGACAGTAGTTTCATTCTGCGATTGCCTTACTGGAGTGAAGGGGTGAGGCCGAGGATCTGCGCCAGGGCGTTGCGCAAGTCGGCCCGGGGGTCGCGCGGCAGGCTGGCGCAGCGCCAGGCGATCACCTTGTCCGGGCGCACCAGCAGGCAACCGTCGTCCTCGATGCCGCTCAGCGCCGTCCACTGGCCGAGCACGTCGGCGTAGTCCAGGCCCACGCCCAGGCGCGCCACCGCCAGCGGTACGCCGAGGGCCTCGCGCACCGCCGCGGCAGCCTGCTCCCAGGCCCAGGCGTCGTGCCCGAGCAGCAGCACGAAACGGCCGTTGCCGGTGATGTCGAGGGTGGACAGGCGCCGGCCATCCTTCTCCAGCCAGGCATGGGGCAGGTGGCAGCCGGGGTGTGCCAGGGGCTGGTAGTGGATCTGCGGATCGCGCGCGGGCTGCCCTTCGTCCAGGGCCGGGTCCGCCAGCAGCGCCCCCTCGCGGTAGCGCACGCCCAGCTCCACGCCATGGGCGCAGAAGTGGTACTGCTGCAGGGCGATGGCCTCGCGCAGGGCCTGGCGCTTGGCCTTGCCCTTCGGGCCGGGCTCGCTCAGCTCGGCGTAGGCCTGCCAGCCCTCCTCCTCGCTCTGCTGCGGCGAGAAACCGATGGCGGCGGCGACCGCGCCCAGCTCCTGCACGCTCTGCATCGAGCGCGCCACCACCTGCTGCGCCACCGGGCGGCGCTCCACGTCGTAGCTGTCGAGCAGCGCCGGCGCGGCCTGGCCGTCGAGCACCAGCTTGAGCTTCCAGGCCAGGTTGTAGGCATCCTGCATCGAGGTGTTCGAGCCCAGGCCGCCGGACGGCGGATGGCGGTGCGCGGCATCGCCGGCGATGAACACCCGGCCCAGGGCCATGCGCTCGGCCACCTGCGCATTCATCTGCCAGGGGCTGCTGGAGAGCACCTCCACCGCCAGCCGCTCGTCGCCCACCAGGCCGCGGATGCGCGCGCTCAGCGCCTCCGGGGAAAGGTCGGGCAGGCCCTGGTCCGGCGCGTACATGAACGACAGCACCCACTCGTTCCACGGCCGCACGTTGACGAAGGCGCCGGAGCCGACCCAGAAGTCGTTGCCCGGGCGGTTGATCCAGTACAGCACGCCGGGGCGGTGCTCGCAGTAGCGCGCCAGGTCGGCCCGGAACCACACGTTGACCGCCGCGGCCCAGCCCTGGGGCCCCTGCAGGCCGATGCCCAGGGCCTCGACCACGCGGCTGCGGGCGCCGTCGGCGCCGATCACGTACTGCGCGTGGATGCGGTACTCGCGGCCGCTGATGCGGTCGCGCATCAGCGCGGTCACGCCTTCGGCGTCCTGGCTCAGGTCGAGCAGCTCCTGGTTCCAGCGGATGGCCGCGCCGCGCTGCATGGCGGCGCGGGCCATGATCGGCTCCAGCAGGTGCTGTGGAATGTTGCTGGAGCCGCAGGGGCTGGCGCCGAGGTAGTCGTCGCGGCGCGCGGCCATGTAGGTGGGCAGGCGGGCGAACTCCGCGCCGTTCAGGCTGGAGGCCCAGACCACGTTGCGGAACAGGTGCTCGGGCAGGCCGCAGGCCATCACCTCCTCCTCCAGCCCCAGCTCGCGGAGGATCTCGATGGAACGCTGGTTCTGGTAGTGCGCGCGCGGGGAGTTGGCCGTCCACCCGTAGCGGGTGACGGTCAGCGCCTCCACGCCCAGCTGCCGCAGCAGCAGGCTGGCGGTAAGCCCGGCAGGGCCGGCGCCGACGATGAGGACCGGCACGCGGACCTCGATTGCTTCTGGCTGTGTCATGTTCGTCGTTGTTCTTGTTGGTCTGAACGGGTTGGCGGAGCCGGCCGGCGCTTGCACGCAGGGGCCCGCCACTCGCCGCGTCCCGGGCGGGGGACGGCGGTTGCACAAGATATATTTTTAATTGGACTAAATGTCAAATTGAACTTTATGTTCAATTGAAATCAACTGCGGCGGCGCGGCCGACGAAACGCACGGGGCAACGGCGGGCACCGGGAAAAAGACCGGGCCCGGCTCGTCCCTGGGCGGTACGAGCCGGACGCCGGAAAGCGGAAACGGCTTTCAGCGCGCCGCGAACGGGCGCGCGGAGGGATCGGGCGAGGCTACGCCCAGTTCTGGATGACCTCGACGAAGCGGCTCAGCCAGGCGTTGGTCTGGCTGCCATCCAGCGCACGGTGGTCGATGGTCAGCGAGACGTAGGCCATGGGCCGCACCTGCAGGCTCTCCACGCCGTCCACCTCGCGCGCCACCACCCGCCGCTCCAGCGCGCCGATGCCGAGGATCGCCGTCTGCGGCTGGTTGATGATGATCGGCGCGGCGAACAGCGAACCGGACACACCATGGTTGGAAATGGTGAAGGTGCCGCCCTGCACGTCGGCGGGCTTGAGCTTGCCGCTGCGCGCCGCCTCGGTGCAGGCCTGCAGGCGCGTGGCGATGCCCAGCAGCGAAAGGTCCTGGGCCTGGTGGATCACCGGCACTATCAGCCCCTTGTCGCCCAGGGCCGCGCCGACGCCCACGTTGACGTCCTTGTAGAGTTCCAGGTAGTCCTCGTGCCAGCGGCTGTTGACCTCCGGCGCCACGCGCATCGCCTCCACCGCTGCGGCGACGAAGTAGGCGGTGAAGGTCAGGTTGACGCCCTGCTCGGCGAACGCCGCCTTGTGCCGCTTGCGGTGCGCGACTATGGCGCTGAAATCGGCCTCGAACACGGCGGTGACGTGGGGCGCCACGCTGACCGAATGCTGCATGTGCGCGGCGATGCGTCGGCGCATGCTGCTGTGGGGCACGTGGGCAGCCACCCGTGGCGCCTGGGCGGCCTCGGTCGCAGCTGGCGCCTCGGCCCGCACGGGGGGCGCCTGCACCGCGGCGGCTGGCACCTGGCGCGCGGCCAGCGCCTGCACCACGTCCTCGCGGGTCAGCCGCCCGCCGCGGCCGCTGCCGCGCAGGCCGGCGGGGTCCAGCTGGTGCTCGGCCAGCAGGCGGCGCACCGCCGGGGACAGGCGCAGGGCCGGGTCGAGCAGCGCGCGCTCGCCCTCATCGGTCGAGGATGGCAGCCGGGGCGCGGGTTCGGGCGGGCAACCCGCCGCCCCATCGGCCAGGCGAATCCGCCCCAGCAGCGCGCCGGGCTCGGCATCCTCGCCCTCGGCGAGTAGCTGTTCCAGCACCCCGTCGCAGGGCGCGGACACCTCCACCACCACCTTGTCGGTCTCCAGCTCCACCAGCGGCTCGTCCTGGCGCACCGCGCTGCCGGCGGGCTTGAGCCAGGTGCGCAGCACCGCCTTGGTGCCCTCCTGCTGCAGGGGCGCGCGCAGTTCCCGGGCGGCCGGGGAATTCAGGCTCAGGTCGGTCATGTCAGAACTCCAGGAGGGCGTCGATCTTGGCGCGGATGTCAGCCACCGAGGGCAGCGCGTGCTCCATCAGCAGCGGGTGGTGCGGGCTGGGGATGTCCGGCATGGTCAGGCGCGCCACCGGCGCATCGAGGTCGATGAAGGCGCGGTCGGCGACCACCGCGGCGATTTCCGCGCCGAAGCCGGCGGTGCCGAGGTCCTCGTGGACGATCAGGCAGCGGTGGGTGCGGCGTACCGAGGCCAGCACCGCCTCGCTGTCCCAGGGCATCAGCGTGCGCAGGTCGATGACCTCCACCGGGCGCCCTTCGGCGGCCGTCTCGCAGCGCTCCACCATGGCGCCCCAGGTGACTATCGTCAGCCGCTCGCCGGCGACCACCGTGCGCGCCTTGCCGAACGGCAGGACGAAGTCGTCGCCGGGATAGGGACGCCGCGCGGACGCGGCATCGAGCATGGCGCGGTGCTCGAAGAAAATCACCGGGTCGTTGCCGCGCAGGGCACTGCGCAGCAGGCCGACGGCATCCTCGGCGTTGGACGGCACCGCCACCCGCCAGCCCGGCGAATGGACGAACTGCACCTCGTTGGTCTGGCTGTGCCAGGGGTCGCCGCACTTGAAGAAGCCGCCGGGAATGCGCACCACCATGGGCGCGGCGAAGCGGTTGTTGGTGCGCCAGCGCATGGTGCCGCAGTCGTTGATCTGCTCCATCGCCGGGTCGGCGTACTTGCGGAACTGGATTTCCGGCACCGGCACCAGCCCGGCCAGGGCCATGCCGACGGCGCGGCCGATGATGCCCTCCTCCGACAGGCTGGTGTCGAACACGCGCTGCTCGCCGTACTTGTCCTGCAGGCCGAGGGTCACGGCATGCACGCCGCCCTTGGGCCCGACGTCCTCGCCGAACAGCACCACCCGCGGGTTGATGCCCAGCTCGTGATCGAGGGTCCGGCGGATGGCCGCCACCATGTTGATGCGCTGTCCTTCGGGGCGCGCCACGTCGCTGCCCGCCGGGGCGACATGGCCTGCCGAACGCTGCCCGCCGCGCTGCTGCACCTCGTCCTCGAAGAACACGTGGCGGGTCACCCGCTGCGGCTCGCTGACCGGCCGCGCCTCGGCGCCCTGCCGGGCCCGCTCCACCGCGGCGGCGGCGGCTCGCTCGGCGGCGTCCCAGTCGGCGGCGCTCAGCCGCTTGGGCACGAGGAACTCGCGCAGCCGGGGCAAGGGGTCGCGCGTCCACTCCCGCTTGACGAAATCGGCGGACTTGTACGCCTGGGTGTCCTGGAAGCTGTGGCCCTGCAGGCGCGGCACCCGCAGGCGCAGCAGGCAGGGGCCCTGGCGGCCGCGCACGTGCTCGATGGCCTGGCCGATCAGCGTGGCGCTCTCGGCGGGCGCCGAACCGTCGCCGTCGAGGATGTGCAAGCCCTGGAAACCGGCCAGGTTGCGGGCGATGTCGCCGCCCGGGGTCTGGAAGGTCGAGGGCACGGAGATGCCGTAGCCATTGTCCTCGATGTAGAACAGCATCGGCAGCCGCTGCGTGGTGGCGATGGTCAGGGCGGACCAGAAGCCATTGGTGGCCACCGAGCCGTCACCGCCCAGCACCACGGCGATGGCGTCGTCATAGGCGGCATCGCCGAGCACCTTGCTGCAATACTCCAGCGCCTGCGCCCAGCCGGCGGTCGGCGTGTACTGCGCCCCGACGCCGCCGCACATCGGCAGCGCGGCTGGCCCGCCGGGGTTCGGGTAATTGAACACCACCCCGATGTCGCGGCCGTCGGAATAGCCGCCGGCGCGCGCCATCGACGAGCCCAGGGCGTCCTCCAGGTCGACGCCCAGCGCCAGCAGCAGCGGGCGCGAGCGGTAATAGCCACAGGCGGCGTCGTGGGCGCAGGTCAGCTTGAGGCCCAGGAGAATCTGCGCCAGGTCATGGCCGCGGGCGGAAAACTGGTAGAGAACTTTTTTCTCCGGCACCAGGGTCTTCTCCTCCAGCTCGTCGAGCCCCCGGGAGAGGTGCAGCAGGTAGGCGACCTGCTTCCAGTCATAGGCGTTGAGGTAGGCGCTTGCCGCGCCGCTCTGGGTTTTCCGTTGGGTTGCGGCCATCTTGTAGTTGTCCTCGCAAGGCCTTGCCACCGCTGGGGTGGAACAACGCCATGCTAGGGAACGGCCCCAGGAAAGTGCTTCTCGATTTTCCCCCTTCTGCTATTTTCAAGGGAAAACATTCCTGGAAAATAAAAATATGAAGAACGAAACCAGCCTCGATGGCTATTCAGTGAAGATCCTCGCCGAACTGCAGGCCGACGGCCGCCTCACCGTGCAGGACCTGGCCAGCCGCATCGGGCTGTCCAACACCCCGACCTGGAACCGCCTCAAGGAACTGGAGCGCCAGGGCGCCATCCACCACTACGCGGCGGTGCTCGACCGCCTGCGCGTGGGCCTGGGCACCTGCGTGCTGGCCGAGATCAACCTGTCGCGCCATGGCGAGAACGTGGTGGAGGAGTTCGAGCAGGCGGTGCGCGAATGCCCGCAGATCATCGAGTGCCACAGCACCACCGGCCAGGCGGACTACCTGATCAAGGTGGTCACCCCGGACATCGCCCGGTACGACGCCTTCCTCTACAGCGTGATCTTCAAGCTGCCGGGGGTGCGCGAGATACGCTCCGCGGTGGTCCTGCGCGAGATCAAGTCGTCTTCGCCGCTGCCGCTCGGCCATTTGTGACGGCGCCCGCCGGCGACGATGCCCCGCGGAGTCAGCGCGAAGCGGCCTGCGCCTGCAGCATCCAGCCGCGGAAGAGCCGTGCCGCCGGCGCCAGCTCGCGGTGGCGCAGGTGGACGAGGTACTCGCCCTTGTCGGTGACGCAGCAGTGGCGGGTGACGCGCTGCAGTTCGCCGCGCGCCACCGGCTCGTCGGCCATGAAGCTCCAGGCCAGGCCGATGCCCATGCCCTGCTGCACCGCGCGGTAGGCCAGGGTCAGCTGGTTGAACACCGGGTCGCCGGGCGCGGGGTGGTAGCCCAGCCCGAAGTGACGGAACCAGTCGCGCCAGTCCAGGCAGGTCCAGGCCGAGGCGTCGACCTGCACCAGGGGCGAGGCGGCCAGTTGTTCGAGGCTTTCGATGCCGGCCACGTCCAGCGCCGGGTGGGCCACCGGGTACACCACCTCCGGCAGCAGCAACTGGCTGTCGAGGGTCGACCAGTCGCCCGTGCCATAGAGGATGCCCAGGTCGTAGTCGGCCAGGCTGGCTTCGTCCATTTCGTTGATGGCATGGACATGCACGGCGATCTGCGGGTGCAGGCGGTTGAACTCGATGAGCCGGGGGAACAGCCAGAACTGCGCCAGGGCATGGGTCGCCAGGATGGATACGGCGTTGTCCCGGTGCAGGCTGCGGATGCGCCGGACGCTGTTCTGCAGGCCGTCCAGCATGCCGCCGACCGTCGCCAGCAGCTCGGCGCCGGCGACGGTCAGCGCCACGCCGCGCGCCTGACGCTCGAACAGCGGGACGCCCAGGTGCTCCTCCAGCACGCGCATCTGCTTGCTCACCGCGCTCTGGGTGAGGAACAGCTCGGTGGCGGCGCGGGTGAAGCTGCCGTGCCGGCCCACGGCCTCGAAGGTGATGAGGGTTTCCAGCGGCGGCAGGTTCCGAAGGTAGGGATTGATGACGGCGCTCCTCGTCAAGCCATTCCCCCAGGGAATGGCTGCGTGCTTATTTATCCTTGGTCAAACGCTACCACAGTGGCTACCGTTGCGGCATTCACATCAATCGAGGTTGCGTTTCATGAAAGGCGGGGTGGTCTATGCAGGCATGGCGGGGGCAATCTGGGGCGGGGTCATCCTGGCGCCGTCGCTGGTCCCGGAGTTCTCCCCGCTGCTCATCAGTTGCCTGCGCTTCGCCTTGTATGGCGCGCTTTCGCTGCTGATCGCCCTGCCGGTTGCGCTCGGCCTGCTGCGCCGGCTGGACAAGGCCGACCTCGGCCTGCTGGTGCGCCTGGCGCTGACCGGCAACCTGCTGTACTTCGCCCTGCTTTCGGCGGCGGTGCAACTCACCGGCGTGGCCACCGCCTCGCTGATCAACGGCATCATGCCGCTGGCCATCACCTACCTCAGCCGCAGCGACAGCGACTCCCTGCCCCTGCGCCAGATGCGCCTGCCCTTGCTGATGGTCGGCGCCGGCATCCTCTGCATCAACCTCGACCCCGCGGTGCTCGACGGCACCGGCAACGGCGCCGGCGACCGCCTGCTGGGCATCGCCTGCGCCTTCGCCGGGGTGGCCTGCTGGTCGTGGTTCGCCACCAACAACGCGCGCCACCTCAAGGTCAGCCGGTTCAGCAGCCACGAGTGGTCCACCCTCAACGGGCTGGTAACCGGCGTGCTGGCGCTGGCATCGGGCGCCCTGGGCTGGGCGCTGCTGCCCAGCGTGGTGCCGCAGGGCCTGCCGGCGGAGCGCTGGATGAGCCTGCTGTGGGTCTGCCTGTTCCTGGCCGTGTGCGGTTCCTGGCTGGCCAACGGCCTGTGGAACGCCGCGACCCGCCGGGTGCCCATGAGCCTCGGCGGCCAGTTGATCGTATTCGAGACGCTGTTCGCCTGCGCCTACGGCTACCTGCACATGCAGCGCCTGCCGAGCGCGCTGGAAACCCTGGCCATCCTGCTGCTCAGCGGCGGCGTGGTGCTGGCCGCCGGACGCCACCGCCAGCCGGCGCCCGAACGCCGGTTGTCCAGCGACGCGCACCCCTGACCTTGCCCGGCGCCCACCCGGGAGCGCATATCGAATGTCCCTGGATCGGATGCGAACGCTCAAAAGCCGTGCTGGCGATACCGGATGGACCGGCCATTACCCCCAGGAAGACGGCGGCCGATTCCGCCTTGGCGGCGCGGATCGCGGACGGAGGCCGCTCCTAGCGCATGAGCAAGCATGGCTTTTCGTAGGATGGTGTTGAGCGAAGCGATACCCATCAGCGCAACCGCATGGGTTTCACAAGCTCAACCCATCCTACGAAAAGCGTTCCGGCGCGGCTTGCAAGACAGTTGCTCCTGCAGGTTGGCGCCAAACCTACCGGGCATGCCTGGCGGCTGCAGGCCTTATGCGCCGACGGACATCTGCCGACTGATGTCGCGCCGCTGAAAACGCCAGGTGCCGTTGTCGTCCTTCACCAGGCGATCAAACAGATCACAGAGAGTTGGGCGCGCTGCGCCGTGCGCGGCTCGTGCTTTCGCAGGCAGGATCGGCGGCGGCTGGCAATGCGCCGGAAACCACCCGTTCGAGGCAGGCCGACCGGGGGCTGGTATCGACCGCTGGCTGATGCAATTGCCCCAAGGTAAAGGCATAATGCCATCACCCATCCCCGGTACCCGGGACAGGTCGCCCAGCCCTGCCCCCGTGGCCTCCGCTTCAATCCCACGCCAGTCCTTCGAAGTGCCGTGGCAGACTTTTCCAAATGGAATTTACCTTGAGTTCTTCGTTACTTGCGCACAGGGAAAACACTCGCAAATCCGGCATGACGCGCAAGGGGCCAGCCCTTCGATGCGTAGTCGCTTTGCTCATGCTGCTCCAGGCCACCTTCGCACATGCCTTGTCCACGGCCTGTTCGACGCTGAACGCGAACAGTGGCACCACCTCCTACACGGGGCGGTTCGCCGGCACCGACTTCGACAGCGGCGAAAGCGTCACTTTTTCGTATACCGACAATGGCCAGGGTATAGGTGGCAACCCGGTAACCTCGGAACTCGTGAACCTGCGTTCACGCACCATAACCACTGTCTATTCCGACTACCGCAGCTATAGCGGCAGCGCCGGGTCGTACACGGCGACGGTTTCCTCCAGCCAACTGGCGGCGGGCGGCCTTTACGCGCAGATTTCCACCGGTACGTACATCAGCGCGGTCAGCATCAGCTGCTCCGGGGCCGTAGTCGCCGACGCCACCCTGGCCGGCCTGAGCCTGTCCGTCGGCACGCTGTCGCCGACGTTCACAAGCACTACCAGCACTTACACGGCAACCGTGAGCAACGGCACCAGCGCAGTCGTGGTGCGACCTACCGCCCGGGCCAGCGACAGCAGCATCACGGTCAATGGCGCTGCAGTTGCCTCGGGCTCGGACTCGTCGGCGATCGGCCTGGCGGTCGGCGCGAACACCATCACCGTGGAGGTCACCGCCGCCGATGGCCAGACGACCAGGACCTATACCATCAGCGTGACACGCGCCGAAGCAGCCCCGGTAGCGGCCGGCGTCACGGCCAGCGTGGCTGCCAATTCGACCAACAATGCCATCAGCCTGGCGATCACCGGCAGCCCCACCTCGGTGGCCGTCGCCTCCGCGGCCAGCCACGGCACGGCCACGGCCAGCGGCACCTCGATCACCTACACCCCGGTCGCCGGCTATTCCGGCACCGACACTTTCACCTACACCGCCACCAACGCCAACGGCACCTCGGCGCCAGCGACGGTCACCCTCACCATCGACGCGCCGACTCTGGCCATCGGTCCGACCACCCTGCCCAACGCCACCGCCGGCAATAGCTACAGCCAGAGCCTGAGCAGTACCAACGGCACGGCGCCGTACAGCTACGCCGTGACGGCCGGCACCCTGCCGGTCGGGCTCAGTCTGAACAGCAGCGGCACGCTCGTCGGCACGCCCGGCGCCGTCACCACCGGCACCTTCACGATCACCGCCACCGACGCCTACGGCGCCACCGGCGAGCGCGCCTACAGCCTGACGGTGGATGCCGCGACCCTCGCCATCACGCCCACCACCCTCGGCCCGCTCGCCGTCGGCTCGGCCTACAGCCAGAGCCTGAGCGCCAGTGGCGGCAACGGCAGCTACACCTGGTCGGCCAGCGGCACGCTTCCGCCGGGTCTCACCGTCAGCAGCAGCGGCCTGGTCAGCGGCACGCCGACCAGCGCCGGCAACTACAGCTTCAGCGTCACGGCCACCGACAGCCTGGGCTCGCCCGGCTCGCGCGGCTATAGCGTAACGGTCGACGAGCAGGCGCCGGTCGCCGGCAACTCGAGCCTGACCGTACAGGGCGGCAGCGGCAGCAACCCGGTCCCCCTGAGCCTGAGCGGCGGCTCGGTGACCCAGGTCGCCATCGCCACCAGCGCCAGCAACGGGACCGCCACCGCGACAGGCAGCGGCATCACCTATGCCCCCAACCCGGGCTTTTCCGGCAGCGACAGCTTCCGCTATACCGCCACCGGCCCAGGCGGCACCTCCAACGTCGCCACCGTCAGCGTCACGGTCACGGCCCCCACCCTCGTCATTTCCCCAGCCACCTTGACCAACGCGACGCAGAACAGCGCCTACTCGCAGCCCCTCGGCGCCAGCGGTGGCACCGCGCCGTACAGCTTCAGCGTGACCAGCGGCGCCCTGCCCTCCGGCGTGAGCCTGTCGTCCGCCGGCCTGCTCAGCGGCACCCCGACCGCCACCGGCACCTTCAATTTCACCGTGCGCACCGACGACAACGGCGGCTTCAGCGCCAGCCACGCCTACACCCTGGTGGTGGTCGCCGACCAGACCCCGGTGGCCGGCCCGGTGAGCGCCACGGTGGCGGCCAACACTTCGGCCAATCCCATCGCCCTGAACCTGAGCGGCGGCCCCGCCGCCAGCGTCAGCGTGACCGCAGGCCCAAGCCACGGCAGCACCTCGGTCAGCGGCACCACCATCACCTACACCCCCACCGCCGGCTACTCGGGCAGTGACAGCTTCAGCTACACCGCCACCGGCAACGGCAGCACCTCGGCGCCGGCCACGGTAAGCCTCACCGTCTCAGCACCGACCCTGGCGCTCACGCCAGCCAACCTGGCCGGCGCCACGGCGAACACGGCCTACTCGCAGAGCCTTGCCGCCAGCGGCGGCACCGCGCCGTACAGCTTCAGCGTGACCAGCGGCGCCCTGCCCTCCGGCGTGAGCCTGTCTTCCGCCGGCCTCCTCGGCGGCACCCCGACCGCCGCCGGCACCTTCAACTTCACCGTGCAGGCTACCGACAGCCTCGGCGCAACCGGCTCGCAGGCGCTGGCCCTGACGGTCGCCGACCAGGCGCCGGTCGCCGGGCCGGTGAGCGTCACGCTGGCAGCCAACAGCGCGGCCACCCCCATCCCCCTGAACCTGAGCGGCGGCGGCATCACCGGCATCGGCGTGGCCAGCGCGCCAAGCCACGGCAGCACCTCGGTCAGCGGCACCACCATCACCTACACCCCTACTGCCGGCTATTCGGGCAGCGACAGCTTCACCTATACCGTCACCGGCCCAGGGGGTACCTCGGCGGCGGCCACGGTGAACATCACCGTCACCGCGCCGACACTGCTCATCACGCCGGCCACACCGGGCCTGCCCGGCGCGACCCAGGGCATGGCCTACAGCGCCAGCCTTGCCGCCAGCGGTGGCATGGCGCCCTACCGCTATGCGCTGAGCGGCAGCCTGCCGGCAGGCCTGTCCCTGGACAGCGCCACCGGCGCCATCAGCGGAACGCCCACGGCGCTGGCCAGCAGCACCTTCACCATCAACGTGAGCGACGCCAATGGCGCCAGCGGGGCCCGCAGCTACAGCCTGACGGTCGCGGCCCAGGCCGTCGTGGTGCCGCCTTCCAGCGAAGCGCTGGCTCCAGGCCAGAGCGCCAGTGTCGATCTCACCCGCGATGCCAGCGGCGGCCCGTTCCTGCGCGCCCGCCTGTTGTCGGTGAGCCCGGCGTCGGCGGGCAGCGCCAGCCTCAGTGGCCCGTTCACCCTGCGTTTCGTGCCGGCCGCCGCCTTCGCCGGCAGCGCAGTGGTGAGCTTCAGCCTGGAAAACACAGGCGGCAGCACGGCGACCAGTACCGTGACCTTCAGCGTGCAACCACGCCCTGACCCGACCCGCGACGCCGAAGTGATCGGCCTGCTCAACGCCCAGTCGCGGGCCGCGGAGCGCTTCGCCAGTACCCAGATGGACAACTTCAACCGCCGCCTGGAGCAACTGCACCGCCCGACCTGCGACCGCGATTCGTTCAATGCGGATGTGCGACGCGGGCGCGACAACGTGAACCTCGGCGGGCTGGGCAAGGCGCTGCGCGACGAACTCGAAGGCAACGGCGTCGACGCGGACGACGACGAGCAGCATCGCAAGGAGAAGGACAGCGCCCGCGCCAGCGCCGGCGAATGCACCGAAGAGGCCCTCGCCTTCTGGACCGACGGCTTCATCAACAGCGGCTCCAACCAGGCACGCGGCGCCAAGGACAACAGCTTCACCACGTTCGGCCTCAGCGCCGGCATGGACTATCGCCTCTCGCCACGCACCGTGGTCGGTCTCGGCATCGGCTACGGCAACGATCGCACCGATATCGGCGAGCACGACAGCCGCAGCGAAGGCGATGCCCTGGGGCTGGCGGCCTACCTGAGCGCCAACCCGCTGTCGGAGGTCTATATCGATGCCCTGCTGGGCTACAACCGCATCGGTTTCGACTCGCGGCGTTACGTCACGGCCGACCCTTCCAACGGCTATGCCAGCGGGTCCCGCGACGCCGACCAGTTGTTCGCCTCGCTGACCGCCAGCTACGAATATCGCCAGGGCGCGCTGTCACTGGCGCCCTACGCGCGGGTGAACAGCAGCTACACCCGCCTCGACGGGTATAGCGAGCACGGTGGCGGAATCTATGCGCTGTCCTACGAAGAGCAGGACCTGCGCTACTTCACCTCGTTCCTGGGATGGCGCACGAGCTACGACATCCAGACCGACCTGGGCGTGCTGACCCCGCGCGTGGGCCTGGCCTGGGGCCACAACTTCAACCGCAATCAGGACTACCGCATGCGCTACGCCGACCAGGGCGATGACGGCGTGCTCTATCGGCTGTCGCCCGACCCGATGGACAGCAACTTCATCGACATGGACTCCGGCCTGGACCTGAGCCTGGGCCGCGCCTGGCGCGTCGCCCTGTCGTACAAGACCGCGCTGGGCACCAACGAGCGCAACGAGATGTTCCGCATCGGCCTGGACGGGAAGTTCTGATCGACGCTCAGCAGCGAAAAGGCCACCGCAAGGTGTAATGCTGTTCACTTAAGCGATGTGTGGTGGTTCAGCGAAGGTGCTCCAGCCTGGCTTCGCTCCCTCACCCCAGCCCTCTCCCGCAAGCGGGAGAGGGAGCCGTTCGTGCCACCGGGGTGTCCGGCGGGGCGTTGAGTCCAATCGCGGACAAGGTCCGCTCCTACGCCCGAGCTTCCCTGTAACCGTAGGAGCGGACCTTGTCCGCGATTTGGATTTCCAGAGAAATAGCCGAGCGCACCGGAACGCCCCTTCAGAAGGCCGAACGAAACCGGCGCTCAGGAGGTCATGCGACATGGATGTCGCGAGAGCCCCGATGGGCTACAGGGACGTACGCTCGGGGGGGGACGCCTAGTTCGGGCCTCCGTGGCGGGGGAATTCGCGAGGGTAGCCCGGCTCCATCGGGCCCGTATGCGGGGCAAGCCTTTTTGGTTCCTTTTTGCGGGGGTGGCCTTCCACCGATTGACAAAAGGGACTCGCCCGAGGGGGCGAAACAGGACGGTCGGGCAGACTCGGTGCGGCGCAGAAACACCCAAGCCAAGGCAACTGGGTTATTCCCTTCGGGCCAGCGCTAGTATTGTTCGCGGCAATGACGAGCTTAGGGCCGAAGTGGGGCAAGCTTCGCGAGCCAAGCCATAACCCCAAATGAAAAATACCGTTTCCCCCAGGCAGAGAAACGGCATCCTTTCTTAAGTGAACAGCATTACACCGCAAGGTGGCCTTTTCGTTGGCTCGGGGGTATTGCTGAACGATTGCCAGAGGCCAGAAGCGGACGATAAAAACTACGCCGCTACCACATCACCCGCAGGCCAACCTTGGCGCCGACCGAGTGGCTGTCTCCGAAGTCCTGCAGGCTGGTGCGCCCCAGCAATTCGCCGAACAGCATCGAGCGGTCGTCATCCCAGTTCAGCGATCCACCAACGCCCAGGCCGCCCCAGAGCGCCTGCTCCTCACTCTTCAGGTGCAGGTCGTCCACATCCGCCGAGGTGCCGTTGGCGAAGTCGTAGTACAGGTTGGTGATGCCGTAGACGTGCGCGCGGCTGGTCTTGCCGTTGCTGGCGGTCCACCGGGTTTCGCGGTCCAGGGAAACACCCAGACGGGAAACGACGCTGTCGCCGTTGTCGTCGGAGACCTTGGCGCCGTATTCGTCGGTAAACGAATCGAAGCGCACCTGCGACCAGCTCAGTTGGGTTTGCGGGGTGACCGACCAGATGTCGTTCAGCGCCACGCGGTGACCGATTTCAACACTGGCCGCCGCACCGTTGCCGCGGTTGCCGTTCTCCAGCTTCTTGCCCAGTTGCGAGGAACGCAGGTCGCTGTCGTACCAGCTCAGCGTCGCCTGGCCGTCCACGTAGGTACCGTCGTTGCCGTACCAGGTGGCCGCACCGCCGAAACCGTAGCCGGTCACGTCGATGGAGCCGTCGCCGTACATCGAGGAGACGCTGGAGTTGGCCGTGCCGTAATGCACGGTCGGGCCGACGACCAGGGTGCCGGCGTCGCTTTCATGGACCGGCGCGTCAAAGCCCGCTTCGAACTTCCACAGATGCACGTCATAGCCGGCGTTGCTGGTACTGGAAGACGGATCGATCTGCGAATCCGAGCCCTCTGCTCTCACCCATGCGCCACGGCCGATGGCCGGGTGGCCGTCCTTCGCCTCGCTTTGCAGCTCGACGTCCGGCTGCCAGTAGCGGTTGCCAACGCGCTGTTGCAGCGTGCCCAGCTCGTTCACGCGTTGCAGCACACTGGCGTAGCTTTCGTACAGTGGCACGGTGGGTGCCAGCAGCGGACCGGATGGCGGCGTTACTGGAGGCTCTACCGGTTCTACTGGCGGAGTCACGACCGGACTATCCAGCGAAGAACGCAGGTACCAGTTGCCGTCATTGGAAGCGCTCGCGCTGCCCTGATAAAGGCGATAGGCATAGGCACCCGCCACGACCGCCGGCTGCCCCTGGTAGGTGTAGTTGCCAACCAAGGTAAACACGCCATTGGAGGCGCCCCCGACCTCGACAATCTGGATGCCCTCCACCGTCTGTGCGCCGGCCCCACCGACATTGGTGACCAGGACAGGCGTGGTACCGGAGGTCGAGCCGGTGATGACCAGGCGGTCGGTAGGCGAGTCATCGCCCTCCAGCCGAGTCCGGATCTCAATCGCGCCGCCCGCGGAGGCGTAGTCACCGGCAATCGTCAGCGTGCCCAGAGTGCTTGGGTGGCCGGGCGCGATGATGCCGCTGCTGGTCGTGCTTCCGACCTGTCCGGTACCGGTCAGGCGCGCACCGGACAGGACTTCCATGCTTCCCCCCAGGATGCCATCAACCTGCAACGTTCCGGCCTGCACCAGAGCGTCGCCAGTGAAGCTCGTGCTGTCGCCGGTCAGTGACAGCGTGCCAGCTCCCAGCTTGTTGAATGTCGAGTTCCCGGCAAAGGCGGTGGCAATGCCAATATCATGGGTGTTGCTGTCGAACCAGGCGCCTTCGCTACCGACGCTCAATGCTGCGAAGTGGGTCAGGAAATCGGCTTCGTCCCGGATTGCGCGCAGCACACCGCCATCCAGATCGAGCGTAACGGAGCCCGGCCCAGCCTCCACGGCCCCGGTCTCGATAACACCGCGCCCGCTCGCATCCCCTATCAGGTGCACGCTACCCTCGCCACTTGCGGCCGTACCAATTTGCACGTCGCTACCGACCTGTACGAGCCCGCCCTTCTCGACGGTGACCGTACCGGTTCCCTCCACGCCAACCTGCAGATGGTCAGTGGCGCTCAACCGCGAAACCTCCCCGGTGGTGCTGGAAACTGTGACGCTACCGTCGGCGCCTGGACGATAGCCGACATAGACCGTCGCGGCGCCGCCCCCGGTCTGCTCGGTTGCGACCGAGCCGCCCTCCAGTACCTCAAGGACGCCCGTGCCCTCGAACCCCACGTAGATGTTGTTGAGGGGGGCCCAGCTCGATCCGGCCCCAGTGACGGTGACTTGCCCGAACCCGCCCGGGGCGCCACCCAGCAAGGCCTGCTCGCTGCGCACCTCGCCGCCAGAACTGACGGTGAGGGTGCCGGTGCCATAGACGCCGATCTGGAAGGTAGGTAACGGGCCGGGGCCGGCGCTGGCATCCCAGAGCGACCCCGCACCCGAAACGAGTGCGCTACCGACACCACTGACGTCAGTCCCCACGAACACCGTCCCAACACTACGCACTGTGCCGCCGTCGGCGATGGTGAGCGCGGCATTACCGTCATAGCCGATGTAGGTCTCGCCGTTGTTGGTCCAGCGCGAGGCAGTGCCGCTGCCGTCGGTGCCCTGGACGGTGACGCTTCCCAAAGCAAGATTGCCTACATAGGCCGAGTCGTTTTCCACGCTCGCTCCTGCGTCGATCAGCAGGCTACCGGTGGCTCCGTCTCCCACGGCCAAGTCGCCGCCGACGACCCAGTTGGTGGCCAGCGGGGGCGGCAATGGGTTGACGTTGCCTGTAGCGCTTACCGATTGAGCCATGGCCAGGCGAGTGCCGCCCAGGCACCAGATCGAGGCAGCGATTGCAAATGTGAGGGTGAAAGAGTGGTAGCGAGCGCACGCAGTGTTATTGCATCTCAAGGCACATGATCCTTGTGTCGTTTGTAGTTGTTGTCCTGATTCTCGTATGGGCTGTCACGTTCTGCCGCTGAATCGAGGTTACCTAATGTCGCTCACATGTTCTTTCCCTCTGCATCCCCGAGCAGTATCGGGAGAAGTATGGTCCGAGATAAAGGCGACAGAATGGCTCCTCTGCTGAAGCCGATATTCAGTAACCCCGGCATGCCGGCGGCGCCTCCAGTTATTGGAGCCATTGCAACCTGAGAGCGACGGTCTTGTATCGGACGTCCAGAAGCAGCCTATAACTGAGGGCCGTCGGCCAGGGGCAGCCGCTCAAGAGCAGCGCATCGACCTCACCCCGGCGCCTTGCTCGTGAATGAGCAGCGCAGTGAAGTGTGTTCGCGAGCAGGCTCGCTCCTACGAGAAGCCGTGCCCACCCGTATGGCAGCAGCGGACCTTGTTCGCGCTGGCCGGAGGTTCCGGCGCGATTCGCGGATGAGATCCGCTCCTACGGGGTGCCCCGCACCGAACCCCTTGTAGGAGCGGACTCCGTCCGCGATTGGCCCCACCGACCACGCCGGAGACCCGGTGGCAGGGCAAACGTCGCATAACGCCTACGGCGTTATGCGCCGAATCGCCGACCTGGCTTTTCGTAGGATGGCGTTGAGCGAAGCGATACCCATCAGCGCCACCGCATGGGTTTCGCAAGCTCAACCCATCCTACGAAGAGCACCTCGGCGCAGCCGGCAAGACCGTTGCGCCTCCCGCTTGCGGGAAGCCTTTGCCCGATGCGCCGCCGCGCTGTATTAGCCTGGGCTTGAATCGGACTTCCGCAAAAGCGAATTCCTTCTCGTCCGCACGCGCCCACTTCCAGGTAACCGAGGCCGTGAGGTTGCGCGGCGCGCCGTAGTGGGCGCCGAAGGTCAGCTCGTGCTGGCGGTCGAACAGCTCGAAAGGGCCGGACAACTAGCCTTCACCGATCAGCGGGTGTTCACGGCTGGCGGAATGACGCGCGCGCCCTGTCGGCGCCTATGACCTGCGCGGTCGAGACCAAGCCCCGAGCCGCTCGAGGAGCCAATTCCCGGGCGCAGCGCCGCCGACCATGCATTCGATAAACGAATGGCTGCTCGGCAAAATATGCGCTTTCCTTCCAGCCAAAGCCCATCCATGATCGGCTGGCCCCCTAGCGCCCACCCGGGATACCCCATGCAACTCCATACCTGGCTGCTCTACCTGTTGACCTGTTGCGGCATCGCGGTAGTGCCCGGCCCCAACGCGCTGCTCGTCCTCACCCATGGCGCGCTTCACGGCAACCGGAAAACCCTCTTCACGATCAGCGGCGGGGTCATCGGCTTCGTGGGGATGATCGCGCTGTGCGTCTTTGGCCTGGCGGCCCTGCTGAAGACGTCGATCCTCTGGCTGACCGCCCTGAAGATCGTCGGCGGCCTCTACCTTGTCTGGCTGGGCATCAATCTGTGGCGGTCGGAACCGGTGACGGTCCAGCTGGGCGACCTCTCCAGGTCGAGCGGCTGGTCGCTGTTTCGCCAGGGGCTGCTATCGGCCATCTCCAACCCCAAGGCCCTGCTGCTGTTCACCGCCTTCATCACTCCCTTCATCGACCCGCAGCGCAACCTGATGCTCCAGGCCGGGGTCCTGGCGCTGACCTATGCGGTGGTGGAATTCGCGGTGGAGTTCGGGGTAGCCAGCGCCGCGAGCCGGGTCCGGCCCTGGCTGGCGCGGGCGGGGCGGCGCTTCAATCGGGTCTGCGGCGGTTTCTTCGTCGCCTTCGGTGCGCTGCTGCCGATTCGCTAGTGCTTCGAACGACCGCTTTGGATCCAGGGCTGTCCGGGCGGTCGGCATTTCAAACCGCTCCCCTTTCCCCATTGCGCTCGGTGAACCAGATGGCAACGACCATCACGGCGATGCCCGTCAATTGCAGCGCCCCCAGGCGCTGCCCGTAGAACAGCCAGTCGATGACGATCGCCACCGCCGGATAGATGAACTGGTAGACCGCGATCCTGTCGGTGTTCAGGCGCGCCATGCCGGCATACATCAGCGAATAGGCGAGCCCGGTATGGATCAGCCCCAAGCCCGACAGCCATGCCCAGGACGCGCCCCATTGCGGCCAGCCATGGAGCATGGGCCACGCCAGCAGGACCAGCGTTCCGATCGCACACTGCCACCAGGCGAGGATGCCGGCCGACATGTGCCGCAAGCGCCGGGCGACGATGGTGACGCAGGCAGTGCAGAAGGCGCCGACCAGGCAGAACGCCACGCCCCACCAGTAGCTCGCGGGGTAGACCTGGTCCGCGCCGAACAGCGAAAGGTGCTCCAGGATGCCGGTCGCCAGCACCAGGCCCACCATGGCGACGATCACCGATACCACGCGCCGCCTGGCGATCGACTCCTTCAGATACCAGGCCCCGAGGATCAGCACCCACAGCGGCTGCACATGGAACAGCACCGTGGCCACGCCTGCGGAGGTGCGTTCGATGGCAGCGAAGAACAGGCCCCAGGCCAACACCATCAGGCCACCCGCCGCGAGCACCGCAAGGCTCGCCCTCCTGCCCGGCAGCAGGCCGCGCAGCTGGCCGCGACAGGCCGCCCAGATCGTCAGCCCCAGCAGGCCGAAGGCGCAGCGGAACCAGGTCGCCGTCAGCGGATCGGCGCCGGACTGGTACAGGAAAATGCCGATGGTCCCCAGGACGACGCTGCCCAGCACGAAGGGCAACGTTCCTCCCGTGGCATCGGAACGGGCATGTGCGGTTTGCTGGCTGGCGGTCGAAGCCTTCGGCCCCGCGATTTGTTCATGTGTGCTCATGCGGCGAGTGTGGGGCTGGCACGCCGGAACGAGAAGCGCATAATGCCGAATTCAAGTATTCGATAAACGAATGAAAGGACCGATCGGGATGATGCCGCGCGACCTGCAGCTGGACTGGCTGAAGTGTTTCGTTTCCGTGGTCGACGCGGGCTCGCTGTCGAGCGCGGCGGGCGAAGTGCATCGCTCGCAGTCGGCGGTCAGCATGCAGCTGAAGAAACTGGAAAGCGCCCTGGGGCGGCAACTGCTGGTGCGCGGCCCCCGCAGCCTCCAGTTGACCGCGGACGGCCAGACGCTGCTGGGCTTCGCCCGCCGCATGCTCGACCTGCACGCCGAAGCCCAGGCCGCCTTCCACGGCGAGGAACTCAGCGGCCGGGTTCGCCTCGGCGTGCCCGACGACTACGCCGCCAAGTACCTTACGCCGGTGCTCAAGCGCTTCGCCCAGCGCTATGGCGGCGTGGAAATCGAACTGAACTGCGAGCAGTCGACGGCGCTCATCCCGCGGGTGGCCAGCGGCGACCTGGACCTGGCGCTGGTTTCCCGCGACCACTCCCGGCGCGGAACGCTGCTGTTCCACGAACCCATGGTCTGGGTGGGCTCGCCGCAGTTCGAACTCTGGCGGCGCGACCCATTGCCGATCGCAGTCTACGAGAGCACCAGCCTTGCAAAGCGCAGCGCGATCAACTCCCTGGCATTGCAGGGCCGGCGCTACAAGGTGGTGTACAACAGCTCCAGCCTCGCCGGGCAGATCGCCGCGGTGGAGAGCGGCCTGGCGGTGGCGGTGCTGACGCAATGCAGCGCCCCCGAGCATCTGCAGATACTGGGCGTGGAACAGGGGCTCGGCCCGCTGGAGCCCATGGAAGTCGCCGTCTATCGAAGCCGTGCCTCCCAGGGCTCCAAGGCCGTGGACAGCCTGCGAAGTCTGTTGATCAGGACGTTGAGGTTGTCGAGCGAGGGCTGAAGGGCAGCTTCGCAAGCAAGCTCGCTCCTACGAGGAGCATCCCGGTGTACCTGCAAGGCAGTTGCTCCCACATGGGAGCAAATCCGCCCGCTTTGGGTCGTCTGCGACCAAGAGGTCCCAGTCGATCACGGTGAGTCAACTATGCCGGCCGATACCAGGCGTGCACGGGCCAAGCTGCGTTTTCCCGCGCGGTTAGCCCAGTGCCCCGCTTCAAAAACTGTACTTCACCGACAACATCATGTTCCGCGGCTCCCCATACACGTTGCTCGGCACCGTGACGGAGGAACTCAGCGAGTTGTAGTACTTCTTGTCGAACGCATTGTTCAGGTTCAGCTGCGCATCGATATGGGCGGTCGGCTTGAACCCCACCATGAAGTCCACCAGCGTGAAGGCGTCCTGCTCGACCATGTAGGTGGTGCCTTTGTTGTAGATGCGGTTCTGCCGGTACAGGGAGCTACCGATGCGCCATTGGTCAAGCGCGCCGGGCAAGGTGTAGGTCGTACTCATCTTGAACAGGTGTCGCGGTATGTCGGTATCGAACAGGCGCCCTTCGTTGGCCTTGTTCGCATCCTTGCGGTATTTGGCTTCGGTGAAGGTGTAGCCGGCGCCCAGCTGCCAGTTGGGCGTGAGCTGTCCTTGCAGTTCCAGTTCGATGCCTTTGCTGCGCACCTCGCCGGCCGCCTCGTAGCAGGAAGTGGTGGGATAGCTGGGGCAAAGGCTCTGGTCGGTGATGGCCTTGGCGCGGTTTTCCTGGTCCAGCT
>Ga0180219_1000523_pt1 | contig 30625 bp, 29 predicted proteins | sample eDN3rd30CBELigMG_FD_151338 | JGI IMG/M metagenome (GOLD analysis project Ga0180219, IMG submission 151338) | Enriched Miracle-Growth compost microbial communities from Emeryville, California, USA - eDNA 3rd pass 30_C BE-Lig MG (version 2)... ... | reverse complement strand
CCGAAGGGATACGGCCGAGCAGCGCCGACACTTCCGAACCGGCCTGGGTGAAGCGGAAGATGTTGTCGACGAAGAACAGCACGTCCTGGCCCTTGTCGCGGAAATCCTCAGCGACGGTCAGGCCGGTCAGCGCGACGCGGGCGCGGGCGCCCGGCGGTTCGTTCATCTGGCCATAGACGAGCGCGCACTTCGAGCCTTCGCCGCCGCCCGGCTTGTTGACGCCGCCTTCGATCATTTCGTGATAGAGATCGTTGCCTTCACGGGTGCGCTCGCCGACGCCGGCGAACACGGAATAGCCGCCGTGCGCCTTGGCGATGTTGTTGATGAGCTCCATGATCAGCACGGTCTTGCCGACGCCGGCGCCGCCGAACAGGCCGATCTTGCCGCCCTTGGCGTAGGGCGCCAGGAGGTCGATGACCTTGATGCCGGTTTCGAGGATCTGCGCTTCGGTGGCCTGCTCGGCATAGCTCGGCGCCGGCTGATGGATGGCGCGCATGCCGGTGTTGTTCACGGGGCCGGCTTCGTCGACCGGCTCGCCGATGACGTTGATGATGCGGCCGAGACAGCCCGCACCGACCGGCACCATGATCGGCGCGCCGGTATCACTGACTTCCTGTCCGCGCACCAGGCCTTCGGACGTGTCCATGGCGATGCAGCGCACCGAGCTTTCACCCAGATGCTGCGCCACTTCGAGCACAAGGCGATTGCCCTGGTTCTTCGTCTCGAGCGCGTTGAGAATCTCCGGCAGGTGGCCGTCGAACTTCACGTCGACGACGGCGCCGATGACCTGGGTAATGCGGCCGGTAGGCAAATTAGCGGCGGTAGACATGGATTGTCCTCTTTGCAGAATGTATCGGTCGGCTGGCGCTGGGAGCACTCAGACGAGAGTGAGAGTCACGGGAATATTGTTGCGGGTCGCGTTCGAATACGGGCAGATCTTGTGCGCGGCCTCGATGATTTCGCGCGCCTTGTCCGGATCGATGCCCGGCAGTTTCACTTTCAGATCGATCGCGAGCGCAAAGCCGCCGCCGTCAGGCTGATTGAGGCTGACGTCGGCCGTCACTTCGGCGCGCTGCACATCCACCTTGTGCTGGCCGCCGACGACGAGGATCGCCTGGTTGAAGCAGGACGCATAGCCGAGCGCAAACAACTGCTCCGGGTTGGAGCCGCGGCCGGTGCCGCCAAGCGACTTCGGGAATGCCATGGCAAGGCCCAGACCGCCTTCCGCCAGGGTCGAACGACCGTTGCGGCCGCCTTCACAGGTAGCGCTGGTATTATAGAGCTGTTTCATCGCCAACTCCTCTGCTGCTCTCAGAGCGCTTCCGCGCCCGAGATGATTTCGATCAGTTCCTTCGTGATCATCGCCTGGCGCGAGCGATTGTAGACGATCGTCTGCTTCTTGATCATGTCGCCGGCGTTGCGTGTCGCATTGTCCATCGAGCTCATGCGCGCGCCCTGTTCGGAAGCGGCGTTCTCGAGCAGCGCACGGAACACCTGCACGGCGATATTACGCGGCAGCAGGCTCTCGAGAATTTCGCTTTCCTCGGGCTCGTATTCGTAGACGGGCTGGTCTCTCGCGGGCGTCGCCTCGGCGGCGGCCGGAATTTGCGCCGGAATGATCTGCAGCGCCGTCGGGATCTGCAGGATCACGGAACGGAAGCGCGAGAAGAACAAGGTCGCCACGTCGAACTGGCCGCCATCATAGCGCGCGAGAACGTTCCGGGCGATCTCGTCCGCGTTGGCAAAACCGATATTGCGCACCGAGCGCAGCTCGATCAGCTCGATGATCTGCTTTTCGAACTGGCGGCGAAGCTGGTCATAGCCCTTCTTGCCGACGCAGATCATTTTGACGGTCTTGCCCTGCGCCATCAGCGACACGGCCTTGTCGCGCGCCAGGCGCACGATCGACGAATTGAAGGCGCCGCAAAGGCCGCGCTCGGCGGTGCAGACCACGAGCAGATGCACGTCGTCCTTGCCGGTGCCGGCCAGCAGGGCCGGACCACTGCCGGCCATTCCGGCGGCGACGTTGGCGAGCACCGCGTCCATGCGCTCGGCATAGGGACGCGCGGCTTCAGCCGCCATCTGCGCGCGGCGCAGCTTCGCCGCGGCCACCATCTGCATGGCCTTGGTGATTTTCTGCGTCGCCTTGACGCTGGAAATCCGGGTTCGCAGGTCTTTCAACGAGGGCATTTTGCTCTCTTAAGCTCACGAGATTGGCCACTCCCGCCGCCACAGGGCCACGGGAGTATTGAGCGATTACGCGAAGTTCTTCGTGTAGGTCTCGACGATGCCCCTCAGCTTCGCCTCGTCGGCGGAAGACAGATCGCGCGAGTCGCGGATGCTGCCGAGAAGGTCCGTATGGCTGGTGCGCAGCAGCGCGAGCAGGCCGTCTTCATAGGCGCGCACGCGGTTGACCGGAATGCCGTCGAGGAAACCGTTGACGCCCGCATAGATCACGCCGACCTGCTCTTCCATCTTCAGCGGCGAGAACTGCGGCTGCTTCAGGAGTTCGGTCAGGCGCGACCCGCGGTTGAGCAGACGCTGGGTGACGGCATCGAGATCGGAACCGAACTGCGCGAAGGCAGCCATTTCGCGATACTGGGCGAGTTCGCCCTTGATCTTGCCGGCGACCTTCTTGGTTGCCTTCGTCTGCGCTGAGGAACCGACGCGCGACACCGACAGACCGACGTTCACGGCCGGGCGGATGCCCTGGTAGAACAGGTCCGTTTCCAGGAAGATCTGGCCGTCGGTGATTGAGATCACGTTGGTCGGGATATAGGCCGACACGTCGTTGGCCTGCGTCTCGATGACCGGGAGCGCCGTCAGCGAGCCCTTGCCGTTTTCGTCGTTGAGCTTGGCGGCGCGTTCCAGAAGACGTGAATGCAGATAGAACACGTCGCCCGGATAGGCTTCGCGGCCCGGCGGGCGGCGCAGCAGAAGCGACATCTGGCGGTAAGCGACGGCCTGCTTCGACAGATCGTCATAGATGATCAGGCCGTGCATGCCGTTGTCGCGGAAGTATTCGCCCATGGCGCAACCGGCGAACGGCGCCAGGAACTGCATCGGCGCCGGGTCGGAGGCGGTGGCGGCGACGACGATCGAATATTCCATCGCGCCCTGCTCTTCGAGCACCTTCACGAACTGGGCGACGGTCGAGCGCTTTTGGCCGATGGCGACGTAGACGCAATAGAGCTTGACGTGCTCGTCGGTCGACTGGTTCAGCGGCTTCTGGTTGAGGATAGCGTCGAGCGCCACGGCGGTCTTGCCGGTCTGACGGTCGCCGATGATCAGCTCGCGCTGGCCGCGGCCGATCGGGATCAGCGCGTCGATGGCCTTGAGGCCGGTCGCCATCGGCTCATGCACCGACTTGCGGGGAATGATGCCGGGCGCCTTGACGTCGACGCGGGCGCGCTTGGCAGCCTTGATCGGCCCCTTGCCGTCGATCGGGTTGCCGAGCGCGTCGACGACGCGGCCGAGCAGTTCCTTGCCGACCGGCACGTCGACGATGGCGCCGGTCCGCTTGACGGTCTGGCCTTCTTTAATGTCGCGGTCGGAACCGAAGATAACGATACCGACGTTGTCGCTTTCGAGGTTGAGCGCCATGCCGCGGACGCCGTTCTCGAACTCGACCATCTCGCCGGCCTGGACATTGTCGAGCCCGTAGACACGCGCGATGCCGTCACCGACCGACAGAACCTGACCGACCTCGGTAACTTCTGCTTCGTTACCGAAATTGGCGATTTCATTCTTGAGAATCGCCGAAATCTCAGCGGCGCGGATATCCATCAGCCGACCTCTTTCATACGAGTGCGAATTGAGTTGAGTTTTGTTTTCAGGGAGCCGTCGACCATGCGAGAGCCCAGTTTCACGACGAGACCGCCGATGATTGCAGGATCGATCTTGACGGCAAGATCGACCGACTTGCCGCCGGAGACGGAGGCCAGCGCGTCTTTCAGCGCGGCCAGATTGGCGTCATTCAGCGGCTCGGCGACGGTCACTTCAGCGCGGGTGACGCCGTTTTCCTGATCGACGAGCGTGTTGAACACCCGGATCATGTCCTGCACCGAGAACAACCGGCGCTTGCTGGCGACAAGCTTGAGGAAATTGGCGGCGACGCCGGCAATGCCGGCTTTGTCGAGAACGGCCGTGATGGCCTTGACCTGGTCCGGAGCGCTGAACACCGGGCTGCGCACCAGGCGCTGCATATCCGGATTGGCGGCGACGAGATCGCCGAACGTCTTCAGATCGGCCGAGACCCGGTCAACCGACTTCTGCTCCTTGGCGAGTTCGAACAGGGCCAGTGCGTAGCGCCCTGCCATGCCGGAAACGATGGAATCCTGTTGCGCCACGTGAAATCTGGCCTCTGTTGATGCTGTTCGCACACATTCTCCGGGCATTCTCCCGCGTGATCGGCGCTGGAAAAACCCGGCATGCATACTGTTTGGAGACGGGCCGGACCGCGCAGCCCGCGCATTCCCGCCCCGAAGGCGCGCCGGGGTTAACATATGGATTTTCGCGGCGCAACTCTCCGCCGTCTACAGCAGTTGGACAAATATGAGGCGTCTCGCCGCAGCCATGCGCTCCACGCTTCATATCATTCCAGTTTTACCCGTAATTCTACGGATGCCTGCCCTCCCCCTGACAGCATTATCTCGGCAATTGAGACACGCGTCCAATCCCGGGAACAGCGCGGATGACATCGACGGATGACACCGGCAGATGACACAGCCTTGCCGCTTGCTATTGTCCTGCCCGCAACACGGGAGAAACGCGGTGATCGATCTCTATTTCTGGACGACGGATAATGGCTACAAGGCGCGTCAGGGCATGGAAGAGAGCGGGCTTCCGCACCGCCTGAAACCCGTCAACATCCGCGCGAAGGAACAGTTCCAGCCGGACTATCTGAAGATCAGCCCCGGCCACAAGATTCCCGCCCTCGTCGATCACGACGGGCCGGGCGGTGCCACGCTCAGCCTGTGCGAATCCGGCGCCATCCTCAAATATCTCGGCGAGAAGGCCGGCAACGGCCTCTACCCGGCCGATCCCCTGGCGCGCGCCAGGGTCGACCAGTGGCTGTTCTACGGCTCGGCCACCTTCACCACCCTGGCGCAGCAGTTCGGCCACTTCGTCGTCCGGCTGCCCAAGGACCCGAACCAGCCGCAAGACGTGCCGCAGGCCCAGGCGCATTACACGGCGACCCTGCGCGACATGCTGGCCACCCTCGACCGCCACCTCGCCGACAACGAATATTTTGCCGGCGCTTATTCCGTCGCCGATATCTCGATCTATCCGGACGTGCATCTGCACGGCGTCAGGGACATCGGCCTCGACGACTATCCCAACCTGCGCCGCTGGCATGACGTCATCGAAGCACGCCCGGCGGTGCAAAAGGCCTGGGGGCCGCATTGATCTGGCAAGCCCCGTGAGCACGCGACGCGCAAAACAGCGGAGGGAGTTTAAATCCGCTTTTCAAAAGCGTCGTGCTTGGCTATATTGCTTCGTATAGCTTGGGCGGCGGGCAAGGCTGGATTTTTCTTCCGGTTTTCTTCGATCATTCTTCACTCGCGCGGCGGCGAGGCTAGGCGACATGCTGTCTGGCATGTGCGGTTGCGCACATGCCGATTGTCATGACGCGGTAAAACACGGGCGGAATACTCACATGGCTGGTAGGCTTAGGGAGTGCGGGACGGCGGGCCGCGGCGGTTTCGCAATTGTGTTGAATTTTAAGTTGGCCATTGAGTAGCGGCGTAACCATAGGCAACGGAAAAGACACCAAAATCACCTCTTACGGCATCTTGAGGTGGACAATAATATCTCAATCTGACTTTAAAATGTAATCACTACCGTTCACGACAGAGTTTCGTTCCCCTAACTCCAGCCGGCGATGAGCAGGAACCCACCTATGAAACGGTCATGGCCTGTGTTTGTGGCTCTCCTATCGTTCAGCGTTCTTGGCAGCACCGGAAGCGCCCAGGCGGGCCTCTTCGATTTCTTATTCGGCCAACAGCCTGCTCCCGCCCCTGTCCCATACGGCTACGCACCCCAGCGGCCGATGGAGATGCAGCGCCATCGCAGGGGCGATCGCCAGAAGTTCAGGGATCCCCGGGAGACAAAAGAATCCCGGGCCGCCGCGAAGGCCCGCCGTGGCGAACGCCTCTCCGCCAGCGGCGACAAGCCAAGCCCCTTGCCAGCGCGCGATCTTGTAGCCATCCGCAAGCTTTCCGAGGTCGCCCGCGACCAGGGCTTCCAGGCCGCATTCATGCAGGATCCGACGCTCCGCTCCGGCGATATTCTCGTGACCCAGGCCGGGATCGTGGTGTTCGAAGGCGGCGACAAGACGCGCGAGAACAACTTTCGTCCGCTCTCCCGCTCGCGGCTGAAAAATCGCGCCGATCTCGCCCTGCTGCAGAAGATCAGCGGCTTCGGTCACCCGCAGATCGCACTGCCCTCCACCGGCACCATGCCGCCGCTGGTCATCCAGCAGCGCGGCCGGCGTTCGAAAGTCGACACGCCCAGCAACGAGCCGCCGAAGGTCGACCTGCCAAGGGTCGAAACACCAAGAGCCGAAACGGCTAAAATGGAGCCGGTCAAGATCGAAATCGTCAATCCTCGGGAAGCCGCGATCTCGCAGTGACGCGTATGGTCATCCGGTTGACCGGAAACGCGCAGGGTTGGAAATTTGAACTTCGAAACCTGGCTGGCATTTGCCGCCGCCTCGGCCTTGTTGGTCATCATTCCCGGACCGACCGTTCTGCTGGTCGTGTCCTATGCCCTTGGCCAGGGACTGCGGGCGGCGATCCCCCTGGCGATTGGCGTCACGCTCGGTGATTTTACGGCAATGACTCTGTCGCTGCTCGGCATTGGCGCATTGCTGATGGCGTCCGCCGCGGTTTTCACCACGGTCAAATGGGCCGGGGCCGCCTATCTGATCTATCTCGGCATCAAACTTTTCCGCGCCGGCACAAGCTTGAACGCCGAACCATCGACCGATGGCGCTGGCCGCCTGCGCATGCTCGGCCATGCCTGGCTTGTCACCAGCTTGAACCCCAAAGACATCCTCTTCTTCGTAGCCTTCTTTCCGCAGTTCATCGATGCGAAGACCGATTTCGCATCCCAGGTTCTGATCCTCGAGGCGACCTTTCTTGTCATCGCCTCCGCCAATGCAATGATCTATGCGACGCTCGCCAGCCGGGCCCGACGTCTGGTCAAGAGCCCCCGCGTGATCAGGGCCGTCAACCGCACGGGCGGAGCCATGCTTATCGGCGCGGGCGTCGCGGCAACCGCCGTCAAATCCTCCGGCTGATCCGCTATTTCGGTTCCCACGCGCTTTGCGCCGCGTGGCACGACGGCGAAGACACAGCCTGCGCGGCCATCCCGGTACCTCCGGAATTGCATTGAATTTTAGGACGGCCGTAGGCCACCGGCGTAACCAAATGAGCCGGTAATGACGCCGGATTCCATGAATCGGGATGTCTTGAGGTAGACAATGACGTCCCGATCTGGCCTTTAAATATCAACAGTACGGTCCACGCTAGACTTTCTGCCGGTTGCCTTCCCCGCGATTAAAAGCAGGAGACACCTATGAAACAGTCATGGCCTGTGTTTGTGGCCCTCTTCGCGTTCAGCGTTCTAGGCAGTTCCGGAAGCGCTGAGGCCGGTTTCTTCGATTTTCTTTTCGGCAACCAGCAGCCCGCTCCTGCCCCCGCCCCCTTTTATTACCCGCCCGCGCGCGGCTACGCGCCGTCGCAGCCAATGGAGCTTCAGTACCGCAGAAAGGCATCTCGCAAGGCCTTCAGGGAGGTCAGGGAAGTCAAGTCTCGCCGCGCCGCCCGTGCCGAACGCCAGTTCGCCAGGACCGAGCGCTGGCCCAACACCGTCGAACGCGTCTACGCCTTCGTTGACAAACCAAGTCCTGAACCAGCGCGCGATCTTTTAGCCACCCGCAAGCTTGCGGACGTCGCCCGCGAGCGGGGATTTCAAGCTGCCTTCATGGAGGACCCAACATTACGCTCCGGCGATATTCTCGTGACCCAGGCCGGAATCGTGGTGTTCGAAGGTCGCGACAAAACGCGCGAGAACAACTTTCGTCCACTCAACCGCTCGCGGTTGAAAAATCGCGCCGATCTTGCCCTGCTGCAGAAGATCAGCGGCTTCGGTCACCCGCAGATCGCACTGCCCTCCACCGGCGCCATGCCGCCGCTGGTCATCCAGCAGCGCGGCCGGCGTTCGAAAATCGACACGCCCAGCAACGAGCCGCCGAAGGTCGAACTGCCAAAGGTCGAAACGCCAAAGGTCGAAACGCCAAAGGCCGAAACGGCTAAAATGGAGCCGGAAATCGCCAATCCCCGGGAAGCTGCGATCTCGCAATAACCGGACGCTTTATTCCGGCTCTGAGCGGGCCTTCGCATCCCGTTGCGCGACGGCGAACAGCGCCTTGCCGATCAACGACGTTTCCGCAGCGCCGCAGGCCGCGTAGATGCCCGCACGTATGGTCTGCAACGTACGATCGTCCGGCGCCGCAGCAGCCGCGAACTCGATCAGATGCGCGGCCAGCCGCGTCCGCCCGCTGTCGGCAAGGACGCCGGCGCGCTGCGCCAGAGCCGCCGCCCCGCCAGCCAGCGCCGCGATCTCGGCCGCCAGTTCCGCCTCCGGCGCAGGCTTTATGTGCGACGGGTCGCCGTCGTACCAGCCGGCGTACAGATGCCAGATATTGCGGACCACGAATTCCGAATCGTCGTATTTCGGCAGGAGGTATGGCTTCGCGAGAAGCGCCTTGGGCGCGCGAACGCGCTGGAGAATCTCATTCAGGGCATGCCCTGTGTTCATCAGGGCAAGCGTCTGCGTCACGAGGTGTTCCAGTACATCGGCGCCGTCGCCCAGAACCTGGGCCACCCGCGCAGGCCCGGCAATGACCGGCCCGTGGCCTGGCACCAGAGTCATCGGCTGCAGCGCCTGCATCCGCCGCAAGGTCGCGGCCCAATCCGGCGCATAGCGCTGCACCTTGCGCGGATTGCCGGCATTGGGAAAAACCCAGATGACGAAATCGCCGCTGACCAGAACGCGCGTCTGTGGCAGCCAGACGAAGGTCGCGTCATCGGTCTCGCCGCGCCCATGCATGAGTTCGATCTCGATCCCGCCGATGCGCAACGTGCACATATCATCGTAGACCTCGTCCGGGCGCCGATGCGCGCCGGGAAAAACATAGCCGGGCTGGTTGAACTGACGGCCCATGACCAGCGTGTTCAGCTCTTGTGTTTCATCATAGCGCTGGAAACGCTTCAGCACGTTGCGATGAGCGACGATGCGCGGCCGCACCACGCCCCTGGCATCCGCTTCTGCATCGAAAAGCCTGGCACCCCAGGTGTGATCGATATGCCCATGGGTATAGACGATCGTATGCACCGGCCTGTCGTCCCAGCGGCGGATGGCGGCCAAGGTCTGGCTGGCGGTTTCACGGCTGCCGCTGTCGATGACGACGAGGCCCTCCGATGTGCGCAGCGCCGTGACGTTGCCGAACAGATAGCTCGTCGAGACGGTGATGATGTTATCGGAGATCTTGGTGATGCAGCCGCCGGCCACGGCCGCGCTCCACGCCTCCATCGCCGCGTCGCCGTGCCAGAGACGCTCGAACAGCGCCTCGAAATCCGTCGTCCCGTTGCTCATCGCAGATCCTTGCATCCCTCAGACCGCCAACAAGCAAATACTATTCCTGCCTCCGCCGGAACCTGTCAGGAGCGTGGCAGGGCGCTCGGCCAGCCGACCCGCACCAGCACGCCGTCCGGATCAGACAGCGCGAATTCATACATGCCCCAGGCCTTGTCGGATGGCCCTTCGGCTTCGATGATGTCATCGGCAAAGTTGGCGGCCAGCGCGTCGACGTCGGCGCTGTAGAGATAAAGCCCGAAGGGGTTCTTGCCGGGCACCACCCAGCCTTTCACCGCTTCGGTCAGATGCAGATGCCCGCCCTGCCCGTTCGACAGGATGCGATAGCTGTCGTCTTCGCCAGGCGCCGGCCTGTCGCTGTCGGGCCGCGCGAATCCAAGACGGTTATAGAAACGTTCCGATGCATCGAGGTCGTTGCATGGCACGATGGCGGTGATCGTTCCCGATGGCGTCGCTTCGCTCATTGCTGGAGTCTCGCAGCAGTCAGCGCGTCCGCTTCATGCCCCGCGCCGGCGCGAATTCTTTCAGGAATTTCACGTGGTCCGCAACCGGCAAATAGCCGCCATTGCGGCCGTAGGCGCGGATCTCATGGACATAGGCGGTGTCTGGCGCGCGCGTGGGCTGATATTCCACGTCGATGTAAACGCGCGGCTCCGCGTTGGCGTCGCCGCAGGCGATGTTCATGCCGTACGCATAAGGGCTGAACGTGCATGTCTGCCCGGATTGCTTCAGGCGCGCCATATAGACGCCGAACTTGCCGAAGGATTGTTCCGCGCCGGGCGGGCCGACGGTCATATCGAGCTTTTGCGTTGCGCGACCGTCCAGAGCCGACGCTGTCGCCATGCCCGCGCCGGCAATCGCCAGGAGCAGGAGCACACGGCAGGAAAGGGACATGAGGTGATTGCGCTGGTTCATCATACCCTTCTGGCACAGCCGGTCCGCGGATCCCGTGCGCAACCGCACCTCCACGCAATTTGAATAGAACTGTAGGCGCTCACCCATAAGAAATCGCCCCAGCCAAAGGCCGGGGCGATGATCGTAGGATATCGGGCAGATGACGTGTCAGAATTTCTTCTGAACAGCATCATTGGCCTTGTTGGCGACGTCCTTCACTTTGTCCTTGGCTTCGCCCATGGCCTTCTGGGCCTCGCCCTTCATCTGCTGGGCTTTGCCCTCGGCCTGCATCTGCTCAGATCCCACAGCCTTGCCAACACCTTCCTTGATGTTGCCAGCGGCTTTATTGGCAATACCCGAGGCTTTATCCGACGTGCTACCCATTGTGATCTCCTGCGTTGGTCCTGTAAAACGGCCACAGGCTTGAATGGTTCCGCGCGTGGTCCAAGGCGATCATTTGCGCATCGCCACAATTACGACAGGAGCCGAAAAATCGTCGCATTCCAGCATCCTGCGAAGATGAACGCCGGCTTTCGCAGGAATGCTGCGACGCGCCACATTTTCAACACAGGGAAAGTTCGGCAGCCGCCAGCTCCGCCACGGCGAAAGCGGTCGCGGGCGAACAGGCGTCGCCGAGAGACCACACCGCTGAAAGTCCGGCCCACGCCAAGATCCATTGCAGCAGGCGCTTGCGATCCAATCCAGCCGCTTCGCTCACCACCGCAAGCCGGCGTGCGAAGCAGGCAGGCGATGCGGCAATGTCGAAGTCGGGATTACAGAACAGATTGGCGTAGTCGAAGCCACGTTCGCCGAGCAGGCGCTTGGGATCGATGGCGAGCCAGCCGCGCGTGCCGAAATCGAGAATATTGTCGTGATGAATGTCGCCATGCAGCACCGTCACGTCTTGCGGCGCCTCGAGCAGCGTGCGCGCTGTCGATGCACAAAGCCGCAGGATGCCACCGTGCGCCAATGCGCCCGGTTCAAGCTCAGCAAACCAGCGCTCCAGCGCGATTAATTCGGGCAAAGGCTTGTTGCGTGGCGCATGCAGTTTCGCGACGACGTCGCAAATAATGCGGCTGGCTTCATCGTCGCGCCCGCTGCGGGCAAGATGCGACAACGAAAGATCGCCCCGCGCCCGCTCCAGCAGCAGGCCGTCGCCATGATGCGCCAGTACGCGCGCCGCGCCGCAGCCATCCCACCACGCCGTCAGCGCGGCGCCGTATTTCTCTTCCGGCTCCGCCGCCACTTTCAGCATCGCCGCCAAGCCATGCTGCCGTACCGGCAGAAGACGACTGCTGCGGGTGATGATCGCCTCACCGTCAGGCGTCAGATCCCAGCGCTTGAGATAGGGTTCAAACATGAAGCCGGTTTAGCACGGCGGCGATGTAGACGTGAAACAACCGCCGCGCCGGCGCGCGACGGTTGAGAAACGGTATCCGAAAAATCTAGCGCAGCGTCTTCAGGGCGCCGTCCCACTTCACCATCTCGTCGAGCAGGGTCTTGGCCGAGAGATCGTGCAGGTCGAGCGACTTGAAATTCTTCTCGGCGTCGAGCTGCGCGCCGACGGTGGGGATCGGCACGCCTTCCGGCGGCGTCACCAGTTTGAGGGTCGCGGCAATCTGCTTGGCGACCTGGGCCGAGCGCAGACCGCCCGACACGCCGCCATAGCTGACGAAGCCGGCGACCTTGTAATTCCATTCGTTGTAAACGTAGTTGAACGCATTGATCAGCGACGGCGGCGGGCCATAGTTGTATTCGGGGATCACGAAGGCGAAGGCGTCGGCTTCCTTGACGCTGGCGCTCCACTGCTTGGTGTGCGCGTGCTCGTACTTCTGCATGCGCGGATGCACCGGCTCGTCGTAGACGGGCAGATTGAAATCCGCCAGGTCGATCAGTTTGGACTCGAAGCCGCCGTGCTTCTGGGCGAACTCGTGGAACCAGCGGCCGATCGCCGGACCGACCCGGCCCGGACGCGTGCTGGTGATGATGACATGAAGTTTGGACGCCACGTGATGCTCTCCAAAAATGAGCGAAAGGAACCTATGCAGGTTGTAAGGAATACTTAGATGGACAGGGCGGATCGCACAAGCCAGTGAATCCTTGCGCAGCCTGCCTGCGCGGAGCCAAGCGGAGCTTGTCTTCGCTTCGGCGAAGGCAGGCAAGGGTCGGATGAGGGTGGGACGTGAGAAGAACTAAATCGCCTTGCCCATGCCACGGATACGATGCGCCATCGCGCCCATGATGTAAGTGGCAAAATTCGGCACTTCATCGATCATGAAACGGAACTTGCGCTGATCGATGATCGACAGTTCGGCGTCTTCCCGCACGCGCGCCGTCGACGTGCGCGGCGCGGTATCGATCACCGACATGAAACCAATGGCCTCATTGGGTCCGCAAACGTCGACGACCTTGTCATGGATGACCATCTCTATGACGCCCGACTGCACCACATACATGCAATTGCCCATGTCGCCTTCGCTGAAGACGATGCTGCCCGCCGGATATTTTATGTTGGTTCCGGCCTTGGCCGCGAACAGACGCATATCAAGATCAGACATGACACCCCCCACCATGGCGTTTTTCGATCCGCTGGATCGAAAAGACGCGTCTGTAATCCTTAAAGTAAGGCGCAGGCGATCAGCATGCGTCGGCAAAGATGAGGATGCGCCACTGGGACAGGGAGATCAAGCGTCTGTCATCTCGGTGTCATGTGACGTCATTTACGACTCGTTCACGCTCACATAAAATTCATCGGATCGACGTCGATCTGCACGCGCACGCCGCCGCGTTCCGGCGGCGCTGCCGCCAGCAGGGCGCGCAGGAAGCCCTGCATGTCGGCCGCGCGCGGCCCCTTGACCAGGAGGCGGAAGCGATGGCGTCCGCGCACCACGGCGATGGGCGCTTCGGCCGGCCCCAGCAGCACCAGATCGTCCTCTTCCGGCAGCGCGCCATGGCGCGCGAAAGACCAGCGATCCGACGCCGGCAGCGCATTGGCAGCGCGCACCAACGCGCGAGCGTGCGCTTCAGCCGAATTTCGATCGTTGCCCGATACGATGAGGGCGGCGAGACGCCCGAACGGCGGCAGGCCGGCGCGGCGGCGCTGCTCGGTTTCCTCCGCGTAGAAGCGCTCCGCATCGCCCGAGACGATGGCGCGGATCACCGGATGCTCGGGCTGATAGGTCTGCACCAGGCCGACGCCCGGCTTGTCGCCGCGCCCGGCGCGCCCGGTCACCTGTTGCAGCATCTGGAATGTGCGCTCGGCCGCGCGCGGATCACCGCTCGACAAGCCGACATCGGCATCGATCACGCCAACCAACGTGAGGCCGGGAAAATTATGCCCCTTCGCCACGAGCTGCGTGCCGATGACGATGTCGAACGCGCCGTTGGCGATCTCTTCCAGCTCGCGCTTCAGCCGCTCCGTGCCGCCGGGGAAATCCGATGACAGCACCATGATCCGCTTGCCGGGAAACCGCTCCGCCACCTCGTCGGCCAGCCGCTCCACCCCGGGCCCGCAGGCGATCAGGCTGTCAGCCGTATGGCATTCCGGACATTGCTCCGGCCGCCGTTCCACATGGCCGCAATGGTGGCACATCAGCGCCCGGCGAAACCGGTGCTCGACCAGCCAGGCCGTGCAATTGGGGCATTGGAACCGGTGGCCGCAGGAATTGCACAGGGTCAGCGGCGCATAGCCGCGCCGGTTGAGAAACAGCAGGGCCTGCTCGCCCCGTTCCAGCACCTGGTCCATGCTGGCAGCGAGCCGCGGCGAGATCCATTTGCCGCGCGGCGGCGCGCCGGCCTTCATGTCGATCGCCTGCAGTTCCGGCAGGGTGCGGCCGCCGAAGCGCGCCGCGAGCTTCAGATGCCGGTAGCGTCCCTGCTCGGCATTGACCCTGGTCTCGATCGACGGCGTGGCGGAGGCGAGGATCACGGCGGCGTTTTCCAGCCGGCCGCGCACCACCGCCATGTCGCGGGCGTGATAGGCGACGCCGTCCTCCTGCTTGTAGGCCTGCTCATGCTCTTCATCGATGATGAGCGCGCCAAGCCTGGCAAACGGCAGGAACAGCGCCGAGCGGGCGCCGGCCACCACCTGCACCTCGCCCGAGGCGACGCCCGTCCAGATGCGGGCGCGTTTGCGCGAACTGACGCCGGAATGCCATTCCGCCGGCCGCACACCGAAGCGTTTCGCGAAGCGGTCGAGAAACTGACCCGTCAGGGCGATTTCCGGCATCAGGATCAGCGCCTGCCTGCCGGCCCGCACCGCCGCCGCCACCGCCTCGAAATAGACCTCCGTCTTGCCCGAGCCGGTGACGCCTTCCAGCAGGGTGACGGAGAACGCCCCCTCGGCGACGGCAGCCGCCAGCGCGTCGGCTGCCGCCTGCTGGTTTGGCTCGAACTGCGTCACGGCAAAATCGAGATCGGGCGGCAGCGCCACCGGCTCGGGCGGCAGCGCCAGCGCCTCCATCGTGCCCTCGTCGACCAGAGTGTCGATAACGCCTGCGGAACACCCGGCGGCCTCCGCCAGCGCCGATTTGGTGAAGGTGAGCCCGCCTTCGGCCGCCGCGATGGCGCGCTGGCGCGCCGGCGTCATCCGCCGCGGCTGCACCACGGCATCGGGCCAGCCCGCCAGCCGCACGCCGATGCGCACCGGCTCCGGCCCGGCATTGTCGGGCGCCCGCACCCCCATGCGCAACACCATGCCCCGCGCCGCCAGGGTCCAGCGGCTGATCCAGTCGATGAACTCGCGCAGCGGCGCCCCCACCGCCGGCAGGTCGCGCTTGGCCAGAATGGGCTTGAGATTGCCGCCGCCGACCTCCCGCACGCCCCAGACGACACCCGTCGTCTCCCGCGTCCCCAGCGGAACTTCGACGAAATCCCCCGGCTGCAGCTCCATCCCCGCCGGCACCCGGTAAGAATAGGAGATATCGACCGCAACCGGCACGAGCACATCGGCGACGCGCTCGCGACGGTCGAGAACCGGGCCGGACATCGATTCGCGCTCAGGTGAAGTCATGCCGGCCAGTCAGCACAGGGGACGGATGGGGGCAAGGGGCGGCTGAAGTCAGCATTCTCACACAGCAACAGCAAGCGGCCCCAGCATGGCGATCATGCGTGAGCGCATCTCTTCCAGCAGTCTTTCCAGAGTGACTTCGGTCGTCGCGGCCAACCGGCGCGCGGACCGGCAGGAATACAGCGTGCGGGAAATGGACTGGCCGACGATGCGTCGCGCTCGCAGACTTCCCGCGCGCAACTCGCTGCTGACCAGACCATACGGCAGGACACTGGCCACGTTGTTGTCGGCAATCATCATCAGCTTCAGCGCCTGATGAGACTGCACCTTGTAGGGCACGCTGTACGTCAGATGCCGCTCGTCGGCGACGGCGGCGATGATCTTGCGGATGCCGTCGAGCCGCGAGGGAAGTGCAAGCTCTTTCTGTAGCGCCTCTTCCAAGGTGATGGTTTCGGTGAGCTCGGCAGCCATCTTGATGCCGGGCATGCCGTCTAGGGAAGAGCTGATGAACAACAGCTCTTCCCGCAGCCAGGGCACGCAGGATGTGCCCGGCAGGTCGGGGACTGCATGCGCCAGCAGCAGGTCGAGTTCATCGCGCCCGAACGCATCGGCGAGCGCCATGCTGGTGTCCTCGGCCAGACTGACCGCCACATCGGGCATGGCACTGCGTGCCCGCGCCAGGAAGTCGGCCGCGGCCAGTTGCACGACACTGCCGGACGCACCGATCTTGAGCGTGTGCGTCTCTCTGCCGTTCAGGTCTTCGACGTCACGGACGCATTTGTGCACCAGATCGAGAATCTCGACAGCGCGCGCTCTCACCAGTTCGCCCGCCGGCGTGGTGGCCACGCCGCGCGAATGCCGCTGCAGCAGCGTCGCCTTCATTTCTTCCTCGAGCAACCGCACCTGCGTCCCGAGCGCCGTCTGCGCCACGTTCAGGCTGTCGGCCGCTTTCGACATGCTGCCCAGTTCGACGATCCGGGCAAAGTACAGAAGCTGACGGAACGAAATCATGGGGCGCCCTCCCTCCGCCCCTTCTAGGGTCGCGGCCCCGCCAGCTCAATGAAAATCAGAGCGCGGCGCGCGCTAAATCATTCTGGACAGCGGCGGGCGCTGTTTCTTAGAACGGCACCAACAAAGGGCTGTTTTCGAATAGATTCCAGAAAGCTGCCGCTTCGAACAGACAGGGAGCACGCCATGTTCGCCCGCAATGCCTGGTACATCGCCTGTACCCGCGCCGAAATTTCCGAAAAGCCGCTCGCGCGCACCCTGCTCAATGATCCGGTCGTGCTCTTCCAGACGGAAGCCGGAACGCCCTGCGCCCTCGAAGACCGTTGCTGCCATCGCGGCGCGCCGCTGTCACTCGGCTACGCCACTCCGGCCGGTATCCGTTGCGGCTATCACGGCATGGAGTTCGGGCCGGACGGCAAATGCACCGACATCCCGGGCCAGACCATCATTCCCGCCAAAGCCAAGGTAAAATCCTATCCGCTGGTCGCCGATGGCGATTACGTCTGGATCTGGATGGGAGACCCCGAGAAGGCGGACGCCTCGCAGGTCGTCAGCTACCCGCCGGACGATCCGGTGAAGTGGCCGCGCGCCAACGACATGCTGCACCTGCAGGCGAGCTACGTCATGGTGCTGGAAAATCTCATGGACCTCTCGCACCTGTCCTACCTGCACAAGAGCAGCATCGGCAGTTCGGAAGAGGACAGCGCCAACGCCAGCATGGACGTGACGCGCACCGACCGGGGCATGCGTTTCCTGCGCGTCATGCGCAATGCCGATGCGCCGGCCAACTGGCGCAAGCGCTACCCCATCGGCGACAAGGTCGATCGCTGGTCGGATTTCGAATTCGTCGCGCCGTGTTCCATCGTGCAGTTCAGCGGCGGCGTCAAAGCCGGCGAATATGACCAGGGCAAGCGCGATGGCTACCATCTCGTGCGCACGCTGCATGCGGTGACACCCGAGACCGACAAGTCCTGCTTCTACTTCTTCAACAAGGCCGATGGCTATGCCCAGTTTGAAGACCCCAACAAGGTCCGCACCTGGGCCTCGACAACCGATGTCTTCAAGGAAGACGCCTTCATGCTCGAGCAGCAGCAGTTGCGCCTGAACGGCTATGACACGAGCCAGTTGATGGACATCAACACCGATGTCGCGCGCGTGCGCATGATCCGCGCATTGAACGACTTCATCCGGCGCGACCAGGGTATCGACGCGCATCCGAGCTCAGCCGGGGTGGCCGCGCAATAACTGCCGGCCGAGACGCGACGGTTTGGCCCTATTGTTGCCTGACTCAATGTGCCTTATCATCGTGCCATGAGCATTGGGCCGAATTTCATTCGCTGGCTGGGAGCTGCGATCTTGCTGATCGCGGCTTATGCCATGCCGAGTGCAGCCCAGGCCCATGCCGGCCACGCGGTCCTCTCTGTCCATCAGACCATTGATATATCCGCGCAAATGTCCAATGCCGAGGCGCGCCCGGCCGTCAGCGTCACAGCGCGAACGGAGTTCCCGGACACGCAGCGCGACTGTGATTGCCTTTTGTGCACGAGCACATTGGCCTGTTGCTGCAGCATGGTGATGGCAAGCCCGGAGATGATATTGGAGCGGTCTTCCTTACGGGACCGCATGCCGATTTCACAATGGCGGCAGCCGGAATCCAAAACAGCAGAAGCTCTGCCGGAACCCCCTCGACCCTTCGCTTGAGACCACGCTCGCATCAGCGAGCGTGAGTATGCGCGCCGACAGGCGCCGAAACTCAATGCGAAGGACGATTCCCGATGCGAATTCTCATACGTGCGGTGCTGATGGCGGCCGCGCTGGCCCTGAGCCCGCTTGCGCAGGCCCATGAAGGCCACGACCACGACGCACCTCCCGCACCGACAAGCACCACGGCTTTGCCGCGCGCGGTCGCGACATCGGAGATGTTCGAACTGGTGGCCATCGCCGGCAGCGACAAGCTGACGGTCTATCTCGATGATTTCCACACTCTGGCGCCGGTGACCAACGCCACCGTCGAGATGGACGGACCGGCCGGCACGGTGTCTGCCACGGCGACGGGAAGTGTCTACGAACTGCCCGCGCCCTGGCTTGCCAAGGCAGGCACCTATGCCCTGGTGTTTTCGGTTACGACCCAGGATGGCGCCGACGTCCTGGCAACTTCGCTGACACTGCCGCCGCGCCAGACCATCTCCGTTGCTCAAGAGGCGCAGCCGCCTCTCCTGCAAGGCGCCGGCGTATATCTGACAATCGGAGCCGCATTCCTGCTCGGCCTGGGCGTCAGCGCGCTCGTCGCCCGCCATCGGATGATCGCCGCCACGACTCTGGTGTTGCTGCTTGCCGGCGGGCTTTATATTGCGCGGGTCGGCGCTCATGAGGGCGAGGATCATGGGACGCCCTCTGCTCTTCCCCGCATCACGGCGACGCGAGACACTGCGCAGCGTCAGGCCAACGGTTCCGTGTTCGCTCCGAAGCCGACACAGCGGCTGCTGGAAATCCGCACACAGCTCACAAATCTTGAAACACATGCGCGCAGCGTGGAGCTGCCCGGACGCATCGTGCCGGATCCCAACGCCAGCGGTTACGTGCAGGCCTCGGTCAGCGGCCGCCTGTCGCCGCCGCCCGGCGGATTTCCGCGCCTGGGAACCGCTGTGAAGCAGAGCGATGTCCTGGCCTATGTGATGCCGCCCCTGACGGCGGCCGAACATTCCGATCAGCGCCAGCGACAGGGAGAGCTCGACCAGCAGATTGCGATCGTGCAGCAGCGCATAGACCGCTACGAACGGCTTCTGCCGAGCGGCGCGATCGCGAAAGTGCAGGTCGACGAGGCGCGCCTCGAGCTCAAGGGCCTGCGTGACCGCCGCGGTTCGCTCGATCAGGTCAGACGACAGCCCGAAGCGTTGATCGCGCCGGTGTCGGGCGTGGTGGCCGCAGCCAACGCGGTCGCCGGGCAGATCGCCGAGACCAATGCGATCGTCTATCAGATCGTCGATCCCAAACGGCTTTGGGTTGAAGCCATCAGCTTTGAAGCGCTCGACGGCGTGACGGACGCGACCGCACGAACCAGCGAAGCGCGCTCGCTTGCACTGTCCTACAAAGGGTCCGGACTTGGCGACAGAAACAGCCAGTCGCTACCGGTTCACTTCGAAGTCACTGGCAATGTCGCCAATCTGCGCGTCGGCCAGCTTGTCACCGTCTCGGTCAAGACCAGCGAAACCGTCACCGGCATCGCGCTGCCACGCGCGAGCCTGATCGAAGGCCAGAATGGCCAGGCGGTGATCTACGATCACACCGATCCGGAGCGGTTTGTGGCCAGAGACGTGCGCACGCAGCCGCTCGATGCCGATGGGGTGCTGATCGCCGACGGCGTCGCGGCCGGACGGCGGATCGTCACCCGGGGCGCCGAACTGCTCAACCAGGTGCGATGACCATGTTTACGTTCCTCGTCACGCAATCCCTGAAGAATCGCCTGCTCGTGCTGGCGCTGGCCGCCGCTCTCGTCGTCATCGGCGCGCTCACGGCGACGCGGCTTCCGGTGGACGTGTTTCCCGATCTCAACCGGCCGACCGTCACCATCATGTCCGAAGCCGAGGCCCTTGCGCCGCAGGAGGTCGAGCAGCTCGTCAGCTACCCGATCGAAACCCAGTTGAACGGCATTCCAGGCGTCAGCCGCGTGCGCTCCGTATCCGGCGTCGGACTGTCCATCGTCTATGTCGAGTTTGAATGGGATACGGACATCTACCGCAACCGCCAGATGGTGGCGGAACGTCTTGCAGCGGTGCGCAGCCAGTTGCCGGCCAATGTGCAGCCGCAGATGGGCCCGGTCAGCTCGATCATGGGGCAGATCCTGCTGATCGCGGTCGCGGGCGAGGATGGCGTGTCGCCCATGGCCCTGCGCGACGTCGCGGACTGGACCTTGCGGCCGCGCCTGTTGAACATTTCCGGCGTGGCCCAGGTCATTCCGATCGGCGGCGAGGTACGCCAGTACCGGGTTGCGCCCAACCCCAGCGCCTTGCGCGCGCTGGGCGTGACCTACGATCAACTGGAAAAATCCCTCACCCAGTTCGGCGTCAACACCGGCGGCGGATTCACGGATCAGTACTCGCGCGAATTCCTGGTGCGCAACATCGGCAGGACGACCAGGCTGGAGGACTTGCGCGATCTGGTTGTGACCAATGTCGGCAACCGGCCGGTCTATCTGCACCAGATCGCCACGGTCGACTATGCGCCAAGGCTGAAGCGCGGCGATGCCGGCTATATGGGCAAGCCGGCGGTGGTTCTGTCCGTTGAGAAACAGCCGAACGTCGACACGACGAAATTAACTCGGGCTATCGAGGCGGCGCTCGTTGAGATCGCTCCAAGCCTGCCCAAGGGGGTCAAGGCGCCCCAGATCCTGTTCCGTCAGGCGGACTTCATCGAGCATTCCATCCAGAACGTCGAACGCGTGCTGCTGGAAGCGATCGTGGCAGTGGCCATCATCCTGTTCGCGTTCCTCCTCAACATACGCACGACGGCCATATCGCTGACGGCCATTCCGGTATCGATCCTCGTCACCGCAATCATTTTCGCGGTGACGGGACTGTCCATCAACACGATGACGCTCGGCGGCCTCGCCATCGCCATCGGCGAGCTTGTCGACGACGCTGTCGTCGACGTGGAAAACATCTTCCGGCGCCTGCGTGAAAATCGCGAGGCGGCAGATCCTCGCCCCGTGTTCGACGTCGTGGTGTCGGCCTCGCAGGAAGTCCGCTCGGGCATCGTCTATGCGACGATGACGATCGTGCTTGTATTCGTGCCGTTGTTCGCCTTGAGCGGTATCGAAGGCCGCCTGTTCGCGCCCCTGGGCCAGGCCTATATCATCTCGATCCTGGCCAGCCTGATCGTCTCGATCACACTCACGCCGGTGATGGCCTATTTCCTGCTGCCGGGACTGAAGCGGCTGCGGGAACATGACGGCTGGCTGGTGCGGCACCTGAAAGCCGCCAATGCACGCGCGCTGGCCGGCGCTTTTCAACATCAGCGGCTTCTGATGGGAACAGCGGCAGCCGCAGTGCTCATCGCGGCGGCGGCGCTGGCGCAACTCCCAAGATCATTTCTGCCGCCCTTCAACGAAGGCACCTTCACCGTCAATCTGCTCTTCAATCCCGGTATTTCGCTCGCCGAAAGCAATCGCGCGGGCTTGATTGCCGAGCGGCTCGTCATGGAGATGCCGGAGGTCAAATCGGTCGGTCGCCGCACCGGACGCGCCGAACTCGATGAACATGCCGAAGGCGTGCATTCCTCGGACCTCGAAGTCGATCTCAAAGACGGCGGACGCAGCAAGGACGCGCTTGTCGCGGACATCCGCGAGCGGCTGAGCGCGCTTCCCGTCTCGGTGAATGTCGGCCAGCCTATTTCGCACCGGCTGGATCACATGCTCTCCGGCGTTCGCGCGCAGATCGCGCTGAAGATATTCGGAGAGGACCTCGACACCAACCGCACCCTGGCTGAAGATCTGCGCAGCAAGCTTGCCGGCATCCCCGGCATTGTCGACCTGCAGGTGGAAAAACAGGTGCGCATCCCGCAACTGGATATCCGCATCGACTACCAGCGCGCCGCGCTGTTCGGACTGCAGCCGGCCCAGATCACGGACCAGCTGGAGCGTCTTTCCAATGGCCGCGTGGTCTCGCGCATCGTCGATGGCTACCGCCGCTATGACGTCGTCATGCGCCTGCCGGAGGCGCAGCGCACCACGGCGGGGCTGAAAGAACTCCTGCTTGAAAGCCCCGCTGGCTGGATACCCGTCCGCCAGGTCGCCGACATCCGCGAGACCAACGGGCCGAACCAGATCCTGCGAGAGAACGGCCGGCGCCGTCTTGTTGTCCTGGCGAACACCGACGGCCAGGCCGATATGGCGCAGGTCATCGACGCCATTCGCGCCAGGGTGGCGGCCACCCCCATGCCAGAAGGCGTGTTCACGAGCCTGGAAGGAACCTTCCAGGCGCAGGAGGAGGCGAGCCGGCGCATGGCAGTGCTCAGCCTGCTGTCGCTGATGCTGGTCTTCGCGATTCTCTACAACCGCTACCGCTCCAGTGTTCTGGCCTTGATCATCATGGGCAGCGTGCCTCTGGCGCTCATCGGCTCGGTGAGCGCGCTCTGGCTGACCGGGCAACCCTTGTCAGTCGCCAGCATGGTGGGTTTCATCACGCTGACCGGCATCGCGACGCGAAACGGCATCCTCAAGATCAGCCATTACATCAATCTGGCGATCAGCGAGGACACGCCGTTTGGCGCAGAGCTCGTCACAAGGGGCAGCATCGAACGCCTGACGCCGGTGTTGATGACCGCGCTATCGGCCGGTGTCGCCCTGGTGCCGCTGCTGCTGGATGCGCAAGCCCCCGGCAAGGAGATCCTGCATCCGGTCGCGGTCACGATCTTCGGCGGGCTCATCAGCGCCACCCTGCTCGATACATTCCTCACACCTGTGCTGTTCCTGCGCTACGGCCGCGCCTCGCTTGAACGCCTGCGCACGGCCGCGAAAGAGACCCGCACGGCCTCGAACATTCAGCCGATCGATGCCTACTGAAAGGAAAACCTCATGAAGCGTATACTCATCGTCGCCGCCCTTCTGGCCGCGCCGGCCCGGGCTCACGAGACAACCGGCCAGCACGGCGGTGCCGTCGTTGATGCCGGGCCTTACCATATGGAGCTGGTGGCCAAGGATACGGCCGTCAATGTCTACGTCACCGACGGCGCCAGCAAAGAGGTGGACGCCAAGGAATTCAATGGCACCGCAATTCTGCTGATCGACGGCAAGCCACAACGCATTGCCTTGAGCCCCGCCGGCGGCAACCGTCTGACCGGAACCTCATCCACCGCCATATCCAAGGCGCCCAAAGGCGCGGTCCAGATTCTTATTCCCGATGGAACGACCGTTCAGGGCAAGTTCTGAGAGACAGCGGCAACGTCATCCCCGCTGCACGCGGTGCAGCGAGGGATCGCATCCAATCGTCCGCTCGGGCGCGTTACTGCGCCATGGTGAGAACGGACATAACCTTTTTCTTCTGCTCGGGCGTCAGGCCGCCGATGGCTTTATGGACCGATTTGCGCGTCGTTTCCGGATCGATGAAATCCACATAGCGCTGCGACTTCTCGCCTTCGGCGAGCAGTTGCGGATCTTTCATCGCCCTGCCGATCGCCGCGTTGATATAGGCCAGCCGCGCCGCCGGAATGCCGGCCGGCATCACCAGGATGCGGCCCATATCTTCCATGGTGGCGTGAAAGTCGAGCAGCCATTCGGATTCCGGCGTCAGCTTCTCGGTCTCGAAAATCGTCGGCAGGTCGGGGAAGAAGCGTGACTTCTTGCGCGACGTATTGGCCATCGCGCGCAGGTCGCCGGCCTTCACATAGTTGTTGGCCGAGGTGTCGGACACATAGATCGAATCCATCTCGCCGCGCGCCACCGCAAGCCCTGCCTCGCTGCTGCCCTTGTAGCCCATGACGATCTTGCACTTGAGCCGCAGCGCTTCGCACGTCACCTGCGCGCCATCCGACAGGCCGTCGATCGGGCCGGACGCTGCCCAGTTGAGCGGCTTCTCGACCTTGCGCGCGTCCTCGATCGTGCGCAGCGGCGAATTCACCGGCACCAGCCAAACCCAAGGCGAAGCGCTCACCGTGCCGAGCTGCGTCAGCTTGTCGAGATCGTAGCGCACGCCCGGCGCGCCCATGATCTGCGACAGACCCGCCGCCGTGCCGTTGACGAGCATCATATGCGTGCCGTCCGGCACCGCGATGGACACATTGTTGAGGGCCGCGATGCCGCCGGCGCCCGGCTGGTTCTCGACGACCACATTGGCCCCGAGCTCTTTCGACAGATAGGGCGCGATCATGCGCGCATAGGCATCATAGCCGCCGCCAGGGCCGAAACCGACCGTCAGGCGTACCGTCTTGCCGCGGAAGAAGGCAGCCTCAGCATCCTCTGCCTTGGCGGTAGCGAGCGGCAGCAGAGCAAAACTGGAACAAAGGGCGATTTGCAGGCACTTCCTGGCCAATGCGCGCGTCATGAACATCCTCCCGGAGGTTTTAGTTGACCCGCCCTATAGGCAAGTGGGCAGGACCTGTCAAAGGCCCCATGCGGCGATGGACGTGTTGAGATTCACAACAGTGCCGCCACCAGGATGGCTCATGCGGCGCAGCGGCGATTCACACCGGAAGACTGCGCATAAATTCATAGCGCGCCTTGATGGGTTGGCCCAAATTATTGCGTACCGCCATGTTATCGCTGTCTCGCTTGGGATTCATTGAAGTTTCAACTTCAAGCATCCACTCGAAGGGATTCGTCATGCCAATAACGGAAGGAGCATTGGCAGGCATTTTGACCTTAACTGCGATATCCACCATTCCAGTGTTTGGGTTGGGCGCATAGTGGCCATCGTATTCACCACGCGCCACATCTGAACCGTAGATGCGACCTCCGTCGAAAACCAGCATGGCATATCCCGTGCCCGTCGCACCCGCGTAGTCGATCTTGTAAATCCCGTCTTTCATGGTTTCGATTCCTTTATCGAGGCGAGAAAGTTCACGCTGCCGTTCAAGCTGCGGCAATGACAACATGAGCCTCAAATAGGCTTCGACGCTTCCCGGAATACCTCGCTCGTTTCCCAACCAAAGGGTTATCGCGCGCGGAGTAATGTCGATCAATCGCGCCAAGTGAGCTTGAGTGATACCCAATTCAAGGAGCGCGAATCGAAGGTCGTCAGGTGTCATACACAATGTTCTATATTAAATGGTACATTGTGTAAAGCGCGCCCATCGCGATCGCTATTGGTTTCCATCACATCAGCCTAGCGCCGCCACAAGCATGGCCTCATTCGGCGCATCGGCGATGCGGATGTCAGCCCCCTCAAAGCCTTCCAGGCCCAGCGCGCAATCATGCGACATGCAGACGTGGCGCAGCGCCGCGAACTCAGCCGCGAGCCCCGCCCGGCGCACAAGACCGGCGGCGATGGCGGCGCTGCGGCGCGAATAGTGCAACGCCGCCTCGAGCGTGCCCGCGCGGAGTGCGTCGATAATGGCTGCCGGCAAGACAGTCACCTCCTGCGCTTCATAGACGACGGCCGTCGCCAGACGAATGCCGGCGATCGGCAGGGCGATCTCCAGGCTGGGCTTGCGGTTGCGGCCGGTCAGATAAAGCAGCGACGCGCCGCGCGGCAGATCGCGGATGATCCATGTCGCCAAGGTCTGGGCATCGGGCGCGCACAGGCCGACGCCGGTAAATCCGGCCGCCTGCGCTAGCGCCGCGCTTCGCGCGCCGACCACATGCAGCGGCTTCTCTTTCAGATGCGCAAAGCCCGGATCTTTCGCCGCCATCTCGATGGCATGGGAGCTGGTCACGATCACGCCGTCGAAATCGCCCGCCGGCGCACTGGCGCCCGTCGCGACGATCTGTGTCACCGGCCCGATGACGGCGTGATGGCCGGCGTCACGCAGCCGCTGCGCCGTGCGTTCGGCGTCGCGCTGCGGCCGCATCACCAGCACGTTCACGGGTCAGCCCAGAATATCGGCCGGCGCGCGCGCCAGCAGCACGCGCCCGGCCATTTCGCCGAGCGTCTCCGCCTGCTCGGCCGGTCCTTCCTCGGCCACCTCGAAAGCCTCGCTGCCGTCTTCGCGCAGGAGCATGCCGGCGAACCTGATGCGCCCGCCCTCGACCCGCGCCAGCCCGCCGATCGGCGTGCGGCAGGAGCCGTCGAGCACGCGCAGGAAGGCGCGCTCCGTGGTGAGCGCCAGCCCGGTCGGCCGGTCGACGATCGGCGCCAGCCAGCCGTGCACCTTCGCGTCATCGAGCCGCGCCGTGATGCCGATGGCGCCCTGGCCGACAGCGGGCAAAAATTCGTCGGTATCGAGAATGGCCGTGGCGCGATGTTCGAGGCCCAGCCGCTTCAGGCCGGCGAGCGCCAGCAGGGTGGCATCGAATTCGCCCGTCTCGATCTTGCGCAGCCTGGTCTCCACATTGCCGCGCAGCAGGCCGATCGTGACGTCCGGCCGCAGCCGGCGCATCATGGCGCCGCGCCGCAGAGATGCCGTGCCGATCCGCGCGCCCTGCGGCAGATCGGCGATCCGCGTCGCCACATTCGAGATCAGCACGTCGCGCACGTCCTCGCGCAGCAGATAGCCGGCGATGTCGAGTTCCGGCGCCAGGACGGTCGGCAGGTCCTTCGACGAATGCACGGCGATGTCGATCCGGCCTTCGATCAGCGCGGAATCAAGTTCCTTGGTGAACAGACCCTTGCCGCCGGCCTGCGCCAGCGCCCGGTCCTGGATCATGTCTCCGGTCGTGCGAATGGCGACGATTTCGATGGAATCCGGGCTGATCCCGTGGGCCTGCGCCAGCAAAGCGCGGGTTTGATGGGCCTGCGCCAGCGCCAGCGGGCTGCCGCGTGTGCCGATCGCCAAGTTTTTCATGCTGCTCATCACCGATTCACCCCGATATCGGCTTGGACTATAGGGTTTCAAGCGCTTCCGGGACAGTCTACAAGTGCCGCATGCGAGTCTTGGGAATCGAAACCACCTGTGACGAAACAGCCGCGGCCGTCGTGAGCGTGCGCCCGGATGGCAGTGGCGAGATCCTGTCCAGCGAGGTGATGAGCCAGATCGCCGAACATGCCGCCTATGGCGGCGTGGTGCCGGAAATCGCCGCTAGAGCCCATGTCGACCTGATCGACCGCATCGTCCGCCGGGCACTGGACAATGCCAACGTCAAGCTGGCCGATCTCGACGGCGTCGCCGCCGCCGCCGGCCCCGGCCTCATCGGCGGCGTCATTGTCGGCCTCACCACCGGCAAGGCGCTGGCGCTGGCCTCAGGCCTGCCCTTCGTCGCCGTCAATCACCTCGAGGCCCATGCGCTGACGGCGCGGCTGACCGACGGCGTCGAATTTCCCTACCTGCTGCTGCTCGTCTCGGGCGGTCACACCCAGCTCATCGCCGTCAACGGCGTCGGCAAATATACCCGCATCGGCACCACCGTCGACGATGCCGTCGGCGAGGCCTTCGACAAGGTGGCGAAAATGCTCGGCCTGCCCTACCCCGGCGGCCCCCAGGTCGAGCGCGAGGCCGAAAGGGGCGATCCGCGCCGCTTCGATTTTCCCCGCCCCATGCTGGGCCGCAAGGAACCGGATTTCTCGCTCTCCGGCCTCAAGACCGCCGTGCGCCTGCTGGCCGAGCGCATCGCGCCGCTGGAACAGCAGGACGTCGCCGACATCTGCGCCGGCTTCCAGGCCGCCATCGTCGATGTGCTGGTCGACCGGGTCCGCGCCGGGCTTGGCGTCTTCCGCGCCAGCCACGGCTATCCCTCCGCCCTCGTGGTTGCCGGCGGCGTCGCCGCCAATGGCGCGATCCGGCGGGCCCTGACGCGGCTCGGCACGGAATCGGGCCTGCGCCTCGTCATGCCGCCGCCGCAGCTTTGCACCGACAACGGCGCTATGATCGCCTGGACGGGGATCGAACGGCTGCAGGCCGGTTTGCGCGACGGCATGAATTTCGCGCCGCGGCCGCGCTGGCCGCTCGATATCAACGCGCAGCGGGTCCACAACGGGAAGGCATGAAATTATGAGGCACATGCGGCGTAGCATCCGCTCCGGCCTGCGCCTCATTGCGTTCACCGCGGTTGCGATCAGCTATGTGCCCGTCACCGCCCGCGGCCCGTTCGATATCCAGGCCACCACCGCGAGAGTCCGGATGTTTTATGCGCCGCGCGACAATCTGAGCGAGGTCGACCGCGCCGTCATCGCCGGCGCCAGCCGCTCGATCGATTTCACCGGCTACGTGCTGACCGACCGCGCCATCGCCGAGGCTTTGACCGACGCGGCGCGGCGCGGCGTGAAAATTCGTGTCTATCTCGATCCAGACCAGCCGGCCCTGAAAAGCCCCAGGTCGTTCACCGCCTTCTGGAACATGGTGCGCCAGAACAATGTCGAGACGCGCCTCAAGACCGGCGGCAACGATCTGATGCATCTGAAGGCTTATCATGTCGACGGCCGCATCCTGCGCACCGGCTCGGCGAATTTTTCCGTCAGCGGCTCGCGCTATCAGGACAATGACCTGCTGCTGCTCGAAGGCCAGGACACCGTGGCGCAATTCGTCCGCGAGTTCCAGTATATGTGGACGCGGTCGGGCAGCACGCCGCTCAATCCCGACACGCCGCCGCCCGTGCAGCGCCGCTTCGTCGGCGGAGATGATCGCCCGTGACCAGCAGGAATGACACCTTCGCCCGGATCGGCGTCATCGGCGCCGGCGCCTGGGGTACGGCCCTGGCCAATGTCGCCGCCCGCGCCGGCCATCGTGTCGATCTGTGGGCGCGCGACGCCCATCATATTGCGGCCATCGCGCGCGATCGCGCCAACACGCAAAAGCTGCCTGGCATCGGGCTCGACGCCAACGTCACGCCCACCGGCGACCATGCCGACATCGCCGCAGCCGATCTCGTCCTGCTCGTCGTGCCGACTCAGAGCCTGCGTGGCGTGGCGCAAACTTTCGCCCCGCTTCTGAAACCCGGCGCGCCGGTCGTCGTCTGCGCCAAGGGCATCGAACAGGGCACCGGCCTCTTCGTCTCAGACATCATCGCGCAGACGATGCCGGAGCGCCCGCCCGCGGTCCTGTCGGGTCCGAGCTTCGCCCATGATGTCGCCAGGGGCCTGCCCACCGCGGTCACCATCGCCGCCAGCGATGCGGCTTTGGCAGAGCGGATCGGCGCTGCGCTGGCGACGCCATCGTTTCGGCTCTATCACAGCGACGATCTGCGCGGCGTCGAGATCGGCGGCGCCGCCAAGAACGTGCTCGCCATCGCCTGCGGCATCGCCGCCGGCCGCGGCCTTGGCGCCAGCGCCGGTGCGGCGCTGGTGGCGCGCGGCTTCGCCGAGCTGACGCGCTTCGGCCGCGCCTTCGGCGCGCGCGGCGAAACCCTGATGGGCCTGTCCGGCCTCGGCGATCTCGTGCTCACCTGCGGCAGCACCCAGTCGCGCAATTTCGCGCTGGGCGTGGCGCTGGGCGAAGGCACGCCGCTCGCCAAGGCCAGCGGCGGCAAGCTGGCCGAAGGCGCCTTCACCGCCAGCGCCATCCTCGATCTCGCCCGCAAACATCATGTCGAAATGCCGATCTCCCAGGCCGTCGATGCTGTCCTCGCCGGCAGGCTCGATATCGGCGGCGCCATCGACGCCCTGCTGGCGCGGCCCCTGCGCGGCGAGGGCTGACAGTCCCACATTGACGGCGCGTCATGAGACAGACGTGCCATAAACATAACCGCTGGAAATTCGCCGCCAGTCGATTTCAACCTCGGCTGATCCGCGCTATAGCATTTCCAACGAAAGCATGACGGCAGCTGCACGACGGGACGGAGATCGAGACGACATGGCGCATTGGCTGGTAAAGAGCGAACCTTCCTCCTGGTCGTGGGAGCAGCAGGTCGCGGCGGGCGCGAAGGGTACGTCCTGGAACGGCGTCCGCAACCACACCGCGAAGCTGCATCTGATGGCGATGAAGCTCGGCGAGCAGGTGTTCTTCTATCATTCCAACGAGGGCAAGGAGATCGTCGGCATCGTCGAGGTGATCAAGCTGTTCTATCCGGACCCGAGCGACGCCAGCGGCAAGTTCGGCATGGTCGATTTCAAGGCCGTCAAGCCGCTGAAGAAACCTGTGACGCTCGAAGAGGTGAAGGTGACGCCGGCCCTCGCGAAAATGTCGCTCGTCACCTCGTTCCGGCTCTCGGTTCAGCCGGTGACCGACGCCGAATGGAAATTGGTTTGCAAGATGGGCGGAATCTAAGGGGTGTTGATCGTGGCGCGCGTCATATCGCGCGCCGCAAGGGGGAACGACCATGCAAGCGACTATTGTAGCCGTGCTTGCCGCGGCCGTGTCGGCATTTATTTTCGGCGGCCTCTGGTATAGCGCGCTGAGCACCAACTGGCTCGCCGCGCAGGGACGCAGCGAGGCGGACATGATTGCCGCCGATGGCGCGTTGAAGCTGCCGGTCATGCCGATGATCATCTCCTTCATTGCTTTGCTCATCATGGCCGGGGTGCTCGGCGG
>Ga0180219_1000521_pt1 | contig 30671 bp, 30 predicted proteins | sample eDN3rd30CBELigMG_FD_151338 | JGI IMG/M metagenome (GOLD analysis project Ga0180219, IMG submission 151338) | Enriched Miracle-Growth compost microbial communities from Emeryville, California, USA - eDNA 3rd pass 30_C BE-Lig MG (version 2)... ... | reverse complement strand
GCGACGAAGGATGGGACCTGTGGGGGCCGCTGCTGATCGTCGCAGCGTTCGCGGTCGGCTCGCTCGTGCTGGCCTCGCTGACCCTGCGGCGGCGCACGCCGTAGTCGGCGGCGGGGCGCGCCGCAGACGCGGCGGTCAGGCGTTGCCGTCCGTCCCCCGGGGCGGCCCGCGGGCGGATCAGGCCGATGCGCAGCCCCGTGCGCGCAGCTTCGCCGTGATCGTCCGCAGCTGGTGGAGCTCGTCGTCGTCGAGCACCGACATGCGCTCCGCGATCGACTGACCGTGGGCCGACGCGACCCGGCGGAACAGCTTGGCCCCGCGCTCGGTCACCCGCACGAGCGCACCGCGCCCGTCGTGCGGGTCGGGGCACTTGGTGACCAGGCCCCGCGTGACCATCCGGTCGACCAGGCGCGAGACGCTGGGCTGGCTGATCAGCATGTTCGCCGTGACGTCGCGCAGGCGTGCGACCCCGTCCTCGCCGCGGGTGACCGTCAGCAGCACGTCGTACTCGGGCTGGGAGAGGACTTCGTCGTCGAAGTCGCCGCTGATCTCCTCGAACACCTCGTGCTGGGCGCGGAACAGGCTCTCCCATGCGTCGATGGCGAGGCGGCGGTCCGTCATGGCGTCGATCTTAGCCCGCTCATAGGGTGGTCGTATGCGGCGCCCGACCCCCACGCGTTCCCTGCCCACTGTGCTGATGGGCGTGCTGGCATCCCTGCTCTTCGTCCTTCTGTCGACCGCGCCCGCGGCCGCTGACGTAGACGACTTCAGCTTCGACAGCATGACCGTCGACTACACACTCAGCCGCGCCGAAGACGGCTCGAGCCGGATGACGGTCGTCGAGCAGCTGGTCGCACGCTTTCCCGATGCCGATCAGAATCGCGGCATCCGGCGGTCGATCCCCGACACCTACAACGGCCAGCCGCTGCATCCCGCGCTCGTCTCGGTGACCGACGAGAACGGGGTTCCGCGCCCGTCCGAGGTCGAGTCGGACGACGGGGTGTTCTCGATCGTGTCGCGCGCCGACGGCTATCTGCACGGGGTGCAGACGTTCGTGCTGACGTACACGCTGGAGAACGTGACGTGGGATTTCCCCGATACCGGGCTGGAGTTCTACTGGGACGTCAACGGCGTCGACTGGGCGCAGCCGTTCGGCGAGGTGACGGCACGGCTGCACCTGGCGCCGGAGCTGGCAGCACAGCTGTCGGGACGGATGGCCTGCTACCAGGGCGGGCAGGACGCGACCGATCCGTGCGCCTCGATCGTGGAGGAGGGGGATGCCGGTGGGGCCGGCGTCGTCGTCACCGCGCTCGCACGTGATCTCGGTCCGCACCAGACGCTGACGATCGCGGTCGGGTTCGCCGATGGTGCCCTCGTCCCGTTCGACACGTCATATCTCGCATCGCCGTTCGGCTGGCTGCAGGCGATCGCCGGGCTCGGCGTCGTCGGCGCCGGTGCCGTCGCGGTGCGCGCGCGCCGACGAGAGCTCAGCGACGCACCGGGGCGCCCGACGATCGTCGCGGAGTACGAGCCGCCGGCCGTCGTCGATGCGCTGGAGTCGTCGGTGCTGCTGGGGCACGTGACCAAGGCGATCCCGGCGGAGGTGCTCGAGCAGGCGGTAGCCGGGTCGATCCGCATCGTCGAAGGCTCGCGGAACTGGACCGGCAAGGCGAAGCTCATCGCTGAACTGGTCGACCCGTCGCGCGCAGACGGCGATGGACGGATGCTGCTGGACGCGCTGTTCCCGGAGGGGACGCCCGGCGAGCAGTTCGAGTTCGGGTCGCAGGACACGCGGCTGTCGAAGGCGGCGCAGCGGATCCTCGCCGCAGCGGAGCAGGAGCTGAAGAACCGGGGTCTGCGGCGTGTGGTCCCTGCGGGGGTGCGGGTGCTGCCGATCGTGCTGGTCGTCGTCACGGCCGTACTGGTCTTCCTGTTCGGCGCGATCGCGCTGGAGGCGGGGGTGAGCCCGGCCGCTCCGGTTGTGATCATCGTCCTCGTCGGTCTGCTCATGACGGTGGTGATCGTGCTCGTGGCACGCAAGCCGTTGACGCCGCTCGGTGCCGAGACGCGTGATCACCTCCGGGGCCTCAAACAGTTCATCGAGTGGGCCGAGGCCGACCGCATCCGCATGCTGCAGTCGCCGGCGGGTGCCGAGCGGGTGCGCGTCGACGTCGACGATCCGCGGCAGATGCTGCGGCTGTACGAGACGCTGCTGCCGTACGCGGTGGTGTTCGGCCAGGAGAAGCAGTGGTCGACGCAGCTGGCCGTGCTCTATGCGGCGACGGGCGTCGCGGGACCGTACTGGTATGCCGGAACCGGAGCGTTCGACGCGTCGTCGTTCGCCTCGGGGATCGGATCCCTGTCGGCGGCCGCCGCGTCGTCATCGTCCACGTCGGGAGGCTCCGGCGGCGGGGGAAGCGCCGGCGGCGGCGGAGGAGGCGGGGGCGGCGGCGGGGTCTGAGCCCGGCGCTCCCGGCGCTCCCGGGTTGTGCCGGGTTGCCGGGCTCCCGGTCAGCGTCGCAGCGCGGCGCGGGGGAGGACCAGCGGTGCTCCGGTGTCCGGATCGGGCATGACGCGGGCGTGCACGTCGAAGACCGTGCGGACGAGCTCCTCGTCGAGGACGTCGCGGGGCTGCCCCTGCGCCACGATGGCGCCATCCCGCATCGCGACCCTCAGCCCGCGTGCCTGCAGTCGAGAGGGTTCGCTCGCGGTGCGACTCATGCCGGCCTTCCTTCCACGTTGCGGCGGCTCTCGCGGGCCAACAGCCAGACCAGGTACGCGCCGCCGATGCACACGGTGACGGCACCGGTGGGCAGGACGATCTTCGGCAGCGCATGCTGAGCGGTGATGTCGGCCGCCAGCAGCAGCAGTGCGCCGACGGCCGCCGATCCGGCGAGGTCGACCGAGGCTCCGTGCCCAGTGAGACGGCGCGCGATCTGCGGCGCTGCGAGGGCGATGAAGGCGATGGGCCCCGCGGCCGCCGTGACGAGTGCGATCGCTGCGACGCCCAGCACGACCAGCAGCACCTTCGTCGTCTCCACGGGAACGCCGAGCAGGGCGGCGGCGTCGTCGCCGAGCTCCAGGCGTGCCGCCGTGGGCGCAGCGCCGCGGCGTCACCGTGGAGGCCTCGTCGTCGGCCGACGCTGCGGGCTACGAAGAGCTGCTCGAGGGTGCGGAGTCGCTGGCCTACCTCCTGGACGGGCTGGTGGCCGACCCGCTCTGGAGCGATGCCGCGCGGGTGCTGCTCACCGGCCCGGGGTCGGCTCTCCTGACCGGCGCGCTCGCCGACACCGGACGGATGCCGGAGATCGAGATCTGCGAGTCGGCTGCGGGTCTCGCTGTGCTGCGCGCGCAGGTCGAGGACCAGGATGCCGTGTCGTGGTCGCAGCTCGCCGACCGCGGGCAGCGGGGCGAGGTCGACCTGGCCGTCGCGTCGCTCGCGCTGACGCACCGCACCGATGATGAGGCGGCGGCGCTGCTGGGACAGCTGGCTCAGGCCGCGTCGACGGTGGTCGTCGTCGAGTCGTCGCGACCGGATGGGCTGAGTCCACGTGCGGCCGAAGCGGCGCTGCACAGCTTCGCAGTCACCGGGGCGCCGCTGCGCGACTCCGAGGCGATCGCGGCGCTCGGCGCCCGTGCGGGATGGCGCATCAGCCGCGTCGTGTCGCTCGGCTGGGGCGTGGAGGCGACCGTTCTGGAACGGTGACGCTGGGCACGATGTCTCGGCTGCCCGCTCGGTCCGACATCTTCCGTCACACGGGAACAGGGTGTCCGAGTCGGAGGTTGCGCCTGCCATGACAACCATCGGAATCATCGGAGCAGGACACATCGGATCTCAGGTGGCGCGCGCCCTCACGGGCCTGGGCTACGAGGTCGTCATCGCGAACTCGCGGGGACCGGAGACCCTTTCCGCCCTCGTCGACGAGCTGGGGCCGTCTGCACGCGCGGCGACGTCGGTCGAGGCCGCTGCGGCCGGCGAGGCGGTCGTGGTGACCGTGCCGCTGCGTGCATACCGCGAGGTCCCGGTCGAGCCGTTGGCCGGCAAGATCGTGCTCGACACGAACAACTACTACTGGGAGCGCGACGGCCACATCGCCGAGCTCGACCGGGGCGAGGTGACGACGTCGGGTCTGTTGCAGGCGCATCTTCCCGAGTCGAAGGTCGTGAAGGCGTTCAACCACATTCCGGCGGCCGACATCACGACCACCGGCAGCCCGGCGGGAACGCCCGGTCGGCGTGCGCTGGGCACGGCATCCGACTTTCCGGAGGCGATCGCCTTCGTGACCGACCTGTACGACAAGATCGGCTTCGACACCGTCTCGGCGGGCCCGCTGAGCGAGTCGTGGCGGCTCGAGCGCGACCGTCCGGCTTATGTCGTGCGACAGGATGCCGCGCAGCTGCGCGAGAACCTGGCGAAGGGGTTCCGGGTGCGTCCGGAGGACAACGCCTGACGCGATCGACAGAGACGTCGAGGGCGGGATGACGGCTGTGCCGTCATCCCGCCCTCGACGCTGTCACCCGTCCGCTCAGTACCAGCCGCTCGACTGCGAGTGGCTCCAGGCGCCACAGGGCGTGCTGTAGCGGCTCGAGATGTAGCCGAGGCCCCACTTGATCTGAGTGGCCGCGCTGGTCTTCCAATTGCTGCCGGCGCTGGCCATCTTGCTGCCGGGGAGCGCCTGCGGGATGCCGTAGGCGCCGCTGGAGGAGTTGTAGGCCTTGTAGTTCCAGCCCGACTCGCGCTTCCATAGCTTCTCGAGGCAGCTGAACTGATCGGAGCCCCAGCCGTAGGAAGACAGCATCGCCTTGGCGGTCGCCTTTGCTCCGGCGACGGAGTTGTCGCCCGACGATGCGGCGCTGCCTGCGCTGAGGGAGTTGGAGCTCGACGTCGACGAGCTGGAGCTCGACGAGCGGGCGCTGCTGGAGGCGGCGGCAGCGGCCTCGGCGGCCTTCCGGGCAGCAGCTTCCTCCGCGGCCTTCTTCGCGGCCGCTTCTTCGGCGACCTTCTTGGCCTGCGCGTCCTTGAGCCGCGTGCGCAGGTCGGCAGTGTCGGCGACGACGGCGGCGGTGACCTGCAGGGTTTCGTCCGTGACGTCGGTGACGAGCAGGTCGGGGTTCTCGACGTACGCCGTCAGCCCGGTGACGTGGGCTTCAAGCTCGCTGGTGTCGACGGACGTCGCGCCGGCGACATCGAGATCGGCATCGGCGACGGCGTCTGCGGCCGCGTCGGCCGCGGCCAGCGCGTCCTCGGCCTGGGCGAGTGCCGTCGCGGCATCCTCGACCTCGTCGATGGTCGGCTCCGTCGCCTCGGTGGCTGCCTCCGCGGAGGCGAAGGGGGCGATGGTGGTTGCCGGGACCGTGTAGGCGACGAGCTCGAACGGGCTGTCCGCAGGTTGCTCGACGGCGTGCGCGGTGGTCGAGATGCCGCCGATCAGGCCGGCGCCGAGGGCGACGGTGAGGGCGGAAGCGAGCGCCGTGCGGCGCATCGGGCGGGCAGAACGGGCAGGGTGAAACGAGGAACGCATACAGACTTTTCGGCTGAGGAAGCCGGCGCAGAGGGCGTCGACGTGTGCCATCGGGCGGGCACAAGTCCCCGAGTCTGCACACCCGGTCTGGACGAAACCTCCGCACTCCCTGGACGTCCGGTGTGAGCCGCCCGCCGGGAAAGGCCTGATCAGGGGCGCGCGGACGTCCTTTCCGCATCGTGCTCGCGCGGATCTCGAGGGGTCTCGCGGGCAAGAGTAAGGGCCGGTCGGAGAGGCTCCCGACCGGCCCTTGTCCCTTGCACCAAGAGTGTCCTGCAATCACATGCCGGTAGCTGCCACAGCAAAACAACTACCGTGCAAGCACTCTATAACGGAGAGGTAACGACGGCAAGGGTGTGCCGTTATCTTTTTGTGATTCTTTGGATTCTTGTCGTGTCTCACTCCAGTTGTCCGATTCTCACGGACCTGTCGAGTCGTCTCATTCCAGTTGTTCGATTCTCACTCCAGTTGTCGACAGGGCGGCGCGCCGCGTAGCACCCCGCTGAGGCGGGAGTAGCTTGCGGTGCAAGCCGGGAGGTTCCATGGGAGCGCTCTGATCGGGTGCGGGATTCTCCGGGAGGGAGAGTTCTCCGTGACCTTGACCCAGGACTGGCTCGCCGCGATCGATGGGACGAACGCTCTCGCGGCCACGATCGAGTTTTCCAGACACGGCTTCCTCCAGCACGCGGATCCCGTCGACGCGGCGCGCGTGATGTTCGAGGATGCGGATCCGGTACGCGAGTTCCCGTCGTGGCCGGGCAAGCGGAACTTCGAGGGCAAGCTGTGGATGGCCTCGACGGGCCGGCACGTTCCGTTCGAGTCGTTCTGGGAGCGTTCGTTCCTGACCATGCTGGACCGGACGGGGGATGTCGTAGGTGTGTCGAGTCAGCCTATGTGGATCCGCTGGCGGTCCCCGAAGCGCTCACACGCGCCCGACTACTTCGTGCGCCGCTCCGATGGGAGTGCGCTGCTCGTCGACGTGAGGCCGGTCGAGCTGATCAAGCCCGAGGACAGCATCAAGTTCGAACTCACTCGTCGCCTTGCGGCCGCACTGGGCTGGTCGTACCTCGTCTTCGATCAGCTTCCCGGGGCCACCCAGGCGAACTTGCGCTTCTTGCTTCGGTACCGCGACCCGGCGTGGCTTGAGGGCGTCGATATTGCCGCGCTCGGGCTCACCGGCCGGATGAGTCTGGGGTCGCTCGCGGCGGTCCTCGGTGGCGTTGCTCGCTCAGGTGTCGGCGCCGCGTATGCACTCGTGTGGAGCGGGGTGGCGCAGGCGGACCTACGCCGTCCCTTGTCGATGGCGACCGTCGTCGATCTGGAGGGCGGATCATGAGCGTGCATCCGGGCGACATCATCCGGTGGCAGGGTGAGAGCCACCAGGTAGTCGCGATCCGGCCCACCTATCTGACCTTGCGCGCCGTCGACGGCGACGGAGATGACGTGGAGGTTCTCGCCGCCGATCTGCGACGTGAGGTGGAACCTGCCGCACCGGCATCGCTCCGCTCACTGCTGGACTTGCGCAGCCTGCAGGACCTCGACGCGCGTGACCGCAAGATCGTCGACGTGTGGCTGGAGGATCTCGCCCGGTTCGATGAGCTTGTGGCGGCGGGCGTGACCAAGCCCGCGGCGCGGCAGCAAGTCATCGACAGCGTCAATCGTCGTCTCGGGACCGGCTACAGCCCGGTCAAGGTGTCGCGTCAGCAGCGCGCTCTCGATGAGTTCGGGGTCAGCGGTCTTCTCGATAGACGGCGCCACGGCCTGGCTGACATGCCCGGTCGCTCCTATGACGAGCGCCTCATCGACGCGATCCTGACTGTCCAGGCTGGGCAGGAGCGGAAATCCACGGGAACCGGGACGCGACTGATCTGGCTCGTCCGCAGAGAGCTGGACGACCGCTTCGGCGAGGGCGTGGTGCCGATGCCGAGCCGCGCAACGATGTACCGGCTCCTGGGTGAGCTTGATGCGGGCAAGCACACGCTCGGGGCTGCCCGTGCCCGCCGCACCACGGCGAATCAGCCGGATCATATGCACGGGGTTCGGTCGGGGGTGCGTCCCGGTGAGCAGGTGCTGATCGACACGACGCCGATGGAGATCCTCGTCGAGTGCGACGGTGAACCCGTCCGCCCCGATCTCACCCTGCTGTTATGCGAGGCATCCAGGTCGGTGCTCTCCGGCATCGTCACGGTCGGCTCCCGCAGCATCGATCTGGTGGTGGTCCTCGCCCGCGCTCTCGTGCCCTACTCCTCTCGCCCCGACGGGGTGCGTGCGAACCGGCGTCAGGTGTCGGAGGCGTGGACCGGCACGGACGGGCTCATGGTCGAGCGGTTCGAGGCGATGCGTGACGCGCAGCCGTATGTCTTCCCGGAGTCGATCACGACCGACCGTGGCGCGTCGTATGTGTCTCGGCACTTCTCGGATGCGTGTCGGACGTTGGGGCTCTCGCTGACGGTCAACGCGGAGTATTCGCCGACGCAGAAGGCGAAGATCGAGCGGATGTTCCGCACGGTCAAGGACCTGTTCACCCAGTACGCGATCGCGTTCCTCGGGCAGAGCACCGACATGCGCGGCGACGAGATCATTGCGACGAGCCAGCTGCTCACACTCGAGCAGCTGCAGGAGCTGTTCGAGGACTGGGTTGCAGTGACGTGGCAGAACCGACCCCATAAGGCGCTGCGCGACCCCCGCAATCCTCGGCTGATGCTGACGCCGAACCAGATGGTCGCCGCGTACCGGGAGATCGCGCCGGAGCTGCAGGTGCCGCTGACGGCCGAGAAGTACATCGCGCTGCTCCCCACTGAGTGGCGGGTGATCAACCACTACGGCGTTGACATCGATTTGCGCGTCTACGACTCCAAGGAACTCGGCCCGCTGCGGAAGAAGCGGTCGCCGCATCATCGGCAGCAGGGCAAGTGGCCGTTCCACGTCGACCCGTACAACCCGATGACGGTGTGGCTGGAACTCGGCGACCAGTTCCTCCCGCTGGACTGGCGATCCCCGTACAGCGGCGCTCCGATGGCCGACGAAGTGTGGCGGGTCGCCCGCGCTCAAGCAGCCGCACGCGGCGAGAGCGAGCCGAGCACCGACGACCTCAACGAAGTGATGCGCCGGTTCATGTACAAGGGCAACGCCTTGCCGACGAAGCGGCAGAAGAAGCGCGCGATCAGCGCACGGACCGATCCGCTGGCGATCACCAACCAGCTCCCACACACCGCACCCGCAACCGCGCCGGGCGGCGCGCTTTCGGCTGCTGGTGACGTCGGCGACAAGGAAACCGATGCGGTGGCGGCGAAGCCGGCGTGGCCGGTCGCGGCACCGTTCGGGATGACCCGGTCGCCGGATGAGGCGTGAGCGCGATGTTCGATGACCTGCTGGGCGACTTCGACTTCGACGCCCCGTCCACCGACTTCGACTACGCGACCAAGGAGGGATGGCGCGAGTTCGTTGAGTTCGTCGCACAGCGGCCGCTCCGGATCACCCTGGCCGAGTACGAGGCGATGGACTCCTCGGAGCGTGCGCTGTTCAACATCGCACGTGAACGGTACATGACACTCGGCGCCCGGGTCGCGACCCCATCGCTGCGGCAGGTCGCCGTCGCGATCCGCCATGCCATGGCGGACAACCGCTCCCCGGACGCCAGCAAGTCCGGGGTGATCATCTCCGGCCGGCCAGGTCTCGGGAAGACCACCGCCGTCCAGGAGTTCGGCCGGGCGTTCGAGCGGGCCCGCCGGCAACGCGCCGGCAGCACGCGGCGCAATCTGATCCCCGTCGCCTACGTGCCCGTGCCGACGCATGCGACGGCGAAGACGATGATCACCAAGCTCGCCGATTTCTACGCCATCCCCTACTCCCGCAACGCGAACTACGAGGTCCTCCTCAGCCGCGTCAGCCACGTGATGCGCGAATGCCGCACCGAGCTGGTGATCATCGACGACATCCACCGGCTCGACCTGCACTACCGCGGAAACGAACAAGTCGCCGACGCCCTCAAAGAACTATCCGAACGGTGTCCCGGCACCATGGTGTACGCAGGGGTCGACGTCGCCCGCAACGGCCTGTTCTGGGGCTCCCGCGGCGAGCAGATCATGGCCCGATTCGAGCTGGTCAAATTCGACACCTACGGGACTGGCGAGACAGCTGACGCCGCGGTGTGGGGACGCATCCTCGTCGACCTCGAGGACTCCTTGTGCTTGATCTCGCAACCTGACGCGGAGATCCTCACTGTCGCTGCCGAGCTCCGCGACCTGTCCCGCGGCTCCATCGGCCGCGTCGCCCGAGCCGTTCGCCGAGGCGCACGCCGCGCCATCGAGCAACACACCGAACGCCTCGACCTCGACGACGTGCTCGCGTCGCTGGCGAAAATCCGTGAGGCGGAAGGATGGATCGAGGAAGAAGAGAACCGGCCCTCACCGCGACCCAAACGAGGTCGACCCGCTCGCGCGAAATGATGAGGCCGCTCCCCGTGCTCATCGAACCCTTCGCGGGAGAAACCGTCAGCAGCGTCTACCGCAGGCTCGCCGACCGCAACGCCGTGCCGGCCGGGGAATTGTGGACGACGATCCGTCACGCGCGCCCACGGCTTCCGCTGCGTACGACACCCGAACTTGTGCCGCGCATGGTCGAAGAACTCGCCGACCTCCCGCCCGGATTCTTCGACGGTCGCCGCTCTGACCGACTGTTCGTCCGCTGCATCCACACCGACTGGCGACACAGCAACTGCCCGACCTGCGCACCCCTGCCGTCCGCGGTCACGAAATGCATGCGCTGCACCAGAGGCGAACCCGTCGAAGTGCGCACCCGGACCGGAGCGGTATGCGCCCGACACCGCCGATGGCACTACGCGGGCGCGGACGACGCGCTCACCGACTGCGTCGAACACCTCCGTGCCGAGCGATGTCTCACCGGCACGCTCTGGGAACGCGGCATCGGTCCCGACACCGGGGAACTGGAACTCGCCACGGCCCTCATAGGTGCCACCGATCTCGGACAGGAGGACGAATCTCATCGAACGGCGCTTGCGCGCCATTATCCGGAAGCGGTGCGTCTCGTTGCCCTGCTGACAGAGCCGTGGGCGGAGCGGTTCCTCGCGAACACGAACGTCGGACCCATCCAGGTCGCCGCGCTCGTGGGAGCAGCCGTGAATGCGGTGACCGTAGGCCCGTCGCGCGACGTCGACGCTGTCCGGGCTTCCTTTCACGCCGACGGCCGCGAAACGGTCATCAGCCGCGACCGACCCGTGCGGCTCCGATACGGTCGATCCCCGGGCCTCGATGAACTCGGTAGGAGAATCCTGACGTTCGCCCCGCGGGTCCGAGCCATACTCCTGCGCCATACCGACGCCCGCAACCCTCCCACACGGCGACCGCGCCTCTCATCGAGGCATGCACAGGGGTGAACACGCCGCTCCGCACGCTACCGATTCGACTCGAACCCATTGAGGGCGAGACGGTCGACGGGTTCACGAAGCGGCTCGCCGAAGCTCACCAGTGCGAGGAACGCGACATCCGGCGAATCGTCTTGGAGCACCTCGGTCGCAGCTGGTGGCCCGTAGCGGATCAGCGCGTGGTCGAGATCATCGAGCAGCTCGCAGATCTACCGCAGGGCGCACTGCGCTCCAACTTCGAGAAAGATGGCATGTGGGTCAGATGCGGCCACCGCACCTGGCGCCCCGAGAAGTGCGCCAGGTGTGCCCGGTTCGCCGAACCACGCACTGCGTGCCTGGAATGTTCCGGCGGTCTGGCTACCACGACGATCGCCCGCGGCGGTGCGCTCTGCCTCACGCATCACCACTGGGCGTACCGCGCATTGCACGCCGACGCAGCCGGCATGCCCGGCTACGAGAGCGCGGAACTGTTGCTGCGATCACAGCTCTGGAAGCGCGGCGTCGCCCTCCACACCGGAGAACTGAACCTCGCCGCAGCATTCGTCCGTGCGTGGCACGAAGGGTCAGAGTCTCCGTCCGCCATCGACGACCGCATGGCGAGTTTCGGCATTCCGCGCCTCGACACCTACGAAAGCGTGCTGCTGTGCGCGTATCCCGAGATCATTCGGTTGGCATGCGCGCTCACATCGCCGCGCACGATCACACCGATCCTGGACGTGACGACATCCGCGCTCGCTCAGGTAGGTCGCCTATTACCCGCCATCGCGAAAGCGCTCGGCGACGAACCCAACGATGCACTCCGCGCGTTCACGGTCAGCGTCGTCGGGTACGCCCACCAGGCGATGCTGTATATGTACGGGCTCCGTAGCTCTAACCAGGTCAAACACCAACGGTGCCCACTCAACCGGGCTCTCATGGTCGCCGCTCACCGGCAGCGCGCGTGTTTCCTCCGCCATGCGAACCCGCGAGCCCTTGCCAACATCGCCGGAAAGACTGGTCAAGCCGCACCGCGCAGCCGCGTCATCCGCAACTGGTCGCTTGAGGCTGATGTCCTGGCGCTCCCTTGAGCGAGGCTCGGGGTCACCGGTCGGCGACCATCAGATAGCGCAGATTGCTGACCCCCGATTTACCCTGCGACTGGGGTAGGCGAGCTTCGGCACTGTTCGCACTGGCGTTTGCTCGGCTCCGGAACCCCTCCCGAACTCTCACCGGACCATGAGAGGCCTATGGCCTCCCGCCCGCGTTGACTCCAAGATGTGACCAACGATATAGTCACGCAAATCCACCGGAGGAGACGGGGCATGAGAGTTCGATTGGCTGGGGCGGTCATCCCACTGATTCTCTGCGGAGCGCTGTTGGGCGCTTCGACGGTCCCACCCACCGCGACGCCAGGGCCCGAGCAGCCGTCGAAGTCCACAACACAAAGAGATTCATCGGGTCTGTTGATAGTCACGGGTGATGACCCTGCAGTTTCTGATGATCTCCGCGAGTTGTTCGGGCTGGCCGCGACGTTAAGCAACGAAAATCCGGCCGATTTCGGACCTCCAACAGTGACCAAGGGACGCGTCACGCTAAGGGTCACTTCTGAACGTACCCGGCTTATTGCTAGCGAATCGCCGGGCGCCGATCGTCTGTCCGCGCTTGACACATACCTTGACGCGGCCGCTGCGCGCGGCTCCTCGATAACCGATGAATCGGATAAGCTGCTATCCCCGAAGATGCCGGCCGCAGAGCGCCGATCCATCGCAGACCAGGTCGAATTCAGCTTCGGCGGTGCAAGCCAGGCAGAGCTTCAGGATGTCAGCGACGCCATTTTTGATCTCCAGTTTGATAAGGCATATCGCTCCGCGGGCATCTGGCGGACAGAAATCTCAACGGCAGATGGCGCCGTCGTCGTTACCGTTTCTTCCCTCACCTCCGACCTGGCCGAGCACATCGTCCGCTCCTATGGGACTGAGGTCGTGCACGTGCGCATCGAGAAGCCCGCAGAAAGCAGCCCAGCAAGTCGCCCGCACGATACGAATCCGTACTACGGCGGTGCGCTCATTGGAACCCCGACCGGAATATGTACCGCGGGCTTCCCGTGGGTGAGTGGGTCGACTTCGATGATGGTCACGGCTGGCCACTGCTACCCGTCAGGTGGCTCGGTCAAGATCGATGGAGTGACGTTGGGCAGCGTCACGTCGGGGTCTCGCGAGAATTGGACGAACGGTACTGGGACGGTCTATTTGAGCGGTCAGTCGACCTACCGAGGTGACATCGGGCTGATCACCTACTCTTCGGGAAAGACAACTACTGGCCGCATATATCGTGGGAGCTCGACCTCGTCCACGAGTGCTGCGGTTGGGCAAATGTGGTCCCGGACCGCCGTGAACGGGGATCAGTTCTGCACTGGTGGGAGCCAGAGCGGAGAGATCTGTGGCTGGGTCGTCAACAAGGTCGGCATCAACTTCACCTATAGCACCGGTGAGGTGCTTCGTCACGGTGTGGAAACTTACAGTCGAACGTCCGGGCCATGTGTCCGGCCCGGAGATTCCGGAGGCCCAACCTATACTGTCCGAAGCGACGGAAAGGTCGCGGCTAAAGGGATTATTAGCGGCGCCGGTGGAGGTGGTAGCGACTACATTGCGGGCATCTTCGACCCATGCCGGATGTGGTTCACGGATATCTATGACCCCTACTACGCGTTTCCAGGCGTTCTCCGCACGTCCTGAGCCGGGAATCTACGGTGAAGATTCGACGCGGGTTCGCGATGGGGGTGCTCGTGGCACTTGTCAGCTTCGGTCTCGTCGGGTGCCAGTCGGGTGATGCACAGGTAGCTGTGTACTCCTGGCACGCCAGCCCTACCAACTCGAGAACGATCACGCTCGTCGTCTACGCCGGGGAGCGGGACGAGATCACACGAGCCGAGGTGTTGGCTCAGGACCGCGATCAGGTCACGGTTGCGGTTTGGGTGCGTGGCGTCGACACCGGCCCCGGCGGCGGTGTCGCTGTGGCCAAGGAGACCGACGTCACCCTCGATGCGCCGATCGGTGCCCGCGCCGTCGTGAACGAGGACGGAAGCGTCGTCCCGAATCAATAGCGTCACCTGCAACTGGCGCCATGTTGGGGAGTTGTGACGGGAACATCAGGCCCGTGGATTCACGGCAACTGTCGTGAGACTGTCGCCCTATCGTGGGGCCCTGACGGGGTGAGAAAAGCCCTGGTGAGGTTTGATCGCTGTCGACACCTCCAGTGAGTTCCTACAATTCTCACTGCTTGGTGACAGCCCGTCCGCAGGTCGCCGCTCAGGTGCCGACGATGTCCGCCATGTGCGCGTGTGCCTCGTGCATTCCCGGGTTGTGTCTGCGGGGATCATCCGAGGTGCCCCGCGTCACCATCTCCTCGATGTACCGACGATCGGCGTTCAGCCTCGCGATCGCGTCCGTACCGACACCTCCGTGGCCGGGGATGACGACTCGTGCCTGCTGGGCGTACGGGGCGAGCCGATCGAGCGCATCCACGTAGGCCGGGATGTCGTCCGGAAAGAACGGGAGAGGGAGCTCGACGTCACTCAGCATGTCGCCCGCGATGAGCACGCGCTGCGCCGGCAGCCAGAGGGCGGCGTGTCCAGGGGCGTGGCCGTTGTGGACGATCAGCTCGATCTCGACTCCGCGGGGCGCCGACTCATCGGGGATGCGGCTGTCCGCACCCCGCACGCGTCCCATGAGTTCGACCAGGGGACGGGGGAAGTCCGCGCCGAGGAACTCGACCAGTGCCCTCCGTTCGGCGACCGCGAGACGCGCGGTCGCCTCCGACGCCCAGCGCGGTGCGTCGCCGAACCCTGGATGCCACAGCAGGTGGTCGTGGTGAGCGTGGGTGGCGAAGCCGCCGGTCACGCGCAGGCCCCGTCTGTGGACCGCGGTCGCGAGAGCGTCGAGCTCGTCCGGCATCCAGGCGGGATCGACGAGCAGCACATCGCGTTCGCCGACGAGCAGCGTCGAGTTCGTCGCCATCTGTCTGCTCGTGGCGACCAGGACGCCGGGCGCCACTTCGCGCGGAACCGCCATGCCTGCTCAGCCCTGGCCGGGCCCACCCCAGGTGTGGCCAGGTGGGAGCGTCGGACAGACGGTGTCCTTCGTGAAGACGCCGATCTCGGCGCGAATCGCGACGCCGTCATCCGTGCGCGAGACGGTGTAGGCGATGCCTTCGAGAGCGTCATGCTCGGGGACGTTGCCGACCAGTGCGCTGTCGACCTTCGGGTCGGGGGAGAGCGTGCCGGGTACCGGAACGATCAGGTCGGCCGTCGGGTGCGCCGTGAGCCAGTTGGCGGTGTCGATGACGTCCGCATCGTCGATGGTCCAGTATCCGGTGCGTGTCTCCATCGGCGAGCACGGCCAGCTGTAGTACGACGAGCTGAAGGGCACTGTGGCTCGCGGCACGCTCTCGGATCGGACGGCGCCGCGCGGCAGGACGGCCTCTTCGAGCCAGGCGTCGGCTGTCGCGGCAGCCTCTGGGTCGACGACCGAGGTCTCCGCGTCGATGCCTGCGTCGACCGATGACGGTGCCTCGGCACCGCGTGCGCCCGGCGCAGCGGTGGCGCACCCCGCCATCAGTGCCGTCGCAAGAGAGAGGAGGGCAAGACTCTGCAGATGCCGCATGCCATCACCGTAGAGGAAGCACCCGGTCGGGGTGCTGCGCACTCGCCAGCAGCCCAGAGACCTGATCGAGCGCCGCCGGGATGAGACGGTAGTACGCCCATGTGCCCCGCTTGGAGCGGCTGAGGAAGCCGGCCGCAGTGAGCACCTTGAGGTGATGGGACACCGTCGGCTGAGACAGCCCGACCGGGTCGATCAGGTCGCAGACGCACGCCTCTTGGCCCTCGGACGAGGCGACGATCGACAGCAGTCGCAGCCGCGCCGGATCAGCGAGGGCTTTCAGTGTGACGGCCAACTCCTCGGCGTCTGCCTGGCTGAGTGGGTCCCTGACCAGCGGTGCACAGCACGCCGCGCCGGGAGTGACGTCGGTGATCTCGAGCGTGGTAGCCATGTATCGACACTAATCGATATTGACATCCTTCGATACGTGCGCCCATACTGGCCATCGACATTCATCGACACTCATCAATGTTCCCCGGAGGCTCTCCCATGACCCTGCTCGATCTCACCCCGCGCACTGCGACGAGCGATCGGCTGGCGACACTGCCGGTGCTGATCATCGGTGCAGGGCCGGTCGGCCTCGCCGCGGCGGCCAACCTGGTCGAGCGGGGCATCGAGTTCAGCATCCTGGAGGCAGGGGATCGGGTCGCCTCCTCGATCCGGCTCTGGGGCCACACCAGGCTGTTCTCTCCGTGGAAGCACGTGATCGACCCCGCCTCGCGCCGGCTTCTCGACGCCGCAGGCTGGGCCGGCCCGGCGGATGACAGCCGAACGCCCACGGGGCGTGAAGTCGTCGGCGAGTACCTCGAGCCACTCGCTGCCCTGCCCGAAATCGGATCGCGGATCCGGTTCGACGCTCGGGTGGTCGCGGTCACGCGTGAAGGCATGGACCGCACCCGCACCGCCGGTCGCGAGACGACACCCTTCCTGCTGCGCATCCAGACGTCGACCGGAGCTGTCGACGAGATCATCGGCCGGGCCGTGATCGACGCCTCCGGCACATACGCCTCTCCGAACCCGCTGGCCTCGACGGGGCTCGACCCGATCGGCACCGAGGAGGTCGCCGGCCTGGTGCTGCACGCGCTGCCCGATGTCCTGGGCGCCGACCGTGCGAGGTTCGCGGGACGGCGCACGACAGTGGTCGGCGCAGGCCACTCGGCCGCGAACACCCTGATCGCGCTCGCCGAGCTCGCGACGAGCGAACCGGCGACGCGGGTGACCTGGCTGATCCGCAACCGCGCAGCACTCCGCGTCGCGTCGTCGCCGGAGGACGAGCTCGCCGACCGCGCCACGCTCGGCTCGCGGGTCGACCGGCTCGTCGCATCCGGAAAGATCGAGCTCGTGGACTCCTTCGAGATCTCCCGGTTGCGGCCCCACGCGGACGGCGTCCGCCTCCTCGGCTCGCGCCGCGGCGAGACTGCCTACTACGACACGGATGTCGTGGTCAACGCCACCGGGTTCCGCCCCGACCTCGCCGTGCTGCGCGAGATCCGCGTCGAACTGGACGACGTCGTCGAGGCACCGAAACGGCTGGCGCCGCTGATCGACCCGAACCTGCACTCCTGCGGCACTGTCGCTCCGCACGGGTTCGCCGAGCTGCGGCACCCGGAGCCGGGGTTCTTCCTGGTCGGCATGAAGTCCTACGGACGGGCGCCGACGTTCCTGCTCGCCACCGGTTACGAGCAGGTCCGCTCGGTCACCGCGTGGCTCGACGGCGATATGCCGGCCGCCACGGAGGTGCGGCTGACGCTTCCCGAAACCGGTGTCTGCTCCACCGACCTCGGTGGCCGTAGCTCGTGCTGCTCGGTGTCGAGTCTCTCTGGTGAACGGAAGTGAGACCGGTCATGAGTGACAAGCCGACCGTTCTGTTCGTCTGCGTGCACAACGCCGGGAGGTCGCAGATGGCCGCCGGCTACCTGCAGTCCCTCGCCGGGGATCGCATAGAGGTACTGTCTGCCGGGTCCGAGCCGAAGGAGCAGATCAACCCGGTCGCGGTCGACGCCATGGCGGAGGAGGGGATCGATATCGCCGATGGCGCGCCGAAGCTGCTCACGGTAAACGCGGTGCGCGCGTCCGATGTCGTGATCACGATGGGATGCGGGGATGCCTGCCCGATCTTCCCCGGCAAGCGCTACGAGGACTGGCAGCTCGACGATCCGGCCGGTCAGGGGATCGAGGCTGTCCGGCCGATCCGGGATGCGATCCGGGCGCGCGTCGAGACGCTGATCGCCGAGCTCGCTCCGGGCGCTGTCGCGGTTGTCCCTGCCGGCACGCAGGCGACTCACGATCGGTCGCAGTAGCGTCGAGTCAGCGTCGCATGCCACGGGCGCGGATGAGGAGCAGGCCATGCACGATCCCGACACCGCGCCCGAGCGCCCCTGGCTCACCGCCTATGCCGAGGGGGTGCCGGCCGACATCGAGCCGGTCACCGAGACGCTGGTCGACATGTTCGAGGCGGCGGTCGCCCGCTATCCGAAACGGGTGGCGCTGGAGTTCTTCGGCGCACAGACGACCTACGCCCAGCTCGGTGAGCGGGTCGCGCGCGCAGCGGAAGGTCTGCGGAGACTCGGCGTCGCCGCGGGCGATCGCGTCGCTCTGGTCCTGCCCAACTGTCCCGACCACGTCGTCGCGTTCTACGCAGCGTTGCGCCTGGGCGCCATCGTCGTCGAGCACAACCCGCTCTACACGCCCCGTGAACTGCGTCACCAGTTCGAGGTCCACCAGGCCGTCGTCGCGATCGTGTGGGACAAGGTCGCCGATGTCATCGCCGAGCTGCCCGCCGATGCCCGGCCCCGCCACATCGTGGCCGTCGACCTGACGAAGGGGATGCCGCGGGGCAAGCGCATCGCGCTGCGCCTGCCGGTCGATCGAGCGCGCGATGCCAGGGCAGCACTGACCGGACGGCCCCGCGCCAAGGGCGTGCTGCCGTGGCCGCGGATCGCAAGCGCTCGACGGCTGGGAAAACGGGTTCCGCGCCCGGCTCTCGACGACATCGCGCTGCTCCAGCTGACCAGCGGCACCACCGGCATCCCCAAGGCGGCGATGCTCTCGCACCGCAATCTCCGGTCGAACGCCGCGCAGGGCCGCGCCTGGCTGCCGGGCCTGCACGAGGGCGAAGAGGTCTTCTACGGAGTGCTGCCGCTGTTCCACGCGTACGGGCTCACGCTGTGTCTGACGTTCGCGATGTCCATCGGTGCGAAGCTCGTGCTGTTCCCGAAGTACGACCTCGACCTCGTGATCGCGGCGGCACGCACCGCGCCGCCGACCTTCCTGCCCGCCGTCCCGCCCATCTACGACGCGCTCGCGCGCGCCAGCATCCAGGGGCGCGTCGATCTGCGCGGGGTGCGGTACGCGATCTCGGGGGCGATGAGCCTGCCGCTGCCGACGGTGACGCGCTGGGAGGAGGCCACGGGTGGACTGCTCGTGGAGGGGTACGGCATGACCGAGACGTCTCCGGTGGCGCTTGGGAACCCGGCAGGCCCCTCTCGCCGTCCCGGAACCGTCGGGGTGCCCTTCCCGAGCACCGACGTGCGCGTCGTCGATCCGGACGACCCCGACGTGGTGCGCGGCCCTGGCGAAGAGGGCGAACTTCTCATCCGCGGGCCGCAGGTGTTCCAGGGCTACTGGAACGGCGCGGACGAGACCGCGGCCGTGCTGCTTCCCGGTGGCTGGCTGCGCACCGGCGACATCGTGACGATGTCCGACGACGGGTTCGTCACGATCGTCGACCGGATCAAGGAGCTGATCATCACGGGCGGGTTCAACGTCAGCCCGAGCGAGGTGGAGCAGACCCTCGTTCTGCACCCCGACGTCGAGCAGGCCGCCGTCGTCGGCCTGCCTCGTGCCGGCGGCGGGGAGGAAGTGGATGCCGCGGTCGTCATGCGCGACGGCGCCGTCTTCGACGCCGGCGCGCTGCGTGACTTCTGCCGGCTGCATCTGACCGCGTACAAGGTGCCCAAGCGCATCGTCGCCGTCACCGAGCTGCCACGCAACCAGGTCGGCAAGGTGCTGCGCCGCGTCGTCCGCGACCGGCTGCTGGAGAGGCGGGATGCCGACGGCGTACGCTGAACACATGGGACAGGCGCAGCCACTGCCGTGGACCGATCCGCGCGAGGACATCGAGTACAGCGTGCTGATGGCCAACGGCCGGCTCGCGCCGCGGGCCTTCGTCGACCGCGCGGCGGCCGAAGCATGGGCCCGCCTCGAAGACGGCGATCAGGTGGTGTCGTACAACACCATCTGCTCCTGCGACGAGTGAACGACGCCTGACCGTCACGCGTCAGCCCGATAGCACGACCTGTGCCGCGCGATTCCCGCCGCACCGGTCATCGCCGTCGATGCGCACCCACTCGACGTCGACGGATCCTTCCGCGATGACAGCTCCCGTGTCGTCGACGAGTCGATAGCCGAGCACCGGCTGACCGCCCAGCATGCTGGCCGACCACCCCGTCGAGCTGTCACCCGTGAGCTGATGGATTCCGGTCTCGACCGGCTCCTCGGTCACGCCCACCCCGGTCGGCTCCATCGCGGGGCCCGGGGTGCAGCCCTCTCCGTCGCACACCTCGAGGGTGACTCCGGTGCGCGGCTGGTCGAGCGTGATGTAGGCGGTGCTGCCATAGCCGATCGCGGGACAGGAGATTCCGAACGGTGCACAGCCGCTCAGCAGCGCCACCGATAACGCGGTGAGCGTGACGGAGCCGAACCTGCGCACGCCGCTCAGCCCAGGAGGCAGATGAGCAGGTGGCTCGGCTCGTCGGCCGCGACGTCGTGCCGCACGCTCGCGTCGACATGGATGATGCCGCCCGCGACGAGAGTGTGCGTCACCTCGCCGATGCTGAACCGCACCCGACCGGCGACGACGGACACCAGGATCGGACGCGGCACGGAGTGCTCCGTGAGCACGGTGTTCGCGTCCATGGCGATGTGCCGGATGCGCACTCCGGTGCCATCGAAGGCCTTGTGCGGAGTCACGCGCCCCGGCTGGATCGGGTTCTGCGCGAGCAGCTCCGCGGCACCGGCGGCGATGAGCCGCGCGGAGTCGGGAACGGGAGCGGTCATGCCCCGATGATGCCACGCCGCAGGTGCGGGCACCACGGGGTCGACGGGGTCGAGCGCGCTCAAGCGGGCGGCTCGAGCCAGTGCTCCACGGCGGGTACATGCTCCTCGAGCTCGGCGAAGAGGTCCGACGGCAGCGGCGTCGACGCGGCGGCGAGCGTCGCATCCAGGCGCGCCACGCGGCTCATCCCGACGACGGTCGTCGAGACCTCCGGGTCGCGCAGCGAGAACTGCAGCGCCGCCGTGCCGATGTCGGTGCCGTAGCGCGCGCAGACCGCCGCCATCGCGTCGACTGCCGCGACGGTCGCCTCCGACGCGGGCGCGTAGGCGTAGCGGTGGATGCTCGGGTCGGCGAGGATGCCGGAGCCGTAGACCGCCGCGTTGATCACCGGCACACCGAGCGCGCGCGCCTGCGCGATGATCGGCCCGGCGCTGCGGTCGACGAGGGTCCACCGGTTGTGCACCAGCAGCGCGTCGAAGACGCCCAGAGCGAGGTAGCGCTGCATCTCGGGGATCGGGCCGCCGGCGAGGCCGATCCGCCCCACCTCGCCCGCGTCGCGCAGGGCGACCAGCGCCTCGACGGCGCCGCCCGGTGCCGACATCTGCTCGAATCCGAAGTCCTCCGGGTCGTGCAGATGCACCAGCGGCAGCGTGTCCAGACCTAGGCGCTCCTTGCTCTCGCGCACCGACTGCCGCACGCGTTCCGCGGAGTAGTCGTCGCCGCGAGGATCGACCTTCGTGATCACGAGCATGTCCTCCGGCAGTCCGCCGGCCGCCGCCAGCGCCGCGCCGATGCGCCGCTCGCTCTCGCCGCCGGAGTATCCGTTCGCCGTGTCGATCGTTCGGACCGGGCTGTGCAGGGTGTGCCGCACGAGCTCGATCGCCTCGTCGGCGGGCACGTCGCGGCCGAACAGCGCGGGCATCGATCCGAGCGGCCCACCGCCCAGCGTCACGGCGGACACGGTCAGCCCGGTCTCGCCGAGCGGGCGCAGCCAGGTGGAACTCGAAGGGCCGGGAGGAACGATCGCGTCGGTCATCCCTTCACCCTGCCAGGTTTCCGTGCCCGCCGATCCGGGGATCAGTACCAGCCGGTCGACTGCGAGTGTCCCCACGCGCCGCACGGGGTGCCGTAGGCACGGGAGATGTAGTCGAGCCCCCACCTGATCTGCGTTGTCGCGTTGGTCTGCCAGTCGCTGCCCGCGCTGGCCATCTTGCTGCCGGGCAGCGCCTGCGGGATGCCGGTCGCCCCGCTCGATGCGTTGTAGGCGGTGTAGTCCCAGCCCGACTCCCGGTTCCACAGCGATACGAGGCAGGAGAATTGGTCCGATCCCCAGCCGTACTCCGACGACGCGAGTGACTGTGCAGTCGCCTTGGCGCCGGCGACGGTGTTCGCGGCCGCAAGCGCCTCCGCCTCGGCCGCGGCGCGGGCCTTGGCCTCGGCGGCCGCCTTGGCGGCGGCCTCCTCCGCAGCCTTCTTCTCGGCGGCGGCCTGTCGCGCGTCGGCCAGCGCCGTGCGCAGCTCGTCGGTCTCGTCGAGCACGGCCGCCGTGGCGATCACGGTCTGGTCGGTGATCTCCGGGACGAACAGCGTCGGGGTCACGTCGACTGTTCCGAGGATGTCGACGAGCCCGCGCAGCTCGCTCGTATCGATCGTCGTATCGGCTGCCACATCCAGGCCGGATGCGGTGACCTGGCCGCTGACGGTGGCCGCTGTCAGGAGCGCGTCGGCGGCCTGCCGCAACGCCTCCCCGGCTCCATCGGCGACCTCGTCGACCGGGTCGGTGAGCGAGGTACCGCCGGTGACGATCGGGGCGGACTCCGCTGCGTAGGCGGCGGGGGCGGTGAGAGCGGACGCCACCGGGATCGTGAGGAGGAGGCCCAGCCCCAGGAGGGCAGGGGCGACGGTACGAGGGGAGAACGGCGACATGAAAAGGGGTGCTTCCGATGGGGGATCCGCCGACGGGGGTCGGCGTGTGCCTCGCGCTGGGCACGAAAAGGCCAGTGTTCCTGGCCTTTCTGGACGATCACACAGCGGAGCCTGGACGGTTCCTTTGTTGCACCGGGTCGATCAGCACCCGGAACCGGTCGCGTCTCCACACGTCGCCGCCGATGCGATGCTCGGCCCGGGTGGTGAACCGGTAGCGATACGACACCACGCGGATCCACCGCGGACGCTCGCCGTCGAACGGGTCGCTGCGCAGCAGTCGGAGCGTCGCCGGATCGGCATCCAGGAGGCGGACGAGGAGCGTCGTGAACCACTCCTCGAGGGATCGGCCGAGGGGCAGGAACCACATCAGCCAGTCCAGCCGCAGGTGGTACGGCGCGACCTGTCGGGGTATCCGGTGCACGTCGCCGGGCTTGCCTGTGAACGCGTACTCCGACCAGGTCGCCGTGTGCGGGTCGGCATCCTGCGTGCCCTCGATGACGTACTCGACGCGCTCCTTCGTGACGGTGCCGAAGGCTCCGTAGGCGTTGCCGATCTGCCAGCGGTTGAAGCTCGCGTTCATCAGCTGGCGGCGCGCGGCGAGGTTGCGTGCGGCGGGGATGCCGAGAAGGACGCATCCGGCGAACACCGCCGCCGTGACGACCAGCCAGGGCAGCGGAATGCCGGCATCGCCCTGCTGTGCGGCGGCGGTCATGCCGGGAACCGACACCGCGGAGAATGCCAGCACGACGGTCGCCCAGTTCAGCCAGGCGAAGTTGCCCGTGAGGATGAGCCACAGCTGGGTGGCGATGACGATGCACGCAGCGGTTGTGCCGATCAGTTGCGGAAGCGGTCCCGGCACCCAGACCGCGAGGATCGGTGCGAACAGGAACCACGGCACGATCAGCTGGGCGATGTGGTTCGCGACGACCTCGCAGCGGTGGAACCACGCCGGCAGCAGGTGGGCCTGCCGGCTGAGCGGTCCCGGCATCGGCTGGGTCTCGTGGTGGTACATCAGCGCTGTGAGATCACGCCATTCGCGGCCGCCGCGGATCTTGATCATGCCGGCGCCGAACTCCAGGCGGAACACGAGCCACCACAGCAGCACCATCACGAGCGTCGCGGGCGGCTGCGAATCGGAGCCGAGGAACGCCGCCAGAAACCCGGCCTCGAGGAGGAGCATTTCCCATCCGAAGCCGTAGAAGGTCTGCCCGATCGACACGATCGACATGTACCCGAGCCAGAGCAGCAGGAACGCGATCATGGGCACCCACGGCGGGCCGAGTTGCGGGATGCCGGCGACCACGAGCGCCGCGACGCCGATGCCGCCGATGCAGAGCGCGACGAGCCGGCGGTCGGTGTAGCGGACGCGGCGAAACAGCGTCGGTCCGAGCATCTTGGCGCGGCGGGGCGACGCCGCGACCCAGGCCAGGAGATCGGGCGCGGGCAGCAGGCCGCGTTCGCCCAGGAGCGGGCGGAACTGGTTCAACGTTGAGACGAAGGCGAGGAGATAGAGCGCGGCGATGCCGCGCTGGAGAACCTGTCGCGCCATCTCGAAGTCACCGGCCGCGAGCCCGTCCATGCCGCGACCCTACGCCTCGCGCCCGTCGAGCGGGACCGGCTCCTCCGGTCGTCACTGCGTTTCGTCTCGCTGCGCTCGCTCAACGACCGGTTGTCGCTCGTGCGGCGCCGGCCCGCTTGTCACGGGTCGTTGAGCGGAGCCGGCGGAGACGAAACGCGGTTCGATGTGCTGTCGGTCGTTGAGCGGAGCCGGCGGAGCCGGCGGAGACGAAACGCGGCTCAGTCCGGCGCCGTAGGGTGGGCGCATGGTGCGTGGCGGCGAACTCGATGCGGCGATCGTCGGCGCCGGGCCGAACGGCCTGGCCGCGGCGGTCACGCTCGCGCGTGCCGGCCTGCGCGTGCGGGTCTACGAGCGATCCGCGCAGCCCGGTGGCGGCGCCGCCACCGCCGAGCTCACGCTCCCCGGCTTCCGTCACGACGTGTGCTCGGCCGTGCACCCGCTGGCGTTCGAGTCCGCGTTCTTCCGTGCCTTCGGGTTGCGTGAGCGCGTCGAGTTCGTCACGCCCGACGTCTCCTTCGCCCAGCCGCTCGACCGCGGTCGCGTCGCGATCGCGCACCGCGACCTCGACCGTACCGCCGCCGGTCTCGGCCGCGACGGCGCCGCCTACGCCCGACTGATGCGTCCGCTGGCCCGATGCGCGCACCAGGTCGCCGAGACGACGGGGTCGACCCTGCTGCGCGTGCCCCGGCATCCCATCACCGCGGCTCGACTCGCCCTGCGCACGGCCGAGCAGGGCACACCCGCGTGGAACCTGCGCTTCCGCGAGGATGCCGCCCCTGCCCTGCTGACCGGAGTGGCCGCGCACTCGATCCTCGCCCAGCCGAGCCTGGCCGCCGCCGGCGCGGGCCTCGTGCTCGGCGCGTACGCGCACGCGCAGGGCTGGCCGATCCCGGTCGGCGGCAGCCAGGCGATCGTCGACGCGCTCGTCGCCGATCTGCAGGCGCACGGCGGTGAGCTCGTCACCGACCACGAGGTCACCTCACTCGCCGAGCTCACCGCGCTGACCGGCGCACGGGTCGCGCTGCTCGACGTGACTCCCCGCGCATTGCAGGAGATGGCCGGGGACGGGATGCCGGACGCCTACCGCCGCCGGCTGGAGCGGTTCCGCTACGGGGGAGCGGTCGCGAAGGTCGACTTCGCGCTCAGCGCTTCGGTGCCGTGGGCGCACCCCGACGTCGCCCGAGCCGGCACCGTTCACCTCGGGGGCACGCGTGCCGAGATGGCGCGCGCCGAGAACGCCGTGAACCGGGGCCGGCACCCCGATCACCCCTACGTCCTCGTCTCCCAGCCTTCGCTGTTCGACGCGTCGCGCGCGCCGGACGGCGCGCACACGCTGTGGACCTACACGCACGTCCCCTCCGGCAGCGACGTCGACCGGCGCGATGTCGTCATCGCGCAGTTGGAGCGGTTCGCTCCCGGCTTCCGCGACACGATCCTCGCGGTCTCCTCGCGCACCGCCGTCGAGGTCGCGGCGCACAACCTCAACTACATCGGCGGTGACATCGCCGCGGGCGCCCCGTCGCTGCCGCAGCTGCTGCGCCGCCCGGTGCTTTCGCCCGAGCCGTGGCGCACGCCGATCCCCGGCGTGTACCTCGCCACGGCATCCACCCCGCCTGGACCGGGCGTGCACGGGCTGGCCGGCTGGCATGCCGCGCGCAGCGCGCTGCGGCACGAATTCGGCATCGTGCAGAACCCGGATCTTTCTTCCGGCGCCTGATGCTCGGCACGGGTCCGCGCGTGGTGTAACGCCGCTCGCGCGCGCCGCACCCCCGGAAGACCGGCGCGGCCCGTGCATCTACCGCAACGGCCGTCCGCGCCGATAGAGTCGCGAGCACGTGACCCCTGCGAAGGAGACGGACCAATGGCATCCAGTTCCGCAGCCGACATCATCGACGCCCTCGGTGGCCCCGGCAATGTCGCCAGTCTCACCCACTGCGCGACACGTCTGCGCTTCCAACTGCGCGACGGCACTCAGGTCGACAAGGATCAGGTCGAGGCGATCCCCGCGGTCATGGGCGCCGTACCGCAGGCCGGCGACCGATATCAGGTCGTCATCGGCGGCGGCGTGCAGACGGTCTACAACGAGATCATGGCGCTGCCCGCGATGGCGAGCGTCGGTCAGCCGACCGACGCCGAGCTCAAGGAAGCGCAGCGCAACCGCGGTCCGCGTGGCAAGACAGCCTGGCTCGACACACTGTTCGAGTTCCTGTCCGACTCGTTCCGCCCGATCCTGGGTGCCCTGTTGGGCGCGTCGCTGTTCATCACCTTCATGGCGCTCGCCGCGACGCTGGGCTGGATCCCCGCGTGGAACGCGCCGGGTGTCACCCTCGAGCCATCGTGGGCGTTCGTGAACCTCATGTGGCAGTGCGTCTTCGTCTTCCTGCCGCTGATGGTCGCCTACAACGCCTCGCAGAAGATCGGCGCCGACCCCTGGGTCGGCTTCGCGATCATGGCGGTGCTCATGCTGCCCGGGTTCTCCGGCCTGGCAGCGGGCATCGACAAGACACCGCTGTTCGGGTTCGAGCAGGCGCAGGTCGCCATCGTCCAGGTCTGGGGCTTGCCCATGCCGATCGCCGACTATTCGTCACAGGTGTTCCCACCCCTGCTGATGGCGGCGGTGCTCGGTCCGCTGTACAAGCTCCTGCGCAAGCTCATCCCGGAGAACCTGCAGCTCATCTTCGTGCCGTTCCTCGCGATGCTCATCATGATCCCGCTGACGGCCTTCCTGATCGGTCCGCTCGGCGTCTACGTCGGCGCGGGCCTGGCCAGCGCGCTGAGCGCGATCAACACGTTCTCACCGTTCATCTTCGCGATCGTCATCCCGCTCGCCTACCCGTTCATGGTGCCGCTGGGTCTGCACTGGCCCATCAACGCCATCATGCTGCTGAACATCAACACGCTCGGCTACGACTTCATCCAGGGCCCGATGGGTGCGTGGAACTTCGCCTGCTTCGGCGCCACCGCCGGCGTGCTGGTGCTCGCGTGGCGCGAGAAGGACAAGCAGATGACGCAGACGGCGACCGGTGCGCTGGCGGCCGGCCTCCTCGGCGGCATCTCGGAGCCGTCGCTGTACGGCATCCATCTGCGGTTCAAGCGGATCTATCCGCGCATGCTCGTCGGCTGCCTCACCGGTGGTGTGATCATCGGCGTCGGCAGCCTGCTGCTGGGGCTGGAGAACGGCATCACGACGGGCGCGTTCGTGTTCACCTCGTTGCTGACGATGATCGCGTTCGAGCCGTTCGGCCTCTACGCCATTGCCGTCCTCGCCGCGTTCTTCGTCGCGATGTTCCTCATCATCATCGGCGGGTACAAGGACAAGCCCGCGAAGGGCGATGCGGAGGATGCCGCGGCCGACGCCGCTCAGGCCGGTGTCGCGGCCGGTACCGCCGTCGTCGGTGCGAGCGCCGCCAGCGCCGGGTCGGTCTCCGACGTCGCCGGCGGAGCCGCGCTGTCCGGCGCGACGGCAGCGACGGCCACGGCCGTGCCGACGCAGCTGATCCAGTTGGCATCGCCCCTCGACGGCACCGCCGTCGCGCTCTCGGAGGTGCCCGATCCGGTGTTCGCCGGGGGAGTGATGGGGCCGGGCGTCGCAGTGGAGCCGAGCGGCGACACCGTGTACTCGCCCGGCAAGGGCACCGTGGTCGCCGCGCAGCCCACCGGCCATGCGTTCGGCCTGCAGCTGGAGGGCGGCGTCGAGGTGCTGATCCACGTCGGCATCGACACCGTCAACCTGAAGGGCGAGGGCTTCGACGTCAAGGTCAAGAACGGGGACGCCGTCGAGGTCGGCACGCCGCTCGTGGTCTTCGACCGGGCCGTCATCGAGAAGGCCGGGTATCCGCTCATCACGCCGGTCATCGTCCTCAACGCCGACAACTTCGACACCGTCGACCCGGTGGCGCTCGGGCCGGTCTCACACGGCGACCCGCTCCTGGACGTCCAGCCGAAGCCGTAGCCGTCGGCGCCCCTCCGCGGTCGTTGAGCGGAGCGCGCAGCGCGAAGGCGAAACGCCCTTCCCATCCGGAGGGGCGTTTCGTCTGCGGCGGCTGTGCCGCCTTCGCTCAACGACCGGCAATCTCACGGCGTTTCGTCTGCGGCGGCGTTGCCGCCTTCGCTCAACGACCGGGGGAGGACCGAAGGGAGAGCACGGCATCCCACAGGGCGTCGGCGGCCTCGCGCTTGCTGCCGGCGACGTCGGCGACCACGCCGTCCGAGCCATCCAGCACGAGCAGCCGGTTCTCGTCCGACTCGAATCCGCGCTCCCAGTCGACGCGGTTCACCGCGAGCAGGTCCACGCCCTTGCGCGCCCGCTTGCGGCGGCCGCGCTCGCGCAACTCGGCGTCGTCCGCGGCCGTCTCCGCGGCGAACCCGACGACGGTCTGGCCCGGTGCGCGGCGGGTGACGAGCCCGGCGAGCACGTCGGGATTCTCCACGAGCTGCATCGTCGGTGCGCCGTCCTCCTTGCGCAGCTTGTGGTCCGAGACCTCGGCGACCCGATAGTCGGCCACCGCGGCGACCATCACCACGACGTCGGCGCCGTCGGAAGCGGCATCCATCGCCCGCTGCAGCTCGGCGGCCGTGCCGACGCGGACGACCTCGACGCGCGGATGGCGACCGACGTCGGCCAGCACGCCCTCGTCGACGTGCGCGGCGACGAGCCGTACCGTCGCGCCCCGGTCGGCCGCGGCCAGCGCGGTCGCCGCGCCCTGCCTCCCGCTGGATCGGTTGCCGAGGAATCGCACCGGGTCGATCGGCTCGCGGGTTCCCCCGGTTGACACGGCGACCGTGAGCCCGGTCAGATCCGTGCGCGCGGGAACCAGCGCGAGGGCAGCGGCGGCGATGTCGTCGGGCTCGGACATGCGTCCGGGGCCGGAGTCGCCGCCGGTCAGTGGCCCATCCGCGGGTCCGATCACGTTCACTCCGCGTTCGCGCAGCGTGGCGAGGTTGGCCCGCGTGGCCGGGTGCTCCCACATCGCGGTGTGCATGGCCGGCGCGACGAGCACCGGGGCGGTCGTGGCCAGCAGCGTCACGCCGAGCAGATCGTCGGCGATGCCGGCGGCCATCTTCGCGAGCGTGTTCGCCGTTGCCGGGGCGATGACGACAAGGTCGGCCCGGGTGCCGAGGGCGACGTGGCGCACCTCGGCGACGTCGTCGTGCACGCTGGTTGTGACAGGATGGCGGCTGATCGCCTCCCACGTGGTCGCGCCGACGAACCGCAGCGCGTCCTCGGTGGGAACAACGTGCACCTCGTGGCCGTTGGTCACCAGTGCCCGGACCAGGTGGACCGTCTTGTACGCGGCGATGCCGCCGGTCACGCCTACGACGATGAACATGGTCCGATCCTGCCATGCGGACCGGACAGTCCCGACGTGTCGGGCAGGGAGACACAGCATGAGAGGCCCCGTATGTGCACCGTGATCGTCCACGTCCCGTCGACCCCGGGTGCCCCGGTGCGCTTGTTGGCAGTGCGCGACGAGGATCCGCAGCGCGCGTGGCAACCTCTGGGGTCGTGGTGGGAGGACACGCACCCCGGCGTGGTGGGTGTGCGCGACGTGCGTGCCGGAGGCGCTTGGCTGGCTGCCGATCGGGATGCCGGGCGGGTCGCGGTCATCCTGAACCGCGCCGACCTGCTGGAATCGGGGGAGGAGCCCGCGGCCTCTCGTGGACACGTCGTGCTGGATGCCGTCGCCGGGCGCGGTGTGTCGGAGGCCCCGGACACGCACGGGTTCAATCTCGTCGAAGCGACGATCCGCGGGGTGCAGGTGACCATGTGGGACGGTGCCGGGCTGCGCGCGGTCACCTTGCCTCCCGGCATCCACATGATCGCGCACGACGACGTCGACGATCCCACGTCCGCCCGCATCGTGGCCTGGCGCGGCGCCTTCGCCGAGCCCGGAGACGACGCGCAATGGTGGACGGCATGGCTCGACGTGCTCGAGCGCACCGCTGCTCTCGGGCCGACCGACGATCGCGCGATCGTGCGAGACAACCGGCCGCACGGCTATCCCACGCTGTCGTTGCTGGTGTGTGCCGCGTCGATCTCGACGGACGGCGTCGTGCTCGCCTACGGGGAGTTCGACGAGCCCGGCCAGTGGAATCGGCCCGAACTGCACTGAAGATGCGCTTGGTCTGACCGCGCCGATATCCTCGCCCTATGGCAGCGTGGATCTGGGTCGTGCTCGGCCTGGTTCTGCTTGTCGTCGGGGCGGAGCTCATCGTCCGCTACGGGGCGCTGTTCGCGCGGCGCCTCGGCATCCCGCCGCTGCTCAGCGGACTGACCATCGTCTCGATCGGCACGAGCACGCCCGAGCTCGCCGTGGGCATCGATGCGGCGCGCGCCGGGGAGGGCGAGCTCGCGCTCGGGAACATCGCCGGCACCAATATCGTCAATCTCCTGCTCATCCTGGGTCTCAGTGCGGCACTGCGGGCAATACCGATCGGGATACAGACGCTGCGGCTTGATCTGCCGATGATGGGCGGAGTGGCGTTGCTGGTGCTGATCTTCTCGGTCGACCAGGTGATCGACACGTGGGAGGGCGCCGTGCTCGTCGCCGTCGCCGTCGTGTACACG
>Ga0180219_1000519_pt1 | contig 30877 bp, 19 predicted proteins | sample eDN3rd30CBELigMG_FD_151338 | JGI IMG/M metagenome (GOLD analysis project Ga0180219, IMG submission 151338) | Enriched Miracle-Growth compost microbial communities from Emeryville, California, USA - eDNA 3rd pass 30_C BE-Lig MG (version 2)... ... | reverse complement strand
CCTCGGATAAGTCTCGCGCCGCCGTTTCATCCACTCAGGCCGCCATGTTGGAGATGCGTCCATAGCGGGTGGGCGCGGTTCGATCATTGAGGGGGGAAGCTCGTGAAGGCCCAGAATCCAGAATATGGCACCGGTCACAAGAGGATTGCCGCACGCGCGGTAGCAGTGTCGGCGCTTGCGCTCACCTTGGGCCTGGCGCAGCCGGCCGCCGCGCAGGACAGTCAGCCATCGGAGGGTGCCGATAGCGGCTCCGATGCCGCTGCCATCTTCGTCACCGGCACGCGCATCAAGCGCAACGGCTTCAACGAGCCGACGCCCGCAACGGTGATCGGCGGCGACCTGATGGCCGATCTCGGCCAGGTCAATATCAGCGAGACATTGCGGCTCATTCCGCAAAACTCCAATTTCCAGTCGGACGCGGTCGCCGGCGTGACGGCCGGCGCAAATGTCGGCGCCTCGTTCGTCAACCTGCGCGGCCTCAATCCCTATAATGGCACACGCACGCTCACGCTGGTCAACTCCCGCCGCTTCATTCCGACATCAGACGGGGGCGCGATCGACATGAACATGATCCCCTCGGGGATGATCCAGCGGGTCGAGACGGTCACGGGCGGCGCTTCGGCGGCCTATGGCTCCGATGCCATTGCCGGCGTCGTCAACGTCATCCTCGAAAATCACTTCGAGGGCATCAAGGCGCAGGCCGATTACGGGCAGACCACGCGCGGCGACGGCGAGAGCTACCATGCCCTGCTGATGGGCGGCACCAGCTTCGCCGATAATCGCGGCCATATCGTCGCGGGCATCGAATATCAGCGCAATCTCGGCATTGGCGATTGCGCCAAGGTGCGCCTGTGGTGCGCGGAAAGCTACGACATCTTCAACAATTCCAACTCGATCCTGCCCGGCACCACGGAGCGGACGGGCTATAACATCCCCGGCTCGCCCACCTACGGCCTGCCGCAATATGTGATCGCCCCTGGCTCCAAACAGGCGTTCAACGATCCGCGCGGCGTCGTCCGTGATGCTGCCGTCACGGCTCCGGCTGCGCGCTACAAGCGCTTCAACGACGACGGCACCGGCGTGACGGACTTCGATCCCGGCCGGTTCCTGGGGGCCGCGCTGATCGGTCCGCGCCAGGGTGGCGATGGCGCCTCAACCTATGACGACAGCGACATACAGACGCCGGTAAAGCGTTGGGTCGGTTATATTTACGGCGAATATGACCTCACCGATGCGCTGCAGGTGCAGACCGAATTGACCTATTCCCGGCGCACGGCCTCCAACAGCAGCTACATTACAGGCCCCCGGTCGACCTTTTACGTCAATCCGGACAATCCCTATATCCCGGATGACCTGCGGGCGCTGCTCGGCGACACGAAATTCAGTCTCGGCAAGGACCTCGATGGCGTGCTGACCTCGGTCAACAGCGCCGATGCAAGGGTGTTCCGCGGCCTCATCGGCTTCTCCGGCCCGCTGTTCGGTGATTGGACGTGGGACGCCTATTATCAATATGGCAACAATAAGCGTCATCAGGAGCGCACCAACAACCGCGTCAACCTGCCCTTCCAATATGCGCTCGACGCGGTTGACGAAGGCATGGTGCTGACGGGGGCGGCCAATGGCAACATCGTCTGCCGCGAATTGACCAAGGCCAACCCCGATCCCCGCGCTGAAGGCTGCCAGCCGATGAACCTCTTCGGGCTTGATAATGTGAGCCAGGAATCGCTGGCCTATGTCTATCGGCCGGTGGTCGAGGATTTCAAATATACCCAGCATGTGCTCTCCGGCTCGGTGCAGGGCACCGTGTTCGAAGGCTGGGGCGCCGGCCCCATCTCGGCGGCCGCAGGCATCGACTGGCGCAGCGAGGGCGGTGACGTCACCCATGGAAACATCCCCGATTATAATGATTACGCCTTCACCTTCGGCCTCGATTATTCGGGCGATATCAGCGTGCTCGAGAGTTTTGGCGAACTCAACGTGCCGGTCTTCCGTGATGCGGCTATCGGCGATCTCTTCGAACTGAACGGCGCGGTTCGCTACACGCGCAACCACGCCCGCAACAATGATTCGAAGGAAGAGAAAACGTCCGAAGCGGTCAGCTGGAAAGTGTCGGCCATCTATGATCCCATCCCGGATCTGCGCATCCGCGCATCCCGCTCGCGCGATATCCGGGCAGCGGGTTTCCGCGAGCTGTTCCTCAGGAACGTGCCGACCGAAGCCGGTTCGACCAGCGGCATCGTCAACAACTGGTGGCTTGACCCGGTGGGGCAGCAGACAGGCAACGACTGGACGCCGATCCTCAACGGCGGCAGCTTCGCCCTCACGCCGGAAAAAGCCGATACCACGACGCTCGGCGTGGTGGTCCAGCCACGCATGGTCCCCGGCCTGCGCTTCTCCGTCGACTGGTATCAGATCAAGATCAAGGATGCGGTGACAACGCTCGGCGGCCAGCGGCTTGTCGACTTCTGCTTCAACTATGACCTGTTCTGCGAGCGCATCACCTTCGCCTCGGCGGACCGCAAGGACATCAGCTTCATCGACGCGCGGCAGGTCAACCTCGCCAAGCTGGAGGTGCGCGGCTTCGATATCGAGGCGGAATATCGGCTCGGTCTTGCCGATGTGAACGCCGGCTGGAACGGCTCACTCAGCTTCCGCATCCTGGCCAATCACCAATATGATTTCAGATCGCAGGCCAATCGCACGGTGCCGGTGATCGACTATGCCGGGCAATCCGGCCCGGTCGGCGATGGCGGCGATTTCAACCCGTCGCCGCCCTGGGTCTGGAATGCGTTTGTCAGCTACGAGAATGCCGGCTTCAACACCACCGTCTCATGGCGCCGCTACAGCGAGGGCATCTACAATGTCCAGCGCACCGGGCCGGAGGATGAGGGCTACGACCCGACGCTCGCCAACTCCATCTCCACCAACCGGGTGAAGGGCGCGAGCTATTTCAACCTCGCCATGTCCTACCAGATCCCGATGGGCGGCAGCGGCAACCGTTCCATCGAGTTGTTCGGCGCGATTGATAACATCTTCGACCGGACGCCTCCGGTTGCGCCCGGCGGCGGCGGCGGCGCCGGCTCCAACTACCCGACCAACCCGGTTTATTTCGACACGTTCGGCTCGAAATGGCGCGCGGGCATCCGCATCCGCTATTGAGCGACCGAACTGCGCGCAACTGACGACCAGATGCAACATGGAGAGGGGTTGCCGGATAATCTCCGGCAGCCCCTTGTGTATCATGCGTCCTCTCCCGACAGGCAGCGCGCTGTCACGCCCATCAATTGCCTGTCCCGGCGTCCATTCTGTTCCAGTCCGGCCATGAGCGGCAAATGTCGTTGGCCGTGGCGACGAAGCCGCCTACCTCTTGCGCAAGGACGAACGCACGGGGACCAGCCCGCATGCGTCCGATAAGGGGAGGACGTCATCGGCATCTATCGATCAGGCGGCATCATTGCGGTTGCCCTGGCCTTACTGGCTTCAACCGCCTGCAGTGAGCAGGCCCAGGCCGATCCGCCCGGCCCCATCGCCGTCCACGGCAATATCACCACCTTCGAGATTGCACCGGTGCTGCTCGCGGCGCAGGATCATTATCCCGACAAGGCAACCGTGGAGATGGGCGGCATCGCCAATCTCGTCGGCGAGCCGGCAATCGCCGGTTTCGGCACGGACGGCGTGGCCGATGTGGCGACCCATGCCGAGACGCAGGCGTTGCGCTACTCGGTCCGCCACCCGGACCTGCGCATCATCCTCACCGTGACGGAAGGGCATTACCGCATCGTCGCGCGGCGCTCCGCCGGCATCGCCACGCTGGCTGATCTCAAGGGCAAACGGATCGCCACCGTGCCGCCAACGTCCGCCGGCTATTTCCTCAATGTCATGCTGGCCAGCGCGGGCCTCACCATGGCGGACGTGCAGACCGTGCCGATCACACCGCTTGCCGAAATGCCTAACGCGCTGGCGAAAGGCCGTCTCGACGCCGTCGTCATCTGGGAGCCGTATAGCGAAAATGCCGCACGGGCGCTGGGCGATGACGCGATCCTGTTCGGCGGGGCGGATGGCTATCACGAGATGTTCAATCTCAACAGCACGGCGGACAGGCTCGCCGACCCGGCCGAACGCCGAAAGATCGTGCGATTCGTCCGCGCCGTGATCGACGCAGCGGCGGCGTTGCGAACCGACCCCGCGAAGGCACAGGCGCTGGTCGCGAAAACCGGCGGCTTTACGCCGGAAGAAGTGGCGCAGGCCTGGCCGCACCATGATTTCATCGCCGCCATGCCCGCCAATCTGCTCGACGTGCTGGTCAACGAGGAAATCTGGCTGGCCCGTGAGGAAAAGCGCCAACCCCGTGACCGCGCAACGCTGGCACGGCTGATCGACCCCAGCATCTATGAGGAAGCCATGGCGCTGCCGGCGCAGAAATAGGCGAGCCGGCGGACTTGTCCGCCGGCATGCAGCGACAGGCCCCTACGCCCCTATTTCTGCTTGGAGCGGGAGAATGCCCATTCTTCGATGACCTTGCCGTCGGGCAGGTGGCAATAGCCGGTTTGCCCTGCCGCCTCGGACCGGATTTCGACCGTGCCCCCCTGCTCGACGCAATAAGTGGAAGCCGGGTTGGCCACCCCCGCCCCTTCCTGCTCCACGGGGGCGGAAACACAGCCGGCCAGCACGCAACAAGCCGCAAGCGCGGATAATCTTATCATGCCAGGTCCTCCAGATCGCCCTGTTCGGCGGCCATCAAACCTGCCATCTATTTCGCGCGGCGCAAGAGCCGCATGATCGGGTAGATCAACGTCCCCACCGCGCAGCAAAAGACTACGATAGCCAGGGCGAGGGCCGGGTCCGACGAAATGCTGCTCGCCAGCCAGGCGACAATGGCCGCGAAGCAGAATTGCCCCGTGCCGACCAGCGCGGACACACTGCCGCTGCGGGTGGGATCGACCGCCAGCGCGCCCGCCATCGCGTTCGTGGAGACGAGGCCGAGCGAGAATATGGCGAAGAACAATGGCACCAGCACGCCGAGCAGGCCGCCAATCCCCTGCGTGACGGTCAACAGCAGGGCGCAGGCGGCCACGGCTGTCAGGCCCGCCCCCCACAGCATCACGGCATCGCCGTCATGCGTGCGCAAGAGCCGCCGGTTCAATTGCGCCGAGATCAGCAGGGCCATGCCCAAGGCGCCGAAAATCCACCCGAACCAGAGCGCCGGCACGCCATATTCGTTGATGAGCAGGAACGGTGCGACCGAAATCCAGGCGAACATGATCGCGAAGTTGAACCCGTTGGTGACGATATAGCCGAGAATGGTGGTGTTGCTGAGCGCGGCGGCATAGGCGCCAAGAGCGGACTCGGAACGGGCCTGGGTGGCGACGGCTTCCGTCCGCGTCTCGGGCAGGCCGAAGATGACCGCCAGCAGGACCGTCACGCCGAACACGGCAAGCGCGCCGAACACGCCCCGCCAGCCGAAGAAGGCCACCAGCACGCCGCCCAATATGGGGGCGAACATCGGGCCGAGGCTGCGCGCCATGAGGAGCATCGAATAGATGCGCGCGGACTCCTGCCGGTCGAAGCGATCCCGCACGATGGCCGCCGAGATCACCACGCCCGAACAGGCGGCCACCGCCTGCATGAAGCGCATGACGATCATCTGCTCGATATTGCTCACCAGAAAGCAGCCGATCGTCGCCATGACATACAGGACGCTGCCAAAGAGCATGACTGGCCTACGCCCGAGGCGGTCGGCAACGGGTCCATACAGAAGCTGCCCCAGCCCAAGGCCCAGAAAATATCCGGCAAGCGTATGCTGGCCCTGCGCGGTCGTCCCGCCGAGATCGGCCGTCAGTTGCGGCAGCGCCGGCAGGTAGATATCGCCCGTCACCGGCGGGAACATGCTGAGCAGGCACGCGAGAATCGTGAAACCGACTGTGGGGTGAACGGCGCCGGAGCGGCGGCTTGTCTTTGGACTCATGCGGGCGGCCATAACGAATTGCAGCCTGCCGCATAGGCTCAAATCACAGCGGCCGCGCCTTCATCGGTAAGCAACAGGGGCTTGCACGGCGGTCTTTCCGTCCTGCAAGGGCAATGGCTCGCGATCCCTGAGGGCGGTGGCGCGCTCCGAAGCTGCCCCGCCACGGGGAGCAGATCACTGTGGCAGATGCGCTATGCCCCCGCCGATGCGCGTCGACCGCTATGCGCTGTCAATCATCGCTGTGGCGGGTTGCGCCGTCCACCTTGCTGTCATGGCCGCTCTTGTCGCTGAAGAAGGCGAGCGCGAACAGGCCGCAACCCAGCGTGACGGAGAAGAAGACGCCCAGGATCGTCGCAAATGCCGTGTGCGCCGTCAGCGAACCCGCGCGGCCGAGAAACAGCAGGGCCGCCGCGACGACCAGCACGGCCGCGAGGATGATCCATTTCATCATGCGTTGAAACTGCTGCCGGGCTTCTTCTTTGACGTTCATGCTACTCGACTCTGAAAACATGCATCTGCGTAGCATATATAAATAGCACACACCATTACCATGGTTGCGCTCCAACAAACTGCCAGCCCAACGGCCGCTATTCACCCTTGCGCGGCGCGCTCGGCCATCATCGCCTCCAGATCGTCCGGTATCTCCATGTAGCAGCCGCTCAGCGCATCATAGCGGCCCGAGACGAGATCGAAGCAACGCTGCGCGCATCGCGCCAGGCCGTCGGCCACATCCTTGCCGTCCGATGCCTGCTGGAGCCGGTCGACCATGCCCGGCAGCCATTTCTGCGCCTCGGGTGAGGTCATCGTGTCGCGGGCGAGCGCGGTGAACACGAAGCCGGGGTCGATCGCGAAGATCTTGACCGCCCGCCCCTCCAGCTCCGCCGCCGCCTCCGCGACGATCCGGTTCTGCGCGATCTTGCCGGTGCAATAAGCGCTGAGATGCGGCGCCACCTTGCGGCTGGCAATGGCCGATACGACGACGATCCGCCCCCGATCCCGCGCGACCATACCGGGCAGGATGCGCCGCAGGAACAGCATCGGCGCGCGGATATGGACATGCTGGGCCGCCCACCAGGCGTCCATGTCCAGCTCCCAGATCGGGCCGAACGGGCCGGGCACGCCGGCATTGTTGATGAAGATGGTGAGCGGCCCCAGCGCCGCCTCCGCCTCGGCGACCGCGCGGTCGACATCGGCCGGCTCGGTCACGTCCGCCGCGATCGCCACGGCGCGGCCGCCCCGCGCCTCGATCGCCTGCGCCACATCGGCAAGCTGCGCGGCATTGCGGGCGAGCAATGCCACCGCCGCACCTTCGCGCGCCAGCGTCTCGGCAATCGCGCGGCCGAAGCCCCGCCCCGCGCCCGTCACCAGCGCGATTTCTCCATCCAACGGCTTCATCGACTCTCCAGTTCCACAGATAGTTCAGACTCTTGGAGGGGCGTCGCGGCCTCCCTCCCGACAGGAATGCAGATTGGCCGCCAGCCTACGCCTGCGCCCGCAACGACCTCAGCGCTTCCGCCGGCCATCGCTCCGCCCCGGCTTCCACGCCTTGCCCGTCACCGGATGCGGATAATGGAAATCGACGATGGGCGTCTCCGGCCAGAAGTTCGGCTCGCGGTCGGTCAGTTCGTCGGGGCCGCCGGGATCATCCGGGAATATCTTCTCGAAGAAATGTCCCTCATAGGGCTTGCTGTGCGCCCAGCCCGCCTCATAGTCGGCCTGCCAGAACATGTGATAATCCAGCTCGGCGATCTTCCAGACGCCGCCTTCCTTCACATAGCTGTTTTCATAGACGCCGGCTTCCCACCACTGGAGCGGCAGCCGCTCGCTGATCTTCTCCTTGGTGACATGGCTCCCGCCCTGCATGAAGGCGCGGAACCGCCCCTTGGCGCTCTGCCGGTCCGGGGCGATATCGACAATGTCCTGAAGCTGGAGATGCTCGGCCAGCATGCCGTAGATCGGCCCGTTATTGCCATCGGTGAAGCCATTGCGCAGCCGGCCGCAATAGAGGCGCGAGAGGCCGGCCTTGCCCCGGAAGATGCCGCCCATGAAATGCAGCACGCCATCCTCGGCGAACAGGTCGACGACCTCTTCATACAGCCCCTTGTCCATGTAATAGCCATATTTGAACTGGAGCGTGCGGACGGCCTGGACATCCTCCATCATGCCAAGCCGATGGCGCAGCTCAGCCACTTCCTCGCTCAGCGCACGCAGCGCCTCTCCATCCGACATCCTCTCACCTCATACTTGTCGCTTTCGCCGAGCGTGACCGCGAACGCCGCGCAACGCAAGAAGGGAGCACCTATGCCGGCGCTCCCTCCATGTTCATTCCCGTCAGAAACGGCGGCCGACCGTGATGGCCCATTCACGCGGGCGAGCCGGCTGGCCTGTGAAGATGTAGGAACCAGCCTGGATGAACTTGTTCACATAATAGAATTTGTCGAAAATATTCGTCACCGATAGCGCGGCATACCATTCATCCTCTGGCGCCGAATAAGTGAGGCGTCCATTGGCAACGGCATAGCCTTCCTGCATGGCGCGGGGATTGTTCGTCCACTCGTTGAACACCTTGGACTGGTAGTAGAGATCGAAGCGCGGCGTGAGCGTGCCAGCACTGCCCAGATCGGCCTCATACTCAATGCCCGCATTATATTTCCATGCCGGGGTGCCGGACGGCTTGCTGGCTAGCGTCGGACCACCGGACACACCGGCAGCTGCTCCCAGGTCCTTGATCTTGAAATCGGTGTAACTGGCGGACATCTCGATATGCAGGCCCTGTGTCGGGCGAATCTGCAACTCCGCCTCAAGGCCATTGATTCGCGCCTTGCCCGCGTTGGCAATGATGATGCTGGGGGCACCATTATTGTCGAAGCCGTTCGCGCTGAGCTGCAGATTTGAATAATCGCTGTGATAGGCGGCCAGGTTGAAGCGGATCAGACGATCGAACAGATCGCTCTTGAGGCCGATTTCATAGGCTTCCAACGTCTCCGGTCCAAACGGCACAGCCGCTGCCGGCGTGAATGGGCGGGGATTGATCCCGCCGCCCTTGAAGCCGGTCGAGAACTGGCCATAGAGCATGACATCATCCGTCACCTTATAATCCAGACCGATCTTGTAATCGAACCGGTCGAACTTGGAGGCAGGCGAGGTGAACGCGCCGCCGGGGAAGAACGGCGTGCCGGCGGGCACGTTGGTGCGGTTGAAGGTGTAGGTCTTGGATTCCTTCGAGTAGCGCACGCCCGCAGTGAGCGAGAACTGATCGGTCAGATGGAACACGCCGTGGACAAAGGCGGAGCGGTTCGAGCTATCCGTGCTCTCATCCTGATCGAAGGCGATGTTGGAAGCAGCAAGGTAAGCACCGCCGCCCAGCGTGCTGTCACCATCGAAATAGAACACGCCGGCAGCCCAATCGAGCAGATCATCGAAGGCCGTGCCGACAAGGCGGAATTCCTGTGTAAACTGCTCGAAACCAGCAATATTGTCGGTCAACGCCACCGGCAGCGGTGAATTATTGGCGTTCTGCGTGAACCGGCCATTGAATTTCTGATAGGCGGTGATCGACTTGAACTGGACGTTGTCCGTAATATCCCAGTTGATCTCCCCGGAATAACTCTCCGAATGAACGGTATTCACCGGCGGCACCTTGCGCCCCAGAAAGGCGCTATCATAGGTGGCAAAGGTCACATAGGGATCGACAACGAACCGATTGTCGAACGGAATGCCATATGTCGGGATCAGACGCGTATTGTTGTAATTGACGAGCGACGCCGCATTTTCGTTCACATAGATGAGCGAGTCAGCGGCCGCCTCCGAATTGTCGCGGATCACCTCGGCGACGAGATTGACCTCGACATTGGCAGTGGGAGTCCAGCGCAACGCGGCGCGACCGGCGCGGACGCTCTCTCCGCCAAGCGTTCCCACCTTGCAGCTATTGCCATTGGTCGAAACAGTCGGCTGGAGGTTGCCCGCCAATTCAGGATAGGCGCAGGCGAAATCCACGCGGTCGACATAACCGTCCCGCTGCTTGGAAGCGACCGAGAGACGCAATGCCAATTGGTCCGCAACGAGCGGGATATTGACCATGCCGCGCAAATCCAGCCGGTCATAGCTGCCATATGTCCCTTCCACGGACGCTTCGAAGCGATCGGTGGGTTTCTTGGAGATCAGGCGCACGGCGCCGCCAATCGAGTTCTTGCCGAATAGGGTCCCCTGCGGACCGCGCAGAATCTCCACCCGCTCCAGATCGAGCAGATCGAAGGAAGTGCCGAACAATGAAGCGTGATAAACGTCGTCGACATAGAAGCCGACAGCAGGTTCCAGCGCGAAATTGAAATCGGTCTGACCGATACCACGAATATAGGCTTGCGTTGATTTGCCATAGCCAGAACTGCCCAACCGCAACGTCACGCTGGGCGCGGCCTTCCCCACGTCGGCAATGTTGTTGAAACTGCGATCGGCAAGCTGCTCGCCCGAGATGGCGGTAATTGCCAATGGCGTATCCTGCAGGTTGGCCGAACGGAATTGGGCTGTGACGACAATGTCCTGCACGCCTTCCTTGCCGCCGGCTTCATCCGCGCGGGCGGCGTCCTGCGCGTGCGCAGGGCTTGCGAGCGCGCTGAGCGCCAGCAGCGAGGCACTGCCGAGCGCACATTTCTTGAGAATATGGTGATAGGCCATTTCAGCTCCCTCCCCGCCTGATTTGCGGCGCATTTTTCGCCATTCCAGCCCATCCAGGGGGCCGGTTAATGTATGACATACACACGATACTGCCAGTTCCGCAATGTTATAATGAAAACTTTACATTGAATTTTATATCTGGTTCAATCGGGAGAATGAGGGCTCGATGCGAAATTGATCCTCTTCAAATCAAGGGAGAGAGGACGCCAGGTGCGCCATTCGATGAAAGATTATCAGGCCTCCCCACGCCTGCGATGCGGGGTCGTCTCATGAGCCCCGCTTTCGATGAGATCGGAATTCCCGACCGACTGCGCATCGCAGACCGCATGGCTCGTTACTCCTGGGCAATCGATTCGGGGGACATGGCTGCCTATCTCGATTGCTTCACGAGAGACGCTGTGCTGCGACACCCACTTCGTGATGGCAGCCCCGGCATCTTCGCCGGTCACGATGGCATCGAAAATTTCATCGGCGGCAGCATGGGCCAGCGCGCCACGCAGACCTACGGACATCAGCACCAGTTCAACGCCCCCCGTCTGACCCGCGAGGGAGAGGACATCCGCGTCGCTGCTTACTGCATGATCTTCCGTCATGAGTTCCACCGGCAATATTGGCCCCGCAGCCCTTCCTGGCGGATGGGAACGTGGCACGCCCTGTTCCGGCTGACCGACAGCGACTGGCGCATCGCCGATCTGGACGTGTGCATGTGGACAGACACGGCACTGGGTGCTGGCACGGCACTGGTCGATCGTGGCCCCGGCATGCCCGGCACACGAGACTGATCAGCAAGCCAGGCAGGTCATGAGAAGCACAAGCAGGAAGGGGCGAGGATGAATGGAAGCGAACAGGGCAGCCAGCGGTTAGAGCGCTATCCGGTCTGGATGATGGCGATGCTGATGCTCGTTGCGCTGTCGAGCTTCATCGACCGCGTGATCGTCGCCACCCTCGGCCCCGCCATCAAGGCCGATCTGGGCATCAACGATACACAGTTCGGCCTGCTCACCGGCCTTGCCTTTGCGCTGCTCTATACGTCTGCCGGCATTCCCGTCGCACGGCTAGCCGATCGGTACAATCGCGTCCGGCTTCTTGCCGCGGCCACGACCATCTGGTCGATCATGACCATGCTAAGCGGCGCTGCAGCCAATTTCGTCCAATTGCTCTTACTGCGCCTTGGTGTCGGCATTGGCGAATCCGCCGCCAATCCTTGCACCATTTCCATGGTGTCGGATCGCTTCCCGCGCCACAAGCGCGCCTCGGCACTCGCGGTGGTCGCGATGGGCGCCTCGGTCGGTTCACTGGTCGGCGGCGCAGCCGGCGGCTGGCTGGGCGAGCATGTCGGCTGGCGTGCCGCATTCGTCATCGTCGGCGCGCCTGGCATGGTTCTGGCCCTGCTCCTGCTGTTGACGCTCAAGGAGCAGCCGCGTGGCCGCTTTGATAATCCAGAGGCGATCAAGGGCGAGACGCCCAGCTTCAGGGCGATGATCCGCGTGCTGCGCGGCAAGCCCGCCTTCCTCAACATGGCGTTTGCCTGCGGGCTGACCAGCTTCTGCAATTTCGGCATCCTGCTATTCCTGCCGATCTATTTCGGCCGTTCCTACGATCTCAGCATGACTCAGGCAGGTCTGCTGTTCGGCATCGTCACCAGTCTCTCCAACGGCGCGGGAACCTTGCTCGGCGGCTTCGGAGCGGATTGGGCAGGCAAGCGGGACGAGCGCTGGTATGCGTGGCTGCCCGCCGCCACGCTCACGCTCGCGGCGCCGCTCTATATGATTGGCTTGTCATTGCCCAACTGGCACCTGGCCCTGCCGGTCGTCACCATCGCCGCGATGCTCGCCTTCACCTTCTATGGCCCTACGTTCGGCGCCGTGCAGAACATGGTGGAGCCGCGGATGCGCGCATCCGCGTCGGCAATTATCATCTTCTTCCAGAATCTGGTCGGCATGGGACTGGGGCCGCTATTCGTCGGCATTCTAAGCGACACCTTTGCGGAACGGACATTCGCCGGAGACTATGCCACCACATGCGCCGGCACTGCCGCACAAACCCTTGAATCTTGCGCAATCGCTGGGTCGACCGGCATCCGTTACGCCATGACGAGTTGCGCACTGGTCGCGCTCTGGGCTGCTTTCCATTACTGGAATGCCGCGCGCACCCTGCGCCGGGACATGATTTGATCCGCACCCGATCGGGGCAGCTCAGAACCGGATGGCGATGGACTTCAACTCCATATGTGCCAACACGCCTTCCCGGCCATTCTCCCGCCCCCAGCCGGATTGCTTGAATCCACCGAACGGCAAGGCATGGTCGATTCCGGCACCGTTCACCCGGATCGTGCCGGCGTCGATCAACCGCGCCAGCCGGTGGGCACGCGAGATATCCCGCGTCCAGATATTGGCGGCAAGGCCATAGCGCGTATCGTTGGCGCGCGCGGCGAGCGCCTCCAGATCATCCTCCTCGAACGGCATCACCGTCAGGACCGGGCCGAATATCTCCTCACAATAGACACTCATGTTCGGCTGTGCGCCTGCCAATACGGTAGGGCGAACGAAATATCCCGGCCCTTCCGGTGTGCCGCCGCCAGCCACATATGTGCAACCATCGCGGAGGCCATCCGCAAGGAAGCCCTCCACGCGCTGTTTCTGCCCCGCCGAAACCAGGGGTCCGATCTGCGTGGTCGGCGCTGTTCCCGGTCCCAAGCTCAGCGCATCGGCATGGCCGGCAACCGCCTCCACGATCCGATCGAACACCGCTCGATGCGCGTAAAGCCGTGATCCGGCAACGCAGACCTGCCCGGAATTTAGGAAAATGCCATTGGCCGCCCCGACCGCCGCCGCATCCAGATCCGCATCTGGAAAGATGAAGACGGGCGACTTGCCGCCCAGTTCCAATGTCACTCGTTTGAGTGTCGACACCGCTGCCGACGCGATGGCCTGCCCCGTGGCGGTGGAGCCGGTAAAGCTGATCTTGGCCACCAGCGGATGCACCGCAAGGGCCGCCCCTGCCTCCGCGCCCCGGCCGGTGACAATATTGACGGCGCCACGCGGGAAGCCTGCCTCGATGACCAGTTCGCCCAGCCAGATCGCCGTCAGCGAGGTGAGTTCCGCCGGCTTGAGCACCAATGTGCATCCAGCGGCGATCGCCGGGCCGATCTTGTTGGCCGCCATCGTCAATGGCAGGTTCCATGGAATGATCGCGCCCACCACGCCCACTGGCTCGTAAACCGTATAGGCATGATGATCCGGCGCGGAGAGTGTGGGCACCTCACCGGAAATCCGCCCTGCCCAGCCTGCATTGTAGCGCAAGCTGGAAGCGGCCCCCGCCACGCTGAAACGCGCGAGAGCCAGCGGCATGCCGTTATCAAGGCTCTCCAGAAACGCGAGCGGCTCGGCATCCCGCTCAATGAGATCGGCGAGCGCCCAGAGCAACCGCATCCGCTCCGGCGGCGGCATGGTACGCCATGCCCGCTCGCGCAGCGCGCGATCCGCCGCACGCACAGCCGCGTCGACATCCACCTGACCGCCGGCCGCGATGTGGCCGATCACCGCACCGGTTGCGGGGTCTTCGGTGGTGAGCGTCTGTCCGCTCGCGGCCGCGCGCCACGCCCCGTCGATCAGCAGCCCGTGGCTATGCGCGAGAAAGGATCGAACCGTCTCGGGGATCGGCAGCGCCACGCTCATGTCGAGCCACGCTCGACCAATGAAAAGCCGACATCCACCCGCGCGGCTTTCCCCCTGTCGCGCCGGTCGTCCCGCATCGCATCCAGCATGAGAACGGCTGCCTGCTTGCCCATGACGGCACCATCGATCCGCACCGTGGTCAACGCCGGTTCCAGCTCACGTGCAAAATTGAAATCGCCAAAGCCGATGACGGCGATATCGTCAGGCACGCGAAGTCCCCGCACACCCGCTTCGATCATCACCCCCTGCGCCAGCCAGTCGGATGCGCAGACGATCACGTCCGGGCGCTCGCCGGCCTCCCATATCCGCGCGAAGGAACGGCGGCCCTCGCCCACCGTTCCCGGCAGCCCTTGATCGACGCTTTTCGGCTCGCCCTGGCCAGCTTCCATCAACACACGGGAAATACCGTAGCGGCGGATATGACCCCGGCTGCTGTCGGTCGAAAAGATCATCGGCCGACGATAGCCCTTCCGCAGCAGGAACCGCCCGATTGCGATGCCGATATCGTGATGCGAGATGCCCGCAACCATGTCGATCGGCGCCAGCGGCATCTCCCATGTCTCCACAATCGGGAGACGGGATTCAACCAGCAGATTCCGCACGTCCGGCGAAACCGGCAAACCGATCAGGATCAGGCCGCCGGGCCGCCGGCTCAATATCTGTGTGACGATCTTGTCGCGTGTCGCGTCGCGACTGTAGATACCGAGCAATGTTTGATAGCCGCCCTCATCGAGCGCCGCCACAGCCGAGCGGACCGTCGCATCGAACAGTTCCAGCGGTGTTGGCGGTGCCATGATGGCAACGAGGCGACTGCGGTTGGTAATGACCGTGCCCGTCGTCAGGGCGGGAATGTAACCGGTCGCGGCAATGGCTTCATGCACACGGCCGAGTGTCTCCTTGGTGAGGAGATTGGGCGTGTTGAGGGCGCGAGAGACCGTTGCCGTCGAGACACGCGCAGCCTTGGCCACATCGGTCAATGTCGCGCCGGCCCGGCGGCGGGTGCCGTCCCCACGCGTGCGCGCTTGCGTCATTTGATCGGCATCCCCCTCAGACAATATCCGCTGCGTCTGGCAGATTGGGTGATCCCGCACACTTAGGCAATGCTCCAGGACCAAAACATTCCGGTTCGCGCGGTAGGCCGGACGCTCTCAGTGCCTCCCCGTTTCCCGACAGCCCCAAGATCGCCCGTCATGATCGACCATGCACCCGCCGGCCACCGGTCGGCCGCCGCGGCAAGGATCGGGAGACTGTTCAATGGCCCGTCCATCAATTGATGGACAGTGGCGCCGGCTTCGTGCCGATGCGCGATCCTCAACGCGAAGGATCGTCGCGCCTCGGCCGCCAGGCCTGCAATCACCACCATATCGGCATAAGTGGTCAATCCACACAGCCCCGCGAGAGACGCGCCGCGCAGGGGGCCATGCCACATTGACAGCATATCTTGCCCCGCCATGACCACCCGCGCTCCACTCTCCACAGCCACTGCGCCGAACATGCGGCCCTCGGCGGAGCGGTCATCAATCAGCACCAATTCTGGTGCTCGACGCAGCCCCACCGCAGCCAATGCGCCGGGCATCATCAAGCCGGCCGTAGCGACACTTCCAAGCTTGAGCACGTCACGGCGGATCATTTCCCGCCCGCCTTCTTTTTGGACGAAGCGATGAAGGCCGCGATCCGGTCCAGCTCCTCGTCGGGCACCTCCACGCGCGTGATGGTGGGCATGCTGTTCAGCCCGTGGCGGGCGACGGCCTTCACATAATCAGCCTGTAGATCGGTGCGCCGGCCGAGCAGCGCCTTGTCCTTGCCCAATCGGCGCTCCAGCATCATCGTGCCGGTCCCGCCTTCCAGATGGCAATAGCCGCATCGTGCGTTGAAAAGCGCCTCTCCGTCGAGTGAGGCATGCGCCGCAGTAGCTGCCGGTGCAGCGGTCTGGGCGGCTGCCAGCCCTATGAAACCGACGGCCGATGCCAGTACAGCCGCGACGCCAATCCCGCTCGCTTTCACGCGCTTTCTCCTTTTCCCGCAGCCTTGTAAGCACGTGGCCAGATCCCGTTCTTGCCAGGCGCGATCACGCCATTGGGATCCAGCGCATTCTTCACCGTCTCATTGAGGCGAGCGAGCACGCCGCCGTTGAAGTCAAATGTCGCCGCAACCGGGTCCATGAAGTCTAGATGTGTGCGATACTCGCCATAGCCGGAGGCCTTGGCGTCCGCGACCAGTGCGTTGAACAGCGCACGGGCGCGTCCCACCATGTCCGCGTCGTCGCGGTCATAGAGCAGCAGGTTCACATTGTTGATATGGCGGTGCCCCATGGTGAAGGACGTATAATAGTCCAGCCCATGCTCCTCGAAGCGGGCTTTCATCGCGCGGAATTGCTTGTGGGCAAGCTGGCCATCGGGCGGCATGACGGGGGAGAAACCCATATGGCCACCGCGCCCGCCCCGCCAGTTGACGATCTGGAGCGCAACCGCGCTGGGCCGCCTCGCCGCGGACTTGTCGAGCGGTTCACCGCGCCGCCATTCGACAAATTCCAGCGGCTTGCCCAGATGCGGCTCCAGTGCCTGACGAACAAGCTTCTCCTTGGCCCGTACGGTTCCTTCATGGCCGAACAGGCCGAGCGTGAAGCGCCACCAGCCGATGCCGAAATGGTCCATCATCTTCTGGGCGACGCTATCGGGCAATGCACCTTTGCCATCATACCATTCGTGCCGCTGCGAGACGACCGCTGCATCGTGCATGAAATTGCCGAACACGAAATTATGGTCGATCACGTTATGCAGCCGGAGCTGATGCAATTCATCGATAGCCCAGGCAATGTCGTCCGCCTGAGGTAGCTCGACCTTGACCTGCATGGTCATTTCCGGCTCCGGCATCAGCCAGAGGCCCATCTTGGTGACGACGCCGAAGTTGGACTGGACCAGGAATTGATCCCAGGAGGGACCGAACCCGTGCTGATAGGCCTGCCATGCCTTATTGCCGTCCATCGCACCCATGCCGGTGCGAAACAGCTCGCCGGTCGGTGAAACGACTTCCATGCCGCAGATTTTGGACGCGTGATCGCCATAGGGCGTATAGCCAAGACCGCGCTCGAGCGCGTTGCCCATGACGCTGCCCCAGGCATTGCCGGGAATGGACATCCAGAGCGGAATCTTATGGTCCTGCAAATAGTTATAGAGATCGTAAAAGCCCACACCCGGCTCCAGCAGGCAGTGACCATATTTGGTGTCGACATCCAGGATGCGGTTCATACGCCCAAGATCCAGCACCACCGTGCCCGGCATCACCGGCGATGCCCACCCATAGCCGAGATTCTTGCCCCGCGCGGTCGGCCACAACGGCACGCGATGCTCGTTGGCAAGTCGCACAATCGCCTGCACTTCTTCGACATTGGCCGGAGCAACCGCCGCCGACGTGGCATGATTCAGGCCATCGCCCAAGGCATAGGGATCGATGTAGGTGGCGCGGTCCTCATCCGTCGACAGCACCCATTTGGCGCCTACCACGCCAGCAAAGGCGTTCAGCGCCTTGGAAAAGGCAGATGCCGAGAGATTTGGGGGCAGAAGGTCAGACATTGCATTCTCCATTCTCCTGCTGGCTAGCCCAGCAGGAGAATGGATGCAAGATTTACATAAAAAATAGGAAAGAGTCGCTAATTTTTTATATTTATCTATTATATTCAATATATTAAACTTGAAATATTTTCATATTCTCGCTTTATTCCGAATGCGAACAGGGCAGCCGACCCCTGTGGCATCGGCTGCCCCATCCAGCCATTCACCATGAAGCCCCTTCACAAAGGCACGATATGGGCGAAGACGAGCCGCTCTTCGATCACGCGGCGATAATCCGTCTGGCCGGTCTTGCGTTCCGTCAGGACGTGATCGCTATAGAAGCGTTCAAATTCCCGCAACATCAGCCGCCGCGGGCGCTGATCGGCGGCGGCCAGCGTCACTGCCGCTTCCCAGAAAGCAGGATCGAGCCGCAGGATCGGCCCCGCAATATCTGGAATGCGCCCCAGTTCCACGGTCGACCCGAGTTGCACCGTGCCGCTCGCGCGCGTCTCCACGGTTTTGCCGAGCACCTCCTTCGCAGTGCTCTTGAGCGCCCTGGCGCTGGTTTTCACCTTTGACGCGACGCCCGTCACATCGGCCGCGACGCGGCCGGCCGCCACGACATCGATGACATTCCCCAACAAGCCCCCGGCGCTTGAAGACGAACCGTCCCCCTCCCCGACAACATGGCTGGCAAGGATCGCCGCGTCCTCCCAGGCCAGGTCGCTGTCGATCGCGGGATCGCGGGTCTGCAACACCAGTTCGACCCGGTTGCGCCCCGTCTCGTGCGGCTCCTGCTTGTAGGAGATATTCTGATATTCGCTGTCGACAGGGAATTTCATCGGCCCGAAGCTGGGGTTCGGGCCATGCAGCGCCGCCTCCACCGTGTCGCCATCGACCTTGATCGTCGCCCGGCGGCGCGGCAGCACCTGGGAGAAGTCAGCCAATACGATCTTGGAGACATGCGCGCCCGAGAGCGCATTGGGCTGGTAGCGCACCAGCGCGAGCCGCACGAAGGGCATGTAGCTGGCGCCCGGGTCCAGCTCGATATCGCAATACCACAGCCGCCGCTCATCATCCCAATGGACGCGGTGGCCCAGAACACGCACGGATGGGTCGCTATCGGCCGGTTTCTCCTGCAGCTTCACGCTCTCCCACGCCACGGTCGCGGGAAAATCGCTGGTCTTCATCTGCGTCTTGGGCAGCGGACTATCCCAGAACGGATCGACGCCCCATTGCGTGACGAGCGGCTGGAACGCGGCCGGAATATCCGTGAAGCGGCCGCCATCGTTGAAGATGACCACGCCCAGCAATTCGCCATCGCCCGAGGAGAACCACGGCCGATCCAGCCACACGCGCAAGCCGTTGCCATGCCGGGTCACATCATGGCTGCCGGCGCGTGCATTGGCGGACTGCCAACGGAAGGTCGGCACCACATAGAGCACACGCGGCTCCTTGGGCGGTGCGCTGGCCGGGACCATGGACTGCTGATCGCTCCCATCTGCGGCCGGCAGCACCGGCGCGCCGGCATCATCTTCGGGCGGCAAGGCAAAGGGCTGGCCCGTGGCGACAGGGCCGAGCCGCGTCACCTGCTCCTTCACATCATAGATGGCGGGCGGCAGATATTCCCGGAACCGCGTGGTCGCGCGCAAGCGATAGCGGATCAGGCGGAAGCGCGTATCGCCCAGAGCATGCACGTCTCCGCGCTGCGCGTCCGGGTCGAGCAACTGATCCGTCACGGCCCGTTGCAGAATGAATGCATTGCTGTGATTTTCGGCCAGCTTGATCTCCGCGAGTTGGCCCTGATGGCGTATCCGCTCCGGCGCGGGCCTGGAGAGGTCATCCACCCACTCATCCCATTCCGCTTCCACCTCGATCTTGCCGGTGGACGGCCCATGCAGGCGAACGCCGCGCGTCGATAGCGTGACATCGTGGGAGCCGGCTGCGCGGTTCGGCGTCATGCGGATGAACTCCGGCTCGCACACCGGCGCCTGCGTCGCATGGACCAGCGTCAGGTCGCGGAACGGCGTCACCAGCCAATTGGCGCCGAGCATGGCTGTCTCGTAAACGAAGTCGCGCTGGGCGCCTTCGGGCGCCCATTGCGGGATGCCGAGGCTCTTGACGACATCGCCCGACGCGAAGCTGGAATAGACCAGCCGCACGATCCGCCCTTTCGGCACGAAGAAGGTCAGCGTCCGCGCGGCCTCGTCCCAGATCGGCTCGCCTTCATCCGGGAATGTCTCCTCGCAGGGCAGCGAGACGATGTCCGCCTTGCGCTCGGCCAGGATCAGGCGGAAGCCGGTGCTGTCCGGCCATTTTTCACCATGGTGGATGCGGATGACGAACTGCTGGGACGGCGTCATCGCGATCGAGCAGGATGGGCCGAGCACCTTCTCCGCGGTCACGCCCGGCAGCACATGGCCGGGCGCCGGGCGGATCGCCGTGCCACCCGATGCGCCATCGGGCAGCCAGGGCGTCACCACCTGCTTCTCGCCATGGATGACATATTGCCCACCGGCCAGCCGGTCGCCGACGGGGTTGCTCGCATCCGGCAGCGCCGGCGGCACGCTGGATGTGGTCGCCACATCGGCGAGCGCGGCCGGCGTAATCAGTTGCACGTCGGCGCCCGGCAATGGATCGTAGAGCGTGCCCGCCTCGCGCGCGGCAATCTCATAGCCTGCCTTGATGCGTTGCCAGTCCCCGAAATAGGGATCGAACAGCCCATGCGTCTCGCATTGCTGCTGCGATGATTTGGGCGGAACGAGGTGGCGCTCGTTCACCGCGCCATAAGCGAAGTCCTGCGACGGGGGCAGCGCGATCGCGGCCTTGAACACATCCGTTTTCAGATAATCCGCAGCGGAAGCATTGTAGTTGGAGCGGATCACCATGCGCTCCAGCGATTCCCCTTCGGATACGCGGGTGCGGTGGACCACCACCGGCGGGTCGATTGGCTCGAACCGCCAATAGCCCACCGCTTCGCTCGCCTGCTCCAGCTTGCCGAGCGTGGGATCATCGAGCGACAGGCTATTGCCGGCCAGATCGACAATGCGCGCGCGGAAGCGATAAAATTGGCCGAACCGCAGGCGCGGCAATGTTCCCTTCTGGATCTTGAAGGTGGCCACCACGCCGCTGCCCTTCTCCGCCACGGCGTCGACCGCGCTGGGCACTTCCGCCTGGATCTGGCTGCCTGCCGCCTGCTCCGCCTTGATTGCGAGGCCGGGGCGCGGCGCGCACAGGCTCCAGCCCGCCCAGCGGAACAGGGATTCGTGGAGATAATGATCGTCCGGGTTCGCGCTGTCCGCGCCGCCCGATGTGGTCGACGCACCCGAAACATAGCCCTCGTCCGGCGCGAGATCGAGCGGCGCGCCATTGCTCGTCAGCCGATAGGCGCCGACCCGCGCGCATAGCGTGCGCCACGGCCCCGCCTCGACCCGATCCGGCACCAAGGCGACATCGACCCGATAGCCGCGATGCACATCCTCCGCGAACAGGGTCATGTCGTTCCCGGCCCCGCTCGCAATCGCATCATTCTTGGCTGTCGCCGCGGCGGCGGCCGTGGCCACGTCGACCGCGCGCCCGTGGCGTGAAACGCCCAGGCCGCCGCTGCGCAGAGCCGCGACCCCCTGCTTGTCGCCGGTCGTATAAGTCACCGCACCATATTTCTGGCGCACGCTCAGATGCTTGCCGACGAGGTTCTGCGCCGTCAGCGTGAAATTGACCGTCTTGAGAGCCGCCCCATCCGGGTCGACCTGATAGAGATCGAACAGCCCCCGCTTCGTCTCCGCATGGCTGTCATCCGAATAGGCCAGCCGCAGCAGGCCGCGGTCCTGATCCTCCCCGCGCGGCCGGGTGACGAACCGTTCCTTGTCGGCAAGGAATGCCGTATGCGGCCGCACATCAACCGCGGGATCGTGGCCGTTTTTCCAGTCGATCCTCAGCCGCAGCCGCCCCTCCAGCGATCCGTCGGCCTGCGCGATGCGCTCCTCCAGCCAGTCCTCATCCTCCAGCACGAAATCCAGCACGAGGCCGAGGCGCCGCATCAATTCAGAATAGCTGGACAGGGAGGCGATGATCCGGTGGAAATCATAGTCCGGCGCCTTGGGCGGCGGCGGAACATCCTTGAAGCCGGGGCGACGCATCCGCCGTTCTTCAGCGCTTGGGGCCTCGCGGCGATAGAAGCGATCCGCCTGATACAGATTATATTCGTCCGCCGAGTGAAACTGGTCCATCAGCCCCGCATCGGCCTGGGCGACCAGCGGCGTGCCAGGGCCGCCGGGGCGGGGATTGTACCAATCCGGGCTCATCACACGCCGCACCTGGCGCTTCCTCGCTCCCGGCCCGCCTTCGTCCCTGGCCTCAGGGTCAGGCACGAGCGTGTGATAAAGGCCATTCGGGCCGAACACCTGGCCCATCAGCTTGTTTTCGAGGTCTGCATCGAAAAAGCGGTCGAGGCCCGGCACCAGTGTTTCGACCTGTTGGCGCCCCAGATTCTGTTTGACGGTGCGCGTGCCCGCATCTTCGAGCATCTGCCGGAGATCGGGATGGGCCTCGCGCCACGGCAGCAAGCTGGGGTGATTGGAGGCCGCCTGCACCGCCAGCCGCCCATAATGCCGCTTGAGATAGCCGAGCATGTTGCGGACCGAATAGCTCCGCAAATTGACCGCGCTCATATCCTTGTACTGGAAGCCGGCAACCGGCGTTTCTTCCGTGAAAAGCGCCCGCCACAGTTCCGGGTCCGGCTTGGATATGAGTTGCAGGCCGACCGTCTTGCCGCCGCTTTCCACCGCGAATTTCGCCTCGGCCAGCACCTTGGGCCATTCGAGGAACTCCGGGAATTTACCCAGAAGCTGTTCCTTCGCCGCCTCCGGCGTCAATCGCGGCGAAACGACGACGCTCACCCGTCGCCTCGTTCCCGTCTCGCCGGGCGCCCCGGTCATGCCATGCGGAAGGATCGTCCAGAGAATCTGCGTCTTTGCCATGTGCTCAAGCCCCCTCAGGCAAATGCTTCGAGATGATCGCGCCAGGCATATTCAGCCGCTTCGTCGATCTGTGCGAGTTCTTGCGCCAGCGGCAGTTCCGGCTCATGGCCGAGCATCTGGCGGAGCGTCGGATCGCCATTGGACCCGGCGAACTTGCGCTCGCATGTGATGGTCACGCTGCCCGAGAAGATGAAGACCGAGATTTCGATCGTCAGTTCCGCCTTGCCGACGCATTTGCCGGTGTTGAACTCGTAGCGAAGCTCCAGATACAGCTCGATCGAGGCGGTAATCAGCCCGAGCACATCGACATGGCCGCCCAGCCGGAAATAGCCGGTGAGCGAGGCCGCATCGCCTTCCATCCGGTAATAGATGCCGGCCATCACATGCACGCCGCCCGAGGCCACGCCGAAGTCGATGGAGAAGGCCGCGCCGAACTCGAACGAGGCTTCGAGAATCTGCACCCCGCTCGGATCGATGGTGACGCCGAAGAAACCGCCACCGCCGAAAATATAGACGGTCAGCAGGAACGGTTGATCGCGCCGGCAGAAGTTGAAGCGCACGCTGAGAGGCTGGCCGATGAACGGCACGGTGAAGCCCGCGCCCAGGCTCAGGTTCGAGATGTTGAGCACACCGCAGGTGATCGACGGCAGGGCGATGTCGAAACCCGCATCGATGCCCTGCGGCGTGATGTCGAGATAGGGCGGGTCCGAGAAGCCATCGAGCGGGATCAAATCCCGCAGCGTTTCGACGAAGCTGAGCGGCCCGACGAACTTGATGTCGGAGAGCAGCACATCGACATCCATCTTCGCGGCCGTATCGACCGAGAATTCGATCTTCTCGAAATTCAGCTCCAGGAAACTCGCCGGGGCGATCATCACCAGGTCGAAATGCTTGAGGCCGCAATAGACGCTGATGCCGGGGCTGGACGAGCCGTTCTTCTTGACCTTGGCTTCCACCGCCACCAGCAACCCGCGCTTGTCATTGGCGCGGAACAGCGGGCTGGTGCTGGATGAACCGCCATCGAGGCCCCAACTGCTGATTTCCGGGTTCCAGTCGAACCGGATGGTCAGTTCGTCGCCGGTGAGCATCTCGACCAGCTTCAGCAGATCCTCGACGCCGCCGAGAATGTCCTCGACCGTCTTGAGCGCCGCCAGCACCGTCTTGCGCGGGGTGCCGTCCAAAAGGTCGAACGCTTCCAGCGCCGTGCGGAACTTGCCCATCTCGGTCGCCAGAGTCCCCACCCGCGCCTTGAGCGCGGCCGGGTCGCCGAACAGATTGGGCAACGCGCCGGGATCGCCGACGATGGCGGACAAGGCATCCCACAGCCCCTTGCCGGCGGTGACAAGCGCCTGCAACTGCTCCAGCTGGACCAGCAGGATATCGAGCTTCTGCGCCGCATTGAGCGCACACTGGCGGAACCCTGCAGGGAGGGAAACGCCGCCCGGCGATGCGTTGGCCGCCGCCTTGAGGTCCGCGACAGCCGCGCGGGCTGCCGCAATGCTGGCCGGCAGGCTCGCAAGGTCCGGTGCAGCCGCAGCCTCATCGAGCGCCTGCGCCACCAGCGTCTGCAATTTGCCGGCGACCTCCGCGATCCGATCCATCACGGTCTGCGCCGCCGTGACCACGGGCTGGACCTGCGCCGCCGCATAGGCCTGCGCCTGTTGGATCAGGTCCTCCAGCGTTCCCTTGAACGCGGCCAGCGCGGCATCGGCAATGCCGGCCGGCTGCGCGGCGATCTCGGTCACGAATTCGAACAACCGCACGAGGCTGTTGACGAAGCTTTCCACCTTGGTGCTGGCTTCGCTGACGAATTTGGGCACCCGGTCCGGCGATCCGGCAAGATCGCCCACGGCATCGATCAGCGCACCCAGCGGAATGCAGCCGAACAGCAGCGGCAGCGGCAGATCGGAAGCGGACATGGGGAAGCCCGCCCCCTGCGGCATATGCCCTTTGGCGAACTGGGCCGGGTCGCTCATCACCGGGCCGGCCAGCCGCGAGAGCGCGGCGGGCTTGATGTTGGGCTGCATGAACCCGCCCGATTTATCCCCCTGCGAGGAGAAATCGAGATTGGGGCCGGACCCCGTCTGCACGTCCACGAACACTTCACCACGATTGTCCGTCACGCTGGGATCGAACCCGACGCGCAGATAATCCTGATTGAAGGTGAGCGCGTGCGCCCCCTGCGCGCCGGAAAGATGGGCGATGGGCGCGATCCGCGCCGTGACCCCCTCCACCGTCGGCACCCAGACGGGGCGGGTCAGGTCCTCGCTGAACACGCGCAGGCTCTGGTTGCTCTTTTCCGCGAAACCGCCAAAATCCATGCGATCGACCTGCACCGAGGTATCCCCCGATTTCAGGCTGGGTGCGAGGGCGACGCGCTGCCATTCCAGCGGTGCGCTATGGCGATTCATCGAACTGCTGGCATAGGCCTGCGCCGCTAGCTGCGCCGCTTTCTCCGCAGTCGCGTAATCAGGGACCAGCGCCGAGCCGGACGATGCGGATTTCCGTGGAGCCGCAAGCGTATTGTCCACGAAGATCATCGGCAGGTCGAACACCACCCTGCGCCCGTCGAGATCGGTGGCCGCGCACTGGAAGCGGAAGGGCTGGCCGTTCACATGCGGCCAGAACATGAGTTGCCCCTTGGCAACGCCGTTCTCCATTATGGCGGAGGGCGCCTTTGCGGGGTCGCCAAGGTCCGGCGTCGTTTCGGTCAGGATCTTGACGCGCGAGAATGGAAATTGCCGCGCAAGAGTGATGCCGGATGCCGCCTTTACATTGAAGAAGGCGGCATCGTCATAGGTTCGTTCCCTCTCGCGGATGACGATGAACAGCCGTTGGCGCAGATAGGCGGCATTGCCGGGCACCTGCTCGGTCGTGGCTTTCCCGTTATGGAACTTGCGCTCGCTCACCTTGATGAGTGACACGCGATGGCCGAACGGGAACAGGAAGCCGCGATAGACCACGCGCACATAATGGTCGCGCCCCATCGTCGCACGATGCACCCATTCCTCGACGCTCAGTCCCGGCGGGTCCCATGCGCCGCGCGAATCCAGCCAGCCGCCAAGCGCCGTCAGCATCATCATGTTGGTATCGAGCGGCTCGGGCACATAGCCCTTGACGCTGAAATTCGAGGAGAGATGAGCGATCTGGTAACGATCGAAATTGTCCAGCGTCGTGCGAAACGGCGTGGTCCCCGGCGCGGGCAGATCGCCGCTGGCCGGCCAGTTGCTCTGCATCGGCGGGGACGCGGCCTCGCCCTGCTCCCCGGCTCGCGCCCAGATGGCACGGGTCGTCCGGTTGCGATCGAAAAGGGGCGGTTCGATCTCCAGCCCCTCGTCATCCGGCGTCACCAGCCGGGAGTGCCACAATTCCGTGCGCTGTGTCGCCGGCGACGTCGCGGCATCCACGGCGTGGCGCCACCGCCCGCCCGCATGCGGCGAGAGGATGAGGCGCCACGGCATCTCGATCGATGTCGTCGTCGCATTGGGCGATGCGGGCTTGGCCGGCGCCAACACGATGTCGGGCCGGGCAATGATGGACCCCGGCAGCGTCGCGCTGAGGGAGAAGCCCGCGCCGATCGAGACTTGACGCGCGCGCACCGTCGCAAGGTCGCCGCCTGCCGCGCCGATCCGCAAGGTGTTGACGGCGGCGCTCGCCAGCGCGACGCGGCGCTTGAGGGGCAATCCGCGCACAATGTCGCGATCCAGCAAATCCTCGAAATGGAACCGGCCAGCCTTGGCCGCACGCGGTTTCGCCGCAGGCGCGACCTTGAGCGCAAGATCCCGGCAGGCCGCCAGCACCGATGGAAGCGAATATTCGATGTCGAACCCATCCGGCACCGTGAAAACCAGCCGCGATTCATCAGCGATGCGCGCCCGCACCGGCGGGAGCCGCAACGCCTCCGAATCGCCATTGGCCGGCTCCGGCTTGGGCTTGTCGCCCGGCTTCAGTTCATTCTCGAAATCCGGTGGGCGCTGCTCGAAAAATGTCTCCTCCGCGAAGGATTGCGGCGGAAAGTGCAGGATCAGATAGGCCGCGCCGCTCTTGCTCTTGCGCAGCCGAGGCGGAGAGCCGGGCACAACATCCAGATTGCGGGTTTCGATCCGCAGCGCGACAAGATCCTCCGAGCGGACGACAGGCCGCCCTGGCCGCGAGCGCTCGAAGAGATTGCGAACATGATCCTGCAACAATGGAAAAGGTCGCTGGATCTCGATATCCAGATCGCCCAAGCGACCGGCATCCCGAAGCGATATTTTGGATTTATCCGCCGCCACCACCTTGGTTTGACGCGACGTTTTCAGATCGGCACCGCCAACCCGGCTGGTCCCCTTGGCCATCGGGCACACCCCCTCGACAAGTCATTCGAAAAGTGCGCCCGTTTGTTTCGATCCATAGGGACCCGATGACCGCGAATTTCACCCCACATTCGATGAACAGCATCAAATACACGATGAAATTCATATCCTATGTTATTCTCACCCGAATTTATGAGGATATCTGAATTATAAAATCATAATCCATATTAATATCATTAATATTTATTAAATGATTATATAATTAAAATTATCCCAAGTTAATATTTTGAACAATATTATATTAACTTTTATTTCAAAACATAACGATCAAAATTCATCTTTCTGTTTGTTTCAAGCCCTGCAGATTATCCTTCCTCACCGCAGGCCGCACAACCCACGGATGGCGATCATGCGGATCACGACCGCCGATGATCTGGCGCTTCGCCAGCATCACGCGCGCGCCGCCCATCGCATTGAGCACGGGACGATCGAGCCTGGCCCAGCGCGGCGTGCAGCCCTTGGGCAAGGCCCGGTCCGCAATCACCAGATCGGCCCGCGCGCAGGCGGCGATGAACGCGCGATAGGGCACCAGCAGATTGGAGCGCGTAACCAGAAGCTGCACCGGCGCCCCCTCCTTCCCGCCGGACAAAGCCACGACGCACAGGTCGCGCGAACATTGCGCCGTCTCCATATCCGCCAGCGCCGTGAAATCACCGCCAAATGCCGCCGCTTCCGCCAGAGTGCTGCGCACATAGTCGCCGGCCCGCTCGCGCAGCAGCGCCATGCTGCCATCTGGCGTCCGGAGCGCCACATGCCGCCCATCGGCCGTCACCAGCAGATCGGGCGCCGGGGCGCGCAAGGTGAATATAAGCCCCAGTGCCGCCACAGGCAGCCCAAGCCAGCGGATACGACCGCGCCAGAGCATCACCCAGAGCAAGGCGACCATGGTGACGGCAAAGACCGCGCTGCCCGTCGCCGGGGCCGCCGTGGTCGCATAAGGCAGGCCGCCAATGGCATGCGCGAGCGCCAGCAATATCGCCAGCGCCTTGCCGGTGATCCACCAGGCCGGCGCGCCAAGCCCCGCCACATCCAGCAACAACGCCACAACCTCCGCCGGCATCACGACGAAGCTGGTCAGCGGGATGGCCACGAGATTGGCGACGGACCCGAGCAGCCCCGCCCGGTGGAAATGGGCAAAGGCGATCGGCGCCAGCACCAGCTCCACCGCCAGGCCGGAGAGGAACAGCGCCGTGATCGACCGCAGCGCCTGCCGCACCCGGCCCTCCTCGCGCCGCTCGAACAGGGCGCGGGCGCGCGGCCATTCATACAGCGCGATGATGCTGGCAACGGCGGCGAAGCTCATCTGAAAGCTGGGGCCGATCACCGCCTCCGGCCAGAACAGCATCACCACCAGCGCGCCGGTCGCCACCAGGCGCAGGCTGATCGCCTCACGCCCCAGCGCCAGCCCGCCAATGACCAGCAAGGCCGCGATGCAGGAGCGCACAGTCGGCACCTGCGCGCCGGTAAGCAGCGTATAGCCGATGCCGGCCGCCGCCCCGACGCAGGCGGCGATCAGCAGGATCGGCCAGCGTAGCGCCAGCGCGGGGGAGAGCGCCAACAGGCGATAGACGAGGAAGATGACGCCGCCGATCAGCGCGGAGACGTGCAAGCCGCTGATCGAGAGGAGATGCGCCAGCCCGCTGCGTCGCATCGCGTCCGCATCCGCCTCGCTGATCTGCCCTTGGTCGCCGGTGGCGAAGGCGACGGCAATCCCGCCTTCCGGCCCCGGCAGCCGCGCCGTGACATGCTCGGCAAGGCGCTGGCGCAGGGCCGGCGCATGCGCGCGCCCACCGATCCGCTCGACCGCGCCGAGCGCCCGCCCGCTCGCGCCGATCCCGTCGAAATAGGCGCGCCGGGCGAAATCATAACCGCCCGGAAGCGCGGCAGGCGCCGGCGGCATCAGGCGCGCCCGCACGCGAATATGATCGCCGGCGGTCAGGCCGGCCGGTATCTGCGCCGGCTCCGCATTGACCCGCACCCGCGCCGGCAGGTCGGGCCGGGCGGTCGGCGCCAGATCGAGTCGCACCAGACCGCGCGCCGCCAGTGGATCGACAGAACGGACACGCGCCTGCATCTCCACCACGGCCGCACGCGCGAGCGGCGGCGCGCCGACCAGCAGCGCCTTGCCCCATATCAGCAGGCACCCTGCCCCGGCCAGCACCGCGCCGACCGCCAGCATATGCGCCAGCCGGCCGCCCCGCGCCAGGGCGGCAAGGCCGAGTCCCAATCCGAGACAGCAGAGACTCCAGGCAATCCATCCGGCCGGAGTCGGCAGGGCGAACCACGCGCAAATGCCCGCGCCAAGCGCAATCGGCGCCCAGAGCGGAAGCTGCGCGCGCTCGTTTTCCAGCGCCTGCTCGATCCGTCCGGCCCAGCGCGAGAGCCACGGATTGCTGCGCCGCAACAGCGCTATTTGTCGGAGGGAAAAAGCCGTGCTAGGGGCGTTCAGCATCAAAGGGGGCAGCCCCGTCTCATCAAGGGAGCAAGAGGCATAGCGTGACGGATGGAGTGAAACAAACGAACGCGGTCGTCACGCGCTTTGCCCCCTCCCCGACGGGCTATCTGCACATCGGCGGCGCCCGCACTGCCTTGTTCAACTATCTGTTTGCGCGCCATCATGGCGGCAAATTCCTGCTCCGCATCGAGGATACCGACCGCGCCCGCTCGACCGATGCGGCGATCGATGCCATCTTCGACGGGCTGGAGTGGCTGGGGCTGGCCGGCGACGAATCGCCCGTGTTCCAGTTCGCCCGCGCCGCGCGCCATGCCGAGGTAGCGCATGCGCTGCTCGCCACAGGTCACGCCTATAAATGCTTCGCCACGCCGGAAGAATTGGCCGAATTACGCGAGCAGCAGCGCGCGGCAAAGCAGCCGATGCGCTACGATGGCCGCTGGCGCGACCGTGACCCGGCCGAGGGCGGCGACAAGCCCTTCGTCGTCCGCCTCAAGGCCCCGCGTGAGGGCGAGACGGTGATCGAGGATGCCGTGCAGGGCCGCGTCGTCGTGCAGAATGCCGAGCTGGACGATATGATCCTGCTCCGCTCGGACGGCACGCCCACCTATATGCTCGCCGTTGTGGTCGACGATCACGACATGGGCATCACCCACGTCATCCGTGGCGACGATCATCTCAACAACGCCTTCCGTCAGCTTGGCATCATCCGTGCCATGGGCTGGCCGGAGCCGGTTTACGCCCATGTCCCGCTCATTCACGGCGCAGATGGCGCCAAGCTCTCCAAGCGCCACGGGGCGCTGGGCGTGGATGCCTATCGCGACGAGATGGGTTTTCTGCCCGAAGCGGTGAACAATTATCTGCTGCGGCTCGGCTGGGGCCATGGCGACGATGAGATCATCAGCCGCGAGCAGGCGGTCGACTGGTTCGACCTGGGCGGAGTCGGCCGCTCCCCCTCGCGCTTCGATTTCAAGAAGCTGGAAAATCTGAACGGCCATTATATCCGGGACGCGGACGATGGCCGGCTCGCCGCGCTGGTCGCCGCGCGCATGCCGGCGCTGGAGGGAGACGCCGCCGAGCAGCGCCTTGCCCGCCTCGCCGCGATCATGCCGGCGCTCAAGCCGCGCGCCAAAACCATCATCGAGCTGGCCGACGGCGCCGCCTTCCTTTTTGCGGTGCGGCCGATTCCTGTCGACGAGGCCGCCGCAAAGTTGCTAGACGATG
>Ga0180219_1000518_pt1 | contig 30935 bp, 24 predicted proteins | sample eDN3rd30CBELigMG_FD_151338 | JGI IMG/M metagenome (GOLD analysis project Ga0180219, IMG submission 151338) | Enriched Miracle-Growth compost microbial communities from Emeryville, California, USA - eDNA 3rd pass 30_C BE-Lig MG (version 2)... ... | reverse complement strand
GCCGACCACCGAGACGCTGGCGATGTCCAGGGCGTCGAGCAGGCCGGTCAGCTGGTTGACCCAGGCTTCGGGGTCCAGCCGGCGGCCGGCCGGGCACTGGGTGTAGCCGAAACCGATCATGTCCGGGGCGATCACCCGGGCGCGCGCGGAGAGTTCGGGGATCACCCCGCGCCAGTTGGCCCAGGCGGTGACGCCCGGGCCGGAGCCGTGGATCAGCAGGATCGGTTCGCCCTTGCCCTGGTCGTGGTAGTTGATGGTGCAGTCGCCGATGCGAAGGCTGTTGGCGATTTCTGGCGATGTCCGGGTAGTCATTGTCTGGCCTTTGCGGTCTGGCTGGTGGTAACGACGGGAGCACGCATGCCCTGCGCGGCCAGGCGCTTGAGAATCTGCCTGGCCTCCTCGCGCTTGTCCGGCGGCAGCCAGGTGCGGTCGTGCCCCCACAGGCTCATGCCCTGCAGTTCTTCCACCTCCCAGTCGGGGCCGATGGTGCGCCCGGCCCAGCCGAGTTCGAACATCCAGCCGTCGGGGTTCTTCAGGTAGAAGGAGGTGACGTGGTCGTTGATGTGCCGGCCGAGGGTGACGCCGATGCACTCGGGGTCGGCCAGCGCCATGTCGTAGGCCCGCCCGAGGTCGTCGAAGTCGTTGTACTCCAGCATCATGTGGTAGATCTTCGCCGGCCCGCCGGTGTGGGCGATGCCCAGGGTGTGGTGGCGCGGGTTGACGTGAAGGAACTCGACGCGGAACGGCGCCCGGGCGCGGTCGCTGACCTTGAAGCCCAGCACCTCCTTGTAGAGGTGGCACATCTGCTCGAAGTGCGCGGTGATCAGCGCCACATGGCCGATGCCCAGTTCGCCGGTGCGGAAACCGCCCAGCGGGCGCCCCGGCACGAAGGGGCTGGCAGCGTCGGCCAGGCCCCAGGCCACCTCGATGCGCACGCCGTCGGGGTCGCGGAAATGCAGCATTCCGGCGACGCCGCGCAGGGCGTTCTCCCGCGCCGTGCCGCGGGTCACCAGGTAGCCCGCCGCCGTCAACGCCTGGGCGGCCTGCTCCAGCTCCTCCGCATCCCCGACCTCGAAGCCCATGCCCATGCTGGGTTCGCCTTCGCAGGCTTCGAGCAGCAGGCGCTGGACCTTCTGGTCGGCGCGCAGGCGCACGCAGCGCCCCGGCTCGACCACCTCCACCTGCAGGCCGATGTGTTCCGCCGCCTGCTTCTGCCAGGCCGGCAGGTTGGGTGTGCCGACTATCACGTAGCTCAGTGCCCTGATCATGCTTGCGCCTCTCCTGCGCTGGTCCATGTGTGTGTCATTCCGCCGACATCCCGCCATCGACCGAGAGGGTGGCCCCGGTGACGTAGGAGGCCTGCCCGGAAAGCAGCCACAGCAGCGCCGCGCAGACCTCCCCGGGCTGGCCGATGCGCCGCATGGGCACGCCGTCGTCGTACAGGTGGTCGTCGCCGCCGGTGACGCGGTCGAAGCTCGGCGTCTTGATCGGCCCGGGGCAGAGGGCGTTGACGCGGATGCCGCGGGTCGCGTAGTCCAGCGCCGCGGCGCGGGTGGCGCCGACGATGCCGTGCTTGGCGGCCACGTAGGCGGCGGTGCGCGGCATCGCCTTGAGGCCGAAGATCGAGGCGTTGTTGACGATGGAGCCGCCGCCCGTGCGCAGCATCGCCTCGGCTTCGAACTTCATCATGTAGAGGACGCCCTTGAGGTTGATGTCGACCACCTCGTCGAGTTCTGCCAGGGGCGTTTCGTGGATGTCGTGGAACGCGCGCTGCAGGCCGGCGTTGTTGAAGGCGCCGTCGAGCCGCCCGTAGCGCTCCACGGCCAGCGCCACCAGCGCGCGGCAGTCGGCGGGGCGGGACACGTCGGTGGCCAGGAACAGCGCCTGGCCGCCGGCCGCCGCGATCTCATCGAGCACTTCCGCCCCCGCCTGCGCATCGCGGTTGCCCAGCACCACCCGGGCCCCCGCCCTGGCGAGCGCCAGGCAGGCCTCGCGGCCGATGCCGCTGCCGCCGCCGGTCACGACTATCACCTTGTTGTCCAGATTCATGCTTGCTCCTCCAGGGAAAGCGGCCGGCGTCAGGCCGGCGGGATGCGCCCGAGCACGGCTTCGAGGGCGATGCCCACGGCCAGCAGGCGGCGGTCCGAGCCAAAGGGCGCGTCCAGTTCCAGGCCCACCGGCAGCCCCGTGCGCGGGCCCAGCCCGATGGGCAGCTGGATGCCCGGCAGGCCGGCGCTGGCGGCCGGCTCGGTGTTCTGGATCAGCCGCTCGAAGAACTCCGGCAGGTTGACCTGGTTGCTGGCCGGCGGCGCCACTATGGGCGTGGTGGGGAACACCAGGGCATCCAGCCGGTATTGCTCGAACAAGTCCTGGTAGTGCTCCTTCAGCGCCGGGCGGGCAGTGTTCCGCGCCGCCTCGTAGAGCGGCGCGACGTCCACCAGCCCGCCCTTCCCCGGCGCCTTGCGCGGCAGCACCCACTGCTCGTAGATGGCGCGCACGTCCGGGCTGTGGATGTCCCGGGCCAGTTCCTCGATGCTGATGCCCGGCCCCTCGTCGCGCAGGTAGGCGACCATCGAGTCGTAGGCCTCGTGGATCACCACCGGGAAGCCGACGGCGCGGTTCAGTTCCTGCAGGCGCGTCCCGGGCAGTTCGACGAGGCTCACGCCATGGCTGGAAAGCTTCGCCAGGGCGGCCTCGGCCACCTCGCGGACGTCGTCGTCCAGATGGCTCCAGAAGTCCTCGACGATGCCCAGGCGCAGCCCGTCCAGGCTCACCGGCGGCAGCGCGTACTCGTCGCTGATCAAGGCATCGAGCAGGGCGACGTCGGCCATGCACAGGGCCATGGGCCCCACGGTGTCGCGGCTGCGGGCGATGGGGATCACGCCTTCGCTGGAGTAGCGGCCGGCGCTGGGGCGCAGCGAGGAACAGCCGTTGAGCGCGCAGGGAATGCGCATCGAGCCGCCGGTGTCGGTGCCCAGCGCCGCCAGGGCCATGCGCGCGCCCAGCGCCGCGGCGCTGCCGGAGGACGAGCCGCCGGCGATGCGCTCGCTGTCGTAGGCGTTGCGCACGCCGGGCTGGCTGCCGGTGTTGAAGGCGGCGTTGTAGCCGGTGGCGCCGAAGGCCAGCTCGTGCATGTTGGTCTTGCCCAGCAGGATCGCCCCGGCGTCGCGCAGGCGCTGCAGCGTCGGCGCGTCCTGGCGCGGGACGAAGCCGGCCAGCGCCGGCGTGCCGGCGGTGCACGGCAGGCCCGCGGCGTGGATGTTGTCCTTGACCACGATGGGGATGCCGGACAGCGGCTTCTGCCGCCGCCCCGCGCGGCGCGCAGCGTCGGCGGCCTTGGCCTCGGCCAGCGCGCCGTCGCCGTTGAGGGTGACGTAGACGTTCAGTTCGCGGCCGTCCTCGGCGCGGTCCAGGCAGGCGCAGACCAGTTCGGTGCTGCTCAGTACGCCATCGCGGAACGCCGTGACGGCTTCGGCGATGGTCAGGTCGGCAAGGGTCGGGGAGTCTTGGAAGAGTTTCATGCGGTGGCTCCGTTCAACGGCTGAACGCCTCGTCCTTGAGTCGCTCCGGACTGGGATAGGCAAGCTTGCTGTGGGCGAGGCCGAGGTCGAGCAGCACCTCGCACAGCTTGTAGGCGATGACGCCGGGGTTGAGCACCGGGACGTCCAGGTGCTGGCTGAGGAAGGCGTGGGACTGGTGCATGGTGGTGGAGCCCAGCACTATCACCTCGGCGCCGTCCTCGTGGATGGCCAGCCGGGCGGCGTCCAGCAGCTTGGCGAAGACCACCTCCTCCTTGCCCTGCAGCAGGGCCTCGGTGTCCGGGCGCACGTCGATGGAGCGCAGCGAGGCCAGCCGCGATTCGAGGCCGTACTCCCTGAGCGTCTTGCGGTACAGCGGGAACCAGCGCGGCCACATGGTCAGGACGCTGAATTTGTGGCCCAGGGCGCAGGCCAGGTGGAAGGCGCTCTGCCCCGGCGCCAGTACCGGGATCGACAGCCGGGCGCGCAGCGCGGCCAGGCCCGAGTCGCTGACGGTGTTGATGCACACGGCGTCGAAGCCCTCCTCCTCGGCGCGCATGCCGGCCTCGATCACCGCCAGCTCCATCAGCGCCATGTCGTAGTAGCTGTCGGCCAGGGTCGAGACGCTGCCGGCGCCGACGAAGCACACCTCGATGTCCGGGCGTTGCAACGCCGCCGGCAGCTGGGACTCGACCAGGGGCCGGGTCTGCTCGCTCAGCGGCACGGGGAAGATCATTTTCACGCGCTTGCGCATCTGCGTTCTCCCTCAGAGGCCCAGTTGCTGGCGTGGACGGGTCAGGGTGTCGATCAGCGCGTAGAGGATCTTGCGCGCGCAGGGCATCAGGTCGGGCACGTAGGTCGCGCCCATGCCTCCCAGGCCCTCGGCCACCGGCAAGGGCGCGCCCTGCGCCGGCCACGGCCAGCCGATGCGCGCGGTGGGCACGCCGTAGCGGCGCAGCGCGGCGCCGTCGGTCTGGCCGCCGAGCCAGTCGGGCGTGCCGTGCGGGCGCCGCTCGATGTGCTCCCAGCCGCGCTTGCACGACTGGACGATCCAGTTCTGCGGGTCGGTGCTGCCGCCGGGCACGGAGCCGTACATGTCCCACTCCAGTTCCAGGTCGGGGCGCCGCGCCTGCAGGTCGCGGACGAATGCGGCGAACTGCGCCTTGACGTCGCCCGGGCTGCTGCGCGGGTTGATGCGCACGTCGAAGAAGATTTCGGTGACCGCCGAGGGGAACGCCGGGCGCTCGACGTCGCCGCCGCGGATGCCGGCGATCCAGCCGTGGGGCTTGACCACCCCGGAGGTGTTGCGCTCGGCGTAGTCGATGATCCATTGCTCCAGCTCGCCGACCACCGCCGCCGCCGGCACCACCGAGCTGCGGAAGCCCGGGGTGCCGCGCGGCACCCCGGCGTAGCCGAGGCTGCCGTAGACGCGCAGCTTGAACCAGGCCATGCCCGGCTCCTCGTGGTACACCCAGTTCCACGGCTTCATGATGATGGCGAAGTCCGGCGCGGCGCCGCGGTTGAGCAGGTGCAGCACGCCGTTGGACATGCCCGAATGCTGGCGCGCCGAGATGTCCACCGGCATGCCGCCGTCGGCCAGCCCCAGCAGCAGGTCGCCGGTCAGCGGCACCCCGGCCTCGATCAGCGCGGTGGCCACTTCGGTCAGGGTGGCGATCATGCCCTTGGGGTTGGAGGCGCCGAGGCCGAACACCCAGTCGTCGACCTGCTGGGCCTTGGGCAGCATGTCGGCCTGCCCGGCTTCGCCGGTCAGCAGCTTCTCGGCCTCGTCGCATTCCAGGTGGGTGTCCAGCGGCGCGTACAGCATCACGCTGGCGCCGCCGCCGCTGCCGCGCAGTTCGCCCAGCACGTTGCCGCTGGTGAAGCTCATCGGCTGGTAGCGGGCGGGCATGCCGATCTGCTTCAGGTGGGCGGTCATGAACTCGCCCACGGCCCGGGCCGAGCCGGTGGGGCTGTGGATGTCGGTGATGGCGAACAGCAGGTCCTGCAGGCGCCTGGCGTCGAGCCTGGCGCAGGCCTGCTCGTACCATTTCATCTGCTCGGCGGAGAACGGCATGGAGGTGGTGGGTTGCATGCTGGCGCCCTCAGTGGCTAGCGACGAACTGTTCGCTGAAGATGTTTTCGGGGGCGACGCCCAGCTCGATCAGCCGCGCCGTGGCGGCATCGATCATCGGCTGGGGGCCGCACAGGTAGGCCACGCAGTCCGGGCCGCTCACGTCGCCTTCGCGCAGGGCGCTGACCGGGCTGCCGTGGTGCAGGCCCTCGCGCGGCTCGCGGTCCACGCAGATGCGCGCTTCCAGGCTCGGCAGCCACTGCTTGCGCAGCTCGATCTCGTCGAGGCCGAACAGCACTTCCGGGGTGGCGCAGCCGAAGCTCAGGAGCATCGGCGGCTTGCGCCCGCCGTGCTTGTGCAGGGTGTCGATCATCGACAGGATCGGCGCCAGGCCGGTGCCGCCGGCGACGAAGATGTGCGGCACGCGGCGCTTCTCCTCGCGCAGGAAGAAGGCGCCGTAGGGGCCGCTGAGGGTCAGCACCTCGTCGGGCCTGACCTGCTCTTCCAGGTAGCTGGACATGGCGCCGCCGGGCAGCAGGCGGATGAGGAACTCCAGCTTCGGCAGGTCGGCGGGGGTGCTGGACGGCGAGTAGCTGCGCAGCACCTCGAAGCCCGGCACCTGGATCTGCATGAACTGCCCGGGGCGGAAGTCCAGGCATTCGCCCTCGGCCAGTTCCAGGCGCAGGCGCACTACGTTGCTGGCGATGCGCTCGGCCGAGTCGACGAAGGCATGCACCTCCCCGGCCGCGCCCGAGCCGACCTCGCTGCCGTAGGCCAGCTCGAAGGTGCAGTCCGTTTGCGCCTGGCACAGGCACAGCAGGCGCTGGCCGGCGGCGTACTCGCTGGCCAGCAGGGTGGAGCTGGCGCCGGGGCGGGTGACCGCCTCGCCGTCGGCGAGGTGGGCGATGCAGCTGGAGCAGCTGCCGGAACGGCACTGGTACAGCAGCGGCACCTGCGCCTCCAGGGCGGCGTCGAGGATGCTGGCGTCGGCCGCGACGCTGAAGCTGCGGCTGACGCCGTCGGAGAAGTTCACGGTGACTTGGTGTGTCTGGTCTTTCATGAGTGGGGTCCCACGGGATACGTCGATGGTGCGGTGGCCCGGCGCGCCGGCGGCGTTCCGGCCCGCCGGCTCAGTCCTTGTGGAAGAGCGCCAGCTTGTTGCCGTCCGGATCGCGGAAATAGGCCATGTAGAAACCCGGGAAGCGCTCGCCGGGCCGTCCTTCGTCGCTGCCGCCCAGCGCCAGGGCCAGGGCGTGCAGCTGCTCCACCCGCTCGCGGGAGCCGGCCGCCAGGGCGACCATGTTGCCGTTGCCCGGCTGCGCGGCCTGTTCGTCATAGGGCGTGCAGACGCCCAGCATCGGCTGTTCCGGGGCCAGCCCGTAGAGGCTCAGGCGCGGGGACTCCAGCAGCGCGGTGGCGCCCATGGCGCCGAGGAAGGCGCCGTAGAAGGCGCGGGCGCGTTCCAGGTGGTTGCTGCCCAACAGCGTGTATCCAATCATTGCAAGGCCTCCGGAGCAGGCAGGGCGTCTTTCGTTGTCATGGCCCGATCATAGGAACCGGGGGTGGCGCCCACACTCCAATGGGTTCCCCGGTTATCCCGCCAGCGCAAATAAACCCAGCGCCGCAGGAGGAGAAACGGCGGCCCCTCCCGGGCCGCCGTGCGGGCCCGCTAGGCGCTCTGCGCGTGGGCCAGGTCCTGGTAGCGGCCGCGGTGGAACAGCAGCGGCCGCATGTCCGGCTCGGGCGCCGCCATGCGCAGCACGCGGCCGACCAGGATCAGGTGGTCGCCGCCGTCGTAGCGGTGCTCGGTGGCGCACTCGAACACCGTCAGGCAGCCCGGCAGCAAGGGCACGCCGCCCACGCCGGTGCCGACCTCGAGGCCGGCGAACTTGTCCGTCGAGGCCTGGGCGAAGCGGTCGGACAGCGCCCGCTGCCCCTCCCCCAGCACGTGCACGGCGAAGTGCTCGGAACCGGCGAACGCGGGGTAGCTGTAGGCGGACTTGCCGATGCTCCACAGCACCAGCGGCGGCTCCAGCGAAACGGCGTTGAAGCTGTTCGCCGTGACGCCGATGGGCCAGCTCTCGCCGTCCAGGGTGGTGACGATGGTGACGCCGGTGGCGAACTGGCCGAGGGCCTGCCGCAGTTGGGCTCTTTCGATCATGGCAATGCCTCCGCTCAGAACGCCACGCCGTAGCTCACCGACAGCCAGTGCTGGCCCATGTACGGCGAGGTGACCGCATCCGGGCCGGCGCCCTCGCCTTCCACCTTGTCCTTGAAGGAACGGGCGTAGGCCAGGGACAGTTCGTGGCCGCCGGTGAAGCGGTAGGTGCCGCCGAAGGTCACGTGCCTGTGGTTGGCGGCCGGCGCCAGGATGCCCAGGTAGGTGTCGTGGCCATCGAGCAGCTGGTTGGCGTCGTTGTAGCCGGCCCGCAGCGTCAGCCGCTGGTTCAGGTCCCAGGCCGCGCCCACCCGCCAGATGCGCTGGTCGCGCCAGCCGAAGCCGGGCCCGTCGGAGTCCCCGGGGGCGCCCGTGGCGCGGCTCACGCCGGGGTTGCCGAGGGACCTGACGTCGCTCCAGTAGACCTTCTGCATGTCGGCGGCGAGGGTCAGCGGGCCATGCTTCCAGGCCACGCCCAGGGCCCAGTTGGACGGCATGTCGAGGTCGCCGCCATCGGCCAGCAGCTTGTCGAAGCGGTGCATCTTCGACATGTAGCCGCGGGTGGCGTAGCTGGCGCCCAGGCTCCACTCAGGCGTCAGCTGGCCCATCCAGCCCAGCCGCAGGCCGGCGCCATAGGACTCGTCGCGCCCCTGGGGCAGGCCGATGCTGGCGGTGCCGTCGATGTCCAGCACCTGGCGCAGCAGCATCAGGCCCACGCCGACGCTGTGCCGCTCGTTGAGCTTGCGCGCGTAGCTGGCGGTGGCGACCATCTGCTGGAACTGCGAGCCGGGGTTGCGCAGCCCGCCGAAGTCGGCGTCGCGGGCGTAGGCGGTGCCCACGCCGTTGCCGACCACCGAGATGCCCAGGCTGCTGACGTCGTCGAGCATTTTGTTGGCGCCGAACTGCGGGATCACGTACAGGTCCCGGTCCTTGGAGCCGCTGATCGTGGTGCCGGCGAACTCGGCGCCGTTGTCGGCCTTGAGGAAGGCGGCGCCGACGTCCAGGCGGTCGCCGACCGCGACCATCCCGGCCGGGTTGGAGGCGCCGGCCAGCGAGTCCTGCGGCAGGGCGATGACCACCCCGCCCATGCCCTCGGACTTGACGCCGTAGCCATGCGGGAAGGTGCCCTGGGTGGCCCAGGCGGCCTGCAGCGGCAGTAGGCAGGCGACGAGCGCGCCGGCCGCTTTGTTGTGCTGTACGGGCATGGCGGTCACCCTCGCGCGGCGCTGAAGGAGGCGATGAAGCGCTCGGCCTCGGCGCTGTCGTAGTACCAGGGCGCCAGGCTCTTCGGGTCGTCGAAGGCATTGGCCACGGCGGCGGCCAGCGCCGGGTCGGCGGCACAGGCGGTGAACACCTTGAGCACCGATTCCGGCGGCGGCAGCAGGTGGGTGTTGGTGAAGCGCGCGACCCACTGGGCGTAGTCCCAGTAGCGTTCGAAGGTGGCGTTCTTCCAGGCGTCGTCGAAGGGCGCCTGCCCCTGTTCGAGAATGGCGTCCAGGTAGACGCGGGCGCACTTGCTGGCGTTGTTCGAACCCTGCCCGGTGATGGGGTCGTTGAGCACCAGCACGTCGGCCATGCCCAGCACGGTGCGCCCGGACGGCAGGTAGCCGATGGGCTTGCGCACGGTGGGCGTGACGCGCCCGACCAGGATGCCAAGGTCGTCGGTCAGCCGCAGGTTGCGGCAGCGCGGGGCCTCCCAGGGGAAGAAGCGCTCGATCAGCTCCACGGCCAGGGCCAGGTGTTCCGCCGGCGTGCTGACTTCCGCCCAGCGGTCCATCGGGCCGCCCTCGATGCATTCGAGGTTGATGATGTCCCCTGCCCCGCTCAAGGTCAGGCAGGGGAAGTTGACGTATTCGCCGATGCCGGGGTTGATGCTGATGTTCAGCGCGCTGTAGTCCTCGCGGGGCAGCATGCCGTGCACGTAGGTCAGCGAGATGGTGCGCATGGGGCGGTCGAAGGTGCTGCGCTCGGCGTCGCGCTCGAACAGCTTGCCGATCTCGCCCTTGCCGCTGGCGACTATCACCAGGTCTGAGGCGGCAGCGTAGCGCTCCAGGTCCTCCAGCCCCGCCTCCTCGATCAGCAGCCGGCCGCCCAGGCGCTCGAACTCGTGCATCCAGCGCGGCATCTTGATCCGCTGGTCGACCGACTGGCCGGGGGCCTTCATCGGCGCGCGCCAGTCGACCATCAGGCCCTCGGCGTTGCCGGCGCGCATGTGCACGCCCACGGTGGGCGGACAGCTGTCGTCCCAGAAAGCCAGGCCCAGCTCGCGTTCGAAGCCCAGGGCCATGTCGTACATCGACTGGCTGGACAGCACCCGGCCGGCGGCGATGTCCGCGGCGCTGCGGTTGGAGACCAGGGTGACGTCATGGCCTTGCTTGAGCAGGCCGATGCCCAGTTGCAGCCCGGCCTGTCCGGCACCGACGATAGTTATTCTTCTCATGCGGTCCTACTCCATCATCAAGTTTGGCGGTGGCTGCGGGTGCAGCCACGGCCGTCAATGTGGAGCAAGGCGGATACAGCGAATATGCAGGCCCTGCAGCGATCATGCGAATACTGCAAGAAGCTCGCGGGGGCCTCAGGCGCGGCCCCGGGCCAGGGTCTGGCGTGGCGTCTCGGCGTAGCGCTGGCGGTACTCGATGGCGAAGCGGCCGAACTGGAAGAAGCCCCAGCGGGCGAGTATCTCGGTCACCCGAGCGGGCTGGCGCGGGTCCTTGAGGTCCTGGTGCACGCGCTCCATGCGCACGTCGCGCAGGTAGCGCATGGGGCTGACGCCGAGGAAGCGCTGGAAGCCGTGGTAGATCGAGCGGCCGCTGACGCCGGCGATGGCCGCCAGCGTCTCCACGCTGATCGGCTGCTCGGCGTGGGCCTGGATGTAGTCGACGGCCCGCTTGACGTGGCGCGGCAGGACCTGGGCCGAGGGCTCGCCGAGCCGCTCGCTCAAGGTATTGGGCTGCCAGGTCAGCAGCGTGGTCATCAGCGTCTGCTCGAACTGCGCCCTGACCAGGGGCATCTCGAACAGCTGCGGGGCACGCTGCAGCACGTCGAACAGCTGCCGCGCCGTCTGTCCCCAGACCGCCCCGGCGGGGTTGCGCAGGTCCATCAGCGGATGGAACGCCAGGGGCTGGCGCAGGTCGTGGTCGAGCAGCGCGCCGGCGTGCCGTTCGAGGGCGCCGCGCTCGATGCGCACCACCAGCTTCTGGCAGTCGCCGCTCCAGTTCATCTCCAGGCTCTCGTCAGGCGCGTGGATGCTGCCGTGCAGGCTATCGCTGAGCAGCTCGCGGCGGCCGATCCGCTGGCGGTCGTGGCCGGCGAAGGGCAGCTGCACCAGGTAGAACGAGCCCAGCTCGCCGGGGCGGATGTGCACCTCGGCGCCGTAGCGCATGCTGCTGAAACTCAGTTGTTCGGTACGCAGGTGCTGGTGCCGGTAGTCCAGGCGCGTCGCCGCCTGGCGCAGCTCCAGGCGGTGCTCGCAGAACACCGAGGCCACCAGCCGGCGCGTCTCGTCGAGGTCCTGCGAATGCAGCAGCGCATCGCGGTTCAGGTGGCAGCTGTCGGGCACTGTCGTCATCTTCGCCTCCCAAGGGAAATCGCCATGCCAGGTTCCCGCTTCGCCGCGCCGGCCCGCACGCGCCTACCCTACCCCGCGAAGCGCCCTGCCCGGTATGGGCTGGAAAAAAATCCCGTGCCCAAGGGCACGGGCAAACCAAGGAGCTACATAAGGAGCTACAGAAAACCGGCGGGCGATGGAACTAGGCGCCCGCCGGCAACAACACGATGCAACCCGAGGTGCGCCGGGCCTCCAGGTCACGGTGCGCGGCGGCGGCCTGCTCCAGCGGATAGCGCTGCATGACCGGAATCCGCACGTCGCCCCGCGCCACCCTGGCGAACAGCTCGTCGCTGAGCGCCTGGGCCCGTTCACGGCTCGACACGTGGTGCCACAGGCCCTGGTAGGTGAGGTACAGCGAACCCTTGCTCACCAGTTGCAGCGGCGCGATGGCCGGCGCGGGGCCGGAAGCGTCGCCATAGGCCACCAGCAGCCCGAACGGCGCCAGGCAGTCGAGGGACTTTTCGAAGGTGTCGCGGCCGACCGAGTCGTACACCACCTTGACGCCGCGCCCGCCGGTGATTTCCCGCACCCGCTCGACGAAGTCCTCGCGGCGGTAGTTGATCGCGTGCGCGGCGCCATGCTCCAGCGCCAGCCGGCACTTCTCGTCGCTGCCGGCGGTGGCGATCAGCTGCAGGCCGAGCGCCCTCGCCCACTGGCAGGCGATCAGGCCCACGCCGCCCGCCGCCGCATGGAACAGCACGCTATCGCCGGGGTGCAGCCCTTCCACCGGGGGCAGCGCGTCAGCAGGTAGCAGGCCGTCCAGCCCTTGAGCATCATCGCCGCGCCGGTCTCGAAGCCGATCGCGTCCGGCAGCCGGCAGACCGTCATCGCCGGCATCAGCCGCACGTCGCAGTACGCGCCCGGCGGGAAGCCGGCGTAGGCCACGCGGTCGCCTGCGCGCAGGTGCTCCACGCCGGCGCCGACCGCCTCGACCACGCCGGCCCCTTCCATGCCGAGCTGCAGCGGGAACGGCAGACCGTACAGGCCCTTGCGCTGGTAGATGTCGAGGAAGTTCACGCCGACGGCGTGGTGGCGGATACGCACCTCGCCCGGGCCGGGCTCGCCGACGGCGACCTCGACCACGCGCAGCGCCTCCGGGCCGCCCGGCTGGTCGATGCGGATGACTCTGCCCGTGTGCAGGCCCATGTCTCTCCTCCCCTTCGAAGGTGGGGCGGACGCTCCCTTGCGGGAACCTCCGCCGGGGTACGTTTCAGCGTTTGCCCAGCGCCGCGGCGATTTCGTCGAGCACCCGCGGGTCGTCGATCGTCGCCGGCACCACGGGCGTCTGGCCATCGGCGAGGGCCCGCATGGTGGAGCGCAGCACCTTGCCCGAGCGCGTCTTCGGCAGGCGCGCGACTATCAGCACGGTCTTGAACGAGGCCACCGCGCCGATCTGCTCGCGCACCCGCGCGATCAGCTCCCGTTCGAGGTCCTCCGCCGGGCGCCGGACGCCGGCCTTGAGCACCACCAGGCCCAGGGGCAACTGCCCCTTGAGCGGGTCGGCGACGCCGATGACCGCGCATTCGGCGACGTCCGCGTGCCCGGCCAGCGCCTCCTCCATCGCCCCGGTCGAGAGGCGGTGGCCGGCCACGTTGATGATGTCGTCGATGCGCGACATGATCCAGGCGTAGCCGTCGGCGTCGAGGTAGCCGGCATCGCCGGTCAGGTAGTAGCCGGGGTAGCGCGCCAGGTAGTTGTCGAGGTAACCCTGCACGTCGTTCCACAGCGTCGGCAGGGTGCCCGGCGGCAACGGCAGCTTCAGCACCAGGTTGCCGATCTGCCCGGCGGCGACCGGCGCGCCCTCGGCGTCGAGCGCCTGCAGGTCGAACCCCGGCACCGGTACGCTGGAGGAGCCCGGCTTGACCGGCAGCGCCTCGATGCCCTGGCAGTTGGCGATGGCCGGCCAGCCCAGTTCGGTCTGCCACCAGTGGTCGACCACCGGCACGCCGAGCAGCGACTGGGCCCAGGCGATGGTGTCGGCGTCGGAACGCTCGCCGGCGAGGAACAGCGCCCGCAGGCAGCCGATGTCGTGGTGCCGCAGCCGCTCGCCCTGGGGGTCTTCCTTCTTGATCGCCCGCAGCGCGGTGGGCGCGGTGAAGAAGGTGCTGACGCGGTGCTGGGCGATCACCCGCCAGAACGCCCCGGCATCCGGCGTGCCCACCGGCTTGCCTTCGTAGAGCAGCGTTGTGCAGCCGAGCAGCAGCGGCGCATAGACGATATAGGAATGGCCGACCACCCAGCCGACGTCGGAGGCGGCCCAGAAGACCTCGCCCGGCTTCGCCGCGTACACCGCGCGCATCGAGTAATGCAGGGCCACGGCATGGCCGCCGTGGTCGCGCACCACGCCCTTGGGCTTGCCGGTGGTGCCGGAGGTGTAGAGCACGTACAGCGGGTCGGTGGCCGCGACCGGCACGCAGTCCACCGGCTGCGCGGCGGCCATGGCCGCCTGCCAGTCGAGGTCCCGCCCGGGAACGAGTTCGGCCCGCAGCTGCGGGCGCTGCAGCAGGATGCAGTGCGCGGGCTTGTGCGCCGACAGCACGATGGCCTGGTCCAGCAGCGGCTTGTAGGCCAGCGTGTGGGTCGGCTCGATGCCGCAGGAGGCCGTCACCACCAGCTTCGGCTGCGCGTCCTCGATGCGCTTGGCCAGCTCCGGCGCGGCGAAGCCGCCGAACACCACCGAATGCACCGCGCCGATCCGCGCACAGGCGAGCATGGCGATCAGCGCCTCGGGCACCATCGGCATGTAGATGACCACGCGGTCCGAGCGCTCCACGCCCAGCGCCCGCAGGCAGCCGGCGAAGCGCGCCACCAGGTCGCGCAGCTCGCGGTAGCTGTAGGTTTCGCAGCGGCCGCTGACCGGGCTGTCGTAGATCAGCGCGGCCTGCTCGGCGCGCCCGCCCTCGACGTGGCGGTCGAGGGCGTTGTAGCAGGTGTTGAACTCGGCCCCGGCGAACCAGCGGTACAGGGGCGCCCGGCTTTCGTCGAGCACTTCGTCCCAGGGGCGGTGCCAGTGCAGGTGCCGCGCCTGCTCGGCCCAGAATGCCCGCGGCTCCGCCAGCGAACGGCGGTGCTCCTGGCGGTAGTGGCTGTCGTCTTTCTGCCCGGCGCTGGGGCACGCATGGATTTCGTTCATTTTGTTGTTCTCTGGGTTGCATCCGGGCCCGTACCCGCCGCGAGAAACACGGCGCCGCAGGCTCAGCCCGATCTTATGAACCGCCCTTGCCCCGCACACTCCCGTGGGCGGGGCCTTTATCCCGGCAGCGCAAGAAAGCGCTCAGATGCCCGGCGGGTGCCTGCGGTGCCAGTCGCTCACCTTCTGCAGCGCCATGCCCGCCCGGCACAGCACGGCCTCGCCGCCCTTGCCGGCGATGAACTGGCACCCCAGCGGCAGGCCTTGCGGGGTGAAGCCGCAGGGCAGGCTCAGGCACGGATGGCCGCTGACGTTGAAGGGCGCGGTGAACTGGATCAGCCGGCGATTGGCCTCCGCGTCCAGCGCCAGGGCCGCCAGTTGCTCGTGGCTCGGCGCCGCGTAGGGCTGCACCGGGGCCAGCAGCAGGTCGACCTGGGTCAGCAGGCTTTCCAGCTCGCCGGTGAAGCGTTGCGCGGCGAGCAGGATGCGCTGGTAGTCCATGCCCGAAAGCGCCCGCCCGCCGTCGATCAGGCGGCTCAGCGCCGGCCCGTATTCCGCTGCGTGCTGCGAGTAGGTGGCGGCATGGGCGACGGCGGTCTGCACGCCGCAATGGGCCTCCCAGTTGGCGCTCACCGCGCGGGTGTCGGGCATGCGCACGCGCAGCAGCTTGCCGCCGCCCTGCAGGACGATCTCCATGACCTGTTGCAGCGCCCGCTGGATCAGCGGGTCGACGCCGTCGCTCAGCCAGGCCTCGTCCACGCCGATGCGCAGGCCCTGGAACGACTCGTCCAGGCCGGGAATCTCCAGGCACACGCTGGGCAGCGAGGTGGGGTCCTGCGGGTCGTGGCCGGCGATGGTCGACAGCAGGAACAGCGCATCGCGCGCGCTGCGGGTGATAGGGCCGATGTGGTCGAGGCTGGCGGCCAGCTCGAAGCAGCCATGCCGGCTGACCCGCCCCCAGGTCGGCTTCAGCCCGGTCAGGCCATTGGCCGCGCAGGGGAAGCGGATCGAACCGCCGGTGTCGCTGCCCAGCGAGGCGTAGCAGAGCCCGGCGGCGGTGGCCACCCCGCAGCCGCTGGAGGACGCGCCCGCCCAATGCCCGGCATGCCAGGGGTTGTTCGGCGCGACCAGGCTCGGGTGGTGGATGGCGAAGGCGCCCTCGGTCATCTGCAGCTTGCCGAGCAGCACCGCGCCGGCCTCGCGCAGGCGCGCGACCACGGTGGCGTCCTGCTGCGGCACGCGGCCGCGCAGCAGCGGCATGCCGGCGCAGGTCGGCACCCCGGCGGTGTCGAAGAGGTCCTTCACCGCGATGGGGATGCCATGCAGCGGGCTGCGGCATTCGCCGCGCATCAGCTCGCGCTCCGCCTGGCGGGCCTGTTCCAGGGCCAGTTCGGCGGTGACGCAGGCGTAGCTGTGCAGTTGCGGCTCCAGGCGCTCGATGCGCGCCAGCTGCGCCTCGACCACCTCCACCGGCGACAGCTTGCCGCTGCGGATCAGCCGCGACAGCTCGTACATTTCCAGGTAGTGCAGTTCGCTCGAGGCGTTCATTCGTGCCCTCCGATGAAGGTCAGCGCCAGCGCATTGAACTCGTCCGGCGCCTCGCTCTGCAGGTGGTGCGCCAGGTTGCCCAGCACGTGCAGGCGGGCGTCGGCGAACTGGTTGAGCATCAGCATCGGCACGTCGACGCCGCCGAACCAGTCGTGCAGCCCCCAGCAGATCAGCGTCGGCGCCAGCACCCGGGAGAACACCGGCATCAGGTTCTCCCACTCGCCGAAGGCCCCGGGGGTCTGCAGCAGCGCGATGAAGCCGGGGTTGGCGCTGGCCTCGAAGCGCAGGCGCAGGGTCTCCTCGTCGAGGCGGGCGTCGTCATGCAGTTCGTAGCGGCGCATCAGCGCCGCCATCTTGTCCAGGCTCGGCCCGCCGTCGGCCAGGTAGTAGTCGCTTATCAGCCCGGCGGCGTGCTTGCTGAACAGCGGCAGCGGCTGCATCACCCCACGCTCCACCGGTTGCGAGCCGATCAGCAGCAGGCTGCCGACGCGCTCGGGATGCTCGGCGGCGAAGCGGATCGCCACGCAGCCGCCGAAGGACTGGTTGACCAGGTGCGCCCGGGCGATGCCCAGCGCATCCATGAAGCCCAGCAGCTTGCGCGCGTGCCAGCTGAAGACCGGGCCCTGCACCGGCACCATCGCGGACTGGCCGAACTGCGCCAGGTCGAGGAAATAGCAGCGGTGCCGCGCGCAGAAGGCCGCGGCGCTGAGGCGGAAGTTGCTCCAGGCGGTGCAGCCCGGGCCGCCGCCGTGGGTGAAGATCACCGGCGGGCGGTCGCTGGGGCCCTCGACCAGACGGTAGTGCAGGCGCACGCCGTCCAGCGTGACGAAATGGCTGCTGGAGCCGGGTATCTGCGGCATGGGGGTTCCCCTGGGAAGGTGACCCGGCCTGGAGCGCAGGCCGGGTCGGGCTGGCGGTCAGTCCTTGATCTGCTCGACCTTGTACCCCGGGCGCTTGCCGTCGGCGGTCTGCTTGAAGATCAGGCTGGTGTCCTTGACCGCGCCGGCCACGCCGCGGCCGGGCTTGGCGATGCCGCGGTTCCAGCGCGAGGCCAGCTTGCGCCAGGTGATCGGCGAGACGTCGGTGGCGACCAGTTGTTCCTCGTCCCAGCCGGTGCCGTCGTAGTAGAAGTTCTGCATGGCCTCGCGGGCGTACAGGTCGCAGTCGTTGAAGCCGTGCAGGCACAGCGGCTCGTAGACGCGGTCGAAGCGGTACTGGTGCTTGGTCCGCTCTTCCTCGGTGTTGCACACGCGGACGATGATTTCCCAGTACTCGTGGGTGTCGTCGGTGATGGGCACGTACCACTCGTACTGCGCCATGTGGTCGCCCGGCCAGTTCTCCACCATCAGCACGCCCGGCAGCACCACCGAGGTGCGGTAGAAGCGGCCGTTGACGCCCTCGACCTTCAGGCCCAGTTCCTTGTTCTCCAGCACCGGCGCCCACTTGTCGGTGAACAGCCACTGCATCAGGCCTTTCGGGCCGTTCTCCTCCTCCACCACGCTGATGCAGTCGTCGCCGGTGGGCAGCAGGCCCAGCGGCAGGACCCAGTCCATGGCATGGACGATGGTGTTGTCCTTGTGCACCAGGATGTGCGCGTTGTCGAAGCCGTTCTCGCAGGCGATGCGCCAGTTGCCGAAGCCGGTGCGGTGCATGCCCAGCACCACCGCGTTGTCGTCCAGCAGGCTCGGCGAGGCCGGCCACAGCGGGTGCGGGAACTGCTCGCTGCGCTCGGGGAAGCGGAACGGCAGGTCCTGGGCCAGGGGCGGCACGTCCTCGTCCGGGTAGTCGTCCTCGCGGACGAAGACGAAGATCATGCCGTTGACCTCGTGCACCGGGTAGGTGGTGACGCCGGTGGTGCCGATCAGCTTGTCGTCCGGGTTGGCGACGATGGTCACCAGCTTGCCGCTCTCCAGGTCGAAGGTGAAGCCGTGGTACCAGCAGGAGATGGTGTTCTTGGTGAAGCACATGGGTTTTTCCGAGAGCCGCACGCCACGGTGCAGGCACTGGTCCTTGAGGGCGAACACCTTGCCGTTGGCGCGGCGCAGCACGATGGGGATGCCGCAGATCTGGATGCCCTCGACCTGGTCCTCGACCAGCTCGTGGCTGAACAGCGCCGGGTACCAGTGGTTGATGAAGCCCCAGGCCGCATCCTTGTAGGGCTGGTACTGGCTCTGGGTCTTGGCGTTGTTGACGCGGGCATCGCTGATGCCGGTCTTGACCTGGCGGCGGCGGATGATCGGTTGCTCGGACATGAAGGGACTCCCCATTGGCTGACTGGACAGGCGCCGCGCCATGCGGCGCGCTTGCGGGCCATCCTAGAAAGCCGCTCCCCGGCTGACGCTCCCGCAACCGAGGGCGTTATCCCCGCAGCGCAGAAAAAGCACAGGGGTTACAGGGGCATGGGGAAAGGGGCTGGGCGAGACTCAGGTGCGGGCGGGAAGGCAGTGCGGGGAAGGGGGACGTCCGTGTCCGCGGGGTTCAACGGGCCAGGGTTTCCGAGGGGCTTTCGCCGAAGCGGCGCTTGTAGTCGGTGGTGAAGTGGCCGAGGTGGCTGAACCCCCAGCGGAAGGCCACGGCGGTGACCGTGGTGTTGCCCGGGGACTGGCGCTGCAGCTCCTCCTGGACGTGGCGCAGGCGCACTTCCTTCAGGTACAGCATCGGCGAGGTGTTGCGGTAGCGGCGGAAACCGGTGAACAGCGAGCGGCTGCTGACGCCGGCGTGCTCCGCCATGTCGATGATGGAAATCGGCTCGTGGGCGTGCTCCTCGATGTAGCGCTCGACCTTCTTGACGAAGGACGGGGCGATCACCGGCCCCTCGCTGGCGAGCATTTCCGCGCTGTAGTTGTGCGGCTGGCAGGCCAGCAGTACGTTCACCAGCGACTGCTCGAACTGCGCGGCCAGCAGCGGCGAGGGCTCGCCATCGTCGGCGGAAAGGCTGTCGTAGATCCAGCCGACCGTGCGCATCCAGCAGCGCCCCTGGGGCGTGTCCAGCGGCATGGCCGGCTGGAACTCCAGCTCCTTGCGCAACATGCGCCCCAGGTGCTGCTGGCAGTTGCGCTCCAGCAGGCTGGTGTCGATGCGGATGATCAGTTTTTCGGTGCTGTTGCTGTGGTTGATCCGCGACGGCAGGTGGGCGTTGAGCACCGAGCCCATGTGCACGTTGGAAAGCACGCGCTGGTTGCCGCACTCGATCTGTTCCTGCCCGCAGATCGGCATCTGCACCAGGGTGAAGGTGTCGAGTTCGCCGGGCTCGATGGTGATGTCGCCGCCATAGCTCATGCGCCCCATGCCGATGCTGCCCAGGCGCCGGTAGTAGATGCGGGTGTTGACCGGGCTGCTGGCGTCCAGGCTGGACAGGCGGTTCTCGCAGAATATGCGCTCCCCGCACTTGCGGGCCTCCTCCAGGTCCTGGGTGCGACAGACTTCGTAGCGCGACAGGACGACGTCCGGTGGTACCGCGGGGGAAAAGAACAGGCGTTCCATATAGCACCCTCCTCCGCCCGGGCACGCGACCGGGCAGGCTTTCACGTTTTATTCGGTGCGCGGCGTCGGGGACCGCGCACCATTATTGTTATCGCGACCAGGACCGGCCGACCGCTGCGGCGCAGCCCAAGCGGGGTGCGTCACGCATCGCTGCGGTGCGGCGGGCGGCGCCTGGGCGCCGCCCGGCCGGTACGCGGGGCCAGCAGCGCCGGGGCGCGCTGTCACCGCATCGGGTATCCCGGGCCGTCCTCCCATGCAGATGCAATAAGCACGCCCATCGGCCAGGCCGGGCCATGGAAACGGACGGCCGGGAAAGGTCTTGCAGCTACGCGCCGGGGGCCTTTTCCCAGGGCGCTCTAGGATGATGTTCTCTGGCCCAGGGCAGCGCCCTGGGCCGCTTTCGGCGCACCTCGCCGGACGGGCGCGTCAGCGCCGCGCGCCGACCATCACGAAGAGCATTCGCGCCGCAGTGTTACCGGTGTTACGCCAGGCGTGCCGGGTACCCGACTGGACCACCACATCGCCCTGGCGCAGATGGGTACTGCGCCCCTCGTCGAGTTCCAGGAGCAGCTCCCCTTCCAGCACCACGCCGTAGTCGATGCTGTCGGTGCGATGGAAGCCGGGATGCTCGGCCTCGAAGAGCTCCGCCATGCCCGGCAGCCGCGCGCGCATCTCGTCGAGCGCGGCGGCGGCGTCGACTTCTTCGGCAGGCCCCTCCTGCTGCGGCGGGAAGGTCACCAGCATGACGCTGGTGCCGCCCGGCACCGGCAGCACCGAGGCCACGCCCTGGGCCGGGTCCCCGGGGCTGGCGAGGATCCGCGGCTCGGCGCCGGTCTGCCACACCAGCGCCGCGGAAAAGCCCGGGGAGTGGACGAACGGCTCGGTGCCGGCGAGCGGGCCCTGGCTGTCGATCTGCGAAAGGCCGCGGCTGTCGTGGCCGGTCACGATGCGATTTACCTGCATGGTCGAGTCTTCCCTCGGTCGTTCATTCGTGCGCGATGTGGAAGTTGACGAAGCCGCTGGCCTGCGCCTGGATGTCTTCCAGCGCCTCGTTCAGGCGCTCCAGGGGATAGGCCCGCTCCTCCAGCACGGACAGGTCGAGCACGCCCGAGTCGATCATGCTGGCCATCTCCTCGCCTTCGGCCGGGGTGAACCAGAGCGAGCCGATGTACTGCAGCTGCGCGCACATGAAGGGATGCGGGTCGATGGGGATGGGGCCGGCCACGCCGCCGATCTGCACGATGCGCCCGCCGCGGCCGACCGCCTGCATCGCCTCCACCGAGAGCGACGCCGGAGCCTTGGCGCCGAGGGTGTCGAGCATGGCATCGACGCCGCCGGGAAGCTGTTCCAGCACCTGCTCGTGGACGCTGCGCTCGCCGATGCGGATCGGCACGATACGCTGCGGCGCCAGCGCCCGCAGGCGTTCCAGGGCGGCAACGTCACGCGCGGCGACCAGCACCTGCGAGGCGCCGAAGGCCAGGGCCAGGAGCGCCGCGCCGACGCCCAGGGTGCCGGAAGCGCCGAGGACCAGGATGCTCTGCCCCGGGCGCAGGCCGGACTTGCGGATCGCCGAGTAGGCGGTGCCCAGGTAGCCGAAGCGGGTGGCCTGGGGGAAGCTCAGGCGTTGCGGCAGGCGCACCAGGTTGTTCGCCGGCGCGGTCATGTACTGGCCATAGCCGGCATAGGGATAGCGCTCGAAGATCGCCTGCGAGCCGGGGCCGAAGCCGAAGTAGCCGAGGAAGGTGTATGCCGAGCAGCGCGGCGTCTCGCCCTGCCGGCAATGGCGGCATTCGCCGCAGCCGACGCCGGGGTTGACGTAGACGCGGTCGCCCGGCTTGAAGGCGCTGACCGCCGAGCCGACCGCGGCGACCACCCCGGCGGAATCCAGGCCGAAGGTCGCCGGCAACGCCGGCAGCGGCAGGAAGGGATACCACTCGGGGAAGTGGGTGGTGACGTTCTTCAGGTTGGGGATGATCCCGCTGGCCTCGACCTTCACCAGCACGTCATGGGGGCCGGGGGCCGGCCGGGGTAGTTCGTCGATGCGGAATCGTCCGCCGATCTCGTGCAGGCGCGCGGCCTTCATGGTCGACATGCTCGTGTTCTCCGAAGGGCCCGGCGCCGCCGTTGCGGCGCATGGCCCGGGGTGGCAGGAAAAAGGGGGCGGCGTCCGTGCCGCACTGAAACCGTTCCGAGCCCGCCGTCAGCGGCCGGCGGCCTGCAGAGTCTGCAGCGAGAAGTTGCTGGCCTTGGCCGGGAAGTTGGTCTTCCAGCTCGCGGTGTCGATCAGCGAGACCGTGGCGTGGTTGCGCTGGAAGTCGATGATCGCGCTGGCGGTGGTGCGCACGTCGCCGTCGGCGATGTTGGAATAGGAATGGAATTCCATGAACTTCCAGAACTCGCCCTTGCGGTCGTAGGCCTCGACGTAATAGAAGCGCGGGTACTTCACGTCCATGTACAGCACCTTCTTGCTGTAGGGGTGGATGGACGGGGTGATGGCTTCGATCACGTAGACCTCGCGCGGCTCGAAGTTGTTGTTGCTCATGTTCCAGTACGGCGGCTGGTCGTCGAGCACCGAGTACTTCTCGACCGGCGTCTTGCCGTCGGTTTTCCACAGGCCGGTCTTGCTGTTGGCCACGGCGAGCACCCAGCGCGTGCCGAGCAGCTTGTACTGCGGATACCAGCAGGGGCGCGCGTTGAACGCGTCCAGATCGTCCTGCAGCTGGTCGGAGGAGCCGACTGGGTCCATCCAGGCGCCGCCGGACAGGCGGCGGACGCGGCGCACCGCGGGGATATAGGCCCAGACGTCGTTGACCTTGTCCGAGTCGTACATCTGCGTGTAGGTCCCCAGCCCCTTCATGTCCGAGGGCGACTTGAAGTACAGCAGCTGGCGGCCGCGCTCGCTGCCGTCGCCTTCCACCGTCTGCTCGCCGGTCAGGCGGCCCTTCATCGAATAGCGGCTGAACTCGGCCACCGGCTCGGCGTGGATGCCCTTCTTGCCGTCGATCAGCAGCTGGGTGAACTGCGGGACCTGGGAGACGTCGCCCACCAGCTGCCCCAGGTGCCAGTTCCAGACCAGCTTTTCCGCGGCCTGCGGGTCCTTGGCGTCGATGTTCGGGAAGGGCTCGCCGGCGCCCCAGTTGTCCACCCGGCAGGCCTCCTTGTTGATCACCGACTTGCCGGCGTTGGCCTGGGACGCCTTGACCCAGCGCGGGTCGAGCTTGACCTCCTGGGACTTGGCCAGCGGCAGCTTCCAGCCGGTGTTGCGGATCCGCCATTCCATCTTTTCGGTCAGCAGGCTGGCGATGCTGTGGCCTTCGAAGGTGTCGTTCTTCACCTGGTCGAGGTTGGCCGCGGAGATCACCGTCCCCGGCGCCAGTTCGGCCGCGCAGGACAGGAGCGGGGCCAGGCAGGCGATGGCCAGGCCCAGGGTGCGTTGCAAAGCGAGTGGTGCGCGTTTCATGGTCAGGTCTCCACTGCGGATCAGAACAGGTAGGTCAGGCTGGTGTAGAGCTGGTCGCGGTTGTGGAAGTAGCCGAACAGCGTGGCCTTGTCGCAGGTGGCGGCGTTGCCCGGGGTGCACTTGTCGCCGTCGCGCCAGGCGTCGTCCCAGAAGGCGTCGTACTCGACCTTCCAGCGCCACTTGCTGGACAGCTCGAAGGTGACCGAGGGCACCGCGAAGCCGCCGTTGTTGCTCAGGTCGGCGCCCAGCACCAGCTGCGGGTGGATGCGCCCGCTGTCGTAGCTGAGGTCGAAGATGGTGGTCGCCAGGATCGAGTGTTCCTTGACCTTGCCGCCCCAGCCGACGCTGTAGAGCAGTTGGTCGTCGGAGTCGTAGTTCTGCACCCATTTGTCGAACAGCTGGACGGAGAAGAACATCGGCTTCTCGGTGCCCAGCAGGCTCTGGGTGGCGGCGATGTTCTTGTCCATGCGCAGCATCAGCGCGACCACGTTCTTGGTCTGGAAGCCGTCGAAGCCCGGGGCGATGTTCTGGCTGAGCGGGGTCGGCACCGGCAGCGCGATCTGGTACGGCGCGTCCTTGATGTACGCCACCTCGGTGCTGAACACCGCATCGGCCGCGTCGGAATAGCGGCTGGCGGTGAAGCCGTAGATGTTGACGATCGGGTAGATGACCTCGCCGGCCAGGCCCTTGGTCTGCTCGGTGCCGACGGTGTCGGCCCCGGACGGCACATTGGGCAGGCCGAACAGCGCCAGGTTGTTGGAGGCGTTGAGGATCGGCGAGTTGTAGAAGGTGCGCAGGTAGGACAGCGAGTAGTTGGTGTCGCCGAGCATGCCGCTCCAGCGCAGGCCGCCGGTCCAGTGGCGGTAGTCACCTTCGTTGTTCTCGTAGTTGTAGGGGTCGATGTTGCGGAAGTCGACGCCGGCATAGGGCTGGCTCGACCAGCGCGCGCCGTAGATGTCCAGCTCGCTGCCGATGTCCTGCTTGCGGTCCAGCCCCGGCCGCACGAAGGCCTCGATGCCACCGTCGGCCTCGGGCACGTCGACGTTCACCTTGACGATGTTGTTGGTCTTGCGCAGTTCCTCGTTGGCCGGCTCGAGGAAGCTGCGCCAGGTGTAGTCGAAGCCGTGCACCAGGTCGTTGGCGGCGAAGAAGTCGGTCTCGCCCCAGGCGATCTGCTGCTTGCCGATGCGGAAGCGGGTGCGTTCGCCGACCGGGAAGTCGATGTACAGCTCGCGGATTTCCTCCTTGTCGTAGAGGTCCATGATGTCGCCGTGCTCGCCGGAGTGGTAATTGTTGGCGCCCATGTCCTCCAGGTGCTTGAGGAAGTCGGTCTTGACCTCGCGCGAGGCGCGCAGCTTGGCCACCACCGAAACCTGGTCGGTCGCCGCCCAGTCCAGGTTCAGGCGCGCGGTGCTGCGCGCCATGGACAGCTTGCCGCCGTCGCTGTAGCCGGGGGTGTCCTCCCAGTTCTTGGTGTTCCAGGACAGTTCCTCGCGCAGGTAGCCATCGACCTTGAGACTGTCGTCGGCCAGGGCCGGCACGGTCACCGGCACCAAGGCGATGGCCAGGGCGAGCTTGTGAAGTGCAACACGCGGTTGCACGCAGGAGTCGACGCTAGAGTTCACCGGATACCTCCCCAGAGGTTAAGAGCGGCCAGAAGCCATGGTTTTGGTTTTGTTGTTGTGCGTTCGCTTTCACACGGCCTGCAGCGGGGCCGGCTCCAGCGCCTGCAAGGCAGCCGCGTGCGGCTGCCCGGCGAAGATGAAACGGGGACGGAAGACGTAGATCAGCGAGGGCATCACGAACAGCGCGGAGATCGCCGACACGCTCAGCCAGATCGCCATCAGCAGGCCCATTTCGGCCTGGAAGCGCAGCGACGAGGCCCACCACAGCAGGGTGCTGAGGATCAGCACGCTGGCGGTGACGATCACCCCCATGCCCGCGGAGTGCAGGGCCTGGCGGATGGCATGCTCGGGGCTGCTGCCGATGGCGATCTCTTCCTTCACGCGGTCGGCGATGTAGAAGGCGTAATCCACCCCCAGGCCGATGCCCAGGGCCGCCACCGGCACCGTGTTGATGTTCATGCCGATGCCCTTCCAGGCCATGAAGCTGAAGGTCAGCATGTTGGAGATGATCACTGGCACCATGAACAGCATGCCGGCGACCGCCGAGCGATAGACCAGGGTGCAGAGCACGGCCAGCACCAACAGCGCCAGGGCGATGGCCTCGATCTGGCTGGAAAGGATGATCTCGTTGACCGCGGCCATCACCCCGATCACCCCGCCGGCCAGCTGCCAGTGCCCCTGGCTCAGGGGGTTCTCGGCGATGAACTCCTTGATCCGCGCCACCGCGGTGCGGATGGTCTCGCCCTGGCGGTCGCGGAACATCAGGGTCACCGAGCCGTTGGCGTACTGGGTGTCGGTGAAGCGGTCCATGTCGCCCGGCTCGGACACCGAGTCGAGCATGGCCACCAGGCTGCCGTTGATGGCGTCGTCGTCGCCCAGCTCCAGGTAGCGCGGGTTGCCCTCGCGCAGGCTGCTGTTGACGTGGGGCAGCACGTCGGCCAGCGACAGCGAGCCGCCGATCTCCGGCTGGGCCTCGATGAAGCGCTGGAAGCGGTTCATCGCGTGCAGCGCCTCGTTGCTCTTGATCAGCCCGGGGTGGTCGTCGTCGCCGAGCACGATGAACATCCGGTCGACGCCTTCGAAGCGGCCGTTGATCGCCGCGGAATCGAGGTTGTACTGCGCCTGCGGCCAGAGGATCGGCGAACCCGGGTTGGCGTCGCCGATCTTCAGGTTGAACGCGTACCAGCCGGCGCCCAGCACCAGCAGCAGGCTGCCGCCGAGCACCAGGTAGCGGCCGCGGGACAGCGTCACCGCGACGCTCAGGTCGAGCACCTTGCGCAGCGCCGGCAGGCAGTCAAACGGATGGGCGAAGCTGTGCGGACGGCGGATCCACGACAGCATCACCGGCGTCAGGATCACCGCGCTGACGGTCAGCGTCGAGACCCACACCACCGACAGCACCGTGAGCTTCTGCAGCATCGGGATCGGGCTCAGGGCGACCACCGCCATGCACGCGGCGTCGGCGATCACGCCCAGCATGCCCGGGCGGAACAGGTCGGCCAGGGCCACCCGCGCAGCCAGGCGCGAGACCGCCCCCGGCGGCCCGTCCGCTGGCAGCAAGGCCAGCTCGTCATCGAAACGGTTGACGATCTGCACCGAGTGGGAGACCGCCCGCGAGGTGATGAGCATCGCCACCACGATGACCAGTGGCTCGAAGTTGATCCGCAACAGGTGGCAGATGCCCAGCGCCCAGAGCGCGCTGACCACGCCGGCGAGCAGCGGCAGGAACACCCCGCGCCAGGTGCGCAGCAGGACGAACAGCAGGACCAGGGTCACCGCCACGGCGGCCAGCACCAGGTGCAGGGTTTCCGGCACGTGGTGGTTCACCCAGCCATACAGGATGGGGTCGCCGACCAAGCGGATCTTCACGCTGCCGTCGTCGACCTTGGCGACCAGCGCGCGGATCTGCTCGAAGACCTTGGCGTAGTCCACCTGCTGGTCGATGAAGTCCACGGTGATCAGCGTCGCCTGCAGGTCCTTGGACACGTAGGGCCCGTAGACCAGCGGGTTGCGCAGCACCGCCTGCTTGAGTTCCTCCATGCCCTGGGCGCTGTCCGGCACGTCCGGCCACATCAGCGGGCGGCTCTCGATGCCCTCGGTGGAGGCGCGGACCTCCTTGAGCTTCTTCGAGGCCAGCGAGGTGATCTGGTACTGGTTGACCGCGGACACCTCGCGCAGCCCCAGGGTCACCTGGCGCACCTTCTCCAGCAGCGGGCGCTGGAAGATGTCGCCCTGCTCCACCTCGAACATGATGGTGACCATGTTCGAGCCGCCGAAGGTGTCCTTGAATTTCTCGTGGGTGCGCACGTACTCGTGGCGCGAGGGCAGCATGTCCTCGAATACGGTGCGCACCTCGATGTGCAGGGCGGACCAGCCCAGCAGCAGGGTCAGGGCCATGAGGATGCCCGCCACCCAGGCACGCCGGCGGATGCAGAAATCAGCAATGCGTTCGATCATCTCGTTGTCTCGAAGAAGTGGACGAGGCAGGTCAGGGTTTCAGCGGCGACCAGTGGCGGCCGTCCCAGCGGCCGATGCCGTCGCCGGCAAGCCAGGTCTGCTTGCCGCTGGACAGCGCGCCGGTGTGCCAGGACAGGTCGCGCGCATCCAGCGTGCCGCTGCGCCAGGCGATGTCGCCCGCGCCGACGCTGCCGGCGACCCAGCGGCCGAGGGCGCCGAAGGCCAGCCACTGCTGCTGCGCCGGGTTCCAGATCACGCTGAACAGGTGGTCATGCACGCCGAGCCCGACCGGCTGCCACTGGCGGCCGCCGTCGCGGGTCACCAGCAGCGTCCCTTCCACCCCCACCGCGACGCCATTGGCGGCATCGCGGAAGCGCACGGCCATCAGCGAGCCGGGCACCGGCGCGGGAATCTCCTCCCAGTGCGCCCCGAGGTCCTGGCTGAGCAGGATGCGGCCGAACTCGCCGACCACCACCAGGCGGCCGTCGTCCAGCAGCGCGGCATCGTTCCAGGCGACGTCTTCCTCCTCGCGCAGGCGCTGCCAGTGGGCGCCGAAGTCATGGCTGACCAGCAGCGCGCCCATCTCGCCGACGGCGATCGCCAGCCCCGCCGGGCCCACCCGCACCCGGTTGAGCTTGTTGGCCACCGCCGAGCGCGGCACCGCGTCGGCCAGGCGCCAGTGCCGGCCGGCGTCGTCGCTGTGGAGGATGACGCCGTCGTTGCCGACGGCCACCAGGTGGTTCGCGTCCCAGGCGGCGATGTCCTGCAGGGGCTTGTCGCTGGGCGTTTCCTGGCGGCTGATGCGGCCGTCGGCGGAGATGGCCAAGACCTTGCCGTTGGAGCCGCAGGCCAGGACCGTGCCGTCGGGCAGCTGGGCCAGGCCGTAGAACTGGTCGCGGCGCTCCAGGGGCGGCGGCGTGACGCTGCCGCCGACCGGCTGCGGCTTGATGAACAGGCCCGCCCAGAGCAGGCCGCCGATGATCGCCCAGGGCAGCACCACGGCCAGCGCGTTCAGCGCGCGGCGCGGCAGGCCCGGGCCGCGGGCGCCCTGCTGCGGGGAGGATGCTTCGATGTTGATGAGTTTTGTCATAGCGTTGGATTCGCACACAAGGATGGTCTTCTGGCCGACGACCAAGGCGATTCCACTCTAGGGAAGGGGGTGCCGGGGGGACTATCCCGCCACTGCAGGGGTTATCCGCTGTGCGCAGATTAGTGGCCTGGATCAACTGCGCGCCGCGTGCGCCAGGGCTTCCCGGCAACGCACAAGGCCCGGCTTGCGAGGGCCGGGCCATGGGGGCAACGCGGGAACGGCTAAAGGCGGAAGCGGCTGACCAGGGCGCCCAGGCGCTCCGCCAGCGCCTGCAGGTCATGGCTGCGGCGGCGCACCTGGCCGGCGCTACGCGAGGCGTCGTCGGCGGAGCTGGCTATCGAGGCCAGGCTGTGGGACAGCTGCTCGCTGGTGGAAGCCTGCTGGCCGGTCACCCCGGCGATCTGCTGGCTCATGTCGCGGACCTGGCCGATCATCCGGGTTATGCGGTGCAGCGCCTCGCTGGCCTCGCGGGCGCTGGCGACATTGGCGTGGGAGGTGTTGCGGCTCTTCTCGAGCATGCCGACCACGGTTCGCGTGCGCTCCTGGATCAGCGACACGCTGCGGTGCACCTCCTGGGTCGAGGTGTGCGTGCGCCGCGCCAGGGCCCGCACCTCGTCGGCGACCACGGCGAAGCCGCGCCCCTGCTCGCCGGCCCGGGCCGCCTCGATGGCGGCGTTGAGCGCCAGCAGGTTGGTCTGCCCGGCGATGTCGCGGATCACCGCCACCACGGTGCCGATGTCCTCGCTGGCGGATTCCAACTGCCCGGTCAGGGTGCAGATCTGCTCCAGCGTCCGCGCATCCTCGGCGATGGCCTCGTTCAGGCAGGCGACCGTGGCCTGCCCGTGGCCCACGGCCTGGTCGCCCTCGCGCGTGGCCTGGGCGGCCTGGTCGGTGTTGCCGGCCACCTCCTCGATGCCCTGGGACATCTGCCACATGGCGGTGGCCAGCTGGCCGATCTCGTCGCGCTGGGTGTCCACGCCGCGGCCGGTAACCTGGCTTTCCTCCTGCAGCGCCTGGGCGGCGCCCTGCAGGGCCTGGCTGGTCGCGGTTATCTCCTGCACCAGGGCGGCCATGATGTCGAGGAAGCGGTTGAACTCCCGGACCAGCACTGCCAGCTCGTCGCGCCCCTCGAACGGCAGGCGCGAGGACAGGTCGGCCTCCCCCGCCACCAGTTGGCGTATGGCCTTGACCACCGCGTCCAGGGGGCGCGTCATGGCGCGGCCGAGCCAGAAGACCAGGCCGCCGATCAGCGCTGCGGCCAGGCCGCCCAGCACCAGCAGCTTCAGCGCCAGGGCCTTCACCCCGCCCAGCAGGGCTGCGCTGGGCAAGGCGGCGCCGAACGACCAGGGCGCGCCGGTGGCGCCTCTGGCGACCGGCACCGCCAGCATGAACACCTCCTCCCCCATCGCCGGCGAGAGGAAGCGGATCGATAGCGGCTTGCCGTTGCGCACCGCGTCGACCATCGTCTGCAGGTGGTCGCCGAGGAAGTCCGACTCGGTCTCGGCGGTGTGCCGCCCGACGCGCCGGGGATCGGGATGGGCCACCAGGGTGGTGTCGTTGGCCGTCAGCGCCGCCAGGCCAACGCCCAGCGGCCGCAGCTGGGCCACCTTCGCCTGGAGCATCCCGGCGTCGAGGCCCAGCCCCAGGTGCCCCGCCAGGTGGCCGTTCTGGCGCACCGGCAAGAGCACGGGAATCACCGCCCTGGTCAGGCCGGCCCGCGCCGGCGAGCGGGGCGAGGCCACGCTCTCGCGGTCGCCGGCGGCGCCCCCCAGGGTTTCGAGCACGGCCGCACACTGCTCGGCCGTCGCCGCCTGCACCGCATGCGCGTCACGCAGCCAGCACAGCGCATCCGCCGCGCCGGCGTGCAGCGGCATCCACCAGGCGATGCTGGCCTGGGGGCTGTCCAGCAACAGCGCCTCCAGCAGCTGCTCGCCGAGCCGACGGTCCGGCAGCGCGCCCTCGACCAGCTCGCGGGCAAGCATGTCCGCGCTCACCCTGCCCGAGTGCATGGCGCCATCGAAATACGAGGAAATCTCCGCGGCCTGCTGCTGCACGATGGCCTGCACGGCCACCTCGGCCAGGGCCTCGGTGGAGGTCTTGCTCGACTGGTAGACCAGCACGACCGTCGCCAGGTAGATCAGCGTCGTCAGCGGCAGGACGGTCAGCAGCAGTTTGCTCTTCAGCGACAGGTTGGCCAGCATGGTGGGGCCCGTATTCAATGTCGACGATCATGTCGTCCCGGCCGCCAGCCCAACGCGACGGCGTGCTTTTCGTAGGATGGGTCGAACCTGCGAAACCCATGCGGGCATGGCGATGGGTATCGCTTCGCTCAACCCATCCTACGGTGGTGTTTCCGCCACGGCGCTCCCGTGTAGGAGCGCGCCCTGCGCGCGAATCGCAGGCAGGGCCTGCTCCTACGGTCGAGGTCGAGGTCAGGCGCGGGCGGCCAGCAGGTCCAGGGCCACGTCGACGATCATGTCTTCCTGGCCGCCGACCATGCGGCGCTTGCCCAGTTCGACGAGGATGTCCACGGCCTTGATGCCGTACTTGGCCGAGGCCACCTCGGCGTGGCGCAGGAAGCTCGAATAGACGCCGGCGTAGCCCAGGGCGAGGGTTTCGCGATCGACACGCACCGGGCGGTCCTGCAGCGGTCGCACCAGATCGTCGGCGGCATCCATCAGCGCATACAGGTCGGTGCCGTGGTGCCAGCCGAGCTTGTCGGCGGCAGCGATGAAGACTTCCAGCGGCGCATTGCCGGCGCCCGCGCCCATGCCGGCCAGGCTGGCAT
>Ga0180219_1000516_pt1 | contig 30965 bp, 31 predicted proteins | sample eDN3rd30CBELigMG_FD_151338 | JGI IMG/M metagenome (GOLD analysis project Ga0180219, IMG submission 151338) | Enriched Miracle-Growth compost microbial communities from Emeryville, California, USA - eDNA 3rd pass 30_C BE-Lig MG (version 2)... ... | reverse complement strand
GACGACTGTGCCGATACGGATATCGACCGCAAGAAAATCGTCAAACGTGATCGCAGGCGCGGCCGGCTCGGCCGGATCGTGGGTATAGTGCATTGTGTCGCTCCTCTCGGTGCAGCCTGACGAGGCGGTCCTACTGCTGCCCGCCGAATCATCAACTTCGAGAATGCAAATGGATTATGTGCGATCTGCAATTGACTGGTTCGTCAGCCTCAATAGCCTGTTCATCATAGCCGTACTCGTCATCGCCTGCCTTGCGGGCATCGCTCGCTGGGCTTGGTCGTGGATGAAACGGCCGCTCAAGCGCTAGCCGGAGAACGCCTCGCCGCGCATGTAAGCCTGCGGACTCCGGCCCATATCGCTGCGAAACGCATAGACGAACGCCGAGGTCGAGCCGTATCCAAGCTCCATCGCCGTCTGCGTCACGCCAAGGCCGCTGCCCAGAAGTTCGATCGCTCTGAAAAGACGCAGGCGCCGTCGCCATGATCGCAGGCTCATGCCGACTTCCGTTTGAAAGCGGCGCGCCAGCGTGCGCCCGGACATGCCCATCTCGCGACCCCATTCCTCCGGCCCACGCGAATCGGCGGGGTCTGCATAAAGCGCCTCACACAGGGCAGTGAGCGAGCCTTTGCGCGGCCACGGCAAGGCGCTGGTCAAAGGCTGCGCACGCCGAAGCTGATCAAGAATGAGCGTTGCGACGCGGCCGGCGTATCCGTCTTCGCCGGCGACACCCTCAATCGCCAGAGTCTCGATGATGAGCGCGCGAAGAAGCGGCGAGACGCTGAAGACAGTCGGCGATCTTGGAAGTTCTCGACCGGCCTGGTCGGCGATCCAAAGGCTGCGAAACTCGGCCCCGAGCAGGGACCCGACACGATGCATCTGCCCTGTTGGAAGCCACACGGCCTGCTCCGGCGAGATAACGAATGTCCGTCCCTCGACGGCGACCGTGAGCGCGCCGGAGATGGCGTAAACCAACTGGTTCCAGGCATGTGAATGCTCGGGAAAATGATGACACGCCGGTATCGTCTGCGCGCGCAATGTGATTGGCTCGGGCGGCAAGACGCCCGGCGGCGCTTCGATGATCTCCCACATGGGCCACCCTCTCTGGCGGATATTCTACATTAAATGTCTATTCATCGAAATACAGACACGCCTGATTTCCCTAAAGCTTAACGTGAATTTGTTCGGCCCCGCCCAGACCGCGCGGCTCGCCATGTCACGAAGGCCAGATCCATGCTCAAAACCGCCGCCCCTTCGGCCCTTGCCGATCCCGCAGATGCCGGAACCGGCAATGTCGCGCGGCTCGCGATCGCCCAGGCGCTCGCGGGCGCGAATTCGACCGTTGTCTATGCGACCGGGGCTGTCGTCGGCGACCTCCTGGCGCCCAGCAAGGCGCTCGCAACCCTGCCGGTCTCGATCTTCGTCGTCGGAATGGCCGTCTGCACCCTCCCCGCCGGCATGATCGCCCAACGCCATGGCCGCGGAGCAGCATTCCAGACCGGAACAGCCTGCGGCGTGCTGGCCGGGCTGCTGTCGTCGCTTGCGATCCTTTGGGGCTCGTTCTGGCTGTTCTGCGTGGCGACCTTTTTCGGCGGGGCCTATGCCGCCGTCGTGCTGTCGTTCCGCTTCGCCGCTGCCGATTGTGTTGCGCCCGAGCGTCGTCCGCGCGCGCTGTCGGCGGTGATGGCCGGCGGTGTGTTCGCCGGTGTCATCGGTCCGCAACTCGTCACGCACACCATGAACATGTGGGCGCCTTACATTTTCTCCGTGACCTATATCGCGCAGGCGGTGGTCGCTGCGCTTTCGGCAATCGTCCTGCTGGGCGTCCATCTGCCGAAGCCGACGATTGAGGACGTTTCAGGTGGACGGCCCATCATCGAGATCGTCACACAGGCGCGCTTCATCGTCGCCGTCATCTGCGGCGTCGTCTCCTATCTGCTGATGAACTTCCTGATGACCGCCGCGCCACTTGCGATGCATCTCTGCGGCCTGTCGCAGGAGGACGCCAATCTCGGCATCCAGTGGCATGTGATTGCCATGTATGCGCCGAGCTTTTTCACAGGCCGGCGGATTACCCGCTTTGGCGCGCCGCGCGTCGTTGCCGCCGGACTGGCCTTGATCGGCGCGGCCGTCGGCGTCGGGCTCGCCGGCATCGACGTGCCGCACTTCTGGGGTTCGCTGGTTCTTCTCGGGCTCGGGTGGAATTTCGGCTTCGTTGGCGCTTCGGCCCTGGTGTTAAAGTGTCACCGGCCGGAAGAAAAGAACCGCGTGCAGTCGCTCAATGACTTCATCGTATTCGGAACCATGGCGATCGGATCATTTTCGTCCGGCGGGCTGCTGGCCAGCTATGGCTGGGATGTTGTGCTCTGGGTCGCCTTCCTGCCGCTGGCCATCGCCGCTGCGGCCCTCGCCTTCCCAACATCTTCTCGCAATGCAGCCTGATGACCAAGGAGGCGGAGCGCTGTCACCTCGCCCTTTTCATCTTGAACGGCTCCATGCCGAAGCGCGCCAGTTCGTCGGCGCGTTCGTTCATGTCGTGGCCGGCGTGGCCCTTGACCCAGTGCCATTCGACGTTGTGGCGGCTCGCTGCTTCATCCAGCCGCTGCCAGAGTTCGACATTCTTCACCGGCTTCTTGTCGGCGGTGCGCCAGCCGTTTCTCTTCCAGCCCTTCAGCCAGCCCATGATGCCGCCACGGACATATTGCGAATCGGTGTAGAGATCGACATCGCAGGGACGCGTCAGCGCTTCCAGCGCCATGATCGCGGCGGTCAGCTCCATGCGGTTGTTGGTGGTCTCGGCCTCGCCGCCGGACAATTCCTTCTCGCGGCCATCCCATTCGAGGATGGCGCCCCAGCCGCCGGGACCGGGATTGCCAGAGCAGGCGCCGTCGGTATGAATGGTGACGCGGCGGCTCATTTCAGCAATCCGTAATCGCGCGCGCTTTGCGCCTGCTGGTGGAAGCGCAGTTTCTTGACGTATTCAATCGGGTCCTTCGGGCGCACCAACGCGCCTTCCGGCACGTTGAGCCAGTCGACCAGACGGGTCAGCAGAAAGCGCAGGGCGGCGCCGCGCGCCAGGAGCGGCAATGCGTCCGCTTCCCCGCCCGTCAGTGGCCTTATGCGCTGATAGCCGTCGATCAGCGCCATGCCCTTGGTGATGTTGAACGACATATCCGGCTCGAAGCACCAGGCGTTGAGGCAGATGGCGATGTCATAGGCGAACATGTCGTTGCAAGCGAAATAGAAATCGATGACGCCCGACAGCTTGCCGCCGAGGAAGAAGGCGTTGTCGGGAAACAGATCGGCGTGGATGACGCCGGAAGGAAGATGTTTCGGCCAGTGGCGTTCGAGATAGGAGAGCTCGTCGGCAATGGCGACGGCCAGTCCGGGCAGGACATTATCGGCGCGCATTTCGGCTGAGCGGAACAGTGGTTCCCAACCGGCGACCGACAAGGCATTGGTGCGCGTGATGGTGAAATCGCTGCCGGCGTCGTGCAGACGCGCCAGCGCCTCGCCGATCATGGCGCAATGCTGCGCCACCGGCCGGCGCACGGCGATGCCGTCGAGAAACGTGACGATGACGGCGGGCCGGCCAGCAAGGCGGCCGAGCGCCACGCCCTTGCGGTTCTTCACCGGCTGCGGACAGGTGATCCGCCGTTCCGCCAGATGTTCCATGAGGCCGAGGAAAAACGGCAGGTCGGCTTCCGCCACGCGACGCTCATAGAGCGTCAGGATGAAGAAGCCGGCCTCGCAATGGAGCAGATAGTTCGAATTCTCGACGCCTTCGGCGATGCCCTTGCAGGACAGCAGGCCGCCGAGATCGTACCCTTCCAGAAAGGTCGCCAGATCTTCATCGGTAATTTCGGTGTAGACGGCCATGGCCCCTTGATCCGGCAGCAATGCGCCGTTTTGCCTGGCGCTCACGACGTGTTAGCCACGCAGGCGGACGAGGTCAAACGCGCCGAGAGACAGAATTTCGATGCTTCTGGGCATTTCAGCATGGATCGGCGGTTGGGCATCCAGCTGGGCTTGGGCGTTTCTAACCGTCGGCGCCTCGGCGGCGCAGACCGCCCGCAATGTCATGCAGCGCGACCTGGTCTCCGTGCTCGGCACCGCCGGGGCGACTCATGTGCGGTTTCTGTTCAGCCTGCCGTTCATCGCCGTGCTCTTTGTCATCGAAACGCGGATCATCGGCTTTCATGCGCCGGAGATGCACCTGACGAGCCTGCTCTGGCTGCTCGCCGGAGCGGCGGCGCAGGCCTTCGCCACCGGGCTGATGCTGGCCGGCATGAAGGTGCGCTCCTTCGTCGTCATCACCGCCTATACCAAGACCGAACCGGTCATCATCGCGATCTTCGGCGTGCTGTTCCTGCACGAAACGCCGAGCCTCGCCGTGGCGGCTGCTGTCGTCATCGCCACGGCCGGGGTGATGCTGATGTCATGGCCGAAACAGGTGGCCGGCAAGGCGCCTGAGAAAGAGTGGCAGTCAGCGGCGCTCGGCCTGGCCGGCGGCGCGTTCTTCGCGCTGTCGGCGACGTGTTATCGCGGCGGGCTGATCGGGCTCGACGGCGAGAATGTTTTCATCATCGCGACGACGGCGCTGCTGGCGGCGCAGACCATGCAATGCGCCATCATCCTGGCTTATCTCGGCGTGTTCGACCGCCCCCTGCTGAAGGCAATCGCGCGGAACTGGCGCAAGTCGCTGTTCGCCGGCGCCATGGGAGCACTCGCCTCGCAGCTCTGGCTGATGGCGTTCACACTCACATCCGCTGCCGCCGTGCGCACCCTCGCGCTGCTGGAAGTGCCGATGGCGCAGGTGGTGACGCGACGCATGTTCCGCCAGGGCACCAGCGGCCGCGAGTATCTCGGCATGGCGCTGATCGTCGGTGGGATTGTGCTGCTGATTAATGGATAGCTGTGAGCAGACACCCTCATCCGACCCTTGCTGCGCAAGGGCCACCTTCTCCCGCCAGCGGGAGAAGGAAGTACGCTACGCCTTCACGCGCAATTCGCGCGGCGGCGGGAAGTGGACGCTTTCCTGCGCCGTCGTCACCGTCTCGACGCTGACATCGTAGCGGGTGCGGAAAGCGTCGATGATTTCCTCGACCAGTACTTCCGGCGCGGAGGCGCCGGCCGACAGGCCGACCCTGGTGATTCCCTTCAACGCAATCCAGTCGATATCGGCGGCGCGCTGGACCAGCAGGGACACTTTGCAGCCGGCGCGCTCGGCGACCTCGCGCAGGCGCAGCGAATTGGAAGAATTGGGGGCGCCGACGACGATCATCGCCTCGACTCTGCCGGCCACCGCCTTGACCGCTTCCTGCCGATTGGTCGTCGCGTAGCAGATGTCTTCCTTGTGCGGGCCGATGATGCCGGGGAACCGGCGCGACAAAGCCTCGACGATGTCGCGGGTATCATCGACCGACAAGGTCGTCTGCGTCGCCCAGGCAAGGTTGTGCGGATCGGGCGGCGTCAGCCGTTCGACATCCGCCACGGTCTCGACCAGCAGCACCGCGCCGTCCGGCAGTTGGCCCATCGTGCCTTCGACCTCGGGGTGGCCGGCATGGCCGATGAGGATGACGGTGCGGCCGCGGCGGCTGTGGATCTCGGCTTCGCGGTGAACCTTGGTGACCAGCGGACAGGTGGCGTCGATGGTGAGGAAATTGCGGTCACGCGCTGCCTCCGGCACGGCCTTGGGAACGCCGTGCGCCGAGAAGATCACCGGCGCGCCGGTCGGCGGAATCTCATCAAGACTGTCGACAAAGATCGCGCCCTTGGCGCGCAGGCTTTCGACGACGTATTTGTTGTGCACGATCTCGTGGCGGACATAGACCGGTGCGCCATGCAGCTCCAGCGCCCGTTCCACCGTATCGATGGCGCGCACGACCCCGGCGCAGAACCCGCGCGGGGCGCAAAGCAGGAGATGCAGTTTCGGGCGTTCGGACATATCAAGCTTCTACCGGTTTCAGGGCAATTGCTCCCGCCAGCCGACAGGTGTCAAGTAGTGCGCGATTGTGGCGTTCACAGGCCTATTCTTGCGCCACTTTCGTCCCCAGCAGGTCGGTGATCCGCTGCATGAGGCCATCGCGAACGCTCCTGTAAGCGTCAAGTCTCTGCTCGCGCGAGCCCTGCACGGCCGTGGGGTCGATCGTCGGCCAGTACAGCGCCTCGACGGCCATGGTGCGCGTATATTCGAGCGCGCCGTGATGGGCTTCCGGCGACAGGCTGACGATCATGTCGAAATTGTCGTCCTCGAGATCGCCGAACGCGCGCGGCACGTGTTTGGCGATATCGATGCCGATTTCCGCCATGGCCGCCACGGCGAAGGGATCGAGGTCTCCGGCGCGCACGCCGGCCGAGGCGAAGAAGACTTCGCGCGAGAACAGACTTCGCCCGATCCCTTCCGCCATGGGCGAGCGCACGGAATTCATGGTGCAGGCGAACAGGATGGACTGCGGCCGCTTGGCCGGCTTATCGCCGTCGATACCGCCGCCGCTCATGCGCTCAGCCCTTCCAGTGCAGAGCGGTCAGCAGGGTGAACAGGCGGCGCGAGGTATCAAAATCGCATTCGACCTTGCCCTTCAGCCGTTCGGCCAGAAGGTGGGCGCCATCGTTGTGCAGGCCCCGGCGGCCCATATCGATGGCCTCGATCTGCGCCGGCGTCGCGGTACGGATGGCCGCGTAATAGCTTTCGCAGACGGCGAAATAATCCTTGAGGATGCGGCGGAACGGCATCAACGAGACGATGTGCACGACGACGCTATCGCCGTCCTGGGTGCGGATGTCGAGCGCGACCTTCTTTTCGACGATCGAGATGTGCAGCGAATAAGGCCCATCCTGCCGGCCCGGCACACCGAATGTGTTTTGTTCGACAAGATCGTAGATGGCGATCAGGCGCTCATGCTCCTGATCCGCACTGCCACGTCCGATGGAGGCGTCATCGAGCGTGATGGATACAAGCCTTTGCGAGTTCGCCTCAGCGCTCATGAGCTATCCGAGATTCAGCCTGATGGCGACGGAGCGGGCGTGAGCGTCGAGGCTTTCGGCCTTGCCGAGCGCGATCGCCGCCGGCCCCAGCACGCGCAGACTGTCGGGCGTGCACTTGAGGATGGAGGTGCGCTTCATGAAATCGAGCACGCCGAGGCCGGACGAGAAACGCGCCGAGCGCGCCGTCGGCAACACGTGATTGGAGCCGCCGACATAATCGCCGATGGCTTCCGGCGTATGGCCGCCGATGAAGATGGCGCCGGCATTGCGCACGCGCGCGGCCAGCGCCTCGGCATCCTCCGACATGATCTCGAGATGTTCAGGGGCGATGCGGTCGCTGAGCGCAATCGCGTCACCCAGTTTGTCGCACAGGATGATGGCGCCGAAGTCGCGCCAGCTTGCGCCGGCGATGTCCTTGCGCGGCAGCGAGGCGAGCTGGCTTTCGACGGCGGCCGCCACATCGTCGGCGAGGTCCTTGTCGTCGGTGATCAGCAGCGATTGCGCCGCCGTGTCATGTTCCGCCTGCGCCAGAAGGTCTGCCGCGATCCAGCCGGCGTTGGCGGATTTGTCGGCGAGGATCAGCACCTCGGAAGGACCGGCGATCATGTCGATGCCGACCTTGCCGAAGACTCTCCGCTTGGCGGCGGCCACGAACGCATTGCCCGGTCCGACGATCTTGGCGACTGGGGCGATGGTCGCGGTGCCGTAGGCGAGCGCGGCAACCGCCTGGGCGCCGCCGACGCGATAGACCTCGTCGACGCCGGCGAGATCGGCAGCGGCCAGCACGAGCGGATTGATGACGCCGCCGGGCGCCGGCACGACCATGACGATGCGCGGCACGCCCGCCACTTTCGCCGGAACGGCATTCATCAGCACGGACGAAGGGTAGCTCGCCGTGCCGCCGGGAACATAGAGGCCGACGGCCTCGATGGCGCTCCAGCGCCAGCCGAGTTCGACGCCCTCGGCATCGGTGAAGCGCAGATCATTCGGCTTCTGGCGCCGATGGAAGGCGGTGATGCGCGCGTGGGCGAGTTTCAGCGCGGCGAGAGCTTCGGCATCGCACGCTGCGATGGCGGCCTTGATGTCGGCTGCGCTGACGCGCAGCCCCGTCTGCGCCAGATCGATTCGATCGAATTTTCTGGACAGATCGATCAGCGCCGCATCGCCACGGGCAATCACATCCTCGATGATGGCGCGCGCCGCAGCATCGACATCCTCGGACACTTCGCGCTTCATGGCGAGAAGCGCATTGAACTTCTGCTCGAACCCGGTCTCACGCGTATTCAGCCGCAAGGGCATTCACTTTACTCCATAAATTGTGCAGGTTCGCCGGGCGCGAACTAATCGCTATCGCCGCAGCCCGGATGCCCCGGTTTGCCGCGGGCCTGCCAGCGGTCGCCGAGATCGCGCAATTGCGCGTCGATGCATTCGACCTCAAGCCGGATGGCAGCATTGGCCGAGAAGACGAGTTCGACCGTGCCGCCCGGCGCCTCGGTTTCCTCAAAGACGATGCCGAGCAGATTGAGCACCGTGTCGCCCTTGTGCTGATCGAAGCCCGAACGGGTCGCCTTGGTCACATAGTCGAAATGCAATCCGGCCCTGGCGCGCTCGACGCGGCCCTCGGCCGCCGCCAGCCAGTCGAAGCGGCAGCCGAGAAGGGCGAACCGTTTCTGACCCGGAACGAAGGTCATGTCAGCGACGCGGACGATCGCGTCCTGCATGCTGGTCGACAGGATTTCGAGATCCTCGCGGTCGACGGCCATGAGCCGCAACGGCGGAGGGACTGTGTCTGCTGAAGCTGCCATGATGTTCCAATTTCCCGATATCTCAGAATGCGATGACGCAGGCTTGGTTGCCTGCATTATCCACCAAGATCCGGGGGGTTCGCAATCGTCAGCCCGGATCGCTCAGCCGTTCGAGAATGGCGCCGCAACCGTTGAGTTTCTGTTCCAGCCGCTCGAAGCCGCGATCGAGGTGGTAAACGCGGTGGACCGTGGTCTCGCCGTCCGCCACCAGAGCGCCGATCACCAGCGAGACGGAGGCGCGCAGGTCGGTCGCCATGACCGGAGCGCCGGTCAGCTTCGGCACGCCCTCGACAACGGCGGTGTCGCCCTCGAGGTGGATCTTGGCGCCGAGACGGGCCAATTCCTGGACGTGCATGAAGCGGTTTTCGAAGATCGTCTCGGTGATCCGCGACGTGCCCTTGGCGCGTGTCATCAGCGCCATGAACTGCGCCTGCAGATCGGTCGGGAAGCCCGGGAACGGATCGGTCGTCACATCCACCGGCTGCAGGCCCGCGCCATTGCGCTGGATGCGGATGCCGTGATTGTTGGATGTCACCGTCGCGCCGGCAAGGACGATATGATCGAGCGCCGACTGCAGCAGTTCCGGCCGCACGTTCTCAAGAAAGACATCGCCGCCCGCCATCGCCGCGGCCATGGCGAAGGTGCCGGCCTCGATACGATCCGGCAGCACCGCGTGCTGCGCGCCGTGCAGTGAGCCGACGCCGGTGATCTCGATTTCAGAGGTGCCGGCGCCTTTGATTTTCGCGCCCATCTTGGTGAGGCAGTCGGCAAGATCGGCGACTTCTGGTTCGCAGGCGGCGTTCTTGATCAGGGTATCGCCATGCGCCAGCACGGCGCCCATCAGCGCCGTATGGGTGCCGCCGACGGTGACCTTGGGAAACACGATCTCGGCGCCGCGCAGTCCTTTGGGCGCACGCGCGACCGCATAGCCGGCGTCGATATCAATCTGCGCGCCAAGCTTTTCCATCGCCATGAGCAGGAAATCGACGGGTCGCGTGCCGATGGCGCAACCGCCCGGCAGCGACACCTTCGCCTCACCCATGCGGGCGACGAGCGGCGCCAGAACCCAGAAGCTGGCGCGCATGCGCGAGACAAGATCATAGGGCGCGGTCGTATCGACGATATCACGGGCGGTGAAGCGGATGGTCTGACCGGCATGAGTGGTGTCGCCGGTGCGCTTGCCGTCGATCATGTGATCGACGCCATGATTGCCGAGAATGCGGATCAGCATGCGCACATCGGCGAGACGCGGCACGTTTTCGAGAACCAGGGTTTCGTTGGTCAGCAGCGAGGCGATCATCAAAGGGAGCGCCGCGTTCTTGGCGCCGGAAATCGGAATGGTGCCGTTCAGTTTCTGTCCGCCGACAATACGAATTCGGTCCATATGTCCTCTCAACACCTAGGCGTCGCCTGAGCGTCGCCAAATCGTTGCGACGCCCGTCGCATGATCACAGCCTGCGCCTTCATCGGAGATGTCGAATGCCGGAAAGGAGGGCGCGACGGCTGTACCAATTCACACGTTCGGGACGTTGATACGCCGGGAATCGTGCCAGTAATCTTTTTTCTTAGCATAAATCCGCAATAAATCCGGCCGGAAATCAGCTTTCTTCCCCCGAAGTTTCGGACGGCACGGATTTGCGGCCGCGCGCCTGTTCCTTGCGGCGTTTCAGGTTATCGCGCAGGGCCTGGGCACGCCTGGCCGCGCGGGCCTCCGCCGCGCGCTGCTTTTCCGGGGAAATCGGGACCGATGCCCCGTGATTTTCTGGCTTTTTGTCGCTGTTCATCGATTGGCCGGTTTTTCTTAACCTGTCGGGACTGCAGACATATAAACCCGGCTGTGCCACGGCAAGGCTGAACCCCTGCCAGTTCCGGAGCCTCCTTTGACCCGCAGACGCGCCGATCTTTTTCTTGTCGAACAAGGCTTTTTCGAGAGCCGCGCCCGGGCGCGGGCGGCCATCGAGAGCGGCCTGGTGTTCGCCGACGAAAAGCCGGTGCGCAAACCCTCGGAGGAGATCGCCGAGGGGGCGCAGATCCGCGCCAGTGCCCCGCACCCCTGGGTGTCGCGCGGCGGGCTGAAACTGGTGGCGGCGCTCGACGCCTTCGGCTTCGACCCGAACGGCAAGACCTGCCTCGATATCGGCGCCTCGACCGGCGGGTTCACGCAAGTGCTGCTCGAGCGCGGTGCAAGCCACGTCCATGCGGTGGATGTCGGCCACGGACAATTGCACGCCAAGGTGCGCGACGACCCGCGCGTAACGATGCGCGAGGGGTTCGACGCCCGCAACCTGAGCACGGCGGACTTCACCGATGCGGAGGGTGTCGTGCGCCTGCCGCAGCTTCTGGTGTGCGACGTCAGCTTCATCTCGCTGGCGTTGATCCTGCCGAAGGTCTTCGCGCTGGCGGCGCCGGGCGCGCGGGCCGCGCTTCTCGTCAAGCCGCAGTTCGAGGCCGGGCCGACACGGGTCAGCAAGGGCGTCGTTCGCGACCGCCGCGTCCACGAGGAGGTCTGCGCGAACGTCACCGCGCTGGTGGAAACGCTCGGCTGGCGGGGCATCGGCCTCATTCCCTCACCGATCGAGGGCGGTGACGGCAATAAGGAGTTTCTGCTCGGCGCGGAACTGGGATAGGCAGGGCCATGTTCCAGACCCAGACACTTAGAATAGACAAACTCGGCCAGCGCGGCGAAGGCATAGGCCACGATGGCGCCGGCCCGGTGTTCGTGCCCTATGGCCTGCCCGGCGATGTGCTGCGCGCCGAGGTCGACGGCGAGCGCGGCCAGATCGTCGAGATATTGGAACCCAGCCCCGACAGGATCGAGCCGTTCTGCGACTATTTCGGCGATTGTGGCGGCTGCGCCGTGCAGGCCCTGGCGCAGCAGCCTTACAGCGAATGGAAGCGCGATCTCGTGGTCCAGGCGTTGGCACATGCGAAGGTCGATGCGCAGGTGCTGCCGCTTGTGGATGCCCACGGCGAGGGACGGCGGCGCGTCACCTTTCATGCACGTGTGCGCCACGACGCGCTGAACCGGCAGACCATCGACCTCGGCTTCATGCGCGCGCGGGCGCATGACATCGTCAATATCGACCAATGCCCGATTCTGGCGCCCGGCCTTGCGGGCGCGCCGGCCGTCGCGCGCCGGCTGGCCCAGACGCTGGCGCAGACCGGCAAGCCGCTCGACATTCTCATCACCACAACCCTGTCAGGCCTCGACGTGGACGTGCGCGGCGTCGGCAAGCTCGACGGGCGGCTGCGGCAGCAGCTTGTCGTGCTTGCCGGCGAGCTCGATCTAGCGCGGCTGTCCAATCACGGCGAGACGCTGGTCGAAATCCGTCCGCCGCTGTTGCAGATGGGCCGGGCTGCCTTGGCGCCGCCGCCGGGCGCCTTCCTGCAGGCGACAGAAAAGGGCGAAAAGACCCTGGCCGATCTCGTGCTCAAGGCCGTGGATGGTGCAGCCTCCGTCGCCGATCTCTTCGCCGGGGTCGGCACGTTCAGCCTGCGGCTGGCGGAGCGGTCCAGGGTACTGGCGGTGGAGAACGATGCTGGGATGATGGCGGCGCTGGCTCGCGCAGCCCATCGCGCCACCGGCCTCAAGCAGGTGACGACGCAAACGCGCGACCTCGTGCGGCGGCCACTGTCGCCGGTCGAGCTGAAAGATTTCGATGCGGTGGTGTTCGATCCGCCGCGCGCCGGCGCCGATATCCAGGCGCGCGCCTTCGCCACGACGCATGTGCCGCTGATCGTCGCCGTGTCGTGCAATGCGCAGACCTTCGCGCGCGATGCGCGCATCCTGATCGAGGGCGGCTATACGATCGGCGATGTGATCCCCGTCGATCAGTTCCGCCATTCGCCGCATGTGGAAATGGTCGCGACGTTCCGCAAACAGCCGCTGCAACGGTCGAAGCGCAAGGGGCGGTTGCTCGGCTGAATAGAATCGATCTTGGTGTGTCATTCCCGACGCGCCAAAGGCGCCTGCCTGCGCGAAGCCGCTTCGGCGAAGGCAGGCGAGCGGAACCCAGGAGTCAAAGGCCGCAATGTTCCATCACGTTGCCCCTGGATTCCCGCTCTGCGCTTCGCTTGGCGGGAATGACACACGCAGGTATTGAAGCGACGGCTTTAATCTAACTTGCAGGCTGGGCTTTGAGCCGCCTCCAGGCGAACACACCGAAGACACCGACCAAGGTCGCGGCGAGACCGAACCATGTCACCGCGTAAGAAAGATGGTCGTTGTGCAGGGCGACGACCGTCGCGCCGCCGTGCAGCGGCTGGCCTTGATCGGCGGCTACATCGGCATCGATCGAGAATGGCGCAGGGTCGGCCAGGTTGAGGGCGCGCGCCATCGACACCGGATCGCGCGTGTACCAGACGCGCCGCGCCGGCTCATCGGCGGGCGTGAACATGTTGCGATCCTCGGGCCAGCGCAGCGCGCCGGCGACGGTGACGTCTCCGCTCGTCTGCCCCGCCGCGCGGGTCGCGGGATCGCGCAGACGCTCGGGCACGAAGCCACGATTGACGAGAATGCGGCTGCCATCGGCCAGGCGCAGCGGCGTGAGCACCAAGAAACCGGCTTCGCCGATGCCGGAACCCGCGGTGCGGAACACATAGACTTCGTTGTCGTGCTCGAACCGGCCGGTAACGCTGACGTGGCGATATTCATCCGCCTCCTGGGACAGCGAGGACCATTGCGCACGCGGCGGCAGCGGTGTCGCCGGGGCATTCAGGCGCTGGTCGATCTGCGCCAGCAGATCTTCCTTCCAGGCAAGGCGATGCAACTGCCAGACGCCGAGCGACACCAGCAACGCGAACACCGGGAGAGCAAAGATGGCAGGCACCAGCAAGGACGACAGGCCGGCTCCGCGCCGAGATGCGGCGTCGCTCGTCATTCTTCCAGCCGGCCCTGCTCGGCCTTGTTGCGGTATTGCAGGGCGATGAGCAGGCCTTTCAGGGGCCGCAGCATGCCAAGGCAGACGATGAGCGTCAGCGGTATGAAGATGAGCAGGTAAACCCAGAACGGCGGATCGTAGCGCAGTTGCGTCCACAGGCCCGCGCCGAGCACGACGAAGCCTGCGAGCAAGGTGACGAATACCGCCGGACCATCGCCGGCATCGGCGAATTTGAAATCGAGACCGCAGACCTCGCAGCGCGGCGCCAGGTTGATGAAGCCGGTGAAGAGCCGGCCCTCGCCGCAGCGCGGACAGCGCCCGGCGATGCCGGTCGAATAGGGCGATTGCGGCGGATAGCGGTCATCGAAATTCATGGCGGCCTTCTTCTGCCTGCTGACGCTCTCGCGCAATAAAAAAGGGCGGCTCTGCAGCCGCCCCCTTATACACCTTATCGGCGCAGATCAGTGCGTGGCGATATGTCCGCCGTGATTGCCCCAGACATAGATGCAAACGAACAGGAACAGCCACACCACGTCGACGAAATGCCAGTACCAAGCGGCGAATTCGAAGCCGAGGTGCTGCGTGGGCGTGAAATGCCCGGCATAGGCGCGGAACAGGCAGACCAGCAGGAAGATCGTGCCGACGAGGACGTGGAAACCGTGGAAGCCGGTCGCCATGAAGAAGGTGGCGCCATAGATCGAGTCTTTGAAGCCGAAGGGCGCATGGGCGTATTCGTAGGCCTGCACGCAGGTGAAGATGGCGCCCAGGATGACGGTCAGGAGCAGGCCCTTCTTCAGACCGTCGCGGTCACCGTGCAGCAGCGCGTGATGCGCCCAGGTCACGGTGGTGCCGGAGGTCAACAGGATCAGCGTGTTGAGCAGTGGCAGATGCCAGGGGTCGAACACCGACACACCCTTGGGCGGCCACGTGCCGCCAAGGAATTCCGTGCGCGCCTGCTGGATCGCTTCATTGGGGAACAGGCTGGCGTCGAAGAAAGCCCAGAACCAGGCAACGAAGAACATCACTTCCGAGGCGATGAACATGATCATGCCGTAGCGATGGCTGATCTGCACCACGCGGGTGTGGAAGCCGCCGTACTGGGCTTCCTTCGTCACGTCAGCCCACCACTGGATCATGACATAGAGAATGCCGAGGAAGCCGGCGATGGCGACATAGCCGCCAAGCTTCACGCCGAACGGCGCCAGACCCTTCATCCACATGATCGCGCCAACGGCGGTCACGAAGGCCGAGATCGAGCCGACCAGCGGCCACGGGCTCGGATCGACGAGATGATAATCGTGGTTCGGTTTGGCGTGGCCGTCAGCCATGTTGTCCTCGTTTGGTCGTAAGGTCCGCGATATTCCGGAAACTGCCGGAACATCGAAGACCGCCCCGTTTCAATCACACGCCGGCCGCAAGTCAAGCCGGCGAACTGTCCTGCTATAGTGTCTTGCCTTTACGCACTCACAAATTGGCTTTCCCGGGATCGCTGGAGGCGGTCACGGGAGCTGATTTCTGTTTCACCGGCATGAACGTATAGGAAAGCGTCAGGCTCTGGACCGCGTTCATCGACTCTTCCTTCTCCAGCGCTGGATCGAGGAAGAAGACGACCGGCAGCTCCAGGGTTTCGCCCGGCTGAAGCGTCTGCTCGGTGAAGCAGAAACAGGAGATCTTGTTGAAATAAGCGCCGACCTGATCGGGCGCGACATTATAGGTCGCGATGCCGGTCACCGGATGTTTCGAATGGTTGGTGGCCTTGTAGAAGACCGTCGCGGTGTCGCCCGTGCGCAGGCGCATCGAGGAAATTTCCGGCTGGAAGTCCCAGTCGATGCCGCCGCCGACATTGGCGTCGAAACGGACGGTCAGGGTGCGCTCGCCGCGGGTGGCCGGGGCTGCCTCGGCAACGCGCGGCGTGCCGCCATAGCCCGTCGCGGCGCAGAACATGGCATAGAGCGGCACGGCGGCAAACGACATGCCGAGCATAAGCAGTGAAAGACCGGCGAAGGTCAGGGCGACGCGGCGATGCGCGCGGGCAAGCTTCGTGGGCTCGCTTTTCAGAGGCTTGTTCGCTTCGGGTGTGTCGCGATCGCTCATCAGCTTCGACTCCTGATGCTACAAGGGACGGTTAAAGACGGCGGGGCCGACTTTGACCACGGTGATGGCGTAGAACAGCACTACGAAAAAGCCGACGGTCAGGCCGATCGCGATGTTGCGGGCGCGGCGGCTCTTCTGCTGCTCGGGCGTCAGCTTGATGCCTTCCGGCGGTTCGTTCTGCGCTGGTTGATTGACCATGATCGTCACTCAGAAGCCCAATCGCCAGAGGCTGTTCTCGGCGACGATGACAGCGAAGAGAAGGAAGAGATAGACGATCGAAAAGCCGAACAACTGCTTGGCGCAACGATCAGCTTCCGCGCCCTTGCGGACGTGGAAGACACGGATAGCGAGCGCCAGCATGGCGAGACCGGCGACGATGGCGACGACGCCATAGAGCGCCGAGGCAAAGCCCATCAGCCAAGGCGCCACGCCGAGCGGCGCGAGCACGATCGTATAGAGCAGGATTTCGAGGCGGGTGCGGTCCGGTCCCTTGACGTTGGGCATCATCGGAATGCCGACGGCGGCATATTCTTCCGACTTGACCAGCGCCAGCGCCCAGAAATGCGGCGGCGTCCAGACAAAGATGATGGCGAAGAGAACCAGGCTCGACAGGCTGACGCTGTTGGTCGCGGCGGCATAGGCGACCATGGGCGGGAATGCGCCGGCGGCGCCGCCGATGACGATGTTCTGGGGCGTCGAGCGCTTCAGCCACATCGTATAGACGATGACATAGAAGAAGATGGTGAAAGCGAGCAGGCCGGCGGCGAGCCAGTTGGTCACCAGGCCGAGCATGAAGACCGAGAACACCGACAGGAACAGGCCGAAGGCGAGCGCCTCATTCGGCGTGATCACGCCGGCGGGGATCGGCCGCGTCTTGGTACGCGTCATGACCGCATCGATATCGGCGTCATACCACATGTTGAGCGCGCCGGAGGCGCCGGCGCCGATGGCGATCGCCAGAAGGGCCGTAAAGCCGATCACTGGATTCATCGAACCCGGCGCAACGAGCAGGCCGGCCAGCGCGGTGAAGACGACGAGCGACATCACGCGCGGCTTGAGCAAGGCAAAATAGTCACCGGGGCCCGCAAGCGAGATGCGCGCCTGATCAAGACCATTCTGTTCGCTGACGTAACTCATTTACACTACCTGGCGCGCCTGTTGGCGCAATTTCTCTTGTAACTTGTCTTACAACCCGGAACGAAGACCGGCGGCCAAGGCCGCCGGTCGATACCGATCAATGATCGGAGCCGGTAATGCGCGGCAAGGTCTCGTACTGATGGAACGGCGGCGGCGACGGCAGCGTCCATTCCAGGGTCGTCGCGCCCTCGCCCCACGGGCTGGCAGACACCTGCTCCTTGCGGGCGAAGGCATCCCAGATGATGTAGAGGAAGAGGATAACGCTGAGACCCGACAGATAGGAACCGTAGGACGAGATTTCGTTCCACAGCAGGAAGGCGTCCGGATAGTCGACATAGCGGCGCGGCATGCCGGCAAGACCGAGGAAGTGCTGCGGGAAGAACGTCAGGTTGACGCCGATGAACATCATCCAGAAGTGAATCTTGCCGAGGAACTCGTTGTACATGTAGCCCGACATCTTCGGGAACCAGTAGTAGAAGCCCGCGAAGATGGAGAACACCGCGCCCAGCGAGAGCACGTAGTGGAAGTGCGCCACCACGTAGTAGGTTTCATGCAACTGACGGTCGACGCCGGCATTGGCCAGCACGACGCCGGTGACGCCACCGACCGTGAACAGGAAGATGAAGCCGACGGCCCAGATCATCGGCAGGCGGAACGAGATCGACCCACCCCACATGGTCGCGATCCACGAGAACACCTTCACGCCCGTCGGCACCGCGATGACCATGGTGGCGAAGACGAAATAGCGCTGCGTGTTGAGCGACAGGCCGACCGTGTACATGTGATGCGCCCACACGACGAAGCCGACGAAGCCGATGGCGACCATCGCATAGGCCATGCCGAGGTAGCCGAAGATCGGCTTCTTCGAGAAGGTCGAGACGATGTGGCTGATGATGCCGAAGCCGGGAAGGATGAGGATGTACACTTCCGGGTGACCGAAGAACCAGAACAAGTGCTGGAACAGGATCGGGTCGCCGCCGCCTTCCGGATTGAAGAAGGTGGTGCCGAAGTTACGGTCGGTGAGCAGCATGGTGATGCCGCCGGCGAGAACCGGAAGCGACAGGACCAGCAGGAAGGCGGTGATCAGCACCGACCAGGCGAACAGCGGCATGCGGTGCAGAGTCATGCCCGGCGCGCGCATGTTGAAGATGGTGGTGATGAAGTTGATGGCGCCGAGGATCGAGGAAGCGCCGGCCAGATGCAGCGACAGGATGACGAAATCCACTGCCGGGCCGGGGTGACCGGCATTCGCGGAGAGCGGCGGATACATGACCCAGCCGCCGCCGAAGCCGTGCATGCCCGACGGACCTTCGACGAACATCGAGATGATCAGCAGCGAGAACGACGCCGGCAGCAGCCAGAACGAAATGTTGTTCATGCGCGGGAACGCCATGTCCGGCGCGCCGATCATCAACGGCACGAACCAGTTGCCGAAGCCGCCGATCAAGGCCGGCATGACCATGAAGAAGATCATGATGACGCCATGGCCGGTGATGAACACGTTATAGAGATGCTTGGCGGACTCGAACGAGCCGTCGCCGGCCAGCAGCTTCGAAATCCACGGGAAGACGTGAACGCCGGTGCCCGCCAGTTCGGCGCGCATGGCGATCGACAGGGTCGTGCCGACCAGGCCGGCGCAGATCGCGAAGATCAGATAGAGCGTGCCGATGTCTTTATGGTTGGTCGAATACATCCACCGCCGCCAGCCGGTCGGCAGGGGATGCGCGTGATCGTCATGATGATCGTCGTGAGCGGCTGCGTGGGTTGCCATATCTGTATTCCTTGAAACCTGCGACTAGGCCGAAAGAACTTGGCCGATAGAACTTGGCCGAAAGTGCCGGCCGGGAAAACCCGGCCGTTAAAGCTGTTGGTTCAGTTGGCTTCGGCTGCGGCGGCCAGACGGACCGGCGTTTCGATAGCCGCGTATTTCTTCTGTCCCTCCGCCAGCCAGGCCTTGTAGGCCTCCTCGCTGACAACGCGGAAGACGATCGGCATATAGGCGTGATCCTTGCCGCAAAGCTTGGAGCACTGGCCGTAGTATACGCCTTCCCTCTCCGCCTTGAACCAGGTTTCGTTCATGCGGCCCGGCACGGCGTCGATACGCACGCCGAAGGCCGGCACGACGAAGGAGTGGATGATGCCGACGACGTCTGCCGTGACCAGCACGCGGATCGTCTTGTTGACGGGAACCACGGCCTCGTTGTCGACGTCCAGCAGGCGCAGCTTGCCGGCAGGCAGATTCTCCTGGTCGAGGATGCGCGACTGGAATTCGAAACCGCCGCCCTCTTCCTTCGGATAGCTGTAGGTCCAGGCCCAGGAGGCGTTGCCGGTGACCTTCACGGTCATGTCGGAATCGGGGATCGTGAGCTGGTTGCTGAGGAGACGGAACGAGGGGAAGGCGATGGCCATGAGGATCAGCACCGGCACGACCGTCCAGGCAACCTCGAGGAGGGAATTGTGCGTCGTCTTCGACGGCACCGGATTGGCCTTATCGTTGAACCTGACGACGATGTAGACGAGCAGGGCCAGAACGAAGAGGCAGATCACCGTGATAATCGGCAGCAGGATCATATTGTGGAAAAAATCGATCTCGTGACCGATCTCGGTCACCGATACCGGCAGCGTGAAGCCACCGGGGGTCGGCCGGCCGATGATCGGCTCCTGCGCCAGGGCAGAGCCTGTCGCAAAAAAGGCGGAGCCGGTTGCGAAAAGGGAGCCGGCGACGGCATTGGCGGTCAGAATGGACCGGGCCCGGATGGCGCCGAAAATCTTGGGTGTCATGAACGTCGTCGCTCCCGCGTACCAGGATAATCCGCCGGCAAACCGGCAAACCGCTGGAGCCGAACATAGACACGGCCCCTTAGAGCGGTTCCAACCACAATACAGCAGCCAGCGCAACTCGGCTTTCCCGACTGATCCGTGCGGCATAAAGGCGCGTAAAATCCGTGCCTCCCCAGAAGCCCGATTGGAGCGACGACCGCAGCCCGGCGATTGCCTTCCGCAGCAGAGCCCTGAATAATCGCGCCATCGTGATTCGGCCGCTTTCCTGTGATTTGCCGGCGCAGACCCCGGCCTCATCTCGAGCGCCGGGCAAGAGCGAGATGACCGCATCAGGATGCCGGCGCCTGGAGACCACATGACTGCCAAGACTTCGTTCCTGCCTCAATCGGGAACCCGCTCGTTCGGTTCACTGCAGAGCGCGCTTTTCAGCGTATGCGCCGCACTGGTTCTGCTTTCCGGTTGGGCCGGCAGCGCAGCCGCGCAGCCGGTCGCCAAGAGCAAGCATGGCGACTGGGAATTGCGCTGCGAGACGCCGACCGGCGCCAGCCGCGAGCAATGCGCGCTAATTCAGTCGGTTGCCGCCGAAGACAAGCCGAACATGAACCTCGTCGTCATCGTTCTGAAGACCGCCGACGGGAAATCCCGGCTGTTGCGCGTGATCGCGCCGCTGGGCGTGCTGCTGCCCGCCGGGCTCGGCCTGAACATCGACCAGAACGACAAGGGCCGCGCCGGCTTCGTGCGCTGCATCCCCTCGGGCTGTATTGCCGAAGTGGTGATGGACGACAAACTGCTGGACGAATTGCGCACCGGCAAGACGGCGACCTTCATCGTTTTCGAAACGCCTGAACAGGGGACTGGCATCCCGTTAACCTTAACAGGGTTTAAAGAGGGCTACGAAAAGCTGCCGTAGCGCCAGTTGCCATCCCTGGCTAAAAATCCACAACAAACTGAAAATAAATTCATTTCTTGAATCCTCCGGGAGGTGCCTGAAGGCGAATCCCGGCAGCTGGTGCGGGGAGCCGGGATGGCCAAACCAGGATTCATCATATAAGCCTGCCGGAAATTTGAAGCTTCAGGCGTCTTTGTTGCGTCGGTGATGGAGTAACCAAATGCCTCAGCCAGCCCTGCCCGCACGCGTCACGGGCACGCTGTTTGCCAAGCTGATTGCCTTTTCGGCCGCGGCTCTCCTGGCCGGCTGCGCCAGCGGCACCTCCGATCCAGCCGACATGATCGGCAATCTGGCGGCCCGCGGCGCCTTCGGCGGCTCACCGCCGGTTGCGCAGCAGGCTGCCGCCACCGAGACGAATGTCATCTGCCCCAGCACGGAAATAAAGGAAGGCGGTTCCAACTACCGGGTCTATGCCGGCGCGCAGAGCAGCGAGAATGTCCGCTACCAATATTCGTTTGGCGACATTGCCCGCGAGTGCCGGGTCGTCAACGGCCAGATCCTCATCAAGGTGGGTGTCGAGGGCAAGGTTCTGCTCGGCCCCGCGGGACAGCCATCCAGCTTCAATGTTCCGGTCTTCATCGGCGTGCGCTCCGAAGCGGCGGGCGAGCAAATGCTGGTCAGCAAGGTCTACAGTGCGGCGGTGACGATTCCCGCCGGCCAGACGCAGGGGTCGTTCGCCATCATCTCCGATGAACTCGCCGTGCCGTTCACCCAGGAAAACGCCAATGACGACTACACCGTCTTCATCGGCTTCGAAGGCCCCGGCAAGGCGCCGGCGCAGCGGACGGCAAGAGCAAGGCGGCAACGCCATTAAGACGGCAATGCTACTGATGCATAAGGGGGCAGTCGATAAATCTGCCCACTTATTTCAGTTGAACACAGCCCACTGTGATTGACTTCGCACTGCGGTAGGCTACTGTCAGCCACGTCAGATCAAGATCCTCCGCGGAAGAGTCCGGATCATCGCAAGACGATTCGGCGCCGAAGGCGCAACCGCCCCGGAAACGCTCAGGCCCATGGACCGCGCGAGGAATGACACTCTGGAAAGCGATTGCCGCTTCACCGCGGCAGTCCACCGACGGGCGTAACCTCCCGGTTTCTCAGGAAGCCGCGGCGGGAAATCTCTCAGGTCACCGGACAGAGGGGGCGCGATTTTCACGACGTTGAGCCGTCTGGAAATTGCGTCGCACTCCTGTCGAGGTGTTCCGGGTATGGCAACCGAGCTGGCATCCTCCATCGATATTCAACGCACGCCCAAGCAAACGCCCTTGCATGCGCAGCATCTGGCGCTTGGCGCGCGCATGGCGCCCTTCGCCGGCTACGACATGCCGATTCAATATGCGGCCGGCATCATGGCCGAACATAACTGGACGCGCGAAAACGCCGGCCTGTTCGACGTGTCGCATATGGGGCAGGCCTGGCTGATCGGCCCCGACCATGCGGCCGCAGCCGGCGCGCTCGAATCACTCTGCCCTGCCGACGTGAGGGACCTCGCGCCTAGCCGTCAGCGCTATTCGCAACTTCTGACCGACGACGGCGGCATTCTCGACGACTTCATGGTGACGCGATCCACCTCGGCCGCCGAGGATGGCCGGCTGTTCCTCGTGGTCAACGCCTCGCGCAAGGACGTCGACTACGCCCATATCGAAGCGCGCCTGCCCGGAGGCGTGCGCCTGGAGCCACGTGGCGACCGCGCCCTGATCGCGCTGCAGGGGCCGAAGGCCGTGTCTGTTCTGGCGAAGTTCAGTAGCGATGCAGTGACGATGCCGTTCATGTCGGCCGGCATGACGCAAATCGACGGCATCGACTGCCATGTCTCACGCTCCGGCTATACGGGCGAGGATGGTTATGAGATCTCGGTTGCAGCCAGCCAGGCCGCCGCCTTGTGGAGTGCGCTGTCGACCGATCCGCTGGTGAAGCCGATCGGCCTCGGCGCACGCGATTCGCTGCGGATGGAGGCCGGGCTCTGCCTCTATGGCCACGACATCGACGAGACGACCTCCCCCGTCGAGGCGGCGCTGGTGTGGTCGATGGCGAAGCGCCGTCGCGCTGACGGCGGCTTTCCGGGCGCCGCGCGCATTCAGCGCGAGTTGGCGGCCGGCCCGAGCCGCAAGCGTGTCGGCCTTCTGCCTGACGGCCGCCAGCCGGCACGCGAAGGCGCCGAGATCGTCTCCGCCGACGGCGCGATTGTCGGCCATGTCACCTCAGGCGGTTTCTCGCCGACGCTGAACCGGCCGATCGCCATGGGCTATGTGACCACCGCACACGCGGCCGTTGGCACGGCACTCGACATTCTCGTGCGCGGCAAGGCCTTGCCGGCGCGCATCACCGCCATGCCTTTCGTCGCGCATCGCTATGCGCGCTGACTTTTGCAAGGGAGCATCATTGTGAGCACGCTTTATTCCAAGGATCACGAATACATCCATGTCGATGGCGATGTCGGCACCGTCGGCATCAGCGATTTCGCGCAGCAGCAGTTGGGCGACATCGTCTTCGTCGAACTGCCTGAGGTCGGCAAGGCGCTGAAGCGCGGCGAACAGGCGGCGGTGGTCGAGAGCGTCAAGGCGGCGAGCGAGGTCTATGCGCCGGTCACGGGCGAAGTGATCGAGGTCAACGGCGAGCTCGAAGGCGCGCCGGCCACAGTCAACGAAGATCCCGCCGGCAAGGGCTGGTTCGTCAAGATCAGGATCGCCGACAAAGGCGAGCTCGCCGGCCTGATGGACGAAGCGGCCTACGCAGACTTCCTGAAATCGCAGGCGTAATTCTTAACAAGGCGACCCGACATGCGTTACCTGCCGCTCACTCCAGACGATCGCGCCGTGATGCTGATGCGCATCGGCGCCAAGAACATCGACGCGTTGTTCGCCGATGTGCCTGCCGACCGGCTGCTCGATGCGCCGCCCGACCTGCCGCGGCGCAAATCCGAGATCGAGGTCGAGCGCGCGCTGTCGCGCATGGCGGCGAAGAACATGTCGGCCGGCTCTGTGCCCTTCTTCGTCGGCGCCGGCGCCTACAAGCACCACATTCCCTCGACCGTCGATCACCTGACCCAGCGTTCGGAATTCCTGACCAGCTACACGCCCTACCAGCCGGAGATTTCCCAGGGCACCCTGCAGATGCTGTTCGAATTCCAGACGCAGGTCGCCTCATTGACGGCGATGGATGTCGCCAACGCCTCGATGTACGACGGCTCGACCGGCTGCGCCGAAGCGGTGCTGATGGCGCATCGGGTCACACGGCGCAAGAAGACGGTTCTGTCGGGCGGGTTGCATCCTCACTATAGCGAGGTGGTGCGCACGATCTCGGCGATGGCGGCGGACGATGTGACGACAATGCCGCCGGACGTGCTCGCGGCCGAAGACATCCTGGCGAAGATCGACGACAGCGTGTCCTGCGTCGTCGTGCAATCGCCCGACGTGTTCGGCAACCTGCGCGATCTGCGCCCGATCGCCGAGAAATGCCACGCCCACGGGGCGTTGCTGATCGCGGTGTTCACCGAGGTCGTTTCGCTTGGTCTCGTCGAAGCGCCCGGCGCCATGGGCGCCGATATCGTCGTCGGTGAAGGCCAGTCGATCGGTAATGGGTTGAACTTCGGCGGGCCCTATGTCGGCCTGTTCGCGACACGGCAGAAATATATCCGCCAGATGCCGGGACGCCTCGCCGGTGAAACGCTTGACGCCGAAGGCCGGCGCGGTTTCGTGCTGACCTTGTCGACGCGCGAACAGCACATCCGGCGCGAGAAGGCGACGTCCAACATCTGCACCAATTCAGGTCTCTGCGCGCTCGCCTTCTCGATCCACATGACCATGCTGGGCGAGAAAGGCCTGCGCCAGTTGGCGCGCGTCAACCACGCCAATGCGGTGAAGCTGGCGGACCTCCTGGCGCACACATCCGATGTCGAAGTGCTCAACGAAAGCTTCTTCAACGAATTCACCATTCGCGTGAAGGGCGATGCGGCGCAGGTTGTCGAGCGCATGGCTGCGCAAGGCGTTCTTGGCGGCGTGCCGGTGTCGCGGCTGCTGCCGCATGCAGGCCTCGACGATCTGATCATCGTCGCCTCCAGCGAAGTGAACACGGATGACGATCGCGCCGCGCTTGTCGCCGCGCTCCAGGGAGTTCTGTGATGCTGAATATGCAGGGACGTCCGACCCACGTGGGCGAAGTCGCGGGCGGCGAACGCCAGACCTTCACGCGCAACCGCGCATTGCAGATGGAAGAGCCCCTCATCTTCGAGACCGGCCGGCTCGATGTCACCGGCGTCGATATCGACGAACCGGAAAAATTCACCGCCCGCCTCGGCAAGCATGCGCGCAAGAGCGAGATCGGCCTGCCGGGGCTGACCGAGCCCGAGACCATGCGCCACTACGTGCGCCTGTCGCAGAAGAATTACGCCATCGACGCCGGCCTTTATCCGCTCGGCTCCTGCACCATGAAGCACAACCCACGGCTCAACGAGAAGATGGCGCGCCTGCCCGGCCTTGGCGACATTCATCCGCTGCAGCCGCAATCGACCGTGCAGGGCGCGCTCGAACTGATCGAGACCATGGCGCACTGGCTGATGGTGTTGACCGGCATGCCCGCCATCGCCATGTCGCCCAAGGCCGGCGCCCATGGCGAGGCCTGCGGCATGATGGCGATCAAGGCCGCCATTGCAGCGCGCGGCGAAGGCGCGACGCGCAATGTGGTGCTGGTGCCCGACAGCGCCCACGGCACCAATCCAGCGACCGCCGCGCTGATCGGCTATCACGTGCGCGCCATCCCGGCGCGTGAGGACGGCACGGTGAGCGCTGAGGCGGTGCGCGACGCGCTCGGCCCCGATGTCGCCGCCATCATGCTGACCAATCCGAACACCTGTGGCCTGTTCGAGAAGGAAATCGTCGAGATCGCCCGCGCGGTGCACGAGGCCGGCGGCTATTTCTATTGCGACGGCGCCAATTTCAACGCCATCGTCAGCAAGGTGCGGCCGGGCGATCTTGGCATCGACGCCATGCACATCAACCTGCACAAGACGTTTTCGACGCCGCATGGCGGCGGCGGACCGGGCGCCGGCCCCGTCGTACTGTCGCAGGCCCTGGCGCCGTTCGCGCCGGTGCCGTTCGTGCGACGCGACGGCGAAAGACTGGCCCTGGTCGAGAGCGCCGAGGGCACGCAGAGTTTTGGTCGGATGACCGCCTTCCATGGCCAGATGGGCATGTTCGTGCGCGCGCTTACGTATGCCATGTCGCATGGATCGGACGGCTTGCGGCAGGCGTCGGAAGACGCTGTGCTCAACGCCAATTACATCCGCGCCTGCCTCGCCGACGTGATGTCACAGCCGTTCGGCGACAAGCCATGCATGCACGAAGCCTTGTTCGACGACCGCTGGCTGAAGGTTAGCGGCGTGACCACGCTCGATTTCGCCAAGGCGATGATCGACGAGGGCTATCATCCGATGACGATGTATTTCCCCCTCGTCGTGCATGGCGCCATGCTGATCGAGCCGACGGAATCGGAATCGAAAGCCTCCCTCGATCTCTTCATCATGACCCTGCGCGATCTGGCGTTGAGCGTGCGCAACGGCGATGTGGCGCGCTTCTCGGGCGCGCCCTATTTCGCGCCCAGGCGGCGGCTGGATGAAACCCGCGCGGCGCGCCAACCGGTGCTGCGGTGGGTGAAGCCGGAGACGGTGGCGGAGGCTGCGGAGTAGCTGAAGCCTTCTCCCGCTCCACGGGAGAAGGGTTTCATCCCATCGTCTTCCAGCCGAACTGCAGCAGCGGCAGCGCATCCTTGGCGAACAGCGCCGCCGCCTCGACGAGCTTGCCGCCATCGAGCAGCAGTTTGTCGGGGAGCGGCCGGCGCACGATGAAGTTGCGGGCGCGCACGGCGTCGACGAGGCGCGGGTCGACCTCCGGAAAACCCTGCGGGTTGCGCTTCAGCGCTTCATTCATCGAGAGTTCGAGGCCCGCATCGGCGAGCTTCTTCTCCACAGCGAGCCAGGCGGCGGGCTTCTTGACGATCGCCTTGCGCATCTCCGCAAGCTGCTCGGGCTCGGGATGATAGAAGCCGGCGGCGAAGAAGCAGCCTTCCGGCGACACATGCGTATAGACGATGCCGGGCGAACCCTTCATGCCGGTGCGGGTGATGACGCAGCCAGCATTGGTCTTGTAGGGCTTCTTGTCCTTGGAGAAGCGCGCATCGCGATGGATACGGAAAGTGGCGCGTTTCGGTTCGCCATAAAGCGGGACCTTTTTGACGGCGCAGGCCTGCGACAGCGCCGCGACATAGGCTTCCATCGGCTCCTTCACCGCGCTGACATAAAGCGCGCGGTTTTCCTCGAACCATTCGCGGGTCTGATGAAAGCCGAGCGCCTTGAGGAATTTCAGGGTCTCGGGAACAAAGCCGGGGAACGCCGGCACATCCGTCTTCGCCGGCATGATCAGGCGTTGTCCGGCTCGAACGCCAGCGAGACGCCGTTCATGCAATAGCGCTCGCCGGTCAGGCGCGGGCCATCGGGGAACACATGGCCGAGATGGCCGCCGCAGCGCGCGCAATGCACCTCGACCCGCAGCATGAAATAGCTGCGATCCTCGGTGGTGGCGATGGCGCCGTCGATCGGCTTGAAGAAGCTCGGCCAGCCGGTGCCGGATTCGAACTTCGTATCGGAGGTGAACAACTCCTGGCCGCAGCCGGCGCAGTGGAACACGCCCTTGCGCTTCTCAGCATTGAGCGGGCTGGTGCCGGCCCGCTCGGTGCCGTGTTCACGCAGCACCGTGTAGGCTGCCGGTGACAGTTGCGCCTTCCATTCCTCCGCCGTCTTCTCGACGGGGAAGTGCTCGACAGGTTGATCTTTTGATTTTCCGAATAGGGCCATGACCTGAATCCTTTCAGGCCATGGTCCTATGCCGGGCTGCGCAAGGCAAGTCTTACCAGCGCACGAGCAAGCCGCCGCGGCCGCCGTAGGAGTTCGAGACGCCGGAGAATTCGCCGTCGAAACTGGCGTAGAGCGCGACATTATCGGTCATCGCCACGTTGAGGCCCGCCTTCACTTTCGCGGCATCGCGCGCCGGGCGTGCGCCCGCCACGTTGAAGCCGATGGTGGGGAAGGTGACGAACACGGCCGAGATATCGCGCTGCGGCCGGAACTCATGCACCCAGGCGAGCGACAACGACGGCGTGACCTTCATGCCGCTGCCAAGATTATAGGTCTGCGCCAGCCGCACGCCGGCAAACAGCGGCAGCGATTGCGTGGTTTGCGAGGGGAAGGTCAGCCCCAGGATGCCGGGCGCGCCGGCGAGCGTCCGCGAGTCTTCCGAGAAGCTGTCGGTCGACAGCGTGGCCGCTTCCATGGCGAGGAAGGGCGTCACGCGGGCGAAGCTCATAAAGAAATCGTGACCGACTTCGAGGCGGCCGCGCCATTCGTTCGACTGGAACGAGCCGCTGGCGATCTCCGTCGGGCCGATGCCGAAGATGGTGCGGGTGGTGCGGTTGGCGAAGGTACTGAAGGTCAGCGAGGCGCTGGCGTAGGAATCGCCGTTCTTCAGCATGCCGTAGACGCCGGTGTGGAAGCCGCCGACGGTGCCGCTGGTGGCGCGGCTGGTCACAGAGAAGCGGCTCTCGGAACCACCGGCGGTGACGCCGAGCAGCAGGTCGGGGTTGACCTGATAATCAAGGCCGAGCGCGCCGCCCCAGCGGCTGCTGGTGGCCGTCGCGGTGCCGGGGCCGATCTCGCCGGCCCAGCGGGCGCTGCCGCCGAAGCCGGTCATCCACATGCGCCATTGGCGCGGCGGCGCCAGCATCATCGGCTGGGGCTGAACGCGGATCGGCGAGGCGTGTTTCGCGCGGGGTGCGTAAGCCGAAGCGCCCGCCGGGAGACCTGAGAATGTGTTGAGCCCGGCGCTGTCCTGGCCGGTGCGCCAGTCCTGCATCTTGTCGGCGGCGACGGCGGCGAATTCGCTGCCGGCGGTGAAGGCGGCATTCTGCGCCGCAGCCATGCCTTCGCCCGAGAGCGCATCGTAATTGGCCTGCGCGCCGGCGACGCTCGTCTGCGTCACCAGTGAGAGATAGATCGGATTGTCGGTGGGCGCCTTGTCGAAAGCGGAGGACACGGCAAACTGGTTGCCGGTGCCGGCCACGGATTGCAGCAAGGTGGCGTTGCGCGTCAGGGTCATCGTCACGTCGTTGGTGCTGTAGCTCAGCGACGGATCGAGGAAGATGTAGTTGGAGGTGACGGCCGAGAACTTGCCGTTGACGCCGCCGTCGGCGCGGGCGATGACATATTGCGTCTTGGGATTGTAGGCGCCGGGCATGGCCTGCACATCGACCGTGCCGCCCTCGATCGTCAACGTGCCCGCGACGTGCAACTGGTCCGATTGGCCGCCGGAATTCGCCTTGACCACGAAGACGGAGCCCTTGCGGAAGGTGCCGTTGCCGGAGACGTTCAATACACCGAAGCCGTTGTCGCCCGGCGCGATAATGCCGGACGCATCGAAGCCGCTGACCGTACCGATGCCGCTCAGGATGCCGCCGGCCGTCACGGTGACGAGGCCGTTCAGGGTGCCGGCGACATTGAGTTCCGCGCCATCCGCGATCGAGGTGCCGTCCGTGTAGGACTGCGTGCCGGTGACCTGCCATTTACCGGCGTCGACCTTCAGCTTCTCGAAATTCATCGCGCCGGCGAAGATGCCGTTGCCGGAGAGCGACACCGTGTCATAGCCGGCGCCGCCGTCGACCAGGCCGTTGATGACCGAGCCGGTGCGGATGTTCAAGGTGTCGTTGCCGCTGCCGAACAGGATGGCCGCCACCCCGCCGGTGATCATGCCGGAATTGGTGACCGTGTTGTCCAGCGTGCTGTTCAGATAAATGCCGTAGCGCTTCGTGCCCTCGATCAGGCCGGCATTGGTGATGGTGACCGGACTGAACGCCGGACCTTCCGAGGAATTGTCGGCAAGAATGCCGTCGTCCTTGCCGCGGATGATGCCGCCGGCCTTGTTGTCCACCGAACCGCCCCCCATGGCCACGGCCTGGGACGTGTTGGTCTTGCCGTCCGAGCCGACGCCCTTGGCGCCCGTGCCCTCGATCGTGCCGTAGTTGGTGATGATGGCGGTGTAATCCGCGTCGATGCCGTCGCCGTCGCCATCGGGCACGCCGGGATTGCTGTCGGCGCGGCCGGAAATCACGCCGTAGTTGATGACATTGACGCCGGCATCGCTGCCGATGCCCGACCCGTTGCGGCCGATGATCTGGCCACCGGCCTCGTTGTACACGGTGATGGCCGAAGACGTCTGGTTGTCGCTGGCACCGTTGCCGACGCTCAGGCTGAGATTGATGCCGTGACGGCCGCCGGAGATGACGCCGCCCGCATAGTTGTTGACCGTGCCGCTCGTCACGGTGCCGAAATCGATGCCGTCGGCGCCGGTGTTGTTCTGGTAATTGTTGGAGATGATCTGGCCGCGATTGTTGATGGTTGCGCCATTGCCGGCCCGGATCGCGTCGGCGTCGGCGGTCTGGATCACGCCGGTCGCGTTGTTGTTGATGGTGATCGAGGCCTTCGAGGTGTTGTTGATGTTGGCGAAATCGATGGCCTGGCCGTTGTTGTCGTTGACGCCGGTGGACTGGATCATTCCGGAGTTGTTGAGAACGATCGTGCCGTTGGCGATGTTGTTATTGACGTTGATCGTATCGCCCGACGACTGGATGGTCGCATTGGCGTTGTTGTTGATGGTGAAGCTCAGCGTCGAGTCTTTAGAGTTGCTGAAACGGATGGCGCGCGCGGCCGAAGGGTTGGTCGTCTGCAGCATGCCCGAATTGGTGACGGTGACGTTGGTCGCCTTGTTGTCGACGGTGACCGCCGGATTGGTCGACGGCTGCAGGGCGCCCGCACTGGTGATCGTCAACGTGTCGATGCCTGTCAGCGTCTTGGCGGTGGTGTCGGTGGTGCTCACGGTGATGTCCGTGGCATAGGCCGGCGCAAGCGCCAGGGACGAGGCCGCCACGAGAATGGCGGCAGTACTCACTGAATACTTGCTAACGGACGATTTAAAGGGGGACATTCAACGCTCCAGGGACAGGCTTTCCCCGGTTCTCAAGCAGCGCCGTATTGAGGTTTTATGACATTTCGTCAGGCGACATTGGCAATGATTTTTGTGATGCAGGATTGCAACAGGCGGGTTTGTTGTAGGAGGTAGAAAATACCAGAAGCCCTCATCCTGAGAGGCTGTGACTTTAATTCCGGGAGGCCATGACGCGGTCAGATATTTTGCCGTGTTATGGCAGGATTTCGCAGGGTTTGGCTTTGCGAGACCATTGGGGGGCGCCTGGGTGGCCTTGAATGCCTTTGGCGTAGGCTCCTTGGCGGTT